>Ga0335081_10001910_pt1 | contig 32968 bp, 24 predicted proteins | sample Lox_Sample_35_FD_206713 | JGI IMG/M metagenome (GOLD analysis project Ga0335081, IMG submission 206713) | Soil microbial communities from Loxahatchee National Wildlife Refuge, Florida, United States - Lox_Sample_3.5 | ecosystem: Environmental > Terrestrial > Soil > Wetlands | place: USA...
TTGATAGCTCACTGCAACGCTCTACTCAGCCCGGACCGCTCGTGAGGACCTCTCCAGCCGCCTCCGCCGGCCGGGCCAAAACGGCGTTGGGGGAAGCGTCCCCGTCACCCTGGGGCGGATCGTTGGCTAACCGGAAGTTATCCACTTCACCCGCGACTCTGAATACGGGCTCTCCGTCCTTCACGCGGCCTTCTACAGACGAATCTGCCGCCGTTTTCGCGCCTCCTCCAACTTCCGGTCCTTCTCGGCGTGGATTTCCGCCTGACGCCCGGCGAGCATGTCCTTCAGCGTGATGTAGCCAACCGCGCTTCTTTCAGGCGGACGTTTTTACCTGGGGGCGTACCTCGTGAAACTATACCCGGGCGGCAGCGGCGGTTGTTGTCGCGGCTCTGACGCGGAGCCGCGCGCGTGAGTAAGTGGCTACAGCGGCGGATGGCTGGCAGCCAAGGCGCGTTCGTTGCCACGCAGAGTGGCGACGGCCGCATCTACGTTTTGGCTCTCGATCTGAGCCGCGGTGTCGGCGATCAGGCTTCTGGCAGCGGCCTGGTTGACGGCGGCCTGCGAGGTGTGGCTGCCTTTGCGCGGCGGATCGAGCGAGTCGGCCCATTGGCGCACATCGGCGACCACGGCCTGTTTATCCTGCCCAGCCGATTGAGCCGACTCCAGGCGGTGAATCAACTCGCGCGTGGTTTGAAGCGTGAACCGGCGCCGTTCCACGAGTTGCGCGACTTTCTCGGGGATTCCGGCGGAGGAGCCGTCGGCGAAGAGAGCGGCGCGCAGTTTGACGTAGTCCGGCACGGCGCCCACCGTCATGTTGGCCACGCGGATGGCGCGCTCGCCGCCCGGCGGAATCGGTGTGGCAGCGATATCGTCCTGCCACAACGCGTAATAACTGCCCGGGTAGTCCACAAGCTCGATCAGAAAAGCCGTGAGCGGAACCGTGGCAAGGTTGCGGACGTGGAATATAGAGCCGCCGGCGGTGGGCTCGGTGCGCAATTCGGGCAGAGGCGGCTGGGCTGCGCCGGCGCAGCAAGCCAGGAGCAGACCCAAAGCGAAGGGAGCGGGTTTCATAAGACGTTATTATCCGATAGACTTGAATGCGATGCGACGCTTATTGTTTGCCGGGTTTACCGGCCTGGCTGCCATTACCGGCCTGGCCGCACAGGTCCGGTATACGCCGGATACCCACACCATCACCATCGAGGGAAAGCCATTCGCCACGTTTGAGTACGGCGCGGATGCCAACAAGCCGTTTCTGGCGCCGCTGCGATCGGCCTCGGGAAAAATCGTCACGCGCCATTTCCCCATGGAACAGGTGGCCGGCGAAAGCCGCGATCACCTGCACCATCGCGGCCTGTGGTTTTCCTACGACGATGTCAACGGTGTGAAGTTCTGGGAGAACGATCCTTCTTATACAAAGCCGAACATCGGAAAGATCGTGGTGCGCGACGCCCATTGGAAGGACGGCGGGCGCACGGGAAAGCTGACCGCAACGATGGAATGGCGGGATCCGGCCGGGAAGGTACTGCTGGTGGAAGACCGCGACATGGTTTTCTCGGGTGACTCCAGACTGCGGATCATCGGTTTCCGAATCGCCCTCACGGCCGCCACCGACGTGGTTTTCGGGGATACAAAGGAGGGTGCTTTCGCCATCCGGCTGGCCGACAACTTCACCGAGCGCAAGGGCGCACGTATCGAGGACGCCGACGGCCGTATCGGTATGGCCAAGGTATGGGGCAAGCAGTCCAACTGGGTAGACTATTCGGCGGACGTGGACGGCGAAAAGCTGGGCGTAGCCATGTTCGACCACCCGAGCAACCCGCGGCATCCCACGTATTGGCACGCACGCGATTACGGGCTGTTTTCCTTGAATCCATTCGGCCGCAATGCCTTCGATCCGAATGCCGAGGAGAGCAACTGGAAATTGCCCGAGGGCCAGAAGGTGACGTTTCAATGGCAGGTGACGATTCATCCGGGCGATGCGGCGACGGGCCATGTGGCTGATTTGTACCGGGACTACGCGGCCCAGCCATAGCCGGTTGCGGACCCCCATGACACGACGCCATCTGCTGGGAGCGGTAGCGGCCTCGGCCTTCGCGCAACCCGCGCCGCCGCGCGTGAATGCGGATCGCCTGCGCGATCACATCGAACGTCTTAGCGTTTTCGGACGGCCCGCGGGCGGCGGATTTAGCGACGGTGTCAGCCGCATTGCCTATTCGGATGCCGACATCGCCGGACGCGCCTACGTTGTGAGCCTCATGGAGGCTGCCGGCTTGAGTCCGCGCACGGATGCGGCGGGCAACATCTTGGGGCACCGGGCCGGCAGTGACGAATCGCTGCCGCCTGTTCTGTTCGGTTCGCATATCGACTCTGTGCCCAAAGGGGGCAACTTCGATGGCGATCTCGGCTCGCTGGCGGCCATCGAGGTGATTCAGACGCTCAACGAATCTCAGCTCGCGACCCGCCGCCCCCTGGAAGTCGTCATTTGGAGCAATGAAGAAGGCTACGCTTTCAACAACGGGCTGGTGGGCAGCCGCGCCGCCGCCGGCCGGCTCGATGCGGGCGAGTTGGACGTGGTTTGGAACGGGATGAAAAAGTCCGACGCCATCCGCCGCATCGGCGGCGCTCCGGAGAGGATCGCCGAAGCGCGCCGCGCGCCCGGCTCGTTTGCGTGCTATCTGGAATTGCACATCGAGCAGGGCGGGACGCTGGACCGTGCCGGCATTCCCATCGGAGTGGTGGAAGGGATCGTGAGCATCGACAGGTATGATGTTGAGGTCCGGGGCTTCGCCAACCACGCCGGCACTACGCCCATGCCGGAGCGCCAGGACGCGCTGGTGGCGGCTTCGTACCTTACAGTCGCGGTGAACGAAATGGTACGCCGCGAACCGGGGCGGCAGGTGGGAACCGTGGGGCAACTCGATGTGACTCCCAACGCACCCAATATTGTGCCGGGGCTGGTACGGATGGTGATCGAGCTGCGCGATCTGTCGTCCGCGAAACTCGCGGCGCTCGGGGAACAGGTCCGGACGCGAGCGCGCGAAATCGCCGCCCAAACCAAAACGGAGATCGCCATCCGCCAAGCGGCCCACCACGATCCTGCCCTGGCCACTCCGGAAGTGCAGAAGTCGATCGAGGCTGCCTGCGCCAGGTTGGGCCTGCGCACGCAGCGGCTGCCCAGCGGCGCCGGCCATGACGCACAGGCCATGGCCCTTCTCGGCCCCATGGGGATGATTTTCGTGCCGAGCGTGGGCGGCATCAGCCACTCACCCAAAGAGTTCACGCGATGGGAAGACTGCGCGCGCGGCGCCGACGTACTGTGCCAGACCGTGCTCGACCGGGCGGCCACATGACCTGAAGCCGATTGAGATAAGATCGATGGCGTTATGGTCCGTTTTCTGAGCACCGCAATATCCATCACCCTGATGGCCGGCTTCAGTCCGGCGAACGCGCAGGTACCACCCACCGCTGCACGGCCGGCTCGTCCCACGCCGCCCACCCGCGATCCCCATACTCCGGGTTATGTGACGGCGAAGGAATTGCCCGACGGCGCCAATGCTCCCGCGAATGAGGATGGAAACTTCATCCTTGGCCCCACGCATAATCCCGCGCCGGAGATGGCCGTACAGGAAGGCGTGCCGCAGGGGGCGGTCATTACCTTCACGATGGAATCTTCGGACAGCAAGATCTACCCCGGCATCGCTCGCGAACCCAATACCTTTGGCACGCCAGACCCCGACGACCCCGCCAACCTGGTGGTCACTACCAGCCATCCGGCTCCCTACACTCGGCGTGTGATTGTGTATGTGCCCAAACAATACGTACCCGGCATCGCCGCACCCTTTATCGTGGGAGCGGACGGACCCGACCGGGTGCTGTTTCCGGCCCTGGATAATCTGATTGCCCAGCACCGCGTGCCGGTGATGATTGCCATTTCCATAAGCAATGGCAGCGGCGACGCCCAGGGAAGCGAGCGCGGCCTGGAATACGACACCATGTCGGGCGTGTACGCGGAGTTCGTTGAAAAGGAAGTGCTGCCTTTGGTGGAGAAGCAAGCGAACGTGAAGCTGACGAAGGATCCCGAGGGCCGGGCGACAATGGGAGGCAGTTCGGGCGGTTCCTGCGCGCTGATTATGGCGTGGTATCACGCCGAGTGGTACCACCGCGTCCTGACCTATTCAGGAACTTACGTGAATCAGCAATGGCCGCCGAATCCGCAGACGCCACACGGCGCATGGGAGTTTCACGAGCACCTCATTTCCAACTCACCGGCGAAACCGCTGCGCATCTGGATGGAGGTGGGCGACCGCGACCTCTTCAATCCGAACGTGATGCGCGACAACATGCATGACTGGGTGGTTGCCAATGAAAATATGGCGAAGGTGCTGGCCGCCAAAGGCTACCACTATCAGTTTGTATTTGCGCGCAACGCCGGGCACACCGACCGCGCGGTGAAACAACAAACCCTGCCGGAGGCGCTGGAATATGTGTGGCGGGGTTACCCGATCACAGGTTCGAAGAACTGAAGCTCCGCCGCGCCTCGTTCATAACCCATTCGGCAGCTAACGCAGTGGCGGCGGTGGACCGCAACGGGGTTCCGTCCAGAACGGCGCTCACAAAGTTCTCGATGCAGGGATAGTGCAGGTTGGAGTGCGGCGCGAGCTGTTCTACTCCAGTAACACCGTCGATTTCGCCGGCGGCGGGCCGCACCGGCAGCAAGGGGGCGCCCTCTGGGCCCGGCGTTACCGATCGGTGAACCAGCGCGGGGCCGTTCAATGGTGTGAGATCGAGTTCTCCCTCGGTGCCGCGAATCCGGAATTCGTCGCGAGCGATGCGTGAGTGCCAGCGGACATCGACGACTCCGCGCACGCCGTCCGGATACTCGATGACTACGGTCGCGTTATCTTCTACCGGGATCGGTTGGACCAGGGTGGAAAGGTGGCCGCTGGCGCGCGCCGGTTGGCCGAAGAGGTAGTTCATCAAATCGATGCGGTGCGATGCGATGTCGTAAAGCGGGCCCGCTCCGGCAAACCCTGGATCGATGAGCCAGGCACGGCGGCCATCGGTTGGGTAAAACCAGTCGTGCGACGTGGCTTCCGCGAAAAAAGGACGGCCGATGGCGCCCGCGGCGATCAGCTCTTTGGCGCGAGCGACCTTGGGATACATGCGCCGGTAATAGGCGATGCCCAGGATGCGGCCACTCGCTTCGGCTGCCTGCCGCATGGAGTCTGCCTCAGCGTAATCAAGCGCCATGGGCTTTTCGCAAAGCACGTGCCTGCCGGCGCGCAAAGCAGCAATCGTTTGTGGCGCATGGAGGAACACCGGCGTAGCGATATAGACGGCGGCAGCGCTACAGTGCGCGAGCGCTGTTTCCATGTCAGGCCAGGCCGGCACGCCATAGGGCGCGGCTTTGGCGGAGTCGCGGGTGACGACACCGGCGAGCCGGCTGCGCGGTTCGGCCAGGATGGCGGGCAGAACCCGCTTCGTACTGATATCGCCAATACCGGCCACCAGCCAATCGAGCATAGATCCATAGTAGACAGGAATCGCAGCGGCGCGTGACGCTTTCAGCGCCCGCGAGCCTTCGCGCGTTGTGCCCGCGCCATTTCGAGGCCTCTGCGCGCCGAAGCGAGGTCCGGCTTGATGCGCAGCGCTTGCTCAAACTGCGCGATCGCATCGTCGAACCGTCCCGTGCCGGCCAGAAGGGACGCCACGGTGGAATGGATGCTCGCGTCCCCTGGGTTCAGCCGCGCTTCGGCATCGAACTGGACCAGCGCTTCGTTCATTCGCCCGCGGCCCAGCAGGGCGAAACCCAGGCTGTGCCGCATATCGGCGTCGTCGGGTTGGAGCCGCACTGCCTCATAGAAGTGAGTCAACGCCTCGTCCTGCCTGCCGAGCGCCGCCAGCACGCGCGCCAGATTGTAGTGCCCTTGAGCGTACTCGGGCCGCAGTTCGACGGCCGCAGAAAACTCGCGGAGCGCTTCGTTCAGGCGGCCCTCCTGCACCAGGAGCGCACCGAAGCCGGAATGCGCGTCCACGCTGGCGGGCTGAATGGAGAGCGACACGCGGTACTCCCGCTCCGACTCCGCCAACCGTCCGGCCCGTTTGAGAAGCAGCGCCAGGTTGGTGTGCGCCTCGGGATAATCCGGCTTGATGCGAAGCGCTTCCTGAACGTGGGGCACAGCCTCTTGGTTGCGCTGGTGCACCAGGTAATAGTCGGCCAGATTGTTGTGGGCCACGGCATTGTCGCGGGTCGCTTCAATGGCGTGCTGAAACAAGGCTTCGCTGTCCCGCCAGTAGCCTGATTGAAGCCACGTAAGCGCCAGGCAGGCCACGCAGGCCGCGGCTCCCGCCGCGGCAACGGCGGTCGTCGCGCGCGGGCGCCGGCTGACAAGGTTTGCCGCACCCCACGCTAGCATGATGCCCACTCCAACCATCGGCACATAGGTATAACGGTCTGCCGAGGCTTGCGCGCCCACTTGAACCAATCCGATCACAGGAACGAGCGTGCCCAGGTACCAGAACCAGCCGACAGCCAGATACGGGTGCGAGCGCAGGCGGCGGACCGCGACCGCCGTCACACCCACCAGGGTCAATCCCGCCGCCGCTACCTGCCAGGCTGGCAGGTGGAGGGGATAGGGATAAAAGACGGCGAGGTTCGCCGGCCAGAACATTCTTGCGAGATAGGCGGCATACGTCACCACCGCATTCTCCGCGCGCATCCCCAACGGCATGGCCGCCAGCGACCTCACCGCGTGGCCCTCGTTCTGCGCCAGAAACGTCACCACCGCGCCGGCCAGGGCAGCGACGAAAAGCGGTATCTTCTCCCAGACGGCTGAGCGGCTCATCCGCCGCAGGGGCCACACGTCTAGCAGCAGCAGCACAAACGGAAGCGTGACGATCATCGGTTTGGCCATCAGGCCCAAACAGAAAGCGGCCAGAACCAGCAGGTAACGCGCTATGCCGGGCCGTTCGACGTAACGCGCGTACAACCACAAGGCGAGAAACCAGAACACGGCGCACAGCACGTCCTTGCGCTCCGAAACCCATGCCACCGATTCCACATGCAGCGGGTGCAGCGCGAAAAGGAACGCCACAAACGCGCTCGGCCAGCGCGCTCGGGTCAGCTTCTTCAAAGCGGCAAACAGGAGCAAAGCCGCCAGGGCATGCAGCACGACGCTGGTGGCGTGATGCCATCCGCTCTTCATCCCGAACCATTCGCAGTCTGCCATGTGCGACAGCCAGGTGAGCGGCGACCAATTCGCGGCATGAAACGAGGTGAAGGCCCAGGCGAAACCGCCCCATGTCAGTCCACTGCGCACGTGGAAGTTGTCGGTTACGTACTGGGGATCGTCATAATTGAGGAAGCCGAAGTGCAGCGCGCGGCAGTATACGGCCAGCGTCACGAGCACCAGCAGGAGGCAAATGTAATAATCGGGCCGCCTTGTTGCCACCGGTCGAGGCGCCTGGATTTCCACGGCTGCCTGACGAGTTTTCCTGATTTGCCTGGAACGTTTTCCCACTTTATGGCCGCGCCCAATAGCGATTTCTGGACTGCACCACCAGTCCCTTCGGTTTCACCGTCAAGTGGAGCGTTCGAAACTGCGAGAGGGTGACGGGCTTGTCGGACACGAAGCCCAGGCTGTACTGGCTGCGCAGTTCCGTTTCCAGCTCTTCGAAAATCTTATCCACCGTTTGTCTTTTCGAAACCTCAAAGAAGCCGCCGCCCGTCTCGCTCGAAATGCGCTCGAGGACGCCTCTGCCGTTGGGACCGCCGAAGGGTCCATACGCGCCGGGATCGGAGTAGAGAATGGAAAACACCAACGTGTCGGCGCGCTGGGCCGCGGCAATGGCGTCGTCGGCGGTGCCATAGCTGCCGAAATCGACACCGTCGGTGAGAAGAATCAGCGCCTTGCGCCCCTGGCGGTTCTTCATGATCTCGTCGGACGCTTTGGCGACCGCATCGTAAAGCAGCGTGCCGCCGCCGTTCTGGATTCGCAACTCGTTCATGGTTTCGGTGTCCACGTACGCCAGCGAATCCGTCAGCTTTTTGAAACTGGAGGTGAGGGGCTGGCGCAATTGGACCGCGCTATCGAACTGCATGATGAACACCTGGTCTTTGTCTTCCCGCAACACCTGCTCGAAAAAGCGATAGCTGGCGCCGCGCTCCGCGTCCAGTACGCGCCGCTGGCTGGCGCTGGTGTCCACCATCAGGCCGATGGTGAGCGGCAAATCCGTATCGCGCGCGAAATAGCGAATGGACTGCGGGCGGCCATCCTCGGCGATGGAGAAATCGTCCTGGCCGAGGCTGCTAATAATGGCACCCTTCTTGTCGCGCACCGTGGCCAGAACATTTACGACCTTCACTTCGGTCGAGAAGACGGGTTCCTGTTGCCCTCGCGCCCGGCGAACGGGGCACAGTGCGGCCGCGGAACATAGAAAAGCCCTTCGGGTGGAAACAAACGGCATCAAAACCGGTGGACCTGTACCGATTATCCCGCACCGAGGCGAAACGCTATTGTCCGGGATTGCTTGCCGCCGCTGCCGGCGTCTTCAGATATTTCGAGTACCAGGCCAGGTATCGCTCCAACCGGTCCTTCTGGTAACTCGGCCGCGTGATTCCATGGAACGATGCCGGATAGACTACCAGTTGCGTGGGCACGCCCAGGCTTCGCAGCGCCTGATACATCTGCTCCCCGCCCACCAGCGGAACGTTAAAATCTTTTTCGCCGCCCATGAACAGCGTAGGCGTGGCGATCTGGTTGGCGTGCAGGAAGCCGTAAGAGATACGCATCCAGGGCTCCAAGCCCACTTTCCATGGCGGCCCGATCTCCTCGTCGTATTGCACGATGTATTGGTCGACGCCGTAGAGCGCCAGCGGAAAGGCGGTGCCGGCGCCGCTGGTGGCAGCCTTGAAGCGATGATCTTTGGCGATGAGTGCGTCGGTGAGAATTCCGCCGTAACTCCAACCGCCCACGCCCAGACGGTCCGGATCGGCCAGCCCCATAGAAATCACGTGGTCAACGGCCGCCTGCAAATCGATGACTTCCTTGTTGCCCCAATCGGCTGCAATCGCGGTCTGATAGTTTTCGCCGCGTCCCGAGCTGCCGCGGTAGTTGACGGCAACCACCACGTAGCCATTGGCGGCAAAGAGTTGGCGTTCGAAATTGAAGGCGTGCGAATCCTGACCGTTGGGACCGCCGTGGATGCGCAACAGCGTTGGGTACCGTTTGCCTAGTTCGTAGTCCGGCGGCTTGACGATGAGGCCGTGAACTTCATTGCCGTCCTTCGCTCTGCAACTGAACTCCTCGGTGACGCCGAGTTTGAACTCCGCCATCACTGCATCGTTCTGATGCGTGAGCACGCGCAGAGCGCCGCCTTCGAGCGCATGAATCTCGGGATGGGTGCTGTCGGTGGCGGCCAGCATCGCCAGCTTGCCATCCCTCCCCTGGTCCATGGAGGAAACCATCATTTTGCCTTTGACCAGCGGTTCAATACCGCCTCCGCTGGCGGCAATCCGCGCCGGATACTCCGACCGATCGTCGGCCACCAGGAATAAGATGGCCGAGCCATCGCGTGTAAAGCGCGGCGCGGAAACGCCGCGATCGAGCTTCTCGGCCAAAATTTGCGGCGCGCCACCGATGGCGGCCACAACAGCGAGCCGGTTCATGTTGTAGGCGCCGAGTTTGGCCCCGGAGCTCTGAAGGTAGACCAGCTTCGTGCCGTCGGGGCTCCATTCCGGGCGGGTCCGCGCGGCTGAACCGTGCAAACCGTCGTAGCTGGTGATCTCGCGCGGCGCGGCGCCGGCCTTGGCGTCGATCACAAATACGTTACCCGTGTTGTAGCGGTCCGCGTCTTTGCCGGCGCGACCGAGAAACGCGATGTGTTGTCCGTCCGGCGACCACGATGCCGCCGCGGCCTCCAGGCCGGCTTCGGTAAGCGGTTCGGCCTTCTTAGCGGAGATATCGTAAAGATAGAGACGCGCTCCAGCCTGCGTCAGATAGCCCTGCACATCCTGCTTGAACTTGTAGCGGTCGATGACAATCGGCTTTGGTGCCCTCGTCACGGCTCCGCGTCCGCCTCCCGCGGCGGCATCGTCATCGGCCGGATCGTTCGGGTCGCGGTCGGTCACGGTCAACAGCAGTTTCTTCGAATCGGGCGACCAGTCGTAAGCGCTGAGCCGACCCTTGACATCGGTAAGCTGCTGCGCCTCGCCGCCGCTGCGGTCGAGCAGCCAGACCTGATTGCCCTTGGCCTTGCCCGGACGGCTGGAGAGGAACGCCAGGTAGCGCCCGTCGGGACTCCACCGCGGCGCCGTTTCGTTTTCCGGGCTGGAGGTCATCCGCAGTTGCTGCGCGCCATCCCAGCTCGTCATCCAAACATCGGTATCGCTCTTGTCGGCGGCCGTGTCCACGGTCGTCACCGTGTAAGCTACCCATTTGCCATCGGGCGAAATCTGGACGTCGCGCACCTCGTGGAAGCGGTGCATATCATCCACTTTGATCGGGCGCGGCTGCGCGAACGCCGACGCCGCGAGGAAGACCAACAATATCCGCAAACGCATGGTGCCTACCAGTGTACTGCGGCGCGGCGGGCATTCACCGCCGCATCAGCCGAGCAGGCGCGGGTAACGTTCGTGCACGTCGAGAATCAATTCACCGAAGAGAGTGTTGGCCCAGGCGAACCACGAGCGCGTGTACCGCGCGGCATCGTCCTTGAAAAACGATTCGTGCGTGAAGCCGGTGCCGGCATGGGTTGCCTTGAGGGTGGCAAGACAAGCGGCGATCTCGCTCTCATCCTGGCTCGTCAGCGCGCGGGTGATGATGCCAAGCGGCCAAATCATATTCAAACCCGAGTGCGGTCCGCCGAGCCCCTCCGCCGCCTTGCCGCGATAGAAGTAAGGATTGTCGTCGCTCAGCACCAGCTTACGCGTGTTCCGGTAGAGCGGGTCGTCCGGCTTCGCGCAGCCCAGGTAAGGCAGGGAGAGCAGGCTCGGAACATTGGCGTCGTCCTGAAAAAGCTGATTGCCGAAGCCGTCCACCTCGTAGGCATAGACTTCGCCGTACTTGGGCTTGGTTGCGGTGGCATATTTCGCCAGCGCCTCCCGAACCTGATCGGCGAGCGCGGCGCAATCGCGCGCCGCGGCGGGATCGTGCGACTCAGCCTGGTGGATCTCGCGCAGTTGGGTAAGCGCGGTGACGGCGAAGAGATTCGAGGGGATCAGGAAAGGAAAAATGCAGGCATCGTCCGAAGGCCGGAAACCGGAATGAATCAGGCCGCAAGGCCGCGTGGGGTTGCCGTAGCCATTTTGCGGCAGCGAGTCGCCCGGCACCTCTGTGACTCGCTGAAAAGTGTAGGGGCCACGGTTGTGAAGCCGCTGCTGTTCGCGAAAAGTCTGCACGATCAGCGCGGCAGCCTTGCGCCAACCGGCGTCGAAACACGAGGCGTCGCCGGTCTGCCTCCAATAACCATAGGCGAGCCGCACCGGGTAACAAAGGGAATCAATCTCCCACTTGCGCTCATGTAACTCGGGCTTCATCTTGGTCCGGTCCTTGGCCCATTCGCTGCCCGTAGGACCAAAATTGAAAGCGTTCGCATAGGGATCGATCAGGATGGAGCGCGTGTGCCGCCGGATGACTCCCTCGATCAGCGCCTTGAGCTTGGGATCGTCTTTGGCGAGCGGCAGGTAGGGCCAGACCTGCGCGGTGGAATCGCGCAGCCACATGGCATCGATGTCCCCGGTGACAACGAAGGTGTCGGGCTTGCCATCGATGATGCTGAAGCGAACCGTGGTGTCGAGCGTGTTCGGGAAGCAGTTTTCGAACAGCCAGGCGAGTTCGGGGTCCGCAATCGACTTCCTGACCGCGCTGATCTTCGCTTCCACGGCTTCGCTGGTGAACTTGCGCTTCTCCACCGGCGGTCTCCGGCTGGAGTAGGGTTCCGCCGCCCATAGTCCAGTCGAGACGAGGGCGAGCGATTCAAGAAAAGAGCGGCGCGTGGGCATTAACTTTATCGTACGCGTGCAGGCGATAAAATTGGGATGCCGAATGACCACCTATCGAATCGCACTGGGCAACCTCCGCTTCCCGGCGACGCCCGCGGAGTCGGTCACGCTAGCAGAACGCGCCATCGCGCAGGCGTCCCTCGAACGCGCCGACATCATCTGTTTTCCGGAATGCTACGTTCCCGGCTACCGGGTTGGCAAGACCGTGCCGCCACCCGACCCCGTATTCCTGGAACGAGCATGGTCCTCGATCGCGCAAGCCGCCCGGAAGGCAAACCTCGCGGTCGTTCTGGGCACGGAGCGCATCGTCGATAATGCCCTGCTCGTTACAGTATTGGTCATCAATCGGGATGGAACGATTGCGGGCTTCCAGGACAAAGTCCAACTGGACCCTTCGGAGGAATCCACCTATTCGTTCGGTTCCGGAAGACGGGTTTTCCAAACAGAATCGCTCAAATTCGGTATCGCCATCTGCCATGAGGGCTGGCGCTATCCGGAAACCGTCCGCTGGGCGGCGCGGCGCGGCGCGCACATCGTATTTCATCCTCATTTCCACGAAGCCGAACCGGGCGGTTTCGCACCCGCAACGTTTGGGGATCCGGCGAACTCATTTCATGAGAAAGCGGTCTTGTGCCGCGCCGCGGAGAACACCTGCTACATCGCAACTGTCAACACCGCCAGCGCCGGGTCGCCAACCACTTCCGCCGTGGTGCGTCCCAACGGGACTCTGCTTTGCTACCAGCCATACGGTCAGGACGGATTGCTCATCGCCGACATCGATATTACCGAGGCCACAGGGCTGCTGGCGGCTCGGCTGCGTTCGTCTTAGGAGTTCTTCTACCACGCGCCGGAGCCCGTCCAGACTTCGCGCGCCGCGGCGAGGAGAATGCGGCCATACATCCGGAGTGTACGGTTCCTGACGAATTCCAGGTCCATGCGGACGCGGGCGCTGTAACTGAGACGATTGCGTCCCGAAATTTGCCATAGACCAGCCATACCAGGCTTCACCGCAAGCACCTCCTCCGCGCGGTCGCCGTAATAGCTGCGCATCTCCTGCCGGGTAATGGGCCGCGGGCCAACCAGGGCCATTTCCCCGCGGATGACATGCCAGAGTTGCGGAAGCTCATCGAGCGAATGCCGCCGGCAAAACCGCGCGAAGCCGTGCGGAACGCGCGCGTCCGCAGCTTGCTTCCGGACGGGGCCCTGCTCGTCATCGATAAACTCTACCCATGAGCGAGCGGGCGTTATAGACTGTTCTGTTTCCCACATCGTCCGCAGTTTCAGCATCCATAGGACCGATCCATTCCAGCCGACGCGCCGGTGCGCAATGAAGGGCGTGCGCCCGGAAAAAATCCGCATGGCGGCTGCGCAGACAAAAATTGCGGGCAGCGCGGGCACCAACAGCAGCAGAGCAGAAACGCGTTCACAGACACCAACAAAACGCCAAGTTGGACCCTGCGCGGCGAAGTGTTCGCGGACTAGCGGTAGAGAAGCCAAACCGTCACCCTACGGGTATCGTATTCGACGATGATTCCCTTGCTGGTTCGGGAGTTGTAAATGATTTGTGAAAACCCACGGAGTGCGGTTTGCACCTGATTCCCCAAGCACTTCCGCGGGGTAAGCTGGGGCGATGCGGGCTGCGATCGTGCATTACTGGCTGCTTGGGCGGCGGGGCGGCGAAAAGGTGTTGGACGCACTCTGCCGGCTGCTTCCCGAGGCCGACATCTTCACGCTATTTTGCGACCCAAACGCACTGAGCGAAGAGGTTCGCCACCATCAGGTCACTGCCTCGTTTCTCAACCCACTGCGGCGCGGCTACCGCTCCCTGCTGCCGCTGATGCCGATGGCGCTCGAGAGTTTCGATCTGCGCAGCTATGACCTTGTGATTTCCAGCGAATCGGGTCCGGCCAAGGGAGTGATTACGAACTCCGGCGCGCGGCATATCTGCTACTGCCACACGCCCATGCGCTATCTGTGGGACCTCTATCCTGCCTATCGGAACGAGTGGACGCGGTCCGGGTGGAAGCGCGCGGCCATGGCGCCGCTCGCTAATTACCTTCGTCTGTGGGACTATGCGTCCGCGGCTCGTGTGGACCGCTTCGTCGCCAATAGCCACAACGTAAGGCAGCGGATCTGGAAAACGTACCGGCGGGAAGCCGACGTGGTGTATCCTCCGGTCGACGTGGACTCGTTCTATCACATGCCGGCGGACGATTACTTTCTGATCGTTGGCGAGTTAGTAGCTTACAAGCGGATTGATTTGGCTGTTCGCTGCTTCGCGCGTTACGGCGGCAAATTGCGGATCGCCGGCGACGGGCCGGAATACCGGCGGCTACGTTCGGCGGCGGGCCCAAATGTAGAGTTCCTGGGGCGCGTCGGCGACAACGACCTACGCGAGTTGTACGCCCGCTGCCGCGCGTTTCTGCTTCCCGGCGAGGAAGACTTCGGCATCGCGGCGGTGGAAGCACTGGCTAGCGGAAAAGCCGTGATTGCATTGGGAAGGGGCGGCGCGTTGGAGACGGTGCCCCCATTCGGCGGAGTGTTTCACGACCAGCCGTGCGAAGAGCAAATGTCCACCGCGCTCGCGCGTTTCGAATCGATCGAGAAGGAGTTCCGCCCGGCCGATTTGCAGGGGTGGGCACGCAGCTTTAGTGAAGAGGAATTTACGCGTAAGATGCGCGCGTTTCTTAACGATCCAGCCCCGGCACAACAGATTTACAGCAGTAACTCGAATGCGCGTGCTATCCATCGACTGTGAGTAAGTTGGAACAGTTACGGCGGCTCGATCCCTTGCGGCGCGGCATCCGCCTGCCTCTCAAAGGGACTTATCATCCGGGAGGGTTTTGTGTCGAAATCGCGACTAACTCGGAGGATGTATTGGCATCGGCCGGCGAAGCGTGGGGGCACAGCGCCCCGGAATACGGGTGCGATCCACTGAAGCTTCGCGTGCTGGTTCAGCCGGAAGGCAGGTTGGCGCAGCAGCCATCACACCGCATGCAGGGGCATATGTATGCAATCGTCTCCGACGCGCACAATTTCGCCCAGGTCGATCTGGCATCGCAGCTCGGTTGTATCTGGGCATCGGAGCAAACCGCCGCGGACCACCCCTCATTGCGATGCTTCTTTCTGGAATGCTCTGTCTACGTCATGCTTTCCCAACGCCATATCGTGGCTGTGCATGCAGCCTGCGTGGTTCGCAATGGCGCGGGAATCCTGCTGAGCGGGTCCTCCGGCGCTGGAAAGAGCAGCCTCTCTTACGCCTGTGCGCGCGCCGGCTGGACTTTCGTCGCGGACGACGCAACGTGGCTCCTAGCCGAATCCGACAGCCGGATGGCTATCGGGCATTCAAGGCGGGCGCGTTTCCGTCCGGATGCGCCGGCGCTGTTTCCGGAATTGGAGCGCTATGCGGTGCGGGCGCGTCCCAACGGAAGAATCGGCATCGAAGTACCACTGGCCGAGCTTCCGCACATCCGCGCGGCCAGCCGCGCGCCGATTCGGGCGGTCGTCTTTCTCGAGCGTGGTGGGGGGGAAGCAGGCGCGCATCGATTGACGGGCGCCGAATCGGCGGATCGCCTGCTGGCCGACATGCCTTCGTACGGAGATGCCACGGATGCCATGCATGAGCGCACGGTGCGCCGTCTGGCGGGGGTGCCGGCCTGGCGCATGCATTACACGGATCTCGAGGAGGGTATTCGAATCCTGGGAAACCTGGCGATATGAAATCAGCACTTTTATTTCTTCTAATAACGATTGCAGCTAACGCGCAAGTCGCGTCGGCGACGCTCTCCGGAACCGTGAAAGATTCCTCGGGCGCGGTTGTTGGCAATGCCAAGGTCTCCGCGATCGGGGCAAACAACGGTTTCACGCGCGTCACCCTGACAGATTCGGTGGGCAGATACCGCTTTGACCAGCTCGCTCCGGGGGTCTACAGCCTGAACGTGGAGCATACAGGCTTTCGCCGCTACGACGCGAGCGGGATCGAACTGGAGGTAAATCAGAACGCGCGGCACGAGGTGCGGTTGGAGATCGGCAGTGGAAGCGCCGAAATAACGGTCGCCGCCTCCGTATCGCCCGTGGGTGCCGAAGACTCCTCGGTGGGCTACCGCATGGACAATTCGAAAATCGCGCAGCTTCCACTGGCATCGCGCAACGTGATCGACCTCGTCACCCTGGGGCCCGGCGCGATCCCACGGCAATTGGGAGGATTCGTTCACGATGTCAACAACGATGTTCAGGAGGGCACGCGCGGTTCGGTGGCGCTGAACCCGCCGATCAATGGCAGCCGCTCGACGATGAACACCTTTTTGCTGGACGGCGCTTACGATACCGACCGCAATACGTTTGCGATCGCAGTCTATCCGCCGATCGATTCGGTGCAGGAGTTCCGGATTCAGTCCTCACTCGCCCCGGCGGAGTTTCCGCAGTCAGGCGGCGGCGCCATCGATGTGGTCACAAAGATGGGCAGCCGCCAGTTTCACGGCAGCGGCTTCGAATATCTGCGTAACGAGTTTAGCGACGCGCGCAATTACTTCGACGACCCCACCCTGCCACGGCCGATCTTCCGCCAGAACCAGTTCGGCGCCTCGGTGGGAGGCCCTACTCCATTCCTCAAAGACACCTTCTTCTATGGAATCTATGAAGGTATCCGGCAGAAGGAGGGCAACTCCTCGCTCGCGATCGTGCCGGATGCGGCCGTTCGCGGCGGCGATTTCACCGGCCAGGCCACGCTGTTCGACCCGCTGTCTCAGGAGGCCTCCGGCGCACGCACGCCATTTCCCGGCAACATTCTCCCGCAAGCCCGGCTCGACCCCATAGCTTTCGCGTATCTCACCAAATACGAACCGCTTCCCAACAGCAACAGCAGCAGCGGCAACTATCGCGACACAACTCCCAATCAGATGGATACCGGCAGCGTTTCGGTACGGATCGATCGCCAGTTCGGCAACCGGGCCACACTGACCGGCCGCTACACCTTGAACACCGAAAGCAACGTGGTGGCCGGCTCTTTTCCGGTGCTGCCCACAACCGAGTTGGTGCGCGCGCAACAGGCGGCGCTGGCGTACATTCGGAGCAGCGCGAATTGGGTGAGCGAGACGCGCTTGTCGTTCACCCGCCTGCGGCTTTACGACGTGCCGGAGTCGGCGTTTCACGTTAATGTGGCGCAACAGTTGGGGCTGGTGGATCCGCCCACCGATCCATTCAGCTTCGGGCTGCCCTATTTCAACGTGACCGACTATTCCCTGGTGACGGATTCGCCGTCGCTGCCGCAGGTGCAGCGCGACAACCTTTGGAACTCGTCAGAAGGGCTTGCTTGGGCGCGCGGCCGCCACACGCTGAAATTCGGTTTCGATTTTATACACTTCCAGTTGAACTATCTGCAAAGCAATCTGACGCGAGGCCGCTATGACTATTCCGGCGTTTTCACCAGCTCCGATGGGCTTGGCACCAATAGCGGCGACCCGTTGGCGGATTTCCTTCTGGGTTATCCGCAGGACACCACCCGGACGGACGGCTCCGGCCAGGCTTATCTTCGCCAGAACGTATATGGCGGCTACATACAGGACGATTGGCGAATGGCGCCGCGCCTGACCCTCAACCTCGGCATCCGGTACGAGTATGCGGCGCCGTACACGGAGGCGCGCAACAATCTCCTCAATCTGGATTACTCCACGCTGCCGAATCCGCCGCAACTGGTGCCCGTCAACAGCGGCACCCAGCCCGACCGGAATAATTTCGCGCCGCGCGTGGGACTCGGTTGGCAAGTTGCGAACCGCACCGTATTCCGCGCGGGATACGGCATCTATTACAGCCCGGAAATCGCGGTGGAAACGTACGACCTGCTGCTGAACGGCCTTTTCAACCAAAATAACGAGACGTCAGGCAGCCAGCTACCTATCCTGACCACGCGCGACGGATTCCCGCGTACCGCCAATACCGGGTTTCCCACCTATTTCGGACTCGACCCAAAGGCCCGCACGCCTTACGTGCAGCAGTGGACATCCAGCATCCAGCGCGAGTTGCCCGGCCGCACGCTGCTGGAACTGGCGTACGTCGGCTCCAAAGGAACCAAGCTGGGCCGCTACCGGCAATTCAACACGCCGGCGCACGTGGAAACCGGGGAGGATCTGCCGCCGCGCCCCGGCGACTTACAGCAACTCCGCACCTGGCCCTCGCTGGGAGGAATCATCCAGCGGCAGCACATCGCCAATTCGTCCTACAACTCGCTTCAGGTGAAAGTTGAGAGAAGCCTTTCCACACGCCTGTCGCTGCTCGCGAGTTTCGTCTGGTCGAAGTCGTTCGACGACGCGGACAGCGTCATCCAGGGCCTTTACGACAGCGTGGGAGCCCAGGACGAGCGAAACCTGCGGCTGGAGCGCGGCCTCTCGTTCTTCAACCCCGGCCGCCGCATCGCCGCGGGTTATGTGTACCGGCTGCCCGATGCCCAATTTGCGCGGCGCCTGCTGCGCAATTGGTCGCTGAGCGGCACGGTGACCCTGCAAGACGGGCTGCCGGAGAATCCATTCTACTTTCTGATTGACTACGCCAACTCGGGAACGCCTAACCGGCCCAATGTCGTGCCGGGTCAAAGCGTAGCGCTGCCCCGCGATCAACAGACGGCGGAGCGCTTCTTTAACACCGCAGCATTCTCCGCGCCGGCTCCCTACACTTTCGGCGATGCCGGCCGCAATACTTTGCCGGGGCCGGGCAACAACATCTTCAACCTGGCGCTGGAGCGCTCATTTCACCTGCGCGAGAGAGGCGCGATCCGTTTTCGCGCGGAAACCTTCAACGTATTCAACCATCCCAACTGGGGGATCGCCGGTCCGAATCCCGATTTCGGCCCATTCTTCGGCAGGATCTTCAGTTCGGGAGATCCGCGGCGCATGCAGTTCGCGCTGCGCTACGACTTCTGATTGCCGAACCCCTGGCTGCAACCTTCCGCGCTTCCCGCCGGGCCCGCCGCCGTGTTGGCCGCGCTGCATATTTCCGACCCTTGCCTTGAGCCTCTCCAGCGCCTGGGCGATTCGGAATGGCGTGAAGCCCTCGACTATTGCGGGCGGAGCCGGCTCACCTTTGCGCTGGCGGCAGCGGCACAGCAGGCGATGCCGCCGTGGGTCCGCAGCATCGTGGATGACGACGCACGCCGCAACGCCCTGCGGACGGCAAAGATCGAAGCACTCCACCGCGAGTTCGACCACTGCCTGACCGAAGCGAATATCGAGTTCATCGCGCTGAAGGGCCTGACGCACGCTGCACTCTTCCCCGACCCGCCGCCACGGGTTCAGTACGACATCGACTTGTTCATTCCCCGAACCGATGTTCTCTTTGCGCAGGATCTCCTGATCGAGCGCGGCTGGAAACCGATTCGGGGGATGGAATCGTTCCCTACCGACCATCTTCCGGCGCTGTTGCGCAAAAACGGCTGGAAGTGGCGCGGCGATTATTTCGACCCGCAGCTTCCGGTGGCTGTGGAACTGCATTTCCAACTTTGGAATCAGCACATCGAGCGCCTGCCCGCCCCGGGGATGGAGCTGTTCTGGGAGCGCCGGGCCGTGCGCCGGGTCGCCGGCATAGACCTTGGCATGCTCAGGCCGCCGGATGCAGCGGGCTACGCCGCGCTCCACCTGTTGCGGCATCTTCTGCGCGGCAATGTCATGCCGTTTCACGTGTATGAGATCGCGTGCCTGCTGAACAGCACGGCCGATGACCGGAGCTTCTGGCGCCAGTGGTCCGAATGGCACAGCCCGGAGATTCGGCGGCTGGAGGCGGCTGCATTCCGGCTGGCGGAAGAATGGTTCGGCTGCCGTGCCGCCGCGCCCGTCGCCGACGAGATGGAACGGCTGCCCGCGGGCGCGGAGCGGTGGTTTCGAGAGTACGCCCTGTCGCCTGCCGCCGCCAGATTTCACCCCAACAAAGACGAGCTGTGGCTGCACTTCAGCCTGTTAGAGTCGCGTTTGGATTGCTGGCGCGTGGCGCGGCGGCGCTTGTTGCCCGCGAACCTGCCGCCTCGGCTTGGGCTGTACGCCCTGCGCCGGCTGTGGCATCACGTGGTATCGCTGCCGCGAGCGGCGGCCACGGCTCTGCGCTGGCACTCGGCCGGCGAAGGCATGGGCTCGCAGTTCTGGTGGTTCGTCATCTCCGCGGCGGTTTTCAACTTCGCGCTGTTCATCTTCGTTCTGCTCTACAATCTGTTCCTGCTGGATCTCGGCTTCCGCGAAGATTTCGTCGGTCTGGTGAACGGCGCGATGCGCGCGGGCAGCCTCGCCGGCACCTTGCCCGCCGCGATTGTGGCGCATCGTTTTGGCTTGAAGAAGACACTGCTGGTGACGATTGCCGGCACGGCCGCGGCGGAGTTTCTGCGCGCCCTTGCCGGCGCCCGCTTGCCGCTGGCGGCGCTGGCCTTCTTGAGCGGCGCCATCTTTTCGGTTTGGGCCGTGATCCTGGCGCCGCTTATTGCTGGAGCGGTGGAAGAGAAGCGGCGTCCGGCCGCCTTCAGCGTGTTCTTCGCCTGTATGTTCGCGGTGGGGATTGCCGGCAACTGGATAGGCGGGCTGCTGCCGTTCTGGATGGGCGGCAAGCGTGCGGTGCTGCTGTGGTCGGCGGCGCTCTCGGCCGCTGCCGTCCTGCCGGCGCTCCGCTTGAAGGAATGGCCGCGCGCACCGGCAGGCGGCCGGATATGGCCGCGCAGCCGTTTTCTGGCGGTGTATCTTGTGCCCTTCGCCTTGTGGCACCTCGCCACGGGCACGTTCAATCCCTTCAACAATGTATACTTCGCGCGCCTCGGATTTGCCGTCGAGCGCATCGGCAGCATTTTTTCCATTGCGCAGATCGTGCAGGTGGGAGCGCTGCTATTGGCGCCGGCGGTCATCCGGCGGCTGGGCCTGCTGGGCGGGATTGTCGTGATGATGACGGCCACGGCCTTTGGCCTGGTAGGGCTGGCAGCTCAACCCTCGGGCGGCGCAGCCATTGCCGCGTATATGGCATACATGTCGTTCCAGTGGATGAGCGAGCCCGGTTTGAATACGCTTCTGATGAATCACATCGACGAGCGCGAACGCAGCGGCGCCTCCGCGTTGAATTACCTGGTGGCATTCGGCGCACAGGCGCTGGCGGCTTTCGGGGCGGGCAGCCTGTTCACGCAGTTCGGATATGGCTGGACGCTGGCGGGCGCGGCAGCCCTGGCGCTGGTTGCCGCCGGTCTGTTTCGCACGCTGCGGCTTGCTCCAGAAACGCAAGCATCTCAGATCGATATCGCTCAAGCGTGAATCTTTCCCGCCAGCAATCCCGCGCTCGCCGCGCGATGTTCGCGCGCTGGGCGGGATTGCCGAGGATTTCGATTGCCCTCCGGGCCATCTCCCCCACCGATGTTGCCAGGTATCCCGTGACGCCGTCTTCGATCACTTCCGGTATGCCGCCGGAGGCGAATGCCACCACCGGCACTCCGGCCGCATAGGCTTCGAGAATCACGCGGGTGGTGGCCTCGCGCGGTCCCGAAGGAACCAGCAGCAGGTCGATGGAAGCGAACGCGCTGTTCGCGTCCGCCATCCATCCGCGGAACTCCACCGGCAAGCCAGCGGCTCTTTCACGGACTGCGCGTTCGTATGGCGAGGCATCCGGCCCGCCGAACAGAAATGCACCGATAATTTCGAAGCGGGCAGCGGGAATGGCTCGGTGAATCGCCTCGGCCGCAGCCAGAAACTCGAGTTGGCCCTTTTCCGGCGCGATCCGCCCGATCGAGGCCACCACCGGCGCGGCCCGCCCGGCGGCCACAGGGGCAGCGCTCACGCCGTTGTAAATCACCGACACACGGTCAGGCGGTATGTACTTTCGCCACGAATCGGCGACAAATTCGCAATTGGCGATCACCCTCGCGCCTGTCCGTTGGAGCGCCAACCCGGCGAGGCGGCGAAGCGCACCGGAAGCAAGGCAACTGTGCGCATGAAAAACCACCGGTATGGCGGCGGGCAGCGCAGGCAGAAGCCGCGGCCCATTGCAATAAACGAGATCGGCTTCGATCTGCCCGGCCATGCGGCGGATCTGTTCTGCCAGCCGGGGCATCTGCCAGACGAACCGGCCCGCATCGGCAATGGACTTCCGGCCCGACTGGTAGGGACCGCACGCGATGCGCTCGGCCGCGAAGCCCGATTGTCGAATGCGGCGGAACATTTCGCCATCGCCGGGAAGCCCGAAAAGAGCTTGCCATCCCCGCTCCTGAATGGCCGGCAGCAGTTCAGTGAGTTGCTGCTGGGCTCCCCCGCGATCGCTGAATTGATCGAGCACCAGCAGTTTCATGCTTTCGCCGCAAGCGCCAGCACCCAGAAGTACAAAGGCAGGACGCGCCAGTAGGTGAGAATGTCGCCGGAGGCCATCTGCACCGTCTCGCCCGCCCAAAAGCAGAGCATCCAGGTGCCGTAAAATGCGCGGCGCGGATCGCCGCTGCGGGAGGCACGGGCGGCGGCGCGCAGGATCGCGACGTTCAGCCAGATCAGCGCGGCGAGGCCGGCAACGCCGGTTTCCACCAGCAGGCTGAGGTACATGTTATCGGCTACCACCGGCGCACCCAGGTAGTCGGTATAAGGCAGCGTTTTGTAACCGATGCCCACCAGCGTCTGCCATGGGTGGCCGGCGATCCACGCGGCCAGCATTTGCCAACTCTCCACGCGGCCGGAGAGCACGCCCTCGGTAGCCGAGAACAGGTATTCCGCCGAGGCGGAAAGCCGGAGCCAGTACGTTTGGGCGAATAGCGGAAAGACGCGCCACACCAGCAGCAGACCGGCCCCCGTACCGGCGGGCAAGAGCAGCAGCAAGCGCGCCACACGCGCACGGCCGCGGCTCCGCCACGCCAGCACCACCAGCGCAATGGCGACGCATACCAGCGAGGCACGTGAATAGGAAAGCACCAGCGCGGCCAGGAAACTCGCGCCCCCCGCATACAGCAGCTTCCTGGGCACCGGCGATTGGCTGCGAGGCTGTGACAGGGCCACCGCTACCATCACCAGAAAGAACGCGCAGAAATTTCCCAGCGTGCTGGCCTCATAGAACACACCTTGCGCGCGCCGGTAAACGCCGGAATCGAGCCAGACGAATTGGGGGCCGTAGCCGGCCGGCGCGGGAAATTGAAAGTAGAAGTCCACACAAGCGAATAGGGCCGATGCGGCGGCAATGCCGAACAGGAGGTCGAGCCGCGGAGCGGGGCCGCGCGTATAAAAGTAGACGTGCACCGAGATGCCGAAGAGCATCACGCGCGCCAGGCTTCCGGCGGCGGGCGCCAAACCGGAATCGAACGCGGCGAAGGCGACAGTGGACAACAGGATGGCGAACAACGCAACGAGCGGAGCGCCAGGACCGCGCAAATCGATGCGCCAGCCGCCCGCACGCAACACCCCCGCGAGCAGCCCCAGACCGGCGAAGAGCAGGCAGATGTGCGGGCCGGAGTCACCGATCGCAATGGGAAACGGCGGCAGCAGGAGCGCGGCGGCGAAGAACAGAAAAATCCAGCGCTGTTCTGCCTTGAGGGTCCACCAGATCAATGGGACGACGAGCGCCGGAGCGAGCAACACAGCCTTGACGGCCAGGCTGGAGGCAAGCGCTATGGCAGCGGCCCATGCTCCGAAGATCGCGGCACCCGCGGCACATGGACCAAGGCGCTCGCGGGCGGCCGCGCTAGTCATCGATTGCCTCGGCAAACGATTGGAGCGCGCGCTGCTCGCGATAGTTCATCTGCAACCCCAGCCAAAGCACCGGCAGAGCCAATCCGAGCAGAAAAGCCGCCGCGGCATTCAGCGGAATATTGGGAGACGACGGCCGCTCGGGAACAATGCCAGGGTCAATAATCTTGAGCCGCTCGCCGCGATAAGCCGTCGCGCTCCGCGCTTCACGCAGTTGCGTTTCGACGGCGGTCAACTGCGCCTGCGCAGCCTTGCGTTCGGTGTCCAGGCGCTCCCGATGAGCGAATCGGCCTGCCAGCAGCCTGTCTCGCTCCGCGTCCTTCCGTTCGAGCGCTTCCAACTGGCCACGGATCTGATCGCGGCGCGCGCGGGCGTTGTTTCGATCGCTGGCGATCTGGGCCGCCTGCTCCGCGCTGGCATGCTGCGCGCGCTCGGCGGCGTCCGTGATTTCCAGGTCGACATTCGAGAGCTGCTCCTCCAGGCTGGAGCGGAGCAGCGCGGAGTTTTCCGCCTCGGCTTGCAGGGAAGCGACCGGCTCGCGGGCGGTCGCTTCAGCCCACTCGGCTTCGGCTTTCTGCAACCGGGTGCGCATTTCCTGCTGCTGCCGCTCCATGTCGCGAAGGAGGTCACGGTCGCCGTCGCTCACCAGCGAGCGTGTCAACTCCACTGTGCTTTCGGCAACAAATTGCGCCAGCGATTGCGCTTTACGCGGGTCGGGAAGGGTCGCCGATATCTCCAGAATTCGAGTGTTGCGCAGCAGACTTACTTTGAGTACCTGCTTCTTCAGGGCTTCCACCGGCCTGTTCCCCACCAGAGCGCGCACTCCGAAGCGCTCCACCGCAGTTCGGAACAAGCTGTCGCTCGAGGCGAACTGCTCGTAGGTCTTGAGCGATTCGAGGTAGATCGGGCTCACCGCAACCGCGCCGCGCGGGTCCGTTCCGGCGGGAGGCTCTATCACGATTCGGGCGGCGGCGGTGAATTCGCGCGGCAGAACGGCGCTCACGGCGACCGCGATGGCGGTCGCGGTGACGCAACTTAGGGCAATCAAACGCCAGCGCGACTGAATGTAACTGATGTAACTAAGTAAGCCAAATGGTGCCGCCATGCGGTTTCCTGAGTTAGTGTAGCCGATATGCCCCTGGTTCAGGCTGCCGTAATCGTCCTGATCGCGTTAATTCTTACTCCAGGTTATTTTTTTTACTTTGATATCACACCCAAGCTGGTGATTTTGTTGATCGGCACAGCGGCCTGTTCCCTGCTGTGCCGCGGACGTATCCCCGCCCGCGCCCTGACGATCGCCAGCATATGTACGGTAGTTTCCCTAGCCATTTCGGCCGCTGCCTCTTCCAACCCGGCCCTCGCAGTCTTCGGTTCCACTTGGCGCCGTTTCGGTCTGTTGACGCAGCTTGCGATTCTGTTGTTCGCCTGGCTAGTGGCGGGAAACGGCGAACAGGGGAAGGTTACGATTCTGCGCGGCATCGCCGCGGTTTCCGCCATAGCCTCACTTTACGGCATCGCTCAGTATTTCGGCTTGGATCCGGTGCTTCCCCGTACGGGCTACCACATCGGAGAAGGCCTTTGGACGATCGTACGGCCTCCGGGCACCATGGGCTACGTCAGCTACTTTGCAACATGGCTGCTGATGGGCGGCTTTTTGTGCCTCTCGTTGGCGATGGCTGAGGACACGCGGTTCTGGCGCCGCCTGGCATATGTCTGCGGCGCTTTGTGCTTCATCGCGATGCTGCTGACAGGCACGCGCGCGGCTTTGCTGGGAGCGGCCGCGGGTATGACCGCCGCCGCGTTACGCCGTGGCATTTGTCCACCTCGGCGAGTGCTGGCTGCCACGGCCGGGGTCGCCCTCGCGGCCGGTGCTTTCTACTTCTCCCCTGCCGGGTGGCCGCTCCGCAGCCGCACTCGCTGGTTCCTCGAAGACCCGTGGGGCGGCGCGCGTCCTTTGCTCTGGCGTGACAGTTTACACATGGCCTTGCAGAAGCCCCTGGCCGGTTTTGGCCCCGAGGTTTTTACCGCGACGTTTCCGCGCTTTGAATCCAAACAACTGGCGCGCGCCTATCCGGATTTCGCCCATGAATCGCCCCATAACATCTTCCTGGACGCGCTGGTTTCGCAGGGATTCTTCGGGCTGGCATGCCTGGGCGCTTTCTGCGCGCTCGGTACCGGTTGGGCCTGGCGAGCGAAGCGGCCCTGGCTGCTGGCGGCTCTGGTGGGCGGAATCGTGGCCCAACAGTTCACTGTATTCACCATTCCCACGGGGCTGCTCTTCTATGTCACTGTCGCGCTCTGCGGCTCCGTGCGTGAGTCGCCGGCGGTGATCCGGCTGCGCATCGCGCGGCTTGCCGTGGCCGCCGCGTTGCTCTACTGTGCGCTTCGCTATGCGGCCGCGGACCGCATGCTGGAGCTGACCCGGCAGCGAATCGACGCACACAACATCACAGGCGCCGCCATGGCCTACCGTGCTTACGAGCAGCGCCGTTTGCCGGGATCCTCCGCCGATCTCTGGTATTCGCGCGCACTCGTTTCCATCCGCGCCATCCTTCCGGCCGGACAAGCGGCGCTTGCCGCCACCCGCACCGCGGAAGATCCCTTCAACGCTTGGTACAACCTGGCGGAGATTTATGCTATCGGCAACTCGGCGCCGGAAACGGAGGCCTGCCTGCGCCGCGCGTCGGCGGCGAATCCGAACTGGTTCAAGCCGCACTGGATGCTGGCGGAGCTGCTGCGCCTCGAAGAACGCTTGAACGACGCGGCTTCGGAAGCGGCGATCGCCGCCGATCTCGATAGAGGAAAACATCCCGAAGTTTCGCGTACTCTTTCCACCATTCAAAACGTCGTAAAATGAATTCCCTTCCCCCATCGAAACATCTGCAAAATTGTTGCAAAAGCTTAGTGCCAGGCTATGCCGGCAGGGGCCGGTGTTTTTAGAATCGAATCATGAAGCAATTCATACTCATGTTGGCGCTGGCGGGCGCCGCGGCCGCTCAAACCCCTAATGTTGTGAAAGGCGGCGTGCTTAACGGGGCCAGTTTTGACCAGACGATGCCGGTTACTCCCGGGTCTTTAATTTCGATTTTCGGTTCCAACCTGGCGGCGGCCACGGCGAACGCGGATTCCATTCCTCTTTCGACTGTTCTCGGAAACGTGAGTGTGACCTTCAACGGCATTGCGGCGCCCCTCAACGGAGTCTTTCATTCCTCCACGCAGGACCAGATCAACGCTCAACTGCCTTGGAACGTGCCGGCCGGAACGGCTACGGTGGTCGTGACCAACAACGGCGTCGCATCGCCGCCGCAGACGCTGCAGGTGGGCCAGTTCTCTCCGGGCATTTTCGCGGTGAACTTCGGTGTGGGGCAGGCGATCGTGCTCAATAATATCGACGGCACCCTGGCGGCGCCGGTGGGATCGATTCCCGGACTGACCACGCGGCCGGCCAAAATCGGCGATCCCAATGGCCTGGTGATCCTTTGCACGGGCCTCGGACCGGTCACCCCCACGGATGCCAATGGAGCGAATTCGCTCGACACCTTACGCAACACAAACACTACGCCCGTGGTGCTGGTGGGAGGAGTCCCTGCTCAGGTATTGTTCTCGGGACTGTCGCCACAGTTCGTGGGAGTGAATCAGGTCAATTTCCTGATGCCGGCGAACGCGCCGACTGGCGACAAAATAACGCTTCAGTTACAGATCGGCGGCCTCACCTCCACCAACCAGGTGACCATGGCCATTTCGCAGTAGGTTCCGAAGAACCGCCCCCGGTGGAGTACAATCGATTCAATTCGAATCCACCGAGGGAGGGGCTGTTGCGCTTTCAGAAACGGTACGATTTTCACCGCCGAACCCTGCTGCGTTGGCTGGCTTCGATCGGTCCGTTGCGGGCGTGGGCTCAAACCGCGAGTTTTCCAGGCGATCGGGCAAAAACACTGCGCATGCTGGCAGCCGTGGTGCTGCCTTCGGAGCTTGGCGCCGCAGGTTTGGAAAACGCCGCCGCACAATTCGAGCGATGGGTGCGGGACTATCGGCCAGGCGCGGAGATGGAGCACGGCTACGGCTTCACCAGGCTGCGATCGAAGCCGCCAGCTCCGGCGCCGGCATATCTGCGGCAACTCGGCGAGCTGCGGCTCACCGGCGATATCGAATCGGATCGGGCAGCCGTGGAAGCCGCGCTCGCACAGGCGGACGTGACCGCACTGCCACAGGCTCCCGATGGCAGGCACGTAGCCTCCGACCTGCTGGCCTTCTACTTTCGATCCAGCGCCGCTAACGATTTGTGTTACCGCGCGCACATCGGGCGGGATGAGTGCCGCGGCCTTCCCGGATCCGATCGCGAACCGACGCGCTTGGAGGCGAAGTGACGCGCCGCTTCGAATCCGACGTGTGCATCATCGGCGGCGGCATCACCGCTGCCATGCTGGCGCAAAAGCTGCGCGACTTGCGGCCCGGCCTGTCCATCATCGTTGTGGAAGCCGGCCAAACGTTCTTCAACCTCGACAGCCGCATGCAGCTTCGCGAGCGCAGCATCCGATACGCGGAGAATCCCTGGCCCGGAGACTTCATTGCGGATCAGGCGGCCCGCGGCGTGATTTCGCGGACGATGGCGGTGGGCGGCTCGGCGCTGCACTGGGGCGGCACCTGCAATCGCTTCTCGGAAGAGGATCTGCGCCTGAAATCGATGTATGGCCTGCACGTGGATTGGCCCATCGAATGGCCTGAGCTGGAGAAGTTCTATTGCGAGGCGGAGCGGCGGCTGGGCGTTTCCGGAGAGCCCAGCCCGCTGGCCGAAGACCGGCGCTCCGAGCCGTATCCCATGCCGGCCATGGTGATGACGCACAACCTGATCGAGCTCAAGCGGTGGGCCGAACAGAGCGGCATTCCTTTCTGGAGCACCCCCCAAGCCAAAAACACGCAGCCTTACGACGGCCGTGCGCAGTGCATCCGTTGCAACACCTGCGCCATCTGCCCGACGGGCGCGCGCTATTCGCCCGACTTCACCTTTCAGCGCCTGCTGGCGGGCAAAAACTTCACGCTGCACGACCGCACGCTGGTGCGCAAACTGGTGCTCGACGACACCAGGCCGGTGGTGGGCGCGGCCCAGGCGGTGAATCGCGATGCTCCCGACGACACCATCGAGTATCATGCGCCCCTCTTTGTGCTGGCATCGGGTTATTGCTGGAGCCCGCACCTGCTGCTGCTCTCAAAGTGCTCCCGATTCCCCGATGGCCTCGCCAACCGCTCCGGATTGGTCGGGCGCTATATGTGCGGGCACGCCTTCCTTTCGGCCCAAATCGAAAGCGACGCCAAAATATATCCCGGAATGAACGAGCAGCACGGGCTGATCTCGCGGCTCTATTTCCGCTGCAAGGCGGATGCTCCGTTCATCCGCCACGACCTGCGGATTTGGGAGAGCGCGGCCGGTCATGAGCCGCGGCTGCGTTCGGCAGGCGGGCGCTTGCTCCTGGGTGACGCTTTGCTGGCGGACTGGCGCGAGCGGGCGAAACGGGGCACCGCGCGCGTGCGCGGCTACTACGATGTGCACCCCGATCGCGACAGCCGCCTCACACTCGATGACGCTTCGCGTAACCGTTGGGGCGATCCCATGCCTTCGATCGAACACAAGGCCGATGCCGCCTCCGAGGCGCGCCGGGCATTCACGCACCAACATTTCCAGCAGCTTTTTCAAAAGCTCGCTCAGGCCGGCAATGGCAAGATCCTCTCCACCGGCGCCGGCAATTATTGGGACCACCCGGCAGGTGGCTGCCGCATGGGCAGCGACCCGGCGGCCAGCGTGTGCGATAGTTACGGACAGACGCACGATCACGAAAACCTCTTCGTGGCCGGTTCGCCGACGCTGCCGAACGCGGGCTGCACCAACGGCACCCTGACATTCGTGGCCCTGACACTGCGCTCGGCGGAGCGTATCGCGCAGAGGTTCCGGAGACCTGCATGAAGGCGGCGTCCTTGCTGTTAGCGCTCGCGCCGGTGGTCGCGGCGCAGGAGTGGCCGTACTACGGCGGAGATCCCGGCGAAACCCACTATTCCAAACTCTCGCTCATCAACCGCGAAAACGTGCGCAACCTCAAGCCGGCCTGGGAGTGGAAGACAGGCGAGATGCCGTTGCCCGAGTTCAAGACAACGCCCGGAATGTTCGAAGCTACGCCGCTGATGATCGGCGGGGTGCTCTATTTGAGCACACCCTATAACCGTGTGGTTGCGCTCGACGCTGCCACCGGCCGCGAGCTGTGGTCGTACGATCCGAAGGCTTACGCCGACGGACAGGTCCCCAACGGCACCGGCTTCGTTCATCGCGGCGTGGCGGCGTGGCGCGACAGCCGGACGGGCAAACTGCGGATCTTCATGAACAGCCGGGCGCGCCTGATCGCGCTCGACGCCGAAACCGGCCGGCCGGTGGGGGATTTCGGCGACAACGGAATCGTCAACCTGGTAGCCGGCCTGCGCTGGGAAACCGATGCGAAGCAATACACCAACACTTCGCCGCCCGTGGTTTACAAAAACCTAGTGATCGTCGGCAACGGTGTGGCCGACCGGCTGGTTTTCCCCAAAGATCCCCCAGGCGACGTGCGCGCTTTTGATGCCCGCACCGGAACGCTGGCGTGGACGTTCTACACCGTGCCGCGAAGCGGTGAATTCGGTAGCGACACGTGGGGCAATGGATCGGAGAAATTCACCGGCCACACCAACGTGTGGGCCCCCATCACACTGGACGCGGAGCGCGGGCTGTTGTATCTGCCGGTGAGCACACCCAGCAACGACTTCTATGGCGGCGTGCGTCCGGGCCAAAACCTGTTCGGCGAATCGCTGGTGTGCCTGGATGCCGCCACCGGAAAGCGCAAGTGGCATTTTCAAACCGTGCATCACGGGCTGTGGGACTACGACCTGCCGGGACCGCCGGTGCTCGCGACCATCCGCGTGAACGGACGCAGGATCGATGCCGTGGTGCAGCTCACCAAAACCGGCTGGGCGTTTGTGTTCGACCGCGTGAGCGGCCAGCCCGTTTGGCCCATTGAAGAGCGCAAAGTCCCGGCCAGCGACGTGCCGGGCGAGCACGCATGGCCCACGCAGCCATTCCCGACCAGGCCGCCGGCCTTCTCCGAGCAGGGCGTAACGCTGGACGATGCCTTCGACCTGACACCGGAATTGAAGGCCGAAGCGCAGGCGGCGCTGCGCAAGCTCCGCATGGGACCGCTTTTCACCCCGCCCAGCCTGGAAGGCACCGTCGAGAGGCCCAGCATTATCGGAGGCGCCAACTGGGGCGGCGGAGCATTCGACCCGGAAACCGGCATGCTGTACGTCAAATCGAGCGACGCGCCTTCGGTGGTAAGGGTGAAGGCGGCCGGTCCGGAGGTTGGTGCGGCTTATGTCATGACCGATGCGAGCGCCTCGTTTCACGGTGGGATTCCGTTGACCAAGCCTCCCTACGCTCATCTGACCGCTATAGATCTGAACAACGGGGAGATCGCGTGGCGAGTTCCGTTTGGCGACGATGCGCGCCTGCGCGCCAACCCGGCGCTGGCGGGCGTCAAGCTGCCCGACCGTTTGGGCGCTACCGGTCCCATGGGTGCGATCTCCACCAGGGGCGGCCTGATCTTCGCAGGCGGCGGCGGCACCGTCTTCTATGCTTTCGATGCCGCCACCGGCCATGAACTGTGGAGCTTCGCCATGGGCCGGCGGACCACCGCCACGCCCATGACCTATGAAGCGGCCGGCAGGCAATTCGTGGTGATTGCTTCGGGGACGGGTCGCGACGCGACGCTCACCGCATTCGCCATGTAGCCGACGCCAGCAGCGCGGGCAGATCCGCCACGCTAGCAAGAATGTGAGTGTGGGGCTCGCTGCGGAGCCTTTCGGCGGTCGAGACTCCGGAGAGGACACCCACCACGCCCCGCAGACCAGCGTTGGTGCCGGCTTGCAGGTCGAGAGGCGTATCGCCGACGGCAATTACCTGCGCCACGCTATCGACGCGCGCTGACTCCATGGCGTGAAACAGCATGAAAGGCGACGGCCGCCCTTCGACGACGTCATCGCTCGAAATGATGGCGGCAAAGTATTGCTCCCATCCGAGCCGATGGAAGATCGACATCGTAATTTCGCGATCGAAACCGGTTGTGGTGGCGACCAGATACCCCATGTGCCGCAGTTCCCGAATTGCCTCTGCCGCGCCGGCAATCGGGGGAACGGACCGGTAGACTTCCATCACCCCCGCTTTGAACTCGTCATATACGCTCGCGGTCAGCTCCTCGCGATTGGCATTCGGCGGCAGTGATTGGAGGTCAACGAAATGCCGGACGGCTCCGCGTTTCGAAGCTCCGCGCAACCGGCCGATCTCCTCGGGAGTGGAACCGACGCCGTGATGGGCTAGCGCGCTTCGCAACAATTCGGGAATGTTGCCGCGGTCCTGGATGATGGTGCCGCCCACATCGAGGGCCACCAGCCGGATTGGCGGGGGCGGGCTGCGCCGGGTAGCACGGCCGATCGATACGAGCGTCGCGGCTGCCGCGAATCGTTGCAGCGACTGTCTCCGGGTAAGTCTCATGCCGCCTTTCAGGGTAACCCTGCCGGGCGTGCATCGGATAGAATGATTCGACCATGACAAAACACCGTCACAACCGTAGAGGATTTCTAGGTCTGGCCGGAAGTGGAATGGCCGGTCTTTTGGGCGCTCCGGGCGCCGGTTCCGCGGCGCCTGCCGAAACGGCGGACGCCGGCCTGGTGGTGTTCAATGCCAAAGTCTATACGGTGGATTCGCGCTCGCCGAAGGCGGAGGCGTTCGCAGTGAAGGCCGGCCGGTTCACAGCCGTGGGAAGCAATACCGAAATGAAGGCGCTCATCGGCAAGGGAACCCAAACCCTTGACGCCCGGCAAATGACGATCGTGCCCGGCTTCATCGACTGCCACAATCACGCGCCAGGCAATACGCTGCTCTACGAGGTGCTGGTCGGCAATCCCTATGTGGTGGAGTTCGTAACCATCGCCAGCATTGTGGACAAGCTCCGCGCCAAAGCGCGCGCAACACCGCCGGGCACCTGGGTGGAAGGATATTTCTTCGACGACACCAAGGTGAAAGACAATCGCCAGTTGAACGTTCATGACCTGGACCAGGTGTCGAGGGATCACCCGGTCGCGGTTCATCACCGCGGCGGCCACACGGCGTTCTACAACAGCAAGGCGTTCGAAATGGCGGACATCAACCGCAACACACCCAATCCGCCCGGCGGCACATTCGACCGCGACGCGAACGGCGAGTTCAACGGCCGCGTTACCGACC
>Ga0335081_10001912_pt1 | contig 32952 bp, 32 predicted proteins | sample Lox_Sample_35_FD_206713 | JGI IMG/M metagenome (GOLD analysis project Ga0335081, IMG submission 206713) | Soil microbial communities from Loxahatchee National Wildlife Refuge, Florida, United States - Lox_Sample_3.5 | ecosystem: Environmental > Terrestrial > Soil > Wetlands | place: USA...
CGGGGGGCGATATCGCCCCCCGGTTGCTTTGTGTGATCGCGCTGGCAGCGCCGTTTGTGATCCCTCGAACATTGTCCCACGATCTTTTGCAGATCCGACTCGACGGAATCCGGGAATGCTTGCCCTCCGAGTGCACCACAACACTTCCCCGAGCCGAAGCGGGAATCCCGGTCCCCCGACTAAACCGTTCTCGCGCTCAGCGCTCTGGGGGATCGCCTGATGCCGTTCACCTGCCGGCTGGCGCGGGCGGCCTCAGGACATGCGCGCCGGATTTGGCGCTGGGGCGCGCTCGGCTCAGTGCAGAGCCAAAGCGCCCCGACAGCCGGGATGCTGGCGTTTGCGCTGTATACCCTGGCGGTGCTCAGTCCGGAGTTCGTCGCGCCGTTTGCTCTCGGGCACGACGGGGCGGGTGACGTCGGGAATACGCACCCGATCCAGATACTCGGCTATTCACTCGCACTTTGGCTGATCTGGGTGAGCTTGTGGAGACGTGCATTCTGGGCGTGTCTGCTGGCGGCGCCGTTCCTGCTCGCCGCGCCGGTTGAGATCTACCTCCTCACTCAGTACCACACGCTGCTCCTTCCCCATGTATTCGGCATTATCCGGGATACCAACTTCTCCGAGGCCAGGGAATTCCTCCGCGGCCTTTGGCTACTCGGCACCATAGCGTATCTAGGCATCCTGGCCGGGGCCGGTGTCTGCCTGCGACTGCTCTGGGCTTCCAGGTACGGCTTCCCGGCGCGATTCCGGATTGGAGTGATCCTGATCTTCGCCTCGGTCATCGGCGCGCTGCACCTGGTCTACTCCCGGCAGGAGGCTTGGGCCAACGATCTCCATGCGGCGCACAACGAGCTTCGAGTCGATGGCTTGCCGCTGGTCGCAACAGCTATGCGTGACACCTTTCCTTTCGGGCTAGTGCTGCGCTACGCGTACTACCGCGAGGCGTCGGACAAGCTCGCGCGGGCCCGGGAAAAGGCGGCCGGGTTTCGTTTCGGAGCCGGTCAGATGCTGAGGTCGGACGCGCGGCAGGCTTTCGTGTTGGTAATCGGGGAAAGCGCTCGCTTCGACCGGTGGTCCCTCAACGGTTACGCGAGACAGACCAATCCCCGGCTTGCTAAGGAGACCAATCTCGTGAGCTTTACCGATGTTGTCTCGGTTGCCACCGCGACCCGTTTCTCCGTTCCCATCCTGCTAACCCGGAAACCGGCGGAGTTGGTAGCCCAGTTCACCTTCCCGGAACGATCGGTGCTATCCGCTTTCCGCGAAGCGGGCTTCGAAACGTTCTGGTTGTCGAACCAAGTGTCTGTGAGCAACGTGGACTCGCCGATCGCGGTGCTGGCCCAAGAAGCGGACCACCGCCACTACTTCAACCTAGGAGACTTTTCGCACACGACACCGTATGACGAGGTGATGCTTCCCGCGCTAGCTGAGATCCTGGCTCAGGACCAGCGCAGCGAGTTCATCGTGATGCACATGCTCGGTAGCCATTTCAACTACCGCCAACGTTACCCGGATGCGTTCGATGTGTTCCGACCCTCACCGAGCCCCGAAGCTCAAGTTGCCTACACGGACGCCGATCATAAGCAGGAGCTCAATAACGCCTACGACAATTCGATTTTGTACACCGACTACTTCTTGTCGCGGGCCATCGCACAGCTAAAGAACTCAGGGCGGCCTGTGACGGCGCTGCTGTACGTGTCCGACCACGGTGAAGACCTTTTCGACCAGCAGTGCCGATTCTCCGGGCATGGCCGATCCACAGCAGTGGGTTTCCGGGTCCCGATGCTGTTCTGGTATTCCGACGGCTACGCGCAGCGCCATGCCGGCAAGGTCGAGGCGCTCAGGCGAAATCGGATGGCTCGGATGACCACCGAGAACGTGTTCCCGACTCTGGTGGATGGAGCGGGCATCTGGTTCCCTTCGCAGGATCTCACGCGCAGCGCAGCGTCCGACTCCTTGCGCGAGCACCGTAGGCTCGTGGCCAGCCTGTCCGGCAGCATCGACTTCGACCGTGCGCGGCGCAACGACAACTGCGAGCTGATCAATTGAGCATCACCGGCGCCCTGAAAGGACTCGCGGGGCGTCACTCGGTCCGCGCGCCAGCGACAATCCGCAGCGGCACCTACGCTGGCCTCTTCGCCTTTCTGGCGTTCAGCCTGTTGCTGCTGAGTCCCAACATCGTGGCCCTGCTCGTGCTGCGGTCGGAGCCTCTCGACTTGCTGATGGCGTTCGCCAACGCCGCCGCCACACGCCCGGTCCAGGTGCTCGGCTACTCCCTCGCCATCTGGTTCGTGTGGGTTGCCGTATGCGGTCGCGTCTTCCTGGCCTGTGCGCTGCTGGCACCGTTGCTCCTCTTGGTGCCGATCGAGAACTACCTCCTGATCGAGTACCACACGCGCATGCTGCCGCACGTGTTCGGCGTCGTTCAGGAATCGGATCTCATCGAGGCAAGGGAGTTCTTGCGTGGGCTATGGTGGAAAGCCGTTCTCGCCTATCTCGCGCTTGGCGCCGCGGCGGCCGTCGCACTGCGAATCCTCTGGCGCACCGGGCTCGTGTGGCGTCACGCGTCACGTTTCGGGGTGATCGCATTGTTCGTCGGCGTCGCGCTTGGAACGCATTTGATGTTCCACCACCAGGAGGCATGGACTCGGGAGCTCAAGCGTGCCTCCGATGACCTCACACCGGAGCCGCACCCGCTGATCGTGCGGGTCATTCGAGATGGCTTCCCCTTCGGGCTCGTAGTCCGCTACGCGGACTACCGAGGAGCCTTGGATCGGCTCGAGCATGTGAGAGGCCTGATGTCGAACTTCCGGTTCCGGGCTCGGGAGGTGTCGGCCTACCAAGGACGTGAAACCTTCGTGCTGGTCATCGGCGAAAGCGCGCGCTACGACCGCTGGTCCATCAATGGCTACGCTCGGCCGACCTCACCCAGGCTGACTATGGAGGGCAACCTCATCAGCTTGACCGATGTGGTGTCCGTAGCCTCGGCCACGCGCATCTCCGTCCCGATCCTCCTCAGCCGCAAGCCCGCCGAACGGGCCCTGGACTTCACATTCAACGAGCGGTCGCTGATCTCGGCTTTCCGCGAAGCGGGGTTTCGGACCTATTGGCTGTCCAACCAAGCGCCGCTCGGTAGCTACGAGACGCCGGTGTCCGTCTACGCCGCCGAGGCCGATGAGCGCCGCTATTTCAATGCCGCCGACTTCTCCAAGGCCACCCCGTACGACGCGGTGATGTTGCCGAGCCTTGCCGAGGTCCTCGCCAAGGACGAATCGCGCCAGCTCGTCGTCGTTCACACACTTGGGAGTCATTTCAGTTACCGGCAACGCTATCCCGATCAATTCGACATTTTCCGGCCCTCGCCCAGTCCAGACGCGCCCGTTCCCTATGACGACTGGACGTACCGAGATGTACTGAACAACGCCTACGACAACTCCATCCTCTACACCGACTATTTCCTGTCTGAGGTCATTTCCCAGTTGAAGATCTCGGGTCGCCCGCTCACGGCGATGCTGTACGTATCCGATCATGGAGAGGATCTCTTCGACCAACAGTGCCGCAGGGCGGGACATGGACGCTCGACTCCTGCCGCGCACCGCATCCCGATGTTCTTCTGGTACTCCGACCAGTACGCTGCGCGCTATCCGGAAAAGCTCGAGGCGTTGAGAGCGAACCGCCGCGTCCGGCTAACCACCGAGAGCGTATTCCCGACCTTCCTGGATGCGGCCGGGATCGCCTTTCCGACGCAAGATCTCACGCGCAGCGCGATGTCGCGCTCCTTGACGGAGCGGCCACGGCGGGTAGTGAGCCTTGCGGGCTTGGTCGACTTCGATCATGCGAGGCTGAACGAGAAATGCGATCTCACGAATTGACCGGCGCGGAAGGCGCGGCGCGCTCGGCGCAGCTTTGGCTGCAGAACCTGTTCCTCCTGTCCGGCGTGGCGGCGCTGGCCTATCAGGTCTGCTGGCAGCGCATCCTGTTCTTCTCCTTCGGGACGGACATCGAGTCGATCACGATCATCGTCTCCACCTTCATGCTCGGGCTGGGGCTCGGCGCGCTGACGGGAGGCTGGTTGGCCGACCGTTACCCCAAACAGATCATCCTCCTGTTCGCCGCCGCCGAGCTCGGGATCGGCCTGTTTGGACTCGCCAGCCCTTGGCTGATCAGTTGGGCCGGCGATGTATTCGTAGGGAGCGGGCACGCGGCTACTGCTGTCACAAGCTTCGCGCTGCTGCTGGTCCCCACGAGTCTGATGGGGGCGACCTTGCCGATGCTGGTCGCTCATTTTCTTCGCGTATACGGCAACGTCGGGCTGTCGGTCGGCCAGCTGTACTTCGTCAACACGCTCGGCGCGGGGATCGGATGTCTCGGAGTTGGGTTCCTCGCGTTTCGCTTTCTCACTTTGGTCCAGGTCATCCAACTGGCCGCCGCGATCAACGTCTTCGTATCATCGGTCGGTTTCCTGAAACTTCGCGCGCGATGATGCGATTTCCCTGGCTCCTCTCGCTGTGTGTCGGTTTTCTGAGCTTGAGCCAGGAGATCCTATGGGTCAGGTTCGTAGGCTTCGCGTATCACTCGGTGCCGCAGGCCTTCTCCTTTGTCTTAGCGATGTTCCTGTTGGGGATCGCGGTCGGCGCGGTACTGGGCAAGCGGGTATGTGCGCGAGTGGATGGCCTCTATACGCTTTCGGGGGCAATCCTGGTCTGCGCCGGCGGCATCGACATGGTCGCACCGTTGCTGGCCGTCGCAGTGAACTCGCATCCCTTCGGCGTGCTCGTCCTGGCCCTACTCATCTTCCTCTGCGCTTGTCTCAAGGGGATCGTGTTCCCGGTGGCGCACCAGCTCGGCTCGATTCCGCTTCCGGGGAAGCTCGGAAAGTCCGTCTCCCGCGTCTACTTCTTCAACATCATAGGGTCCACTCTGGGCCCTTTGCTGACTGGGTTCTGGCTGCTTGATTGTCTGGGGCTCCAGCGGTGCATGGTGCTCATGGGTGGCCTCACCGTTGCACTCGGGGTGGCCTGTCTGGTTCGCGAGCGAGGCGTGAAGGCAGGACTGGCGGGAACCCTCATGCTCGGTGCCTGCGCCGCACTGTTGGTGCACCGCGACGACCTCGCCGCGAAGCTCGCGTTCAGTTTCCGAGATGCGCCTGTCAGGCGTGTCATCGAGAACAGATCCGGCATCATCCACGTGCTGTCGGGGCAAACGGGCGGCGACCTCGTGTACGGCGGCAACGTCTATGACGGCCGCACCAGCATCGATCTACGCGTCAACTCCAACGGGTTGCACCGGGTCGTGATCCTCCAGGCGCTGCGGCCGAATGCCGAGCGGGTACTCGTACTTGGGATGAGCACTGGCGCCTGGACGCGCATCCTTTCGGGGTTCCCTGGCGTCAAGAAGATCGACGTGGTCGAGATCAATCCTGGGTATCTCGACCTGCTTCGCGAGTATCCCCAGATCAACGGGTTTCTTCGCGACCCGCGAGTGACGGTTCATATCGACGATGCGCGCCGCTGGCTGAGAAGCCATCCCGATCCGCGTTACGACCTGATCGTGATGAACACGACCTTCCATTGGCGTGCTTACAGCACCAATCTGCTGTCGAGGGAGTTCCTCGAGCTGCTGAAGCGCCACCTCGAACCCGGCGGGCTGCTGACCTATAACACGACCGGGTCGACGGATGCGGTGAAAACCGCCGAAACCGTTTTCCCCTTCGCCTTCCGCTACGTCAACTTCGTGATCGCAGGCGATCACGACTTCCGCCCGCTCGTGCGGAACGGAGCGGCTGCGCTCACTGCGATCAAGATCGACGGCATGCCGGTGCTGGATCCAGGCGTCGAAGCGGACGCCCAGTTCATTCGGGAGACCTTGTCAGTCCCGTTCCTCACCTCGGCCGATGATGTCGCCAAGCTCGGGCGCCAGCCTGAGGTCATCACCGACTGGAACATGATCACCGAGTTCAAGTACGGACATCGGTTCCCTTGACCGCGCGGCGGGACTCGATAAGCGTACTCCACATCTGCATGTAGGCCCGCTCCAAGCCGGCCGTGAACCGGGGACCGTCGCTCAGCGGAGAGGTCGCGACCCGTGCGCGCAGCGTTTGGCCCAGCTCCTCCAGCCCCGCCGGGTCCGCTGTTAGCCGAGCGGCTGCTTGAACGTACTCTTCTGGGGAGTGGGCGACAAGCTGCTCCAGCCCCAGACAGGTGAGGATGCTCAAGCCCACCCTAGCACAGTGCCGGTCTCCGGCCAGCGAGATCACCGGCACTCCCATCCAAAGCGCGTCGAGCGTGGTGGTCGTACCGTGGTACGGGAAGGGATCCAGGGCGATATCCACGTCGCGATAGGCCAGCATATGTTCGCGGTGGCTGGAATCATGAGCTCCCAGCAGCAGGCGATCATCGGAGATCCCCGCGTTGCGAAAGCGCTCTAGCAACGATGACTTCAGCCGCGGGTCCTGCAGCGCGCCGGTTTTGATCACGAGCTTCGAACCGGGAACTGCCGCTAGGACATTTGCCCACAAGCCGATCGTCGCGGGTGTGATTTTCATGAAGTTGTTGAACGACCCGAACGTCATGTATCCGTTCTGTCGCGAAGGCGGTACGTGCACGTCCGGCAGGCCTTCGGGAGCGCTGTAGCACAGGAACGAATCCGGTAAGCGGATGAGTTTTTCTACATGCATGCTATCCGACTCTCCTATCGGATCGGCACGCTCATCCGTGATGCGATAATCCATGGCCGGCAGTCCGGTGGTGTTCGGGTAGCCAAGATAGGTGACTTGAATCGGCGCTAAGCGCCTGGCCAGCGTGCGCAGCTGGTGCCCTTCCGAATGTCCGGAAAGCTCTACGAGGATGTCGATGCCGTCTTCGCGGATCGCGCGTTGCAGAGTCTCCTCGTCCGGCGCCGGTAGGGACCGCCAGCGGTCGGCGTGGGCCTTGAGGCGGCGAGTTACCGCATCGGCTCTCTCGTCCGTGTGGTAGCAGAAGACCTCGAACCGGCCCCGATCATGATGCTTCAATGGCGGCTCCACAAAGTAGGCGATCGAGTGTTGACGGAAGTCCGGCGAGAGGTAGCCGATGCGAATCCGGTGTCCGGGTTTCAGATGCGCCGGATCAAGCGATCTCTCGACCGAGGACGCACAGCGCCGGCCCCATTGTACGTGGGCGTCGTATACCTCTTGTGACGACCAATGCTCGGAGTAGGTCATGGCGAACAGCAAGTGGTCCGAAGCATTCTCGTATTCGGGGCGGAGGGCGAGGGCCTTCCGGAAACATTCAGCCGCCTCCGGATGGCGAGCCTGGGCCATCAGCACGGCACCGAGGACGTGCCAAGCTTCCGGCATATCGGGTGCAATCTTGACCGCTTCCCGCGCCGCGGACTCGCCTTCTACGGGGCGGTGCTGGTCTTTCAGGATGATCGCTAGGTTGAAATGACTCAATGCTGCGCCCGGGTTCAGCCGTGCGGCTTCTCGAAACTCCTCCTCCGCCTCGCGGAGCTTGCCTTGCTGTCGTAAGGCGTTGGCGAACTCGGAGTGGGTCTCGGGATCCGCCGGCTGCAGGCGGATCGCAGTCTGAAAAGCGCTCAGCGCTTCAGCGTAACGCCCGGCGGCATGTAACGCGGCCGCCAGTTGGCGGTGCCACCCTGTCGCCCCAGGCCTCAAGCGCAGTGCCTCCTGAAACCTCGGGATCGCCTCCGTCACGCGTCCCAGCGACGCAAACACGCTCCCGAGCGAAAAGTGGAAATCTGCGTTTCCCGGATCGATGGCGACGGCCTGCCGCACGAACTGAATTCCGGCGGTCGGGTCGCCATCGTTGATCGCCAGGCCACCGAGCATGTACAACGCTTGAGCGTTGTTGGGTTCGATCTCAAGGACGCGTCGGTAACAGCGACCCGCACCGTCCAGATTGCCGGATCGGAAGTGCTCGCGCGCCTGGACGAGTAGCGCGGCCGCATCGGTGTCTGGCGGACTGGGTTTGAGGGAGGCTAACGATGGAGTTGTGGTGCTCTGCTTCAGCAGTCGAGAGAGGAAGCTCACGGTTGGCGCTCTAGCGTGGGCGAGACATGGTGCGCCAGACCGAGCAGAAAGGATGCCACAGCCCCCTAAGGGGCGGCTGTAGAAGGCCGGGGGGCATGCAACATGCTTCGTCCGCGCAGAGTTCAGGGGCATCACTTGCCAACCGACTCGGCAGGCGGATCGTGGCGTTTGCCGTAGAGGATGCGAGCGGGTGCCCGGACGAGGCTGCCTTCAGTTGCGTCCGCCTCCGACAGCGCGAGGGAGAGGAATAGTGTTTCGAGACTGGATGCGTAGAAGGGAAATCGACGCGTTCGCCGCCGTCCTGGCCGAAGATCTGGGGCGGCGTTTTCCCCCCAAGAGCGAAGCGCGTAAGGATAGAGGAGCCAGAAACCAACTCGCATCCATCACCGATGCGCTCTACGCCCAGGCGGTACGCTTTCGGCATGAGAACCGACTCGGAGTGTACGGAAAGGCCAAGTTGGGGAATGCATTCCGGTGGCGCCTGAAGGAACTGGGCTACACCGACGTCTTCGTAAACGAGGTCACGCATGGCCTCGTTCTCACCTTGTCCAGGCGCCGCCGACGGTAAGGCCCATCGCGCGCCAGTGGTGCCAGAGTCCGGCCTGCTATAAGGAGGAGCCGCGGAACCAGCTGGCGCGCCCGGCACTTGAGCTGGCCCTGGAGCCCAGCTAGGTTTGCGCCGGCGCCGAAGGGTCGCCCAACCGGCAGACGCCTTGCCCGCGAGCGGCAGATTCACCTAGCGGGTCGACGGCTCCGCCTGCCTCCCAAGCTCTTCCGTCTGGCCGCTCTTCACACTCAATTCGTCCAGCAACTGCCGATACTCCGGCAATGGCTCCAGCCTTGCAGCGATGGCTGCTTCCTCCAAGGCCCCATCGTGCTCACCGACCTTCACCAACATCTTCGCTAGGTTGTAGTGGGCGACATCGTCGTCCGGTCTCAATGCGACAGTTCGACGATAGTATGCAATGGCATCCGGATACTTACCTTCCGCGGCTGCGATATACGCCAGCGCCTCCTGAACCCTTGCGTTGGTGGGCTCTTCCGCTAGCACTTGCAGCGCGAGCGTCTTTGCGGGAGCGATGGCATTCTTGCTATTCATCTTGAGATAACCCCAGATCACGCGATCCCAGACGACGTGCGGCTGCGGCAGCTGTGTTGCGAGCAGCACGGATGCGCCGCCTACTAGCGCGGAGGCGACGCTGCCCATCACCAACGCTCGGGTGCCACCGGTCTTCACCCATCCGTGCAGATCCTCGAGGAACAGGCCGGTGCCCAGAGCCAACATCGGGACCGCGTGGAAGCGGAATCGATCTTCGGAGAAGAATACGGCTACCGTGGCCGCAGCAACGACGATCGGCGCCATGACCAGAACAGCACGACGGTCTCGATACAGCAGCACCCCGATCCCGGGCAGGCCGAGCGCCAGCAACCACCCGAATGGGGAAGGCAGTACTCTGAGTACTGGGGAAAATAGGCGGTCCTGCAGCAGCGAGCGATTGTTCGGGACTTCGGTGTAGGCGACAAACTCCAACAGCTTTCGGCCCGCGTTCCGGAGCACGTCGGCTGGGTGCGAGACGATATACGCAACCGCCTCGCCCCGCCAATACCGATCGATTTCGTGCGGACTCAGAGCGTGACCCAAGCGGCGTTCGGCCTCGCGGGAATAGTCGGTCCAGATCTGCGTGGGCGTGGCGAATTTCACGAACTTCGGCAGTAGCAGCGAAGCGCTCGGATTCTCCAGGTTATACAGGTGATGCAGGACCACACCGCCGTTGTTGGGGAGCGGCGAGAATGTGCCCGATATGCGCTCGTTGCGCAGCGAGAGCAGCAGCAGCGGCAACGCGAGGCCAAGGCCAAGGACGCCGAGTCGGATCCCCGTTGCGCGAAGGACCCCTCCTGCGCGTGGGCCGGGGCTCAACCAGGCCAGCAGGAGAGCTGCCAACCCCGCCATCACGATCAGGTTGGCACGCAAGGCGACGCCATACCCGCATAACAACCCGAAGAACGGCCACGCGGCGAGGCTCTTGGTGCGCAGAAGAACCAGGCTGAACAAGACCCACAGGGTCATGAAGTTCGCGACCCACGTCGCCTTGAGCAGTGTGGCGCAGAAGTACAGCGCCGTACAGGTCAGCGCATACACGAGGGCTCCATATACGCCGCCTCGAGGATGGCCTAGCTCGCGGCCGATCAGAAAAATGCAGTAGGTGGTGAGCGTGTCGAGCAGGACTTGCACGACGTAGACGACGTAGACGTTTGCTCCCAGCAGCTTGAAGATCAGACCGAGAATATAGCCATATGCCGGGTCCATGAAGGCAAACTCTGCATTGTCGCTGCCGCCACCCGCGACCGCTTGCCCGAAACGCAGGTAGTAGTCTTCGTCGGGGCCTCGCTGGAACGTGAGCGGGCTAGGCAACATGTACGTCATGTGCACCAGCCTCAAACCCAGAGCCACGGCGAGGACGAGCAAGACGATGAACCTCGTGACGCCCTCGCCGGAATCCTGCGGGCTCAGTTGCGGACCAGATCGAGTGCTCATCCAACACCCCCTTTCACGCCTGGCGAGCGACGTGCAATTGCCGCTCCCAATCCAGCCGCGCAACCGGGCGCAGCTTGAGAAGTTAAGCGAAGCGTCAAGCGCATGCTGACCTGCGAGGTTCGGCTCACGCGTGCCGCGATTTGGCCCTGGATCGGACTCGATAGGTCCATAGGCGATGCAGGACAAAGCTCATGGCCGGCACAATTGCGACGACCGCCGCGATGCCGACCAGATAGTGGTAACCCGCCGCGGCGATCGCGCTCGTGAGCGCTACCGTGACCATGAGTCCGATCGCCGCGACGGAAGCGAACCGCGAAAGCGACCCGACCGCCAGAGGTGCCTCAAAAGTCCAGATGCTGTTTAGCCAATAAGAGGTCAGAGTCGCGGCCGTGAACGCGACGCCGTTCGCTGCCCATGCAGCGCAGCGGCCCCGTTCTAGCAGCAAGGTCGCGACTAGGACGTGCAGTATCGTGCACGCGGCGCCGACCATCGCGAAGCGCCACCCCTGTCTGCGAACGGGTGATCTCAGGGCCTTCCCGCGCAAGTACTGCCAGCACCGAGGTGCCGTAGGGGAACAGCGTGAAGGGGACGATGTATTTCTCGAGACGGAAGGTTGCATGCAGGATGCCATTGGCGACCCGACCGGGAAGCGCGGCGTCATGGCCCTCGCCACGTCCAGTCAGAATCTCGTGTAGCCGATGCAGAGCGATCGGCGGGAACAGCAGGGCGTTGAAGTAGCCGCTCCTCATCACCGCGAGCCCGGCGCCGCGAGCCCGCAAAGCCAACTGCGTTGCGGTGTATCTGCGGACGTGGTGATGAGCGCGGTCATGCGCGCCGTATAGCCACTGGTACGCCGGTACGGTGACCACAGCCCGACCGCCCGGCTTGAGCAAAGCGTGGACCCGCCTGAGCGCGTCGCAATCGTTGTCGATATGCTCCAGGACATCAAGCAGACAGATCAGGTCGAAGGCGTTGTCGGCGAAGGGCAGAGCATCGGGCAAACAGCCGTAGGCGACGGGGATGCCCGAGATCCGTGACGCGTATTCGCGTGCGAACGGATCCATCTCGACGGCCGAAACCCTCCCGTATACGCCCAGCATGGCGAGATTCCCGCCCGTACCGGCGCCGATTTCCAGCACGTCCGCCTGCTCTGGCAGACCCAAGCGCGCGATCACGCGAGCGAGGATTTCCCGCCGGGCTCTAAACCACCAATGCTCTTGCTGGATCTCGGCCATCTCCCGATACAGATCGGGATCCATGCGCGGCTCCATAAATTTCACGCACGACGTAGACGGGGCGCTGCTTCGCTTCGCTGTAGATGCGGCCGATGTATTCGCCCAGCACGCCGATCCCGATCAGCTGGATGCCGCCCAGAAATAGGATGACGCTCAGCAAGGAGGCATAGCCGGGCACGTCGATGCCCAGGATCAGCGTGCGCAGGACAATGAAGCTGGCATACAGGAACGATGCCACAGCCACTGCGGACCCGATGTAGGTCCACAACCGCAGAGGTACCGTCGAGAAGGACGTAATGCCCTCGAGCGCAAGATTCCACAGTCGCCAGCCGGAGAACTTCGTGTTGCCCGTTGCCCTGGCTTCGCGCGCGTATTCGACCACGGCGGTACGAAACCCAACCCATGCGAAGAGGCCCTTCATAAACCGTCTGCGCTCGGGCAGGCGCTTCAACGTCTCGACGACACGCCGGTCCATCAGGCGGAAGTCCCCGACGTTCGCCGGCACGTCGATCTCCGAGATCGCGTTGTGGAATCGATAAAACCACGTCGCGGTCAGGCGCTTCAGGAGACGATCGCTGGAGCGGCTCGCGCGGTGCGCTACCACCACGTCGAAGCCCTCGAGCCATTTACTGACCAGGGTCGGGATCAGCTCGGGGGGGTCTTGCAGGTCCGCGTCGATGGGGATCACCGCGTCACCGCGCGCGTGATCGATTGCGGCAGTCAGGGCCGCCTCCTTCCCGAAGTTCCGGGACAGGTCAATGATGACGATGCGGTGGTCGGCTGCCTGCGCGCGCAATAGTTCGGCGAGCGTCGCATCCTTGCTGCCGTCGTTTACGCACACGATCTCGAAGGGCAGCCCTAGGTGTTCCAGCACCTGGATGACCCTCGAGAAGAAGAGCGACACCGAACCGGCTTCGTTGTAAAACGGACACGCGAGCGAGATGCCCCGCTTCATCCATCGATCCCTCGTGGTGCGTAGGACAACCGCCGCCCCGGCGCGATAGGCCAGCGCCTCGTCTCTTCGCAGGCATCAGCAGAATCCAGCAACGCGCCGGGATCTTGGGTAGTCATCGTCGTGGCGCGTGCGCGCTTTAGGGCATGACCTGCCGGGTGGAAGAGTGATGGGACGCAGCAGGAACGATGCCAGAACGCATCCGGGCGCTTACGCGGCCGAAGAGTCTTCGCTTGGCGGCTATTGCGCCAGGACTGGGAGGCGCTGGTTGGCCCGAGCAGCGGCCGCTCCGCCGAACCCGAGATCTCCTGAGGACTCCTCCGTCCTAGGCGGAGATCGTCCGCGATGCCCGTGCGCGACGACGCATCACCGAGGCTACTTGCGGAACACCGAAGCCTTCAGTGGGAGGCCGTTGCTGAGGTATGAGAGGAAATACTCGAGGTTATTCCATTCCTCGCTGTTGTATCCGAAGGGCTCCGCGCGCATCTGCTCCATGCAGCGCTTGAAGCGTCCCTGGAAGGTCATGAGTTCCTCTCCGCCACGGAAAATCGGCCAGTGTGTCGCCTGGCCCAGCGCCGGGGAGATGACCTCCATGCGCATGATGTTGCCTGCGTTGTATACGTGGCAACCGGCGCAGGCCGCGTTGAGCTGACCGATGCGGCGGAAGAAGAGGTCGCGCCCGGCTCGGTACCTGGCCTGCGCCGCGACCGTGTCTGCGCGGATGTTCATGCGCGCTCCATCCGACAACGATCGGGCGTAGGCCGTGAGCGTCCCCATCGTGCTGCGGTCGGCATAGTCGAATTCGGCTTCACCATTGCTGCGTCGGCACGCGTTCAGCGCGTTCTCGAAGGTCACGACCTTGGCCAGCTTCTCGTCGAAGTAAGGGTAGTTGGCCGCCACGCCGCGCCCGGCATGATCGAAGCAGTCCGAGAAGGTCTTTCCGTTGCGAAACGGTGTCTCCCAGAGCTTCTTGCCCTTCTCGATCTCGCCGATGAAAGGCGGAAACTCCATGATCTGGTCGTACTGCTCTCGACCATCCGCGTTGGCGATCAATGCGCCGTAAACATAGTCGTCGAGGGATACCCCGGGAAAGCGCTTCTGGAAGAACTCGATCAGCTGCTGGCGATCTGTCTCGGGAGTCGCCGGAGATGCGAGCGGAGCTGACGCGAGGGCCATGCCAAACGCAAGACGGATGGCCCAGCTCAGGCGCCTGCTTGCGCTCCGCAAGCGCTGGGCAACACCGCAGCACGAGCGTCCGGGCGCACGGCACTGGCTGCTGCCCTGTGCGCCGGCGCCAGATCGGTCGAGGCCCCGCAGCCACATGCTCGGTCGGAAGGTTGTGCGCGGATCTTCCCGCCGCTAATGCGGGGCTGGCACCTTGGTCGTCGTGCTGTTGGTCTCGCCGCGGTTGTCCACCCACGCGATGCCGACCTCGTCGTCCACTTTGGCGCCCCTGATACGGAACTGCACATAGGGATTGCGCGCGACCGCCCGGCTCCACTGCGCCTCCAGCACCGGTTTGCCATTGAGCGTCGCGGTCATCGTCTGAATGAAATGCATCGGCACGAACTCGCCCGTGGCCGGGTCCTTTCTGAGACCGGTCTCCATCGGGTGCTCGATGAGGACCCGAACGTCGGCTACGTCCCCGACGAGCTTCACGCGCATGCGGATCGCTTGTGCCATGGCGGCTCCTGGCTCACGTCATTCTCCGCAGCCACCGATCGTGACCTTCACCTCGCGCGACGCCACGTAATGCTTCTGCGCGGCGCGGACGATCACGCGCAACATGGATGTCTCCGCCATCTTGATGCGGGTGGATACAAAGGGCTCGGCTGTGTCCATGAAACTGAAGCTGGCGGCGAACGGCTGAGGATTCTTGTCGACGAAGATATAGATCGCTTGCGCACCGGGAATCCGTGTAGAGAGCTCGATCGGAACCTGGGCGCCATTTTCCGCGATCTCCGGCGCCTTGATCACGATGTCCGCGCTCTCCTCTGGGTCGCTCAGCCCGAGCTCCTTCAATGCATCGGTGAGAACCTGCGCCTCGAAGGCTGTCTTGTTCCACTGCGCGGCGACGGCGACGAGGGGACGTAGCAGTCCTGCTAGGGCCGCGGCGCACAAGCCCGCACCCGTCCCTAGGCGTCGAAGCGCGACGCGCCGCATCAGCCGCATGTGATCCTCCTCTGACTGCTCAGTATTGGTACAAATAGTCGACGATGAGGTCGATTTCTTCTTCCGTCAGCACCGCGTGCTTGCCAAACGGCGGCATCACCGTCAGGGGGTTGCGCTCAGTGGCGTCCCAGATCTGTCGACGCAGCGCCGTGCGATCGGGGAAGCGCTCGCGCATCCGGCTGAGCGGCGGCCCGATGTTCGCGCGCGTGACTGCCGTCGCGTCGCCGGGGATCTGATGGCACGCCAGACAGTTGCCCTTGTAGACGTCCTGCGCGAGTGCACGCCCGGTTGGCTTTTCGCCGGGATGCGAAGTTGCCTGCGCCTCAAACGCAAGCAGCCATGCGAGTAAGCCCAACGCTCCACGGGCTGCAAGCCACGCCGCGGCTACCTCGCCACTTTTCGCCATAGCGCCAAGTTAAGACCGCAACGCGGGCCGCCGGGTTCGCAGCAACCGCTAGAACGGATTTTGTGGGGATGCGTCAGCTGCGCGCCAGTTTTCGGAGCGCCCTCCTCGCTTCTCGAGCAGGCGGATGTCCTCGAAGTGCATACCGCGATCCACCGCTTTGCACATGTCGTAGATGGTCAGCAGTGCAACGCTGACAGCGGTCAAGGCCTCCATCTCAACGCCGGTGCGGCCCACCGTCTCGGCCGTCGCCACACAGTGCACGGCACTTGCTTCCGCGTCCACATCGAAGTCGATCGCGACGCGCGTCAGCGGGATGGGGTGGCAAAGAGGGATCAGGTCCGCCGTCTGCTTCGCCGCCTGGATCGCGGCGATCCGCGCGACGCCGAGCACGTCCCCCTTCTTGCTGTTGCCTTTCAGGATCAGCGTCAGCGTGGCCGGTTGCATCAGGATTCGCCCGCTGGCCACCGCCACTCGATGGGTCTCTTGCTTATCTGCGACGTCGACCATATGTGCTTGGCCGGCAGGATCGAAATGAGAGAGCTCAGCCATCGATGGGTTGGGCGCAGAGGCTGGGAATCGTTCGGTGGGTACTTCGTGCGACGAAACTAGTGCAGGTGACAGCGTATCATAGCAGTATGAAGTTCGCGGTCTTCTGGTGTGCGCTATTTGCGACGCTCGGCTCGGTTTGGGCCGACGATCTGCCCGAGCTCGGCGATGTGTCCCAGACAACGATCACTCCGCAGCAGGAACGGCAGCTGGGCGAACAGATCATGCGGGAGATCCGCGCGAGCCGCGAATACCTGGACGACCCAGAGGTGTCTGACTACATCAATGCCCTGGGCTATAAGCTCGCGTCGAACAGCCCCAATCCCAGTCAAGAGTTCGAGTTCTTCGTCCTCAGCGATAAGACGGTGAACGCCTTTGCACTGCCAGGGGGGTTCATCAATGTCAATAGCGGGCTGATCCAGACGGCCCAAAGCGAATCCGAGCTGGCTGCCGTGCTCGCCCACGAAATCTCGCACGTCACTCAGCACCATATCGCGCGGCTGTTCAACCAGCAGAAGCAGGCTGGGCTCGCCTCGTTGGCCGCCATTGCGCTCGCGATCCTGGCTGCGCGCACGAGCCCAGACCTCGCGCAGGCCGCTGCTGCAGCTGGCCAGTACGCGACATATCAGACTGCGGTCAACTTTACGCGCGACAACGAACGTGAGGCAGACCGGATCGGCATACAGATCCTCGAAAAGTCCGGGTACGACCCGCATGCCATGCCCGCGTTCCTGGAGCGGCTCCAGCGAGCGTATCGGCTGGTTGAGACCAACGCACCTTCTTACGCCCGCACCCACCCGCTCACTTCCGAGCGCATCGCGGACGCAGAGAACCGCGTTCAGGACATCCCCTACCGCCAGATCCCAGACAGCCTCGAGTTCCAGCTCGTGCGCGCACGTCTACATGCGCGGGCTCTGAGCCCCCGGGACGCCGTAGCCTATTTCGACGACATCCTGATCGAGAAGAAGGCGGTGTCGGACATCCCGGCACGGTACGGACTGATACTGGCACTGCTGAGCGTAAAGGACTACAAACGCGCGCTGCGAGAAGCAGACACGCTGCTCTCCGAAGCGGGGCAGAATGCCATGGTGGTGGCATTAGTGGGGCGTGCCAAGGCCGCGGCCGGGGATCTGCGCGGCGCGCTGGACCTCTTCTCCACGGCCAACAAGCGCTTCCTCCGATCCCGTGAGATCACCTATGAGTACGCGCGCGTCTTGTTGGACTCCAAGCGTCCGATGGATGCGCTGCAGGTGGTCCTGAACGCACAGGAGAGCGGTCGCCCCGACTACCGGCTGTACGAACTGCAGGCGGAGAGCTATGCAGCGCTCGGTCAGAAGCTCCAGCAGCACCGCGCGCTCGCCGAAGCATACGTCGCGATGGGCATTCTTCCGGCGGCGATCGAGCAACTTCAGATCGGTTTAAGAGCCGGGGATGGAGACTTCTACCAGATGTCCAGCGCCGAGTCCCGCCTCAAGGAGCTACGTGCCCGCGATGCCGAGCGGCGCAGGCAGGAGCGCCAGTAGTACGCCTCGGAGATGTCCTCGCGGGAGCGTGTTTGGACGACGGGCAGGCCCACTGCCCCAGCGCTCCCCACTCTCGATCGGAGCACCTGGTCCAGTTCGTGCACAGCATTGCGCGACCTGAAGCGCCACTGGATCCCGGCAACATCGCCCGTGATTCGGGGCGAAGCTTGAGCTGGAAACCTTTCCAATACAACCGCCTGAGTTGATGATTTCAAGGATCTGTTAAGGATGGCGCTCGCGATCGAGTCAGAGATTCAAGACCCGCCCCCGGCGCAAGGGGCGGTCCCGAAGATCGGCAAGTACCAGATCCTCAAAGACCTGGGCAAAGGGGCCACCAGCGCGGTATATCTTGGGGTCGACCCCTTCGCCAACCGAAAGGTCGCGGTCAAGGTCGTCCAACGGGAAGTCCTCGGGGACAAGGAGCACGGCAAGCGGTTTCGCAAGCTGTTCCTGACGGAGGCGTCCCTGGCGGGCAAGCTGTCGCACCCGCATATCTGTGCGATTTACGACGCCGTCGCGGACGACGAGGGAAGCTACATCGTCATGGAGTACGTCGACGGCGGGACCCTCGAACAGCACACCAAGCACGACACGCTGTTGCCGATCCACAAGATCATCGAGATCGCGTTCAAGTGCTGCAAAGCGCTGGACTACGCTCACCGACACGGTGTCATTCACCGTGACATCAAGCCAGCCAACATCCTGCTTTCGAAAGACACCGATATCAAGATCTCCGACTTCGGCGCCGCTCTGACGAGCGCCGTCGAGACGACGCAGGTGACGGGGATCGGCTCCCCGGCGTACATGTCGCCGGAGCAAGTGCAGGAGCAGCAGCTGACGCATCAGACCGACATCTTCTCGCTCGGTGTGGTCATGTACCAGCTGCTCACCGGGAGCCTGCCGTTCAAGGCGACCAACAACTACAGCATGGTGTTCCAGATCATCAACGTCGATCCGCCGCCGCCGAGCATCTTCCGGCCCGAGATCCCGGCGCCAGTCGATCAGATCGTCAAGAAGAGTCTCCATAAGCGGCTAGAGAACCGCTACCAGACCTGGGAGGAGATGGCGCAGGACCTCGTACGGGTCTTCAACAACCTGCAGACCCCGGAGCAGCCGGTCCCCGACACCGAAAAGTTCAACACCTTGCGCCGGCTCGAGTTCTTCCGCAACTTCAGCGACGTCGACATCTGGCAGGCGTTGCACATCTCGAACTGGTACCGCATTCCTCCGGATACGATGTTGATCCGGGAGGGCGAGACCGGGACTTCGTTTTACATCTTGTCCTCTGGCGAGGTGAAGGTGACGAAGAACGACCGCGTGTTGAGCGTGCTCAAAGCCGGGGAGTGCTTCGGGGAGATGGCGTATCTCGGCCGGCGGCAGTTCAAGCGCAGCGCCTCTGTGGCAAGCCTCAGCGAGATCACTGCGATCGAGATCCGAGCCGATGCGCTGAATGCAGCCACCGAGAGCTGCCGGCACCAGTTCACCGCGGCATTTCTGGAACTGCTCGTCGCGCGCCTCGAGGCGAGCAACGTGCGGCTCGCTCAGCTCCTCTACGACCGGGACTAGCGGGCCCGTCTCGCGGCCGACACCTGTCCGGTTGCGCCGGTGCGCCGGGTCCGTCCCCCTGGCCTTTGCAGTGAGCTGATGCCAAAGGCTCGGGCTGTGGGGTGACGGCCTCCGCTGGTATCATTACCGGGACCATACTCAGCCCGCAGCCATGTCCGCTCTCACTCAGATCGATGCCGCACAACTCGAGCAACTCCGCCGAGACGGTGCCGTGACGCTGTTGGATGTGCGAACGGATGCCGAGGTCGCCCAGGGCATGCTGGAGGGTGCGAAGCATATCCCCTTGCACATGCTACCGGGGCGCTATACCGAGCTGGATCCGCACAGCGTAACGGTCGTGTACTGCCAATCCGGGGGCCGTTCTGCGCAGGCTTGCGCGTGGCTTGCACAACAGGGGTTCCAGCGAGTCTATAACCTGCAAGGCGGCACTTTGGCCTGGGCACGCAGCGGAAACCCGCTTGTGACGCCGGATGCGATGCAGGGCAGATGACGACGCACGGGAACGCTGTGCAGTGACTGCGTGCGTCGATCGTGCGGTCGGTTGCGCCGCTCGGGGCTCCCCAGCTGCAGCCTGACGCTCGACGAGCGAAGCAGATGAACCAGACGAATCGAGCGGAGCGAACGCCGAGACGCCCGCCCAGCGCGGACCGGGTGATCGCGGCACTCGACGGCGCCCTGCGGACGCTCTTCGCGCCTGCTCACTCGACCCGTCCAATACCGGGGGAAGCCGTTCCGGATTCAGCCTTGGACGAACATCAGCGGCAGTTATCATGCCGGCTCATGCGCGTAAACCACAGCGGTGAGGTCTGTGCTCAGGCCCTGTATCAGGGTCAGATCGCGGTTGCACGCGACAGTCGCGTAAGAGGGCTTCTCGAAAGTGCCGCGCGCGAGGAGATCGAACACCTCGCCTGGACCCAACGCCGCCTCGATGAGCTCGGCGCGAGCCGCAGCCTTCTTGCCCCGATCTGGTACGCGGGCTCGTTCACGATCGGCGCGGTCTCCGGACTGCTGGGAGATCGCTGGAACCTGGGGTTTCTGGCCGAAACCGAGCGTCAAGTGGAAGCCCACCTGGATTCCCACTTGGGGCGGTTGCCACCGCAGGATCGCCGCAGCCGGGCGATCGTCGAGCAGATGAAGCGCGACGAAGCGCGGCACGCCGTAAACGCACGCCGCCAAGGCGCAGCGGACTTGCCCGGCATCATCAAGTTCGCGATGTGGCTCGGCGCGAAGGCGATGACCGGTACGTCCCACTGGCTCTAACGCCGCCGATTCACTGCTGCGAGCTCAGGGTCGGTTGTCCGACTTCCCGAATCTCGAAGTCATGGGTGATCTGCGCGGTCTTGGCCAACATGATGGACGCCGAGCAATACTTCTGTGCGGACAGGTGAATGGCCCGCTCGACCTGCTTCCGGTCGACCCCGCTCCCCGCAATCACGAAGTGAAAATGGATACGGGTAAACACGCGAGGATCGGTTGACGCGCGATCGGCGTCGATCTCTACCACGCAATCCTCGATCTGCTGTCTGGCCTTGCGCAGGATCGTTACGACGTCGAAGGCAGTACAGCCGCCAGTGCCCGCCAGCACCGTCTCCATCGGACGCGGGCCGAGATTCCGTCCTCCCGCCTCCGGGGCACCGTCCATGATCAGCGCGTGACTGCTTTCGGTCTCGGCAAGAAAGCTGACATTCTCGATCCACTTGATGCGGATTCTCACCTTTGTGCCTCCGCGTACGGTCCAGGGCTGGAGAACGCGAATCTTAGCCGATGCTGGCCCAACCACGTCCCGGCTGGTACTGGTAACGCCCGTCCAGATTGGCTCGGGGCGATGGTCTTCGAGTTCCATAGCTCGTCGCTGCACTGCGAAAGCTGCAATGCACAAAATAGCTTGCAGCTACCCTCATTTTGCAGCACAATAAAACTAGCTGTGAGCCCGCGCAGTTGCGGGTTTTCGACTTCGTTTCCATCCTCCTCCTTTGGTGGAAATTCGCGCAATCCTACGGGATTGCGCTTTTTTTTGGCCGCATGGCCAAGCTGCTGGCGTGGGGGCTCTAGGCCGCGATAGACGGTCTCGCTAGCACTCGGCGGCTCGACTTTAGAACGCGCGGTGGGGCTCCCGGCGCTCCCTTGATTTCTTGCTTTTCTCCATCCGCCCAATGAGTTACCTGCACAATACTGTAATCGGTTTGCCCTTTTCGTTAAGATAGCGCTTTTTTTGGCACTTCGCTGGCGGGAATCGCTCGCATGGCAGATTTGGAAGTCCAGAACGGGAAGCGGCGACGTCTCCTTGTGGCTTCAGGCGTAGTAGGGGGCATCGGGGTGATCGGCGCGGCGGTGCCGTTCTTGGCCAGCATGCTGCCCAGTGCTCGGGCGAGGGCGGCCGGCGCGCCGGTTGAAGTCGATATCTCGAAGGTGGAACCCGGAATGATGATCCGCGCCGAGTGGCGGGGCAAACCGATCTGGGTCGTTCACCGAACGCAGGACATGCTGACGGACGTGCGGAAGTCGGATCCGCTGCTCGCCGATCCCAACTCCGATGGCTCGCGGCAACCGGAGTACGCCAAGAACGAATTCCGTTCGATACAGCCCGAATACTTGGTCCTGGTAGGCATTTGCACTCATCTCGGCTGTTCTCCGACCGACAAGCTGCAGGCTGGTCCGGCAAGTGGGATGGGCGAGGGATGGCTCGGGGGGTTCCTCTGCCCCTGTCACGGCTCCAAGTTCGACCTCGCCGGGCGCGTGTTCAAGGACGTCCCGGCGCCCGCAAATCTCGAGGTGCCCCCGTACCGGTTCCTGAGCGATACGCGATTACTGATCGGCGACGATGGGAAAGGAGCGTAGCGGATGAGCAAGGCCCAGGCCCTCCTCCAGTGGATCGACGACCGGTTTCCCCTGTCGACTCTTTGGCGGGAGCACCTCAGCGAATACTACGCGCCGAAGAACTTCAACTTCTGGTACTACTTCGGGTCGTTCGCCCTGCTGGTCTTGGTCGTCCAGATCGTGAGTGGAATCTTCCTCACGATGAACTATAAGCCTGATGCTTCGCAGGCATTCCAGTCCGTCGAGTACATCATGCGTGATGTGCCGGGCGGCTGGCTGATCCGCTACATCCATTCCACCGGCGCCTCGCTGTTCTTCGTCGTAGTCTACCTGCATATGTTCCGGGGCCTGATCTACGGCTCCCATCGCAAGCCCCGCGAGTTGATTTGGCTCCTCGGGGTGTTCATCTACCTGTGCATGATGGCGGAGGCATTTTTCGGCTATCTGCTCCCGTGGGGCCAGATGTCGTACTGGGGCGCGCAGGTGATCGTGAACCTGTTCGGCGCCATCCCGATCGTCGGCGAGGACTTGGCGATCTGGATCCGGGGCGACTACGTGGTGTCCGACGCCACGCTCAACCGGTTCTTCGCGTTTCACGTGATCGCCGTTCCCCTCGTGTTGCTGGCGCTGGTGGTCGTGCACCTGATCGCCTTGCACGAGGTAGGCTCGAACAACCCCGACGGGATCGAGATCAAGAAGCAGAAGGATCCGGTCACGGGCAGGCCGCTCGACGGGATCGCATTCCATCCCTACTACACGCTCAAGGATCTGGTCGGAGTGGTCGTATTCCTCGCCGTGTTCAGCCTAATCATCTTTTTTGCGCCGGACATGGGAGGGTATTTCCTCGAGCACAACAATTTCGTCCCCGCCGATCCGCTCAAAACGCCTGCCCACATCGCCCCCGTTTGGTATTTCACCCCCTATTACGCGATGCTGCGGGCCGTGCCGGCGTTCTTGGGTAGCCAGTTTTGGGGAGTCGCCGTGATGGGGGCCGCCGTGCTGATCTTCTTCTTCGTCCCGTGGCTCGACCGCAGTCCCGTCAAGTCGGTCCGGTACAAAGGCCCCATCTACAAGTTCGCGCTCACGTGCTTCGTCGTGAGCTTCCTGTGGCTTTGCTACCTCGGCACGCAGCAACCCACTGTTGCGGCCACGTGGATCGCTCGGGTCCTCACGCTGATTTATTTCGCATTCTTCGTCCTGATGCCGTGGTATAGCCGCATCGACAAGACCAAACCGGTGCCCGAAAGGGTCACCGACTAGAGGCTGAGTCCAGTGTGGCCAAAGGGCCTACCGATGAGAGCGAGTACGTTGCTGATTCTGCTGGCGCTCCCCCTGGGGGCTGGTGCGAACGAAGAACCGGGGCTCGACCGCGCGCCGATCGATCCTCAAGACACGATCTCCATCCAGCGCGGCGCCCAAGTCTTCGTGAACTACTGCCTGAACTGCCACAGCGCGGAGGCGATGCGCTATCAACGCTTGGTGGACCTTGGGCTTACCGACCAGCAGATTCGCGACAACCTGATGTTCGCGACGACCAAGATCGGCGACCCGATGGCAGTGGCGATGCGCAAGAGCGACGCGAAGAACTGGTTTGGCGTTCCGCCTCCGGACCTGTCTGTCGTGGCGCGCGCGCGCGGGGCGGACTGGCTCTACACCTATCTACGCAGTTTCTACCGAGACGAGAAGACCGCCACGGGTTGGAACAACCTCGTCTTCCCCAGCGTGGCGATGCCGCACGTGCTCTGGGAGCTGCAAGGAGAACAGGCACTGAAGTCCGAGAAGCAGGGCGAGGAGACGGTAAACACTCTGACACTGCAGTCGCCGGGCAAGCTGCCCCCGCTGGAATATGACAAGCTCGCTGCCGACCTTGTGAATTACTTGGTGTACATGGGAGAACCCGCTCGCGAAACCCGCATACGCATCGGCTATGCAGTTCTCATCTTTCTCGGCGTGCTGTTCGTACCCGTCTACCTGCTCAAGCGCGAGTACTGGAAGGACGTCCACTGATCTCCACCGGCGCCCTCGAGTTCCCTATGATGACGCTTTATTCGGGCACCACCTGCCCTTTTAGCCAGCGCTGCCGCATCGTCCTGTACGAGAAGGGGATGGATTTTCAGATCGTAGACGTCGATCTGTACAATAAGCCCGAAGATCTCGCCGTCATGAACCCGTATAACCGGGTACCGGTTCTGGTCGAGCGCGACTTGATCTTGTACGAGTCGAACATCATCAACGAGTACATCGACGATCGGTTCCCTCATCCGCAGCTCATGCCCGCGGACCCGGTGATGCGTGCGCGCGCCCGGCTGTTCTTGTTCCGCTTCGAGCAGGAGCTTTTCTGCCACATCGATACCATCGAAAAGGGCCCGCAAAAGGCCGCCGACCGCGCGCGCATCGTGATCCGCGACAGCTTGACGCAGATCGCCCCGGTGTTCGTCAAGCAGAAGTACATGCTCGGTGACGAGTTCTCGATGCTTGACGTCGCCATCGCGCCGCTGCTATGGCGGTTGGACTATTATGGCATCCAGCTTCCGAAGCAGGCCGCGCCTCTCATGAAGTACGCCGAGCGCATCTTCAGCCGTCCGGCCTTCATCGAGGCGCTGACGCCGTCGGAAAAGGTCATGCGCAAATGAAAGATCCGTCCTCCACCACTCCCTACCTCCTGCGCGCGATTTGGGAATGGTGCGTGGACAACGGTCTTACGCCCTATATCGCGGTCAAGGTCGACGGCGACACGCGCGTCCCGCTGGAACACGTGCGCAACGGTGAGATCGTGCTCAACATCAGCTCGGATGCGACGCGCAACCTAAAGATCGGCAATGAGTTGATCCAGTTCTCTGCGCGTTTCAACGGAGCCTCGCGGGAAGTGTCGGTCCCGGTCGCTTCCGTGGTCGGTATCTTTGCCAAGGAGAATGGCCAGGGCATGGCCTTCCACTCTTCGGGGCCGGACGCGCCCGTGGTTGCAGTGCCTGCCAAGAGCAGTGAGCCGCCAGGTAAGTCCGGCGGCGGAGATAAGCCGAGCCCGCCCTCCGGCGGGCGGCCACGGCTCCAGGTCGTCAAATAGCGCCGTAGACCCGAGGCCGGCATAATAGGTCCGCGCCGGATTAGCTCAGCTGGTAGAGCAGCGCACTTGTAATGCGAAGGTCGGGGGTTCAAGTCCTCTATCCGGCACCAGTCTCCAGCGGTGTTTCCGCTCGATTGTGAGGTCTCGATGGCCGCACCCTTCAACCCACGTCGCTTCACAACCCGCTGCGCGGGCCTGCTGCTCTTCTGTTGCATCGGGCCCCTGGCGCTTGGGGTTCACGGCGCCGACGAGCAGTCCCTGTCGGCGGCTCAGAAACGCCTGAGCTATGCGCGCGACCAACTCCAGCAGGCTACGGTTGACGCCAAGCGCAGCGAGAAGGCCCTGAAAGAGGCCGAGGACTCGCTCGCTCGGCTAGAACGCCAGGTTCAGGAACAGACGTCGAAGGTAGACAAAGCCAAGGCGGACCTGGCGGCGGCAAAGGCGCGGCAGCAGCAGGCGCAGGAGCGGCACGACCAGGCCTTCGCGGAGATCCAGCGCTTCTACAAGGAACGCCAGGCCCCGGCAGTCCCGCCGAGCACCCCGCCAAGCAACTGAGCGTCTCCCAAAAAAGAAAGCGGGCAGCTAGGGAGGAGGACGCTGCCCGCAAATTCCCCAACAGGGGAGGAGACCAATTCCAGTAACGACAGCGGCTGAAGGAACTTTAGGGTTTTTTTTGGAGGGGCCAAAAAAAAGGGCAGCTGGGGGGAGGAGACCCGCTGCCCGTAGTTCCCCAACAGGGGGAGGAGACCTAAGACCAATAACGCACGCTTGCCGGAAAACTTTAGGAAATCGTGAACCGTGCTCGCGCTCGTCGGATCGCCTACATCGCCCCGTTCAGGATCCACCGGGCGACGAAAAAACTGCCAAGCGCGACAAATAGATACAGTGGCGCGTCGCTTCGGCCATGGAAGGCGGGCCGGCCTTGTACCTTCGATCGGGATGCGACCGCCATCGTTGCAACCCCGAGCACGACGAGGGCTGTCATCCCGGGGTGATTGGTCCACAGGCGCGCCAGCCAAGGGTGGAGCCAGCCGCTCGGGGCGAGTGCGTGATAGACGACGCCTCCCATTCCCAGAAGCGCGAGCACCACCACGGCCAGGCTGGATGCGAACTCGAAGAAGTCGTGAGCCCGGTGGGCGTAAGCTGCTCTCAGCATGCGGACCTCCTGATCTGGATCTGATAGGGCGAAACGAGCTGTCGTCGCAGAGTGCAGCCGGAGGGAAGCCAGCGCGGTGCAAGGCCGCTTCGGCCGCTGTGCCGCGTCCATCGCGCTACTGGCAATCCCGCTGCCATAGGAAGTCGCTTCCCTTAGACCGGTGACTTTGCGCCCCCGCCTTTCGGACGGGTTAGCCCATTTCAGCAGCGGCCGATGCGTGACGCGCAGCGACCCACTGTGCTGCCGTTATCGGCGCTATTCCACTCAACTTGAGCAGTTTGTGACGCGTCGGGTCAGTCCGTCTGCCGTCCGATGGCATGCACACGCCGCGGGCCGCCACCGGTCGCCCGGCCAAGGAAGGGACGCCCGCATGGACCCGCCGGGCGCAAGGAGCCCATCGGCTATACTTCACCCACTTTTGCCGCCAGGCGTCAGGCTCCTCCGGAGATGGGGCGGCGGTCGCACCCCCGAGTGCCAGCTGCAACTGTGCTGAGCCGCGCCTGAACCGCGCTAACCCAACCGACGAGCCGATGAAGATCCACGAATACCAGGCAAAGCAGATCCTGAGGCGCTACGGGGTCGCCACACCGCGCGGGGTTGCCTGTTTCAGCGTCGAGGAGGCCCTCGCCGCGGCGACCACGCTGGGCGGGTCCGTCTGGGTCGTCAAGGCGCAGATCCATGCCGGCGGCCGCGGTAAAGGGGGTGGCGTGAAGCTCGCGCGCAGCGTAGAGGAGCTTCGCCTCCATGCCTCGAACATTCTGGGCATGCGGTTGGTGACCCACCAGACCGGGCCGGAAGGACGCATCGTCCGGCGGCTCCTGATCGAGGAGGGCGCCGCCATTCGCGCGGAGCTGTACGTCGGCATCGTGGTCGACCGCGACTCCCAGCGGGTAGCGCTCATGGTTTCGAGCGAGGGAGGGATGGAAATCGAGGAGGTGGCTGCGAGAACGCCCGAGAAGATCCACCACATGACGGTCGACCCCATGTCCGGGTTGAGTGGTCCCGAAGCGACCGACATCGCGCGCAAAGTCGGAATCCCGGAGCCTGCAGTCCCCGATGCGGCCGCACTGTTTCAGGCGCTCTACCGCGCGTTCGACGAGACCGACGCGTCGCTGATCGAGGTCAACCCGCTCGTGTTGACCGCCGAGGATCGCGTGCTTGCGCTGGACGCCAAGATGAATTTCGACGACAACGCCTTGTACCGCCATCCGGACATCGTCGCGATGCGCGATCTGGACGAGGAGGACGAGGCCGAGATCGAAGCCTCCCAGTTCGGACTGTCCTACATCTCTCTGGACGGCAACATCGGTTGCCTCGTCAACGGTGCCGGGCTGGCGATGGCCACCATGGACATCATCAAGCTGTATGGCGGCGCACCGGCCAATTTCCTGGATGTGGGCGGCGGGGCCACGACGGAGAAAGTGACCGAGGCCTTCAAGCTGATGCTCAGCAATCCCAGAGTGCAGGCGATCCTCGTCAACATCTTCGGCGGCATCATGCGCTGCGACGTGATCGCGCAGGGCGTGGTCGAGGCAGCACGTCAGGTGGAGTTGGCGGTTCCGTTGGTGGTCCGTCTGGAGGGGACCAACGTGGACCTCGGCAAGCAGATCCTGGCCCAGTCCGGGCTGCCGATCATCTCCGCCTCGAACATGGCCGATGCAGCGCAGCAGGTGGTCAGCGCGGCGCGCGGGGGCGTGCGCTGACGGCGGATCCTTGCCCGCGCCGCTCCCGGCGCACTATGCTGCTGGCATCAAGATGCGCCGCCGGGCGGCTGCGATGGAGTAGAGCATGGCGATTCTCATAGACAAGAACACCAAGGTCATCACGCAAGGCATCACCGGCAAAACCGGGCAGTTTCACACACACGCCTGTGCCGCCTATGCACAGGGCAAGAGCTGCTTCGTCGCCGGCGTGACCCCGGGCAAGGGCGGCCAGAACTTCGAGGGCATCCCGATCTTCCAAACCGTGGCGGAGGCAAAAGCCGCCACGGGCGCTACGGCCTCGGTCATCTATGTGCCGCCGCCCTTCGCGGCCGCGGCGATCGACGAAGCCGTAGACGCCGGCCTCGACCTGGTCGTTTGCATCACGGAAGGCATCCCGGTCCGGGACATGATCCGCACTCGCTACAAGATGCGGGGCACGCTCACCCGATTGATCGGGCCCAACTGCCCGGGCGTGATCACGCCGGACGAGATCAAGATCGGCATCATGCCGGGCCACATTCACAAGAGGGGTCCAGTGGGCGTTGTCTCACGCTCCGGTACGCTCACCTACGAAGCGGTGGGTCAGCTCAGCGCGCTGGGCCTGGGCCAGTCGTCGTGCGTGGGCATCGGTGGCGACCCGGTGAATGGGCTCAAGCACCTCGACGTGATGAAGATGTTCAACGCCGACCCACAGACCGAGGCCGTGGTCATGGTCGGTGAGATCGGCGGGAGTGACGAAGAACAGTGTGCGCGCTGGATCAAGGAGAACATGCGCAAGCCGGTGGTCGGCTTCATCGCCGGGGTGACTGCGCCCCCCGGCAAGCGCATGGGGCACGCCGGCGCCATCATCTCCGGCGGCAAGGGCACCGCAGCGGAGAAGCTTGCGGTGATGGAGGAATGCGGGATCAAGATCACCAGAAACCCGGCAGAGATCGGGAAGCTCGCGAAGTCCGTTCTTTAGCGAGCCTTCGCGCGGCGGATCGGTCTGGAGAGCGCTAAGCGGCCGGTACCGGGCCGGGAACTGCGCCGGCGCGCCAACTGGGGACGACCACGATGCGTATTCTTGTTCCGGTAGACGGTTCCGAAGGTGCGTTGCGTGCCTTGCGCTATGCGATCGCGTCGCGCGATCGGTATCGGGAGCCGATTCAGATCGACTTGCTCAACGTCCAGCGCCGCATCGCGTCGGGCAACGTGCGCAGATTCATCCCGCAGGAGCAGCTCAACGAGTTCTACCAAGAAGAGGGCAAGGCCGTTCTGAAAACTGCGCGCGGGTTTCTCGCGAGCACGGACATCCCGTTCACAGAACATGTCGTGGCCGGCGAGGAGCCCGAGTGCATTGCGCGCTACGCCGCGGAGCGCGGGTGCGACCTGGTGGTGATGGGGACTCGCGGCATGGGCAGCATCTCGAATATGCTGCTCGGCTCGGTCTCCGCCCGCGTCATTCACCTGTCTCCGGTGCCGGTGCTTCTGGTGAAGTAGAGCGGCTTCGAAGCCCGGCGCCCAGCTCGCGCAAGCAGTCTGCGCAGTAACAGGCTTGCGGCCCCCAGGGGACGGGCAAGGCGATGTCGGTCTCGCGCGTACACCAGCATGGGGTAGGCTGTCCGTAGCCGCACGCGTTCTCGCGGCCGCAGCGGGGACACGAGCGCGCCGACTCGAGGCTCGGCTCGAGGTTCACTTCGCGGCCCTTGTCAGCGTGAGCAGCGTTGGTACCCCGACACCCAGGAACGACGCCGCTGCCAGGAGTCGCATTGCGGACATGGACACGCGCTGAGCCAGCTTTTCTCCCAGCCAGACCGCCGGGATGTTGGCGAGCAGCATGCCCAGCGTCGTGCCGAGCACGACTTCGATTGGAGCGCGGAAGCGCGCTACCAGCGCAACGGTAGCCAACTGTGTCTTGTCTCCCATCTCGGCGACGAAGAATGCGATCGCTGTCGCGACGACCGGCCCGGCGCCGCGCAACCGCAGATCGCCGAGAAGAGCATCTGGATGCAGCGCCCACAGGCCGAATCCAATGAAAGCCAGGCCGGTGACCCAGATCAACGCATCACCCGATATCCACTCTGCCAGGAGATAGCCCACGCTGCCGGCCAGAGCATGATTGAGCAGCGTGGCGATCAGGATACCGAAAACAATGGCCCAGCGGCTGCGCAGCCGCCCTGCAAGCAGGAAGGAGAGGAGCTGGGTCTTGTCGCCCATCTCCGCCAGGGCGACCAGGCCAATCGAGACGAGAATCGCTTCCAGATCAGGTCCTCGCGCAAAGCGCGCTATTCTAGCGCTTCAGTCTCGTCCTACTCGGGATTGAGCACGCGTCCGCGGAGATGAGATGCAGGCGATGCAGCTGCGCCGGATCGGCGCACCGTTAGTCCCGACGCAGGTTTCCAGGCCTGAGCGGGCGCCGGGGCAGCTCGTGCTCCAGGTCCTCGCGTGCGGCGTGTGCCGAACCGACCTGCATGTCGTCGATGGCGACCTCCCTGAAGCGCAACTGCCGCTCACTCCCGGCCACGAGATTGTCGGGCGCGTCGTGGACATCGGCTCAGACGTAGAGGGCTTCGCGCTCGGCGATCGGGTCGGCGTCCCGTGGCTCGGTTACACCTGCGGCCAGTGCGGCTACTGCCGGTCTGGCCGGGAGAACTTGTGCGGGCAGGCGCGCTTCACCGGCTATCATATCGATGGCGGGTATGCCCAGTTCGTCGCCGCCGATGCGCGGTACTGCTTTCGGCTGCCGCCTGAATACAACGACGTGCAAGCTGCGCCGCTGCTGTGCGCCGGGCTGATCGGCTATCGCGCACTCAGAATGGCGGGCGATGCCAACCGGCTAGGTATCTATGGCTTCGGGGCGGCCGCCCACATCGTGGCCCAGGTCGCGCGGTTCCAGGGGCGCGAGGTCTATGCGTTTACCCGGCAAGGCGATGTCGAGGCCCAGTCGTTTGCACGAGAGCTCGGTGCCGTGTGGGCTGGTGTCTCAACCGAGCCGCCCCCGGCCGCGTTGGATGCCGCGATCCTGTTTGCACCGGTTGGTTCGCTCGTACCGGCGGCACTACGTGCCGTCGATAAAGGCGGGCGCGTGGTCTGCGCTGGCATCCATATGAGCGACATCCCGTCGTTCCCTTACCGGATCCTCTGGGGCGAGCGCAGCGTCCTGTCGGTGGCAAACCTCACCCGGCGTGACGGCGAGGAGTTCCTAGCGCTGGCGCCGAAGGTGCCGGTGCGCACCGAGGTCGAGGTACTGCCTCTGGGTCAGGCGAACGACGCGCTGGCGAAGCTCAGGGAGGGAAGGCTGCGGGGCGCGGCCGTGCTGGTGCCGTAGCGGCGCGTGAAGACTGAAGAGTGAAGGGTGAAGAGTCGTACCCCTCGCCGCGCAACGGCGAGATCGCAGTGCGGGTGTGCAGCTCTCGCTCCTCACCGATCACCGCATCCCGCTGGCTACGCGGCTGACAGGCGATTGTTTGCCCAGGTGAGCCGGTCGATGAGGATGCGGAGGAATGACTTGTTCATCTCCTTCTGCAGCTTGTCCGACGCCTGGGACAGATCCGACGCTTTGATCTCGATCACCGACAGGGGCGAAAGCGACGTGATGGTGGTCGAGCGCAGCGTTTGGGTCTCGTTGAAATAGAGCATCTCGCCGAAGCAGTCTCCTGGGCGCAAGATGTTCAGCAGCCGCCCGGCTTTGCTCACCTTGGCTTCGCCACTGGTGATGACATAGAAGCGGTCACCGCTGTCGCCCTCGCGGATGACGACCTGGTCGACCAGGAATTTACGCCAGGACGTGATGTGCAGCAGCTCCCACAACTCCTGATCCCGGAACTCCCGGAAGAAGGCGAGGCCCTTCAGGGCGCTGAACTTCTCGGTGTCGGTGACGGTGTCGACCGGCGTTTCCAGGTTGCGGTAGGAATGCGTGAGTTCCCGCGAGAAATCGGCCCAGGTGGCGTAGCGTGCCTCCGGCGTCTTTTCCAGGCAGCGCAGCACCACGCGATCGAGGTCGCCGGACACCTCGCGCCGGAAGGTGCTGGGCGGCACGGGCGCGATGTTGACGACCTGATACAGCAGGCTCGCCTTGGTCGAGGCCCGGAAGGGCAATTTGCCCGTCAGCATCTGGTACATCACCACGCCGAGCGAGTAGATGTCGGTGTGAAACGTCACCTCTTTGTCCTGGACCTGCTCCGGCGACATGTAGGCGGGAGAGCCGATCCCTTGGAGGTGGGTGTGCTGGGCTTCGTCGTACTGAGCGGCGCCGAAGTCGCTGATCTTAATGTTGGTGTCATCACTGATCAGGATGTTCGCCGGCTTGATATCGCAGTGGATCACACCGTGCCGCTGTGCGAAAGCGAGCGCGAGGCTGCACTTGAAGACGATCTCGACCACTTTGCTCACGGGCAAGAGCGTGGAGGCCTCGCAGTAGTACTCGAGGGTCTTGCCCGCGACGTACTCCATGACGATGTAGCTCTGCCGCTGCTCGCTGACAGCGTCGTAGATGCCGAGGATGTGCGGGTGGAACAGCTTGCCGACCAATGCCGCTTCGTTGAGGAACACCTTGCGGAAGCGTCGGTTGACGTCGGTGTCCTCCAGGTCGGGGTTCTTGAGGACCTTGATTGCGACCTCGCGGTTGGCGAAGGGGTCGCGGGCCAGGTAGACGACGCTGGTCGCACCCCGCCCGATCTCGCGGCTGATGGGGTACTTGCCGATCTGCTGGGGGAGCGAGTCGCTCATGGGGCGTTCGTCGGGCGTGGCACCGAGTCCTCGCCCGGCCGAACACTGCAGATCGGCAGAAAACGCCGAAACTTTACGCCCCGGGTCGGGGCCGCGCTCCGCCTCAGCGCACGACCTGTGGCACCTTCATCCCCGCCTGGACCGCTGGTCGCGCCCCGATCGCATCGAACCACCGCTTGACCGCAGGAAACTCCTCGAGATCGACCTTGTGCCATTCATGCCGGGCGACCCAGGGGTAGGTGGCGATGTCAGCGACCGAGTACACATCGGCCAGATACTCGTGATGTTCCAGGTGGCTGTTCATCACCCCGTACAGCCGCAGCGTCTCTTTCGTGTAGCGTTGGATGGCATAGGGCACCGGCTCGGGAGCGTTGCGCAAGAAGTGATGCGCTTGCCCGAAGAACGGTCCCACACCGCCCATCTGGAACATGAGCCACTGGATCGTGTGAAACTGGCGCGCAACGGGTGTGGGCAGAAAACGCCCCGTCTTCCAAGCGAGGTAAAGGAGGATCGCGCCGGATTCGAACAAGGGGTAAGGAC
>Ga0335081_10001913_pt1 | contig 32945 bp, 36 predicted proteins | sample Lox_Sample_35_FD_206713 | JGI IMG/M metagenome (GOLD analysis project Ga0335081, IMG submission 206713) | Soil microbial communities from Loxahatchee National Wildlife Refuge, Florida, United States - Lox_Sample_3.5 | ecosystem: Environmental > Terrestrial > Soil > Wetlands | place: USA...
ATGACGTCCTCGTCCCTTAGCGAGTAGAGTATCCAGTCCCTGAACGTCTCCAGCCTCCCCCTCCGCCACGGGCTCTCCAAGGGGAGCCCGTATCTTGACAGGTCCACCTCCCCCTCGCCGGAAGTGGTGGCCTCGCGGCCCAGGCCCACGGCGTCCAAGGCGAACCTCAGGGCGATGAACGCCCCGACCAGAGCGTCGACGAAGTAGACGCCCTCGATGGAGAATGCCGTGCCGGCTATCACCCCGAGCGAGACGAAGATGTGGTTCCTAGAGTCGACGGACTGCGAGATGAGGGTGAGGCTCCCGTTCCTCCTCCCGGAGGCTCGCTGGTAGACGTGGAGCGCCACGGCGGACAGGAGCGCCACCACCTCGACGGCGATGACGAGGGAAGGGTCCGAGATAGGGCCGAGCGTCCCTTTTGCAGCGCCCAGCAACCTCCCAGCCGAGTCGTACCCGATGGTCACCGCGGCCAACGACATCATCCCCACGATGACGAAGGTCCCGAGGGTCTCCCTCTTGACCAGCACCCCCACCCAGACCACGACCGCCCCGGCCGTGTCGACCGTCGCGTCGGCGCCGTCCGCGAGCAGGCCCGCGCTCCCGCTCAGCAAGGCAGCTATCACCTTCATCACGGCGAGGACGAAGTCGACCGCGGTCGTGTTCCTCGCCGCCGCGCGAGGGCTCAGGAAGCTCTCCATTCGCGCGGCGCTGGCCGTCGCCGCCTTCTTCCCCCGTTCTGTGAGCTCGAACCTTCCCCCGTCCAGGCTGACCAGGCCTTGCGAGAGGAGGCGCTCACACTCCCCTCCTGCGTCATACTTTTTGGAGTGTCTTCTCGCCCTCCTGTCTCCCCTTCCCCGCAGGTGGAGCTCGTCGGCGATGACGTCGCCGAGCGCGTCGACGTCGGAGACGAAGGACAGGGTTCTCGCATCGATCTCCTTCGGGGTCAGTGGACCCTCGCTGAGAAGGGCAAGGAGGATCAGCCTCGCCTCTCCCCGCGGACGGACGGTCGCCGTTTCTCCTGACCTTCGCTGGCGGTCAGCTTGAAGACATCGTGTTAAGCTTTCGACTTTGGAAGGGGGTTTGCTGAATCTGGCCGGCGGCCAGATTCAGGTCACGGACCGATCACGACAAGGCCAGAGCGAGTCGCCTCTGACATCGTGCCGGGCCTGTGGGTCCTCTCGTGCCTGGACATGTGGATGTAGCAGTAGCTCGACCCGCACAGGTGACAGGTGAAGTGGTAACCAAGGCTGAGCTTGGCACCGCAAAATGAGCAACGATTTTGGTGCGTCTGCTCCGTCGCCATGGTTCCCACCGAGATGCCTCTTGACGAGGAGGTCGCATATAACGCGTCCCCGGGGAGGTTGGTGAAAGTGATCGGCTACCGCTTGACCAGCTTCTGGAGGGTATGGCACGGTCCCGGCGCCTTCCTCGTTATGGGCACCTCCCCGACGTAGATGTCGCCACTCCTGTCGACGCACACCGTGTGAGGGGCGAAGAAGCTCCCCTCGGCGCACTTGTCCTCGCCCTCTATCTTCGCGAGGAGCTCCCCCTCCGGCGAGCGGATGGTCAGTCTGGGGAGTATCCTGCTCCCGTGCTTGGGGACTGCGTACCTGGTCTTGACGGCGGGGTCGTAACCGAACTCGCTCACGACGAGCGTCCCGTCCGCAAACGGGGAGATGCCTGTCGGGCCGGCGAAGTCGTCCCACTGGGCGACCGGCTCCCCGAGGAGGTCGAAAACCTGCACCCTGTTGTTCTCCCTGTCTGCGACGTAGAGCGTGTCACCGCCCTGTATCAGGGCGTTGTGGGGGAGGTTGAACTGCCCCGGCTCGTCGCCGGGGGATCCCCAGGACTCCAGCAGCCTCCCGCCCGCGGAGAACCTGTGGATGCGCGCGTTGGCGTATCCGTCCGAGATGAACAACTCTCCCGAAGGCCCAAAAGCGACATCGGTCGGCCCGTTGAACGGCCCGGCGGACCTCTTGATCTTGACCTCCCTCCCGTCGCCCCCGGTGTCCGACGGTCTCCCTTCCATCCCGAGCGTCATCAGGAGCCTCCCCTCCCGGGTGAACTTGCGGACGGTGTGGTCGAGGAGGTCGACGCAGAAGACGAACCCGTCCGGCGATATGCGGACGTTGTGCGCCTTTGTGAAGACCTTCTCGCCCCATGAGGCGAGAAACTCCCCTTCAGGGTCGAAGACCATCATGGGGTGCTCGCTCCTGCTGAAAACGTACACGCGCGACTTTGAGTCGGTCGCCACTCCTGCAACCTCGCTGAACGACCACCCGCGGGGGATCTTTGCCCAGTCGTCGTCGGCTTCGAAGACCCCGACCTCGGTCACGACGCGCGCGTTCGACACTGCTGGTCGCACGACCGCCCGGCCGCCGTCGAAATAAACACGCGCCGGCAGCTAGTCCGACGCGATGGTGAGTGATTCCATAGAAGCCACGTAGGCCTCGATTCCCCTCGTCGTGAACACGATGGCGACCTCATCCCGGGACCTTACATCTACGTCCGCCTCTCCGCTTCCGACCATCTCGGTGACTAGGTCGCTCAGCTCCGAGCCGCTGCAATCGATGTTCTCTCGCAGCCAGTTCGGCGTGAGCTCGCCGTACCTCGCCAGCGCCCCAAGTATCTTGATCCTGCGCCATGTCCTCTCAGACTCCGCGTTGCCCGGAGCGTAGCCATAGAGTGTCTCCAACTGCTTTCGAGGACGTCATATCGTCGTTTGTTTTTACCCATTGGCGAAGTGATGTATTGAACCGCCTGCAGAGTATTGAGCGTGCTAGGAAAGGGGTTGCAAAAACCAAATGTTCCCTAGTCGGGGAGCCGCATAGTGGGAAGAGTAGGGCTGAAGGAACGCCTCGTACTCCTCGAGCCCTTTGGGCGTGATCCTGGCCAGCAGGTCAGCGTCTCTCCCAGCGCCCCGCCGTCGGAGTCAACATTCCTCTCCAGGCGAGCCTATCTCCGAGCGCGTCGTTCTTCGCAAGGAACAGCAAGAGCTTCTCGCCTGTAAGTTCGATACGTGTTCTTTTTCGGCGTCCCTCAGAGCGACGCCTTCCACGTAGAGTCAATTGGATTCAAGGGGTCGGAATGATTTAGGCATTGCCAACGCAGTCTGCGAGGAGCTGCAGAGATCAAGGAGTCTACAGATACCGCGTCGCCCCCTGGCCACCGGACGGTGAGAGATTTTGACGAATGGCCGGATTCCTAAATGAGGAACGTTAATTACAAACTCTATAGTTTACGTTGTTCAGGTTGTCCACAGGAGTCTATTGTGCATGAAACTCCATGGTCCATGGCACTCGGACGCGACCTTCCTCAACCGGGCAAACCTCTTTCGCCCATCGGCTTTCCTGGCCCTCTTCACGCTGGCCACCGCCTTCGGCCTCCTCGACCTCTCGACATCGTTCCTGGCACTGGCGAAGGGGATGTCTGAGGGGAACGTCCTGGTCCTAGCGCTCGCGAGGAGCTCCGGAATCAACGTGATGACCGCCCTGGAGGCGGCCAAGGTCGCGTTCATCCTCGGCTGCGGGGCAGCATGCATGATCGGGGTCAAGCTCAGGTCCTCCCAGACTCAGGCGCTCGCGTTCTCCGTCCTGGCGCTGTTCGTGGTGGTCCAGGCTGCGGTGAGCTTGTCCAACATCCTCCAACTGATCTAGCCTTCTCGAAGGTATCTGACGGGAAGCCCCTCTCAACTGAGGTTTGGAGAATTTGCACTCCATAGCTGTGGTTCATACCTGATTTTCACAACCGCTTTTATTTTTCCGACGCACACCCCTGCATGGAAAGCGGGATCTCAGTCGGCGGCCAGCGACCGGGCGGCCCCCAGGGCGGAAGGTACAGGCTCGTCATGTCGGCCGTCCTCCTCGCAGGCATCACCTTCACCCTGACTGACCTCATCACCTCTTTTGTAGCCCTCAACGAGGGCTTTAGCGAGGGAAACTCCCTCCTCAACGGGCTCGCCGCCTTTCTGCACCTTGGGACGATAGAGTCCCTGATTGTCATGAAGACCATCTTCATCTTTGGGATAACCGTCCAGGCGCTGGTAGGCTTCCGCGCTCGGGACAGGACGACCAAGAGGACGATGCTGGCCTCGGTCACCTTCTTCATGGTGCTCCTGGCCTTCGTCTCATTCAACAACCTTTGCTGGATAGCCAGCTAAGGCGTCAGGACGGGTCTGAAAGCGCGGTCTTCAGGATTGCTTTACGACTCTCTCAATCGTCAGGTTCATAACGACTTCGGCGATGTCCCCGGCGTATTCCACTATGCGAGCAAGGGAGTCGAGGAAGAGCTGGACGGCGTGGTACTCCTCCGCCCCTAGCCTGTCGTGGAAGGACTCGCGCACTGTGGTGAGCATCTCCGAGAACTGCCTCTTCTTGTCGAAGAGGAGGTCGGCGCCCACGTTGTCGCGCTTGAACAGGGTGAGCATGGCTGAGTCGACCATGTTGAGGGCGAACTCTCCGATAGGGAGGATCTTGTCGATGTCTGATGCGCGTAGCGGCTCCTCCATCTCGATGATCTTCTCACAGATCCGGCGGGAGTGGTCGGCTATCCTCTCAAGGATTCTGACAACGAGGGTGTAGCCGAGCAGGTCCTGTGGCTCGAGCACCTCCTCCCTGAAGATGCCCTGGCTGATGGACATGTTGAGCTGCCGGATGACGTACAGCCCGAACCTGTCGACCTCGTTGTCTCTTTCTATCACACCCTCGGCGACGTTCTTGTCATGGTTCTGGAGGGCGAGCATCGCATCCTTCTGCATGGAGGTCGCGATTACGAGCATCTTCTTGAGCGCGTTCTCGGCGCTCAGCTCGGAGTAGCCGAGGAGGACGTGGATTGAGATCCTGTCCCTGGAGTCAGCGACCGCCTCGGTCCCTATGAGGTGCCTCCTCACCATCTCCTTGATGGAGTCTCTCTTGGTGCTGTTGAAGCCGCCGTTGATGAACTTGACCCCTATCTGGCTGTATCCTTGGATGTAGAGCGAAACCACCTTTCGGTAGACCACCTCGACCGAGTCCTTTTCGGTGAACTCGATGACCGCCTCGCGCTTGACCTTTGGCGATTCGACCTGGTCTGCGCTTATGAGCAGAGTAGTGAGGGAGGGGCGGGTGATGATTATCTCGGACCCCTGCCTGAGCCCCATCTCCTTGACCCATTTCTTTGGTAAGGCCACCATGCAGGACGACTTGCCAGTGAGCTGGACTTTCCGTCTCTCTCTTTCTTGTATTACCAACATCCACAGACACCGCTCCGCGATTCCGCGCCACTGGGTAGCCCTGCGATCATGCGTTTCGAATTACCAAGAACGCCTCACTTAGCGCTTCCTGCCTTAAAGTATAGAGCCACAGCAAGAAGCTATACTATTACAAGATTAGGAATTTGGATTTTCCGCCGCCGATTTTCGACGACGTCACAGCCGAACTCCGACCGCTTCGTGCCGCGGATGGTTCGCAGACTGGCAGGACTAATGAGGCCGCTGACACAACGACACTCTATTCGCATTGATTTTGGTTCCTAGTGACGGAATTAGGAACCCGGAAGAATCGAAAGGACTTCACAGCATCCAACGAATCTGCGTCATTCTATGCTGGTCAGGTTAATGTCCAATCCAAAGCCTCGCTGAAACCACGGAAATGAAAAACGCAACCAAGACACCAAAATCCACACTGAAGAGACTTGGACGCAAGTCCAAGGCCGTCTCGCCGGTGGTGGCGACGCTCGTACTGATCGTCGTCGCAATCGTCGGGGCGATATCCGTCGGACTCATCGTAAGCAGGGTGAGCACCGATACAGGAACACAGGCCAACGTCAATGGAGCGGCCAACGGCGCTCAGGGCCAACTCCTCATTGGCGGCTCGACAACAGTCTACCCAATCACCCTTGCACTCCAGCAAGGGTTCCAGAGCACCTACCATGTCCAACTGACCATCTCGCAGGGCGGCAGCGACGCAGGAATGCAGGGCGTCATCTCTGGCGCACTTGACATCGGCGCAGCCTCCTCGGCGAGCGCGGTCAACAATGCCTACACAGACGTCACGACCAACAACATCCAGGGCGTGACAATCAACCCGACCCTCCTCGGAGGCAGCGGAGTGGTTGTCATCATGAACGGCGACCCCGCGAACGGCGGATTCCTGACAGACGGCGTCAACCCCTGCGTGGGGATTACGAGGGCAGCGCTGAAGCAGATCTTCAGCCAGGCGACCTTCGGAATCAATGCAAACGCATGCGCAGGACCGACCTACACCCTCGACGTCGGTGGAGTCGCTGCTGCTGGGACTGGAATACCTGTCTCCAGGGCAGACAACTCTGGAACCCAGGACCAGTTCGCCAGCTACACCGGCCTTGCCAAGCAATCGGTAGGCGGCAACTATCCAGGAACCACAGAGCAGGGCAACCCGGGAGTCCTGAACTATGTCAACACCCACGGAATGACAGGGACTTCCATCGGCTCGATAGGCTTTGTTGACCTCGGCTTCGCCGAGGGAGCAGCCTCAGGAGCAGTCTGCCCCGCGGGACACGCGTCTTCGACCACTTGCGGAGTCGCGATGCCCCAGGTCGACACGGCCGCCCCAGCTGCCTTCAACCTCGTTGATGCAGCGGTGGCCGCGCCGGCAGCTGGATCCAATGGCTACGTGGCCTCCGGCACAGCGACGAAGGATCTACCTCTGGTCGCCAACGTGCCCACGCCCACCGCACCAACAGCAGCCGAAATCAACACTGCCAACATCCACAACCTCATCCTCTCGGCCCTGAAGAAGGCGGCATTCGTCAACCCGCTGACGCTCGCGGGCCAGGTGGCACAGTACCCTGACTCTGCGTCCCCCGGGACCGGACTCGCCCGCACCTTCTACTACGTGACGAACGGCCCCCCGACCCCGGTCGAGGAGCAGTTCATCTCGTACGCCACCAACTACAACCAGGAATCGGCCTACACCAACAACGGATACTTCAGCCAGTACGACATGACATCTGCCTAAGAAAATCAGTGGAATCCCCATCGAAGGGGATTCCTCCCCCTTTCCTTTTCTCCAGCCAATGACCGAGATTTGGGACAAGAAAGCAGTCTACCTCTCGATCGTCCTCGCACTGGCATCACTCCCGCTCTATCTCGAGGGCGTGATCTTTCAGAACGTGTACATCATCCTAGCGGGCGACCTCCCGCTTTTTGCCGCGGCCACGCAGATTTGGAGGGTTCGGGTCGCCGACAAGAAGGCCCGCGCCAAGGCTGAGGCGTCCACGGCGCCCGGTCAAAGGCCTGAGCCCCAGAAACGGCCTCGGCCCCAGGACGACGACACCGGATCGGATCGCCCTTCAACAGCGGTCGAAGCTCCCAAGATGCTGGAATTGCCGGAGCCACCGAACTTCCCCGAGGTCGGGCACCCCGATGCGCCGCCCTCCTTTCGCGACCGGTTCCCCATATTGGACGGCCCCTCCGCAAAGCCGTCGCTCCACAAGGCGCCTATTCGCACAGAGGGGAGCGGGGTCATGGTGAGGCCAAAGAAGGCAGTCTTCCGGCGGTCCCCCCAGGGCATGAAGAAGCCGGCTTTCGTCTGCAAGTGCGGCCACGTCCACGCGACGACCTGCATGACCTGCGGTATGAACATGAGCAAGGCGCTGAAGAGCAGAGGAACCAAGTGGACCGAGTTCAAAATGGCGAAGGCGGGAGGCACAGAGGACCTAGAGGCCGAGGACAGGCGAGGACACGGGTCAGAAAATACCCAAAGTAAGAATTGACGGCTTTTTACCCGGCCCGGGGCTCAGAAAAGAGCGTTCTTGAGGCTCTTCTCCCGGAAGCGCGAGGTCCAGGAGCCGGGGGAGGAGCCCTCCGACCAGTCGCCAGCACCCATTGGCGCTGGCACGCAGCCGCTCGCCAAAGCGGCGAACCGGGTGGTCCGACCACCCCCTCCCCGCCCGCCTGGGCGGGCCGCACCCGCCCCAAGGAAGAAGAACAAGGGGTTCTCATTGGACCTGGGCAAGAAGGCCCAGGCGCCCAAGACCAAGGCCGCTCCGAAGCCCAGGAAGAAGGGGCTCTTCAGCTTCGGCGGCAAGAAGGCCAAGTTGGAGCCGGCCCCGACCGAGCTGATCCACATCGAGGGGCACCGGGTCCTGGTCCCGACGTATGAGGACATCGACAGGTACCAGAGCATCGTCTACCCGGTCAGGGAGCCTTACCAGTTCGTCAACCTGGAGATGGAGAACGGGGAGCTAGTCTACAGGGCCCTCGAGCCCAGGTTGACCGCGCGCGAGAAGGAGATACTCGAGAAGGCGGCCAACGCATTCGACATGCTGGTCAACGTCGGGACGGTCCTCACCAGCGTCGAGGACAAGCTCCAGTTCCTAGAGGAGACCTTCAGGGACATCGTCAAGATCTACAACTTCAAGCTCTCGGAAGTGGAGTACAGGAGAATCCTCTACCACATCGAGAGGGATTACGTGGGATACGGCAAGGTCGACACCCTGGTGAGGGACCGCTTCATAGAGGACATCAGCTGCAACGGCCCCGACGTCCCCGTCTTCATCTACCACAGGTTCTTCGAGTCCATCAGGACGAACATCGTCTTCGACGAGGTGGAGCTGAACAACTTCCTCCTCAGGCTTGCCCAGCTTTCGGGCAGGCACATCTCAATCCTCCAGCCCATCAGGGACGCCGCGCTCCCCGACGGCAGCAGGATCAACATGACTCTGGGGAAGGAGGTGACCAAGAAGGGGTCCACCTTCACGATACGCAAGTTCAGGAGCGAGCCCATCTCCCCCGTCGAGATAGTCATGCTCAAGACCGGCGACGTGAGGGTCTTCGCCTACCTCTGGATACTGATAGAGTATGGCCGCTCCCTCCTCATCTCCGGCGGGACCGCCGCCGGCAAGACGACCCTTCTCAACGCCATCAGCATGCTCATCAAGCCTGAGAACAAGATAGTCTCGGTCGAGGACACCCCGGAGATCAACCTCGCACACCCCAACTGGATTCAGGCGGTGACCAGGGTGGGCTTCGGAGAGTCGGGGGCTCCCTCGGGCATCTCTGGCATCTCGGGGATCTCAGGGCAGGGCGGGAGGAGCGCCGGAGACATCACGCTCTACGACCTCCTCATAGCCGCGCTGAGGCAGAGGCCGGACTTCATCATAGTCGGAGAGGTCAGGGGCGAAGAGGCCTACACCCTCTTCCAGGCCATCTCTGTGGGCCACGCGACGATGGGGACGATCCACGCCGCGTCCATGTCGGAGCTCCTGGCAAGGGTCGAGTCTCAGCCGATGAACGTGCCCAGGGTGATGGTGGCCAACCTCGACCTGGTCATCTTCGTCGCCGCGATGAAGAGGGGCGACGAGAAGGTCAGGAGGATGAGAGAGGTGGTCGAGATACTCGGAGTCAACCCGTCGACCAAGGAGATAATCACCAACACGATATTCACCTGGGACCCGGTGACCGACACCTACCTCTTCAACGGTCGATCTTTCCAGATAGAGAAGATCAGCAGGACCTACGGCATCCCGATGGAGAAGCTCGACTCCGAACTCGAGAGGAGGGTAGAGCTGCTCGAACGGATGATAAGGGAGGGGATCACCAACTACAAGGCAGTCACCGACCTGGTGAGGCAGTACTACCTCGACAAGGACGCGCTTGTCAACTCCGCGCAGCCCGCCGCGCCGCCCGCGCCGAAGGCGGCGGAGACGGCTTGGGTCGAGCAGGTCGAACAGCCCGGCCAGGAACACGGGGGAGCCAAGAGGCCATGATAACCAACAAGTACCGGAGGCTGGTCTACTACTTCTTCAAGTGGGTGGACAACAAGCCGCGCGAAGGGACCCTCAAGACACTCTACGAGGCCGGCGTCCAGATGCTCCCGGGGATGTACATCGGGACCATTGTCTTCACCTCCATCATCGCGGCTATCGCCTCCCTCGCGGGCTGCTATCTCGTCTTCACCTTCGTCTATAGGACCGCCCTCTGGCCTTTCCTCACCGCCGGGATCTCTGGGGCGGCGGCCCTGATGGGCGTGATAGCGCTCCCTATGATCACCCTCAGCAAGATAACCTCCAAGCGGGTCAAGATCGACGCCAACCTCCCCTTCCTCCTGGCGTACATGGCGACCCTGTCGAGCGCCGGGATGAACCCCGTCCAGTCTCTCAGGGCCATAGCGCTCAAGGACTTTGGACCCATCTCGGAGGAGTTCAAGAAGGTAGTCTACCGGTTCGACGTCCTGGGCGAGGACGTCGTGACGGCGATCAACCACATCGCCGTCACCACCGCGTCGAGCCGACTCCACGACATCCTCGTTGGGATCTCCAACATCGTCGTCTCGGGAGGGAGCCTCCGCGGATACTGTGAGCAGCAGTCCGTCACCCTCTTCACCGACAAGAAGGCGAAGCTGAAGGGGTTCATAGACAGCTTGGCCGCCTACAGCGAAGGGTACGTCGGAGGGGTGATTACAACCATCATCCTGGGGGTGATAGGGATAATCATCGTCGGGTCGCTGGGGATCAAGGTCGCCCCGTTCCTTACGACTCAAGACCTCTTCGAGATATTCATCTTCTTCGTCGTCCCCTTCGTCAACATCATCTTCATCGCGATGCTCGAGATGAAGTTCTCCTCAGGTGAGTACTAATGCCTCTCACTCGCAGGCAGGTCCTGGGGTTCAAGCTCCAGCACAGGTTCAAGGTCAAGCGCTACGTCTTCACCTTGGCGATCCCCGCGATAATCGGAGCCTCGATATTCGTGTACGCCGTCTACACGGGGTTCGCCCCAATCCCCTTCGTGGGAGGCACCTCCCTCACGCCTGCGTCGTCGAGCGCGTCGTCAGACTCGGCCTCCCTGCGCGAGGCAGCGTACGCCAAGATAGTCGCCCAGCTCAACCCCGACCTGAACTCCACCGGGGCTAACTCGACGCAGCCGAGCGCGACGACTCCGAACGCCCCCTCGCTTCCCAACCCTCACAACTTCGACCTCATCCTCCTCGTCGGGATGGGCGTGGGGCTCGCCCCCTACTCTGCCGACATCACGATCAGAGGTCGGAGGGAGCGAAAGTACGAGGAGGACTTCACCGACTTCCTCTTCGAGCTCTCGGAGTTGGTCAGGGGAGGGATAGACCCGATCAAGGCGATCATCACCCTCTCCCAGGGGAGCCTCGGCTCGATAACCAAGCCGGTCCAGACGGTGGCGAAGCAGATGCAGATTGGGTACACTTTCGAGCAGTCCATGAGGAACCTTGCCGCCACCCTCAACAGCCAGCTCGTCGACAAGTACGTCGACCTGGTCATCCAGGCCTCCTACAGCGGCGGCTCGGTGGCGAACCTTATCCAGCGGGCGTCCTCTGACATGAGCACCTTCCTGAGCATCGAGAAGGAGAAGCGCGCCGGCCTCAGCCAGTACATGGTCATCCTCTACGCGGCCCAGGTGATTCTGATCGCCCTCTCGGCTATAATGGTCGTCCAGTTCCTACCTGACCTAAAGTCGATAGCGAGCCTCGGGAGCACCTCATTCTCGGGCAGCATCCTCGGGCAGTCCGACATCGGGAGCGTCGACCTTGAGAGAGACCTGTATTTCCTAGTCGTGATAAACGGCTTCATGGGCGGCCTTGTCATAGGGAAGATTTCGGAGGGCAAGATCAAGTACGGCCTCAAGCACGGCCTGATACTGATGCTCATAGGGTTCCTTGCGTGGACGCTCTTCGTCATCCCCCAGTCCAGCGGGGCTAGCGTCACCTACAACGTCAACATCGTGTCGTTCGACCACCAGGGCCTCGCAGGCCTCCCACTGAAGGACCCCGTGCTGGTCAACGTTACGGACTCCAAAGGGCAACCAATGGCCACCGTCGCCGTCGTGTTCTCCATCACCGGACCTGGAGGCGGTGCAGGGGCCAAGCTGGACCCCTCGAGCGCCGACACCGACTCCAACGGCCAGGCGTCCACCCAGGTGACGCTGGGGAACTCCGGCGGGAGCTACACGCTGACGGCCTCGGTGGGGAACAACAGCACCTCGGTCGTTATACAGGCCACAGGCGCCTCGGGCGGAGGCGGCTAGCCAATCCAATCCTTAATAGCCGTCCCCTCCCCAAAAAGGTCACCCGGCCTTGACGACCCCCGAGCCTCAACAGCTGAAGCGCGTTCCCATGAGCGAGGCCGTCAAGCTCGCGAAGGCGAAGCCCGACCGAGGGTTGACCCGCGACGACCTCCTGGTCTACGGGGGATGGCTCACCTCCGAGTGGTCTTGGTCGAGGGACGTCGGCGTGCCCCTGGACACGGCGATAGCGAACGCGTCTCAGCTCGGAGAAGAAGTCAGACTGGTCGGCAGGGTCGAGATTAGGAAAGCGAAACCGGCCAAGCCGACGAGGCAAGCGGCGCCCGTGAAAATCGGGAACGGCAAGGCAAAAAAGTCAGGCGCCTGGGACTTTGGTCGGCTGTTCGCCAGGCCCAAGCCAAAGAAGCCGGCGCCGCAACCCTCCGCTTGAGAGGTCCCCTACTGGACGGGTCTGTTGCGCAGGGACCGCAGCCCGCCGGACGTGGGCTTTGACTGCTCGGGGAGGGGCTCCTCGACCTCCTCGACCGGCTCTTTCTGGGCGTGCATCGCTTCGGCGCGCCGGGGCTCCTCGACCAGAGGCTCTGGTTCTGGGGCGCTCACCTTCTCCATCGGGACCGAGGCTGGGGCCTCCCCGACCTGCTCCGTCGCCTCCTCGGCTGGAGGCAGTGGGCCTATGACCACCTCGATCTCGGCCCTCTCCTTGTCGTTCATCGACTTCACCTGCGCGCAATAGTCGGCCGAGGCCTTGAACGTCCCCTCGTCGAGCTCGTCTGACATGAGCTGGAGCCTCACCATGGCCAGGAACGAGTCCACGCTGGCGTCGATCATGGCTAGAGTCTCCAGCCGTTCCCTGAGCTGCCCCGACATGGTGCGGTGGGTCTCCTGGGCGTCTGCAAGCTTCGTCCTAAGCTCCTCATAGATGGGCTGCGAGACGCCTTTCATCCTCTTCATCGTCTCGAGGGCGACCAGCCTCTTCTGGATGGCCGAGGCGTCTATGCCCGAGGCCTTGAACTCCACGACCCAGGAAGGCAGGATCTGGGGGCCATCCTCCCCCTCTGAAAGCTCGTCCGCCAGGTATTGGACGAACTTGTCGCCCGAGTCCACGGCCAGCGACTCTATCTCGCCGCCGTATCCCACCGTGACGCCCGCAATCCGTCCCACCGGGCGGCCGTAGACGTCGGTGATCTGCCGTCCTATCATGTCACTGAAGCTCTTGGCGTCCAACGTGCGGGATTCGTACTGTCGCGTAGATATCGCTTGCATTACAACAATTCCTAGTTTGTGGAACTCGGGAGCTCAGCCGACGAACTCTCTAGTGTCGACCTCGACACCCGCCTCGTCCACGGTGATCTTTATCAGCTTGTCAAGGGGCTTCGAATCCTTTAGCTTCGGTACGTAGAGCGTCCTGCTCACCTTCTCTCCCAGCAAGTCCGCCTTCACGACTATCACCGTGTCGGCCGCCGCCCGCAGGTACGCCGCCGTCTTGTCGTCGATGAGGCCAGGGTCGAAGGTGACGATGAATGTCTTTCCCTGCTTGACCATCTTGGCTAGGTGCCTGATGGTCTCCACCGACTCCCTTTCGTCCCTATCGAAGAGGAAACTCGAAATCGCGTCCACGACGAGGAGGTCGTAGCTCCCGCCGTCGAGGAAGGGGGCAACCTGGCTCCGGGGGAAACCTCCCTGCGGCCCATGCCCTTGGGACTCCGTGACGGCGTCGACCCGGATCTTTGGGGCTTCCCTCACAACCGCCTGCTCCCAGGTGAGCAAGGAGACGAACGCCACTTTCCTGCCCCGAGCCCTAGCGAAGGCCCCGAGCTGTCTTGCGAGGACCCTGCTCACGGAGCCCGAAGACTCCTCTATGACGGTGAGTCCTTCCAATGCGTTCTTGAGGATGTCCTCGAGCATCTTCCGGTGTGAGACCCTGCTCTTCCTTTAATCCCTTTTCGAGCTCTTCTTCACTCGGGAGAAATTCCGGAATCACGTAGTTTAGGTTGTCAATCGCTTTAGCAACGCGCGCTTCAAAAGCAGAAAAATGAGGTACAGGACGAGGGCGCGAAAGGGAGTCTCCGAGGTGGTCGGCGCCCTCCTGCTCATCCTGGTGGTGGTGACCGCTGTCGCCTCTCTGGCGTACTTCGTCTCGGCAGCCCAGGCCCAGGCACAGGCGAGAAGCTCGTTCCTGACCAACCTCCAGAACGACGACCTCCAGACCGTCTACGCCACCTTCGCTCCCAACGACCCAACGATCCAGTGGGAGATCGACAGCACCAGTCCTGGCAGCTGCGCCCTGACGGGCTACACCGCGACCTCCTGGTACGTCCAGCAAATACTCTCGAACACCGGGGAGGTCAACCTGATACCGCAGGAGGGCCCCGGTTCACCCGTAGCGGGGGTGACCATCAACACCGGGCACTCCTACGCGTCTATCTCCAAGGAAGTGAAGGTCTCGCTCGCCTCCGGAGCCCCTGCCACCCTCTCGTTCGGGACCGGCTCCCTCAACTGCGCCTTCGAGCCCGCGACCTGGGGGTCCATCACACTAACGATAAGGAACCAGAACACCCAAGCCTCCTCTCTGCAGGGAGTCCAGATCGACGGCGCCTGGCAGTCCACCTGGTACCAGGTCGACCAGTCGGGCAACGTCCTATCCACCCTAGGCGTCACCAAGAACCCCCTCCCGATCTCCGCAAAGGCTAGCGTGAACATACTGCTGAACAGGACCACGTTCGGGAGCAACGCCATCGTCAAGAACGACTCCGCCACCATCGCGCTCCTCTCCGGGGTCGGGAACTACTTCCCCACCACCTTCTCGCAGCCCACCCCCATCCCCAAGTTCAGCACGACGTCCCAGGTGTCTCAGGCCACGACATTGGACCAGGTGACCTTCGAAGGGTCGCAGTCCTACGCTGCCACGACCTCCATACAGAGCTTCGAGTGGAAGTTCGACATCCCCAACGCGGCCTACAGAAGCGTCAACGGCTGCAACGCGGCCGCGACGGCCGCCTTCGCCAACCAGAACGACTATGACACCGCGTACGCCGCGGGCGAGACGGTCGCCTACTCTCCGGAGGGGCTCTTCCCCGACACCCTCGGTGACTGCATTGCAGGGCCGATCCGCGCGACGTTGATCGTCACCGACTCGAACGGACTAGTGACCACCTCGCAGCCGATAGTCGTTTCTCCCGACCCCAACATCGACCCGGTCGGGAGTATCTCGGCCAGGGACGGGACGCCGCCTTGCGCAAGCCCCTGCACGGTCACCGTGACGGTGGACGATGCGTTCGGGAACCCCGTGGGGGGATCCGTCGTCAACGCGGTCAAGGTCTTCGGCGACGTTTCGCCCAACCTGCCTTCGCAGACTACCACGTCATCGGGCACTGCACAGTTCATGGTGACGTTCACTGCCGGAGGAAGCATGAACTTCGAGACGGGCAGCCTCCTCCCTGCCCAGCTATCCTTCCCATAGGGCGAAGGAGGATGGCGACCTGCCCAAAGTGCCACGCGAACGACCTTGTCCTGGTGACGACCGTCGACGACGGCAACGGCAAGACGACCTACTCGTACGCCTGCCCGTCGTGCGGGGAGGGGTGGCCGTTCCAGGACGAAGATTGAAGACGAAAGTCGAGTCGGGCTATCTGATCAGGTTGTGCGACTTCCTCGACACGATGAACTCGCACACGTCGTCCCCGGTGGCAATGCATCGGACCTCGTCGCATGTGGCCTCCTCCCCAAGGATCTGAGTGAATGTCCCCGCCAGGTGCCCCCTGACGAACTGACTGTTCGGCGCTGGCGACTTTTGCCCCTCGCACTCGAAGCCGCTGCGCAGGACTACTGTGATGCTCGTGAGGGCCTTGTCCGTGTCGACCGACTGTATCTCTCCCCAGTCGTTGTCGGAGAATAGCTCAGAGAAGACCTGGTAGTCCTTGGCTGGCACCAGCGGCGACCTCCTGCCCGCGTCCAACCCCATCTGGTAGACCATCATGTCGCCCCCCGGCCCGAAGAGCTCCCTCATCTTCCGCAGAGACGACGCAAGCTGCTCCCTTCCCACAATTGGGTCCCCCACAGCCTCGACGGCGGAGCTCGTGGAAAGAAGGAGCTCCGAACGGCTGCGCACATCCGATGGCTGCTTCGCCGGCCGTTTCACCGCCTTCCACGTGGCCAGGAAAGAGTCCAGATTGTCGGCGACAAAGTCCTCGTCCTTCGCGCTCTTCACAGGCTCGCGGGCTCCCGTTTGTTATAAGAGGCGAATGAATCTAGAATCCATAGCAGGGCCGTCCACCGAGCGGCCTGAGCCCGGACCGCGCCTCATGAGTCTCAATAGCCTCCATACTCCCACCAACAGATTCCAATTTCACAGACGAACTACACAAGAGCGCGGAGCCTGGGAAGCCAAAGGGCCCATGCTCGAGGCTTGCGACTGGCGGACGGTCTCAGGCGCGGGCACATGCTCCTTTCAGGGCTGCGACAACGAGGCTCGCTACCGCTGCCTCAGCCATCCCAAGGAAGGGCCGGTCTGCAGGGACCACCGAAGGGTGCACAGGAAGGGCCTCCTCCGCGAGAAGAGGGGGGACATGGACAGCAGACCCCGCTCAGGCCTCTCGACGGACCGCTCCGACGAAGATGCCGCCGGCGTCAACGTAGGCCTAGACTCAATCCCTAATCTTGGCATGCCCATGTCTTATCGCCCGTGGTCCCCCGGTGGAGCCGTGCCCAACTTCTCGACCAGCTCGGGGTCTGCCTGATGTCGGACGAGGTGGTCGAGGAGGCAGGAGAGGGCGGCCTGCCCATAGGCGCCTTGGCCATGGTCGCCGCTATCGTATTCTTGGTGGCAATCTCGGGGATGTTCGCAATAGGATTCATCCCGCCCTTGGTCAAGCATCCAGTCACGACCACAACGACCAGGGGCACGGCCCAGTTCATCACGATAACGACGGCAGGTCCGCCGGTGACGACCACGCTGACGAGTCCAGGAGGTGGGCCCGCCTCGACCACCACGGTCACAGCTCCAGGCGGGGCGGCCACCACGGTCACCTCCACAGTCGTCTCTACCAACACAGTGGCGATAGGCGGAGCGACGACCACAAGCACCAGCACAGTCACGCTCCCGGCGGTCACGACGACCGCGACCTCCACGACGACCTCGACCTCGACGACGACCTCGACCTCCACCGTGACAGCCACGACCACCCCAACGAGCCCCCTCAACATCACGGTCGCGATTGCGGGCCAGCCTTCCGAGGTCTACTTCGCGGGCGACACGATACTCTTCGTCATCACCGTAACCAACCGCGTGCCCTCGACAACGCTCTCGCTCTACGCCTACCAGAAGACCCCGCAGGGCTCGGCTCCGATAATGACCTTCTTCCCCCAGGTCCCAGAGAACTTCCAGCCGCCCATCGGGGTCTCGGTCTACCGGGTAGAGTCCACTGTGTTCCAGAACGCCACCGTGGGCCAGTACGAGGTCGACGTCCAGGCATCAGCCATCTCCCTCCAAAACGGCGCGACCCTGACCAGCATGGACCAGCAGTTCGTGATGAGGATCAGCGAGCCCCTGAGCTTCACGGGCGCAACCGTCCAGACAATAGCGGGCCAGCTCAACGGTACGTGCGGCCAGCAGAGCTACCTCCCATACACCCACACCACCTGGGTCTGGAAATGCCTGGTCAACGCCGCCCCAATGGTCAACGGGACGATTACCTTCACGGTGACCAACTACTCTAACGAGCCCGTCTGCATCCAGACGTCTATCGGATCGCTCACGGGATACGTCAAGATGAACCCCTATCCCTTCTGCGCCGGCGGGGGGCCAGGGGTCCTAGTCCCTGTCGGGGCGACGAGCTGGCCGTTCACCTATTACGTGATGAACGGCCCTGCAGCGGGCGCCCAGGTGGTCTACTTTATGTTCACCAGGTAGGCCGGCCGAGACCGAGCATCGCTAAATAATCCCGGCGGGTGTGGCATGTCGACAAAAGCATGTCTGACCTCACCCTAGAGCAGGCGCAGACCTGGATCCGAAGGGCGACCGCGAAGGCAGCCCAGCTGGGAGTCAAGGTCTCCGTGGTGGTCGTGGACGCGGGGGGCAACCCGGTCGCCATGGCCCGGATGGACGGCGCCAACATCATCTCGCCCGACATCGCGAGGGGCAAGGCCTTCACTGCCGTCGCGTTCAGGGCTCATTCCAAGGAGATGGCCGAGAGGATGAAGGACAGGCCCACGGCCGCGATGGGGCTCACCCAGGTCAGCGGCAACAGAGTCGTCCTGCTGCCCGGCGGGGTGGTCGCCAAGAAGGGCGAGGCGGTGATAGGCGCTATAGGCGTCAGCGGCGCCTCCTCCGACCAAGACCACGAGTGCGGGATGGAGGCAATCTCGTCCTAGGGGACGCGGCTTCTGCCCTTGCTTCTCAGGTTCGCCCAAGCAGTCACCCAGATGATCACCGCGAACCCGATGCCGAGGGCGCCGCCGGCGCCCAGCAGGGCGGACACAACGACCAGCGTACCTTATCCCACCTCGAACCTCATCGTCCCCAGACCTCTCGACGGGTCTCTTGCCGCGTCTGAGATAGGCCGACCACGGTTCTCGCTCCTGAGAAGCCGGCCTCGAAAGCATTTTAGACCGTCCGCGGGCCAGCCGCCCTCGCGCGGGAGTCGCCCAGCATGGCCAACGGCGTTGGACTGAGGCTCCAATCCCTTAGGGGTTCGTGGGTTCGAATCCCACCTCCCGCACCACTCAACCATATTCGCAGGGCCCACTCCGCTAGGCGGGGTCTCAGAATCTTTCACCTGTCTCGGTGGCGACGTTCGCTGCCACCCTGTACCAGTCTAGGAAGGAGGTTGCTTGGCCCGGCCAAGGACGTTTGCCCACCGATTCCTTGTGACCACTTCTGGTGATTATCTCACGTGCGCCGACTATAAGTCCCTGGGGGGTGCTGGTTCCGCCTCGGCGAGTCAGGACACGACCGACGCGAGGGCCTCGAGCACGCGGACCGGCGGTGCCCTTCTTGTGGCGAGCGGCGTCGTGTTCACACTCCTCAACACCGTGGCCGAGTCCCTCTACCCTGGCTACAGCGTCGGGAAGGACGCCCTGAGCACCCTCGGCGGGGTCGGGGCGCCCACCATGCTCCTCTGGGACGGGCAGCTCATGCTCAGCGGGCTGATGACTCTCCTTGGGACTTACCTCCTGTTCGTGCGGGGCCGCCCCGCCGAGCTCGTCAAGCGGAGGCTTGCCAAGGCGGTCTACTTCCTCCCGCCTCTGGGCACCATCCTCGTCTCGCTCGTCCCCTGGAACACGGTCATCGCCGTCCACTCGTTGGGGGCTTTCGTGACGTTCGTCTTCGGAGGGATAGCCGCGGTGTACTCCTCTCGCTTCACCCCCCGCCCGCTCAGCTACCTCTCCCTGGTCCTCGGGCTCACCACACTGCTCTCCATCCCCTTCCTTGGGAGCGGCCTTTACCTGGGCTTCGGGGGCGTGGAGCGGTTGGTCGTCTATCCCTACGTCATCTGGGGGATTGCGTTCGGGGCCTACTGGGCGGGCGCCACGGCCCCGGCCTCTTGAGCTAGGAACACAGACCCCAAATCGCGATTCGCGAGGGCCCTTGTTAAATAGTGAACCCCTAGGACGGGCAGGGTGCATCAGAGAAGCGCGCTTGCGCCTGCGGTAATCGGGGTCTTGGTCCTAATCGTAATAGCGGCAGGAGTCGGGGCATACTTCGTCCTGAGCTCTGGTTCCGGTTCTTCTTCCTCCAGTTCCGTCGTTTCGACGACCTCATCAACCTCAAGCACCACGGCGCCTGCGACGACATCCTCGAGCTCGTCCTCGTCGACCTCGTCGACCTCGAGTTCGTCCAGCAGCTCCGCGAGTACGAAGTCGTCCACGTCTACCACGTCTTCGACGTCGACCTCCAGCTCCTCGAGCGTGGCGGCAACGGCGACCTCCTGCACCGTCTCCTCGACGGCGACCAGCACCGCATCTTTCAACGTCGTACCTCTGGTGAGCACCTTCTCATCGATGAAGCTAAACTACAACCTGACCTCCGGCTCGAGCGTGGAGAACCTGACGGAGGCGTACACCAGGATCTACGCCAGCTCGACCACCTACAAGGTCAGCATCGCTAGCGTGGTCAGCGGTCACAACACCACGGCCACCGCCTGGATACAGAAGGACGGCACGGTGCTGGCCATCGACGAGGCCGGCGTGAACATCACCGGCTCGACCGCCCAGACCATGATAGTCGGCCTCTTCGCGGGCTTCTCCGCGGAGGTCCAGGCGGGGAACGAGCTCTCGACCTACACGGCCGCCTCCTTCTTCCACACCACGGGCACGTCGAGCGTGACGATCGGCTCGACCTCGTTCAAGGTGACCAACTGGGCGGCGAACACCCTCCCTGAGACGATAACCTCCTGCCCGCCTGGGACGACCACCGACCTCTCGACCTACAAGCTCTCGGTCGGGGCCCCGCCCGGGACTACCTACCAGCTCGTGACCCTCATCGAGATTGCGGGCTCGTCCACGACGGGCGGCGGAGCGCCGACCGAGTTCAATTACTCGATCCAGCTCGTCTCCTTCACAGTGGGCTAGAGCACAGGCGGGCGACACCCGTCGAAAGCGCCGAGTCCCTCGCAGAAGCTGCGCTACACGGAGCCCCACGTCCCGATCCCTGAGGACGTCATACCTGTGATGTTCGAACTCGCCTCCCTCCAGCCTGGCGAGACCGTGGTCGACCTCGGCTCGGGCGACGGCAGGATCGTGATAGCGGCGGCGAGGGACTTCCATGCGAGGGCCTTCGGCGTCGAGAGGAGGAAGCGCCTGGTCGAGGAGTCGCGCCGGAAGATCAAGGACATGGGACTCATCGGCAGGGCGAAGATAGTCGAGGGGACTTTTCGGAAGACGAGCCTCAAGGGGGTCGACGTGGTCGCCACCTACCTCTCCGGCTACACCCTCGGGCTCCTGGTGCCGATCTTCGAACGCGACCTGAAGCCGGGCGCGAGGGTGGTGAACTTCGACTTCCCCATCCTCGAGTGGAAGCCTACCAAGGAGATCGAGCTGGTCCCCAAGGGGTGGAGGAAGCCGCACTCGATGTATCTCTACGAGATGCCCGCCGCCGTCAGGTAGCGCGCATCCTGTTGTTCTTGGGGTTGTGCTCTACCTCGGCCGTGCCGAGCGCCTCCATGACGGGAGGGACGTACATCCCGAACCTCCCCCTCAGGCCCTTCTTCAGGCCGTACCATCCACCGACGGGGTTCTTCGACGAGCGCCCCCACGCCTCCACCGTCCCCTCGGCCGCGGGCTTTTGCTCGTCTGCGCTCCCCAGCGGCACCCAGTCCCCGCTCTTCTTGAGCATCGCCCGGAGGTCGTCGAGGCACCTGAGGTCGTATCGCAGCTCGGTCTTCCCGACCCACACCACAAGGGCAGGAGGCGTCAGTGTCTCGTCCCTGTACGCCTTGAACTCGGACGTCCCGGGTGGGGTCTTGAGAACCCAAGGGTCGTCTTTGGTGCCCTTTCCCTTGCTTGGCATGTCGCGAGAAAAATCCGACGCCTCTTCGAGTAATAAGAACTTCGCCGGAAAATTGACCCTCAGTTGCTAATTCCGCGGTGCGCTCGCCCAAAATCTATGCGCCGGCCTCCCTCCGGGTGGAGCGGAGTCCGTACCCCACGGCCCGGTCTGCCGTGATGTGACCGAGCCATCCGAGGACCGGCCAGTACGGAGCCCCGAGGGCGAGCCACGACACGCCGAAGGCCAGCCCCCAGACGAGCGCGCTGTGGGAGAAGTTGTAGAGGTAAGCTCCCCACGATGGCCACTCCCTCCTCTTCGAGGAGAGCCCGATGGGGACGAAGGCGGCCAGGTCGGGGAAGAGGATCCAGAAGATTGTCGCGGGCCAGTCGAGCCCGGGATGCAGCCACCTGTAGATCAGGTAGGCGAGGATGGCCAGCGTCGCGGCCGCGTACTCCGCCCTGTAGAGTCTGGAGGCTGCGGCCTGGAACGCGGGCCCGAACCCTCCGGTTGCGCCCATCAGGGAGCTTCCGGGCCACGCAATCATAAGGGGGTTTCTAACGTCCGGACACCCAAGACCGCCGACGCCCCTCGTGGAGGCGAACGGGATCAGCCTCTACAAGGTCCACGCCTCATCCTACACGAAGAACGGACCTGATGGCGCCGCACGACATCGTGCAGGAAATGCAGTCGCGCATCCCGGGGTACAAGATGACATGACCTTCGACGGCGGGTATGCCTTCCCCTTTCGGATGCAGGAGGAGTTCCTCGCAGCCCTCACCTACTTGGATGCCCAGGGCGGGAATGCGGCCCTTAAATCGGCCGCGGGGTGAGACGAAGAAGATGATCAAGGAGACAAACGTCACCGTGATAGTCAGCGACATGAACGAGGCGGTCGCCTTCTACACCGAGACCCTCGGGCTGGAGCTCAAGGCGAGGTGGGGCGACGAGTTCGCCCAGGTCAACGCGCCTGGCACGATGATCGCCCTCCACCCAGCTGTGAAGGGCGGCGCCAAGCCAGGCGACTCCGAGAGCCTCTCGATAGGGTTCGGGGTCGACAACCTCGACGCGACCATGGCCCAGCTCAAGAAGAAGGGCGTCAGGTTCACGAGGGTCGCGGACGACGGCCCCGTCAAGCTCGCCTTCTTCGGCGACCCCGACGGAAACCCGCTCTACCTTTCGCAGAGCAAGTGGGGTTGAGTCGGGTCAGTTCGGCGCCGGAGTTCCGCGCTTCTCCGCCGGCGATTGGAACGAGTAGCGGACCGCCTGCCCCGACGAACGGGCGTTGACGATGCCGGTGGGGTGGCGTCGCAAGTGCAAGACGGGAAGCAGTCCGTGTGGGAGGTACCAGGACCTCCGGGTGGGTCTGGGGGGCGAACCCGCACCATCGCACTCTAATTACATATGATTATACCTTAATTACAGGTAATTGGACAGGGGTGGAACGGCATGACCCTCACCCTCGGCCTGGACGTACTAGTCCCGCTCGCGCTCCTCTCGCTCGCCGCATCGTTCGTCAACGGCGGCCTCGGGTACGGGTACTCGTCCCTGTCTACGCCCCTGGCGCTGCTCGTCCTTGTCAACAAGGTCATCAATCCTGTCTATGTGCTCACCGAGGCCTCGATGAACACCGTGATGCTAGGGTTCTCGGGGCGCGCCGGCATCAGGGCGACCTTCAGGAGGGTGCTCCCGATCGTCGCCGCCCTCGTCCCTGGGATCATCGTCGGGAGCCTCGCGCTCTCGAAGCTATCGCCCACCTGGGTCAAGCTGGTGGTCTACGGCACCATCCTTCCGCTGATCCTCCTGCAGGCCGCGGGAGTCAGGAGGGCGATAAAGTCCGAGACCACGGCCGGCGTCCCGCTGGGCCTGGGAATCGGCCTCCTCTACTCGATAACCACGATCTCGGGGCCTCCCATCGCCCTCTTCTGGAACAACCAGGGGCTCCCGCAGCGCGAGTTCAAGGCCGCCGTCGCACAGGTCAGGATAGCCGAGTCTTACCTTACCTGCGCGTCGTACTACCTCCTCGGCCTATTCACGGCCAGCACCGTCCAGATCTTCACCTGGGTCGCCCCTCCCGTCGTCCTGGGGATCCCTCTGGGGATCTTCGTGGTCCGGCGGGTCAACATCGAGACGTTCAGGAGGATCTGCATGAGCTTCGACTCCCTCGTCGTGGGGTATGGGCTCGCGACCGTCCTCGGCATCCTCTTCGGCCTGCTGCTCTTCGGGTACTACATCCTGCTGGCCGTGATAGCGATAAACGCGGTCCTCCTCTACAGGTTCTTCTCAGGGAGGGGAAGGTCGCGGTCTCCAGGCGGGCCGCCGCCCAAGGACATCGCTGGCGAGGCCGGGGTCCGGGGCGCTTAAGTCTGCGGCCGGAGCGAGTCTGGCCCGGATGAACGGACCCTCTCCCGGGAAGGTCTCGATGGGCCGAGTCTATCTCTTCTCTTTCGCTGCCTACGCCGCCTCCATCGTCGACGACGCACCATTCAACGCCGACCAGCTTCTAGGTGCAGCCAACCAGCTCGAGATGGAGGTCATCCTCCACGTCACCACCCTCGCCTTCCTCGCGCTCGCAGTCCGCGAGGCGGGCCGGGGGAGAATCGCACCCTGGGCGGGATTCCTCACCCTCGTGGCGTTCGTGGTGGCCTCGCTCGACGACTTCCCAAGTCTCAGGGTCATCCGGTACCTCCGCCACCACCATTGGTACCTGCTCGACATCTCGATCCACCTGGCCTCGATCATAGTCTTCTACTTCGCCGTGCGGCGGGCGCTCCGAGAGTCGGAGGCCGCGGCCCGCCCCGGCGTGCCCTCGCAACCCGCGTAGGCTCCCCAGGGGCCGCAATTTTTCACACGAATTGCGTCCCCCGAGAACTAGAATTGCATCGACGGACCAATTACGAAGTTCATAATGTGCAAAAGGTGAAATACTCTAGAAGGAAATTCATGGAATCTGCTGGCAATGCTGACGAACCCAGCCTTCGCCATCGAACTTGGACCGTTGGCGAGGGCTCCAAAGGTTTTTCCGGGGGACCGGACCGGGGTTGCGGAATCCGTGCCTAGCCATCCTGGAGACTCCTCTTGACGCCACGGCCCAGCGCCAGACCCTGTGCGCCACAGACAGAGGTGCCGCTCTTCGCTTGAACATCCTCGAGGTCTGCTCTGCCTACCCGCCCAGCCGGGGGGGCGTGGAGAGATTCGTCCAGGAGACGTCGCGGGGCCTTGCCAGGCGCGGCCACCAGGTCACGGTCCTCACCTCGAGTCGCGGATTGAAGACCGAGTCGTCCGACAGGACGGGGGCGGACGGTATAAGGGTCATACGCTTCCCGGAGCGCTTCCACATCCTTGAGGCGCCCATAATCCCAGCGATCGCCTTCTCGATCCTGGGCATGCACTTCGACCTGCTTCATGTCCACGGGATGAGCCCGACCATCACCGACCTCGCCATAGTGCTCGGCAAGCTGAAGCGGAAGCCCGTCGTCGTCACCTACCACAACGACGCGGAGGCCACGCTCACGTGGCGGATTGCGAGCCTGGCAGCGGCGATGTATGCGCTCCTGTCCGTCCCTGTCCTGAACCTCGCCGACGTGATCGTCTGCGCCACCAGGTCCTACGCCAATAGCAGCCCCTCGCTGCGCCACATCCCGGGCAAGCTGAAGATCATCCCCATGGGCGTCGAGATGGACAGGTTCGCCCGGTCGACTGACGCCACCGGCGGTGCAAGGAGGCGGAAGCAGGTCCTCTTCGTGGGGCAGCTCAAGGACTACAAGGGGGTGGACGTCCTCATCCGAGCCATCGCGAAGCTCCGAAGGGATGGGCATGACATCGGCCTGCAGGTGGCGGGCGCCGGCCCCATCCTCCCGAAGCTGAGGGGGACGGCCGACGAGCTCGGCCTCGACGGCGGGGTCAAGTTCGTTGGCAACGTCGACGACGAGGCGCTCATCGACCTTTACAACCAGTGCGACCTCTTCGTCCTCCCCAGCACGAGCAGGCGCGAAGCCTTCGGCCTGGTCCAGCTCGAGGCCACCGCCGCGGGCAAGAGGGTCGTCGCGAGCGACATCCCAGGGGTGGGCGAGGTCGCCAGGATGGCCGGAGGGTTCCTGGCGAGGCCCAACGACTACGTCTCCCTGGCCGATGTGATCCTAAAGGCGATCAGCGACCCACACGACGCCGACGCGACGCGCGAGAGGGCGCGGTCCCTGAGCTGGAAAAAGACGGTCGACGCATACGACGACCTGTTCAACTCCATCGCAGAGGGTCGTGCGGTACTCGAGCACGATCGGACGAACTGACCCCTCCGAAGGGCCCGATTCAGATGCCGGTGGTTGGGGCGACGGCCCGGAGTTCCTTGACGAAGCACTTTGGGCAGAGGTACCCACTCCCGCCCGCCAGGGTGATGAATGCCTTCCCCGGGGCTCCGCACGAGCACCTGCTCGTCTGCTCCTCCACCGACTCGTAGCGTTGGACGGGAACCGGTTTCAACTTCTTTCGTATGAGAGGGCGAGACTCTATTTGAGTATGCATGGAATTCTGCTCTATACGCGGGATTCATCTGATTCCTCTCCCGATTCCTCGAAGATTGCGACCAAGCGCCGGACGAACCTGAAATAATCCACTGGTGCCAGCGGGGATGTCCGCCAGGAGCGCCAGAATGGAGTTATAGTCGGCACCTCAGCCACCGCTCCGTGCGGCGCATCCTCTTCACCAACCACCTCGCCCCGGGGAGCGCCTCCAGCTATCGCCAATCGGACCTGGCCAAGTACATGGGGCGGCTGGGCTTCGAGTGCTGCTTCATAGGCCTGCGCCCAAAGGGGAGGCAGCTCCCGGCCGAGGGTTCGCCCCCCCTCCCGGGCTGGCCGTTCAAGTCCATGACCTACTGGGACGAGCCGCTTGTGGAGAAGTTCGCAGTCAACCTCCGGCGCTTCAGGAGGAGCGCGCGGGAGGCGAGCATGATCCACACCAACAAGGCGTACCCCTACACCGCGAGCCTGATCTCTCTCGGGAACTTCCCGAGGAGGAGGCTGACCGTCGACATGGAAGAGTTGGACGGCTTCGGGGGTTACGCGAGCTACGCGAGGTTCTACGGCCCAAAGGGCCTCCTCCTCACCTTCTTCGAGGACACCCTGCCGAGGTTCGCCGACCTCGTCCTCGCTGTCAGCCACGTCGCGCTCGAGAGGATGCGCCAGCTGGGAATCCCCCAAGAGACCCTCCGCTTCGTTCCCAACGGCTACGACGAGGACCGCTTCGACCCGTCCGTGGGCGGGGGAGAGGCACGGGAGAGGTACGCCCTGGGGGACGCCAGGGTCGTTGTCTACATCACCACCTTCCACCGCTTCGAGGCCGAGCTCCACAGGACCGCCCTGGCCGCCTTCAAGCTCGCGTCCAGGGAGGTGCCAGACGCGAAGATGCTGGTGGTCGGAGGGGGGAACCTCGACGTCCCCCCGCTTATCGCCGACCTCCAGCTCCAGGACAGGGTCGTCTACGCGGGGAGGGTCCCGAGGGAGAAGATCCCCCAGATCATAGCCGCCGCCGACGTCGCCATCCACGTGATCTCCGACCACGCCTTCCACAGGTCGGGCTCCCCCATGGTGATGCCCGAGTACATGGCGATGGGCAAGGCGATAGTCGCCCCCAGGATAGGGGAGCTCGCCTTTGCGCTCCAGGGGGGCTCGGGGCTCCTCGTGGACAGGTCTGACCCCCGGCTCCTCGCCGAGGGGCTCGTCAGGCTGCTCAAGGACTCCGCCTTGAGAGAGGTCGTCGGGAGGGAAGCCCTCCGGAGGGCTCGCGCCGAATACTCCTACCGCGTCCTGGCGCAGAGGCTGAGCTCCGCCTACTCTCTGCTCCCGACCAGGTAGGGCGGCGAAAATGCGAGTCTGCCTGGTCAGCTACGAGTTCCCGCCCAGCGGAGGAGGGGAGGCAAGCTACACCAGGGCTCTCGCGACCCAGTTCTCCAAGGCGGGACACGACGTCACCCTCGTCCTCCCCGTTCGCCCGAAAGGCCTCGAGGAGACGTCCAACCTCCGCGTCCTCGCGACGGGAACCGCGGGCCCGATACGCGGCGCCCGGTTCCTCTCAGGGACCGAGCGCGCCCTCGACCAGATCGCCAGGACCAGGCCAGACGTAGTGCATGTGACCTTCGACTATCCCACCTTTCTGCTCCACCTCGGTCAGAGGGGGATCCCCTGCGTGGCCACCGTCCACCACCTCCACCTTGTCGAGGCACTCTCGATGTCCGCCTGGGGGGAGGGGCCAGCCAGGATGGTCCCCGCCTTCCTCAAGGCCTCGGTCCTGAACTCGCTCGAGACGAGGCTCTTGAGGCAGTGCGACACGACCATCGCGGTCAGCAGGCACACCGCCTCCACCGTGGAGCGGTACATGGGCATCGACCCCCTCCGGATGCGGGTGGTCATGAACGGGATCGACACCTCCCCATTCGAGAAGGGGGACGGCGACGTCTTCAGGGAGGCCTTCCCCCGGACGAAGGAGCGGTCTGTCCTCTATGTCGGGAGGCTGAACCAGTCAAAGGGGGTCCAAGTCCTCCTCGACGCCTTCGCGATGATGCTGAAGACGGGCCCAGCCTCCTCCCTGGTCTTGGTGGGCACCGGGGAGGCGAGGTTCGTGGGGAGCCTCCGGGACAGGGCCGCGTCCCTGGGGATATCCGAGGACGTCGTCTTCGCCGGCCGGATCTCCGACTCCCTCCTTCCCCACGCGTTCGCCGCCTCCTCGATGTCAGTCCTTCCATCGTACATGGAGGGTTTCGGCCTCTCGGTCCTGGAATCGATGGCGTCCTCCAGGCCCGCGGTCGCCACCAAGGTCGGGGGCGTCCCGGAGGTCCTGGTCGACGGGGAGACCGGCCTGCTCGTCCGCCCGGGGGACGCCAAGGGGCTCTCCGACGCCATGGGGCTAGTCCTCTCAGACCAGGCCCTCGCGAGGCGAATGGGCGAGGCGGGCAGGAGGGCGGCCCGCGAGAGGTTCACGGCGGACAGGATGGCCGACGAGACCCTCGACGTCTACGCGGAGACGGTCGCGCTACGGGACCAGAAGGCTCGCCGGACGCCCTAGCCCCGGCCGGCGGGGTTCCTTATCTGGAACAGCAGTACGTGGGTCGTCCCCAGTGGCTGGAAGTAGTTGTCGGTCATGTACTGCTGGAACGTTGCCGGGGTCACATTGTAGTAGCCAGCGGGGATGACCACGAACTGCGGCCTCATTATCTCCACCACCGACAGCGACATAACCCTGTAGTCGGGGTACTGGCCTTCCTGGATGCTCTGCAGGGCCTGGTCAGACACCGACTCTGAGTAGTATTCCTGGTGCTGGACCATCCACGCGATGGAGACGTTCACGTTCTGCGTGGCCAGGTAGAAGCCCACCAGGGCGAGGTTGATGGCGACATAGCTGTTGGGCCCGTGGTTCAGGCTCACGTAGTTCGCGATTGGAGTGAGGTCGTCCCAGTCGCCGAACCCGACGACCTGGGTGGCCGGGACCCCGAAGGCGTTGATCGCTATCCCCGATATGGTCAAGCCGACGACGCAGGCCGCCAGCAGGGTCCGGGCGTCGAACCTCTCGCGCCGCCTCACCCTGACCGCGCAGATCTGAGCCAGGCCGGCCAGCATGACGATGAATATCAGCATCGGGTAGAGGGTGAAGTACGTCCTCTTCCCAGGGTAGGTGAAGGCGAAGCCAAGGAAGGCGACGAACAGGATGAGGAGCATCCCTTCCCGGGGCGTCCTCTTGACGAAGAAGGCGCCCACGAAGAAGGCGAAGACTAGGATCGCGACGACTATCCACACTGGAATGTCGATGGCCGTCCCGGGGTAGGCGGCCACCGGGTCGGTGGGCGAGAACCGGAAGAACGTCTGGATGAAGTTCCGAAAGCCCAGGACCACCACCGAGCCCAGCCCGCCGCCGGCCAGGGCCCTGCTGACCCCGCCCCCGCTCTTGCCGCTGGCGAGGAGTTGGAACCTCCCGATGAGGTCGAAGTAGAAAGGGTTGACGTTGTTCAGTGAGAGGTCCAGGATGACAGGGAGGAACATCGCCAACCCGATGGCGAAGTACACTATCACGTGCCGCAGTGGGAACCCGCTGGCTAGCCTGCCCTTGTAGAGTACGAGGAACACGACCAAGGCGACCGCCATCACCAGGGTGATGTACTTCGAGTCGAGGGCGAGGCCGAAGACGACCCCGCCCAGGGCGGTCACCTTCATGTCCCGCCTCTTGATGACCCCCTCCCAGAACAGGAGGATCGCGAAGAGGATCAGGGTGCTGACCATCGACTCGATGTAGATCTGCTTGCTGTAGAGTATCTGGAACGGGTTGACCGCGATGGTCGCGGCGGCCAGCCAGCCGGCCCCCCGCCCGTAGAGCGACTTCGCGAGGTAGTAGCCGGCCACTATCGCCAAGGAGCCGAACGTGACCGAGACCCACCTGAGGCTCTCCAACGTGGCCCCGAAGAGCAGCGTCACGACCGCGAGGAGGTACTCGAAGAGTGGCGGCTGGTCCCACATCGCGAACTTGGGCCAGGCCCAGTGGTAGCTCAGGATGTAGACCGCCCTGGAGGCGTAGGTCAGCTCGTCCGGCGAGGGGACGAGGTTGGAGAGCGACGCCCCCCTGACCGCCAGGCCGAAGACGAAGAGGGCGCCCAGGCCCAGGAGCTCGACCATCCTCGCTCTCCCTTGAAGGCTCGACTCCACGGGGCTGCCCCGGTCACCTTTCACCGACGGCACTCCTTAACCGTTGGCACGACGCCCGGCCCGGGCCGCCGGGGAACCGGGGCTTCAAACACATATAGTGTCCGCACGGGCCGGCCTCGACGATGTTCTCGAAGGTGGTGGTGCTGACCTCGAGGGAGATCAGAAGCTGGGCCAGGTCTCCCTTGCTGTCCGTCTCCTTCATCACACGGCCGCTTCTCTGGGTGGTGGTCTTCGGCGGCGCCCTCAACGCCGCCTTCTTCGCGGGTAGCTCTCCGAGCACCCTGAGCGGGGCGTCGAACTACTTCAGCTACCTGACGATCGGGATGCTCTCGGCCATGCCGATGCTCCTCGCGACGAGGGCGGGCTCCTCGCTCTTCGCCGACAGGTCGAGCGGCTACCTGAACAGGCTGCTCGTGGCACCCGTGTCGAGGTCGACCATCATCATGGCCAAGATCTGCGGCACCATGCTCTTCGGCCTCTCGCAGGCGGTCGTCCTTTTCGTCCTCGCGATACCCTTCGGGCTGAGGCTCTCGAACCTCACCCCACTCGCAGTCCTCTGCTCCTTCTCGGGCATAGTGCTCCTGTCATGGGGGTATACGTGCGTCTTCATGCTGCTCTCCTTCAGGGTGAGGCGCTGGGGGGACCAACAACTCATCTCCTCGCTCAACTTCCCGATAATGCTGTTCAGCCAGGCCTTCTATCCCTCCGGAAGGCTCCCCGCCTGGATGTCCGGGATCACGGCATACAACCCGGTGTCCTTCAGCGCCGAGATCTCCAGGACCATGCTCTTCGGGAGCGACGCTGCGATAGCCCAGCCCACCGTGGTGGTCGGGTTCGTTGCCCTCGCTGCGTTCGTGATAGCGGCCTCCGCGCTGCTGGTCTTCCTCTCCAAGAAGTGGCTCTAGGGCGCCGCCTGTACTGCTGGACCTGACTAGTCCAGGTAGCCAAGCTTCCGGAGGTTCTCTTCGATCCGGTCTTCTTCCTCTTTGGTGATGCCGCCGCCCACGGCCTGGATGGCAGACTGCCCCGAGGTGACGAGGGGGAGGCGCTCGACGAGGCCAGGCTCCAGTGCCTCTGTCCTCGCCTTGCCGTCCATGTCCTCCGGGACCGGGACGCCCAGCAGGTAGAGCGAGGTGGGGGCCACGTCCTCGTTGGTAGCCCCCTTCACCAGCTTGCCCTTCACGACCCCCGGACCGTTGAGGATGAATATCCCGTTGGAGGCGTGGGCGCCCTTCCAGGTCAGGGTGGAGGTCATCAGCGTCTCGACCGTCGACTGCCAGACGTATGGCCAGTAGCCGTCCTTGGGGAGGCTGTAGACGTCCGGGGCGTCGTCCAGGAAAGGACCGCTGAATATCTTCTCCTTGGGCAGGATCCAGTGGTGGATGGGACCCCCCGTCTCCTTGTCCTTCATCGCCTTCAAAATGTCTATGAGCTTGGCGACCACCTTGTCGTAGTCAGCTGGGTCGACCGTCCCCTTGGGCTCCCTCCCCTTGAGGTTTACCCTGTAGCCCATGGTGAGGTAGGGGTATGCCTGGGTGTGCTCCCAGTCCACCAGGCTGGAGACGGACCTCGCGGTCGAGACGTGGAGCCCAACGATGCGGCGCTTCGCCATGTTCGTGAGCTTCCTGAGCGGCGGGAAGTCGAAGAGCTTGGTGATTCGGAGCTTGGCCAAGGCCACCAGGCCAGCACGTATCATCTTGACCCGGCGCGACTGTTTCACCTTGACCAGCGAGAGGAGCCCGCTCCTCACGAGCGGCGTCACGATGTCGACCCTCTGGCGTATCTCGCACGCCCCGTGGTCGGAGACCACCATCACGAACGTCCTGTCGTCGACCTTGGCGAGGAGCCTCCCGAGGATGTTGTCCATCCACCCGTAGACCAGCGCGAGGGTCTCCGGGTCTCCGACGAAGATGTGCTGGGCCTCGTCTACCTCCCTGAAGACAGCGAAGGTGAGCCGCCAGTCGTAGTGGTCGATCATGTATTCGGTCAGCGCCATCGTCCGCGCCAACGCGTCCCTGAACTCGACCAGCTTGGCCGCCTCGCTGTACCTCTGTGCGGGATACACCCTGAACTCCCCTATCACCTTGTTGACCGCCTCGGCGAGCTCGGGGGGATAGGTGTAGTTCTGGGTACCCTCCGGCGCGTAGTGCCCGACCACCAGGTTCCCTTTGAACGGTCTGGGCGGGTACGTGGCCGGGGTGTTGACGACGCACGACTTGACCCCGTAGTTCCCGGCTATCTCCCACATGTCCTGGGACCTTCTTAGGCCAGAGTGGATGATCCCGACGTCGTAGGTGCCCGGCCTCTGGTACAGGGGGCTGTAGATGCCGTGCTTCCCCGAGTTCTTCCCCGTGTATATGGTCGACCAAGAGGGCGCGGTCACGGGGATCTTGGCGAGCAGGTCTCCCGACGCGCCGTTCCGAATCATCCTGGCGAAGTTGGGCAGCTTGCCTTCACCGACCAGCTTTGCGACCACCCTCGGGTCGCAGGCGTCAATCCCCACTACCAGGACCTTGAAATCTGAGGTCGCACGGTCCGTGGGGCCGCCCTTGTCCTGGGTCAAACGAGCGTCGCGATTTTGCACCGCTTATAACCGTTCCCGACTATGAGGCACAAATCAAGGGCCTTCTGTCCGTTTCGACAAGGTCCTCCGATTTTTTGCGAAAGCGGGTCACGTTTCCCGAAGATTCACGCTCCTGCGGCCGTTCTCTATTCTGCCTTCATATCCGGCCTTCATCCCAGTAATATCGCCGCGCATCGGGACACGCGG
>Ga0335081_10001914_pt1 | contig 32943 bp, 29 predicted proteins | sample Lox_Sample_35_FD_206713 | JGI IMG/M metagenome (GOLD analysis project Ga0335081, IMG submission 206713) | Soil microbial communities from Loxahatchee National Wildlife Refuge, Florida, United States - Lox_Sample_3.5 | ecosystem: Environmental > Terrestrial > Soil > Wetlands | place: USA...
GCGCCCAAGCTGTGGGCGGCGCTTTCCGGTTTCGGTTGGGCGGCGGGCTCGGTGGCGACCAAGCACTTCCAGCGGCGACACCGGCTCGACATGCTCAATCTCATCGCCTGGCAGATGGTCACGGGCATCGTTCCGATCTGCATCATTCCGTTCTTCCATCCCTTCCCGGCGACGCAGTGGAACGGCGTGTTTCTCGCGGCTCTCTTCTTCGCCGGCGTGGTCGCTACCGCCATCGGCTTCCTGCTCTGGACGATGATTCTGGTGTGGCTGCCCGCGGGCACGGCGTCGCTCAACATGTTCGCGATCCCGGTAATCGCGCTCGTCTCCTCGATGATCGTGTTCGGCGAGCGGCTCAGCGCGACCGAATGGCTGGGTATCGCCGCCATCGGCGCCGGGCTCGCGATCGTGTCGGTGCGGGCGTGGATCGCGAGCCGTCGCGGCGAAGGCGCGATCGAGACGCCGGCGATCGAGGGCGGCTGAGACGCCGCGCTCGCTAGGCCGCCGCCTTGTCCGGTCGGCGACGCTGGGTGAGCTCGTCCTCCAGCGCGCGATCGACCGCCGCTTCGGTCGGCGACGGAGGCACGTTGAGCATCTCCCGCTCGGCGGCGTCGATGGCGCGCAGGATGGCGTTGTCCTCTTCGCGCGCGACGGCGTCGCGCGCAGCAGCCCACGCATCCCTCACCGCGGACTCCTCGCGCCCATCGGCTTCCGCGACGTCGTTGATCAGCGTATCGAGCGTGGACACGTCGTGCCCCGCGCGCCGCAACGAGTTCGCGGCGGTGACCGGCGCGCGCACGCGCAGCGATGCGCCTTCGGCGCGCGGCTTCAACCGCGGCATCGGCGTCTTGTCGCCGTGCGACAGCGTGACCGGCGGCGCCGACATGTCGGTGTGCGACCGGGGACCGTCGTATTCGCCACCGCGCGTCCAGTCGGGCAGCTCGGGCGGGCTTCGCCGCCGGGCCAGAAACAGGACGACCAAGGCGATCAGACCCATGGCCAGCGGCGCGGCGAGGTACCGGGTGAGACGTTCCGCGTCCTCGGGATCCACGGTGCGCAGCAGCGCCGCGGGCTTGCCGCCGACGGCCACTGCCGCCGTCGTGGTCGACAGCGCGCTGTCGCCTTCAGTTTCAGTGTGAAGGATCTTGGTTGTCGAAGACAGCGCAGCGGAGGCTCGTTGCAGCGACGCCGGATCGGTCGAGCGCCGCGCGGCAATCGCTCCCGCCGCGCGCGATTCCTGTCCGGGTTCGGGCCCGCTGCCCAGCGTCGCGATCGCTGTCCCGCGGCCCGCGCTCGCCGCTTGCGCATCGAGGGCGACGACGTAGTTGCGCCGCGTCGAGCCGTCGCAGCCGGCCTCGATGGCGAAGCGTACGACCGATTGGGCGATCGGCGTCTGCGTGGTTACGATGAGCCTCGGAGTAGCCGCGGCGCGTTCAAGACTGACCTTCGCCGTCACCGTGCCGGCGTCCGCTCCGGCGACCGGCGCGAGGCGGAAGCACCTCGCTTCCAGCGCCTCGCCCACCGTAGGCTTGAGCGGGATGACCGCACGCAATGGCGCTCCGGGTGCCGATCGTACCACCGCGTCGCCGAGCAACAGCGCGTGCGCCGAGGACGACGCGATCAGCGCCGCGATCACGAGCCCGGCGGCGGCGACGGCAATCAGGCGCAATGGCGCATAGACGGACACGATGCCTCTTTCGGATTCTCCATGCGGTCCCATCGGCGCGGGACCGATCGACCGACACAAAAGCAAGGTCCATGCCGCTCGCGGCGCGACGCCGGTCGCGAGGCGAGCGTCCCGCGGGAGCGGCACCACGCGCCGTACGGTAAGCTCCGGCACGTGACCCGATCCACCGCGCTGTTCGCCATCGCCAGCATCATCTGGGGCTCGACCTGGTTCGCAATCATCTTCCAGCTCGGAACGGTCGCGCCCGAGGCCTCCGTGGTCTATCGCTTCGCGCTGGCGGCGGGCCTGCTCGGGGCGTGGTGCTTCGCCACCGGACGATCGCTGCGCTTTTCGCTCTCGCAGCACGCCTGGCTGGCGGCGCAGGGAACCTTCCTGTTCGGCTTCAACTATCTCGGCGTGTATCTGGCCGAGCAGCACATCGCTTCGGGACTGGTGGCCGTGCTGTTCTCGCTGATCGTGTTCTGCAACCTGATCGGCGCGCGGATCGTCTTTGCGGCGAGGATCGGGCGCCGCACGCTGGCGGCGGCCACACTGGGCGTGGCCGGCGTCGTGCTCATGTTCTGGAACGCGCCGACGGCGGGCTCCGCGACGGGGCCGCTGGGGATTGGTCTCGCGCTGGGCGCGACCGTGCTTGCCTCCGCCGGCAACCTGATCGCCGTGCGCAACCAGCGGCACGGCCTGCCGGTGCTGCCCAGCGTCGCCTGGGGCATGGCCTACGGCGCGCTGGCGATCGCGCTGGTTGCCGGTGCCGAGGGCGTCACGTGGAGCTTCGACAGCGCCCCGCGCTATCTGCTCTCGCTCGTCTATCTGGCGGTGTTCGGCTCGATCATCGCCTTCGGAGCGTATCTGACGCTGCTCGGCAGGATCGGGCCGGCCCGGGCCGGCTACGTCGGCGTCGCGGTGCCGATGGTGGCGCTGGCGGTATCGACGGCATTCGAGCGCTACGAGTGGACTCTGCCGGCGCTTGCCGGCGCCGGCCTGTGCGTCACCGGCAACGTGCTCGTGCTGTTGCGCGAGCGCTCGGAGTAGGGCGCGCGTGCCGCGCCGACAAAACGCCGTCCGCGTGCGCTAACGCGAACGGCGTTCGGATTGGAGCTCTTGTCGCCTAGCGCGCCGACAGTGCGCCGTAGACCGGGTTCACCCGCCGGATGGAGGCGATCTTGTGATCGATGTCCGGGCCGAGCCGGGGATATTCGCCGGGCCCGTAGGTGGTGCAGCTGCCGCGGTAGCGAAGGTCCGTGCAGAACTGCCAGTAGCCCGATTCGATCCGCATGGAAGCGGTGCGATCGCCGAAGTTGATCTGGTCGAGGTTGGGCATTTCACTGCTGTCGATGACCAGCGACTGGCCGGCGAAGTCGGGGCGCTCGTAGAGAACGACGCGTCCCTGGGTCGGGGACACGGGCGTCACCACGCCGATCGGCGCCGGGCTCGGCGAGACCAGCTCTGCGGAATAGACGCGGCCGTTGAACGAACCCAGACTGTCGTACCGGCCCGGGGTGAAGTCCGCGCACTGTCCGCGGTAGTACTCGCGCGTGCACAGGCGCCACGTTCCGCCATAGACGACGACCGCCGAAGCCGGTACGTACGCCGGCATGCGATCGAGCGCTCCATGCGTTTCCGTGATCTCGACGCCGGAGCCGGCGAAGCCGGGCTGCGCGTACAGCACGATGCGCGGACCGGCGGACGCGATGATCGGCGGCGCGGCGCTTGCGGGCACGCTGGCGACCGGCGCGGCGGCTGGCGGCGGCGCCACTGTCACTGCGGCGATCTCGCGCGCGGAGGCGACGCGATCGTTGAGTGTTCCTTCCAGCCGGTAGTACTCGCCAGGCTGCAGTTGCGTGCAATTGCCGTGGTAATACGGGTCGGTGCAGACCTCCCACACGCCGCTGCGGACGATCACCGACGAGGCGGTGTCGTTGAAGCCCGTGCGCTCGAGATCGGGCGCCGCGCGCTGCAGCGTGAGAGTGTCTCCCTGAAAGTCCGAGTTCCGGTACAGCGTGATCTCGCCCGCGAACGCGCCTGATGCGATCGCCGCCAGCGCAACACCGACCAAAATCCGTCGTCGTACCTTGAGTTGAGCGTGCATAGAATTCCCTCCAAGCAGATCCGCCGGCGAAAAAATGGCCGGCTGTTGGTTTTGACGCTCGGGAAGACTCGATGGTTTACCGGCGCGCGAAGTGCGGCGAGTCGTCCGGGGACGACAGCTCGCGAAACGCGCGGCCGCTGACAGAATATGTCCGACGATCCGGTCGTCGCGCGCGCCCTGGCCCACGTCCGGCGTTGTGGCTCCGGCCGCTCGCTGTCGCTCGCTTAACGTTCGCTGCGCTCACGTTAGCCTGCGCCGCAATGTGGACCTGGGAAGCGTTCAGTCGTCGTGCGCGCCCTGGACCACGTCCACATTGTCGATCAGCCGCGTGCTGCCGAGCATCGCCGCGCCCAGCACGATCAGTAGGTTCGGGTGGTCGTAGCCCTCGGGATGCGGAATGCGCAGCGCCAGCCCGTGCCGGATCGCGACGTAGTCGACCTTCCAGCCGTTACGCGCGAGCTCAGCGCGGGCGGCCGCCTCGAGGTTCGCGTAGTCGTGCCGGCCGCCGATGATCTGCTCGGCGACCCAGCCCAGCGTCCGATACAGACGCGGAGCCTCTTCGCGCTCGGCCGGCGACAAGTAGCTGTTGCGCGACGCGAGCGCCAGCCCGTCGGGCGCGCGAACCGTCTCGGCGGGAACGATGCGTATCGGCAGATTGAACTGCTGCACCATGCCGCGGACGATCTTGAGCTGCTGCCGGTCCTTCTTGCCGAACACGGCGACGTCGGGACGCACGATGTTGAAGAGCTTCAGCACCACGGTGCATACGCCGTGGAAAAATCCCGGGCGCGAGGCGCCTTCGAGCTCCTCCGCCAGAGGCGGCGGCACCACCCGATACACCTGCGGCGTGGGATACATCTCCTGCTCCTGCGGCGCTAACAGCAGGTCGACGTGCAGTCGCTCGAGCGCCGCGCAATCGGCCTCGAAGGTGCGTGGATAGCGGTCGAAGTCCTCGTTCGGACCAAACTGCAGGCGGTTCACGAAGATGCTCGCCACGACGGTATCGCCGTGCTCGCGTGCGATGCGCATGAGCTGCAGATGACCCTCGTGCAGGTTGCCCATCGTGGGCACGAAAGCCACGCGCCTGCGCCCGGAGAGCCGGGCGTGCAGCTCGGCGGTGGTGCTGACGATCTCCATCGGGATGGTGCGGCGCCCGAGCTAGACGCAATGCTCCGGGGCCGGAAAGCTGCCGTCCTTCACCGCCTTGACGTAGGCGGAGACGGCCGCTTCGATGGTTGCGCTGCCGGTCATGAAGTTGCGCACGAAGCGCGCGAGCTTTCCGGGATAGATGCCCAGCATATCGTAGAGCACGAGCACCTGGCCACTGCACTGCGCGCCCGCGCCGATGCCGATGGTGGGCAGCGGAAGCGCGGTGGTCACTTCGCCGGCGAGAGCGGCGGGGACCATCTCGAGCACCAGCAGCTCGCATCCTGCGCGGCCGAGCGCCTGCGCGTCGTCGCGAAGCGTGCGCGCGGAAGAATCCGTCTTGCCCTGCGCCTTGTAGCCGCCGACGCGATGCACCGACTGCGGCTGCAGGCCGAGGTGGCCGCATACCGGGATGCCGCGGGCGACCAGGAATTCCACTGTGGGCGCGAGCCACGACCCGCCTTCGAGCTTGACCATCTTGGCGCCGGCCGCCATCAGCCGCGCGGCGTTGCCGTAAGCCTGCTCGCGGCTCGCCTGGTAGCTGCCGAAGCACATGTCCGCCACCACCAGCGCCGAGCGCGCGCCCGCCGCGACGCAGCGCGTGTGATAGATCATCTCCTCCATCGTGACCGGCAGCGTCGAGCCATGGCCGCCGATGACCATGCCCAGCGAATCGCCGACCAGCAGCACGTCGATGCCGACCCGGTCGAGAAGCGTGGCGAAGCTCGCGTCGTAGCAGGTCAGCATCGCGATCTTCTCGCCCTGGCGGGCCATCGCGGCGAGCCCGGGGACGGTGCGCGGCGCAACTCCGGCGTTCATGGCGCTCCTAGGAGGCGAGGTTGAAGAATTCGCGGCGCCCGCGCATGCCTTCGATGCGCGAGACCAGCAGCGCGAAGTGCTCGGGATCGTCGACGAAATTGAGCCGCTCGCTGTTGACGATCAGCAGCGGCGCCTCGTCGTACTGGTAGAAGTAGCGGCTGTAGGCGTCCGCGAGCCGCGCCAGGTACACCTCCGGAATCGCGCGCTCGTAGACGATCCCGCGCCGGTGCACGCGGGCGACGAGCGTGGCCACCGGCGCCTGCAGGTACACCACGAGATCCGGCACCGGCGTCTGCGGCCGCAGGTGCGAGTAGATCTTGTCGTACAGCGCGAATTCGTCGTCGCCCAGATTGAGCTGGGCGAACAGCGGATCCTTGTCGAGCAGGAAGTCGGCGACCGTCGCGCGCCCGAACAGATCGGGCTGCGCCAGACCACGTAACTGGTCGACCCGCTGGAAGAGGAAGTTGAGCTGCGTGGGCAGCGCGTAGCGCGGCATGTCCGCGTAGAAGCGCTCGAGGAACGGGTTGTCCTGGGGCGCCTCGAGCAGCGCGTCGGCGTCGAGGTGCCGAGCCAGCGCCTGCGCGAGGCTGGTCTTGCCGGCTCCGATGGGTCCCTCGACGACGAGGAAGCGGCACTTGGCGAGCTCCATGGCGTGAATGACGTAAAGCTTAGCGTGCCCAGCGCCAAATGTGGCGCCGCGTCGGCGCGATGCGCTGCCCGCGCGTGGGGCCAAGCCACGTCCGCGCCAGGCCCCGCCCGGGGAGCGCCACCGACGGCGCGATCTCGAGCAGGGGGCGGAGCACGAACGCCCGCTGGTGCATCCGCGGATGCGGGATGGCGAGTCCGCGCCTGCGGATGCGCGCGCGGCCGAAGAGCAGAAGGTCGAGATCGAGCACGCGCGGTGCGTTGCGTCGCTCGCGGGGCGCTCGCCGCCGCCCGAACCGGTGCTCGATCGCCTGCAGCTGGCGGAGCAGCGCCGCGGGGCCGAGCGCGGTCGCGAGCGAGGCTACCGCGTTGACATAGTCGGGCTGCGGCTCGCCGGCGCCGATCGGTGCGCTGACGTAATTCCCCGAGGCGGCGAGCAATCGCGTACGCGGCAGCCGCGACAGGGCGGCGAGCGCACGGGCGATGCGACGGCGGGGATGGCCCAGGTTGCTCCCGAGAGCCACGTAGGCGCGTATCGCCATCAATGTTCGGACAGGGACGGCGAGCCGGAATTGCCCGACTCGGCCGGACGTCGCCGCCCACGACTGCGCGAGCGGCGGCGCTTCTTCTTCGGTCCTTCGTCGGGACGCAGCATCGCTTCGCGCTCGGCCGTGTCCGCGCGCTGGAAGCGCTCCCACCAGTCCGCGATCTCGACCGGGATCTCGCCGCTGTGGCCGCGCAGCCACAGGAAATCGTAGCCCGAGCGGAATCGGGGATGCTCGAGCAGCCGGAACGGCCGCTGCCCGGAGCGCTGCTCGAAGCGCGGCTGCAGCGCCCAGGTCTCCTTGATGACCGCCTCGAACCGTCGCGGGATCGCGAGCCGCGCAGCCTGTTGCTCGAGCACGCGGTCCATTGCGGCGAAGAGCGCGGGGATCGGGCGCTCGCCTTTCGCCTTGGCGGCATTCCAGCTGGCGAGCACCTCGTGCCAGAGGAGCGTCGCGAAGAGAAATGCGGGCGTGACGGGCTTGCCCAAACGGACGCGCTCGTCGGTGTTGGCGAGCGCAAGTTCGATGAAGCGCTGGCCGAGCGGCTGCTCGAGGATCACGTCGAGCAGCGGCAGCAGCCCGTCGTGCAGGCCGTGCTGCCTGAGGCTCCTGAGCGATTCGACGGCGTGCCCCGACAGAAGCAGCTTCTCCATCTCGTCGAACAGCCGCGCGGGCGGTACGTTCTGGATCAGCGGCGCGAGCGTCGGAATGGGCGCGGCGGTCTTCTTCTCGATACGCAGGCCCAGCTTCGCCGCCAGCCGGACGGCGCGCAGCATCCGTACCGGATCCTCGCGATAGCGCGTCACCGGGTCGCCGATCAGCCGCAGCTTCTTCGCCTTGACGTCCGCCACGCCGCCGACGTAGTCCCAGACCGTCTCGGCGACGGGATCGAAATACAGCGCGTTGATGGTGAAGTCCCGGCGCACCGCGTCCTGCGCCTGGCTGCCGAAGACGTTGTCGGATAGCAGGCGCCCGTGCTCATCGCTCGCGTCCTCGCCCGCCTGGCGGCCGCGGAAGGTCGACACCTCGATCGTGTCCGAGCCCGCCAGAACGTGCACCAGACGGAACCGGCGGCCGATGATGAACGCGCGCCGGAACAGCGGCTTCACCTGCTCGGGCGTGGCGTCGGTGGCGATGTCGAAGTCCTTCGGCTGGAAGCCGAGGAGGAGGTCGCGGACCGCGCCGCCGACGATGAACGCCTTGAAGCCGGCCTGCTGAAGCTTGCGCGTCACGTCCAGGGCCGCGCGCGAGATCTGGCTGCGGCGGACCGCATGAGCGTCGGGACCGAAAAGACGCGGCGAGGTGACCGGCCTGCCCGGAATCAGCCGCGCGAGGAAGCGACGAATCAACTTTTCGAAGTCGCGGGGCGACCCGTGGTCATCATGCTTTTGAGCGCCGAACCTGGCACGAGCCGAGCGTCGGTCGAGACGGGCGACGGCGCCAGCGGCCGGCCGCCGCAAGAGGCGGCCTCGAGAAGCGAAGAGAACGTCCGATCATAGCATGGCGCGCGGCAGCGACGCCCGGAGGCCATGACCTGGATCAAGCCGGCGCGTGGCGACGGGTGAAAAAATCGCGGATAATCCAAAGCTTTTCCTCCAAGCGCGCCGCCACAGGAGTCGCCATGCCCGCCTACCAGCACGTCACCGTGCCCCCCGGAGGCCAGAAGATCACCGTCAACCGGGACTTCAGCCTCAACGTTCCCGACCAGCCGATCGTTCCCTACATCGAAGGCGACGGCACAGGGGTGGATATCACGCCGGTGATGATCAAGGTCGTCGACGCTGCGGTCGCGAAGGCCTACGGCGGCAAGCGCAGAATCCACTGGATGGAGATCTACGCCGGCGAGAAATCGACCCGCGTGTACGGCTCCGACGTGTGGCTCCCGGAGGAGACGCTGGCGCTGCTCAAGGAGTACGTGGTTTCGATCAAGGGTCCGCTCACGACGCCCGTCGGCGGCGGCATCCGCAGCTTGAACGTCGCGCTTCGGCAGCAGCTCGACCTGTACGTGTGCCTGCGGCCGGTGCGCTATTTCGCCGGCGTGCCGAGCCCGCTCAAGGCACCGGAGAAGGTCGACATGGTGATCTTCCGGGAGAACTCCGAGGACATCTACGCCGGCATCGAATGGCCCGCCGAGAGCGATCAGGCGCGCAAGGTGGTCGACTTCCTCACCCGCGAGATGGGCGTGAAGAAGATCCGCTTTCCCGCCACCTCGGGCATCGGCATCAAGCCGGTGTCGCGCGAAGGCACCGAGCGGCTGGTGCGCAAGGCGATCCAGTACGCCGTCGCCAACGACAAGCCGTCGGTCACGCTGGTGCACAAGGGCAACATCATGAAGTTCACCGAAGGCGCGTTCCGCGACTGGGGCTACGCGCTGGCGCAAAAGGAGTTCGGCGCCACGCCGATCGACGGCGGACCGTGGTGCCGGTTCCGCAACCCACAGAGCGGCCGCGACATCACCGTGAAGGACATGATCGCGGACGCGTTCCTCCAGCAGATCCTGCTGCGTCCCGACGAGTACAGTGTCATCGCCACGCTCAACCTCAACGGGGACTACGTCTCCGACGCGCTGGCGGCGGAGGTCGGCGGCATCGGGATCGCCCCCGGGGCGAACATGTCGGACTCGGTGGCGATGTTCGAGGCGACCCACGGCACGGCGCCCAAATACGCGGGGAAGGACTACGTCAACCCCGGCTCGGAAATCCTGTCCGCCGAGATGATGCTCACCCATATGGACTGGAAGGAAGCCGCGGCGCTGATCGTCAAGAGCCTCGAGCGGGCCATCGGCGACAAGGTGGTTACCTACGACTTCGCGCGCCTGATGTCGGGCGCCACCCAGGTCTCCTGCTCGGGATTCGGCGGGGCGATGATCGAGCGGATGTAGGGCGCCCGACGCGACGCAACAAAAAAACCCGCCGTGAGGCGGGTTCCTTGCGGGCAACGTGGGCCGGCAGATGCGAGCCGGCCTCGACTCGGATTCAGGCGGAGTGGATGTTCGACGCCTGCTTTCCCTTCGGGCCCTGGGTGACTTCGAAGCTCACCTTCTGGCCTTCCTTGAGCGTCTTGAAACCATTCATCTGAATCGCGGAAAAATGCGCGAACAGGTCCTCGCCGCCGTCGTCCGGTGTGATGAAGCCGTAACCCTTCGCGTCATTGAACCACTTGACCGTGCCTGTTGCCATAGACCTGACTTCCTTCCTGTTTATGAGGGGTTTGGTGTTTGGGGGAGCAAGTACTATCTACGGCAAGCGCAACCTTGCTAGGCGCGGCGACAAACCGGGACAGCAAAGACTCGATGGCCAAACGCAGATTTTGTACGCGGTTTGCGATGGCAAAGTCAAGTCCAGAGGCTCATTCCCGCCTTCCTCTTGAAAAATCTGTTGCAATCATCAAACATTGAGCATCGGACCGCGGGGTTTCCGGGACGGTATGGCGATTCAGCACCAGGACGGGGGCGTTCTCGAGGTCGAAAAGACCCGTCTCAAGCCGCCGCCGCTGTACAAGGTGATCCTGCTAAACGACGATTACACACCGATGGACTTTGTAGTCGTGGTGTTGCAGACTGTGTTCGCGATGAGCCGCGAGAAGGCGACCCAGGTGATGTTGCAGGTGCACCGCGAGGGGATGGGGGTCTGCGGCACGTATACGCGCGAGGTTGCGGCCGCCAAGGTCGATCAGGTGCTCAACATCGCGCGCAAGCACCAGCACCCACTCCAGTGCACGATGGAGGAGACGTAGAGGTTGAAGTAACGGCGACTATCGCTGAAGAAGGTCGATCATGATTGCGCAGGAACTGGAAGTCTCCCTCCACATGGCTTTTGTCGAGGCCCGGCAGAAGCAGCACGAGTTCATCACCGTCGAGCACCTGTTGCTGGCGATGCTCGACAACCCGTCGGCTGCCGAGGTGCTGAAGGCCTGCGGCGTGGACCTGGAAGAGCTGCGCGGCGTGCTCACCGACTTCATCAACGAGCACACGCCGCGGCTCTCGCCCCACTCCGACGCCGACACCCAGCCGACGCAGGGCTTCCAGCGCGTGATCCAGCGCGCGATCCTGCACGTGCAGTCCTCGGGCAAGAAGGAAGTCACCGGCGCCAACGTACTGGTGGCGATATTCGGCGAAAAGGAATCGCACGCGGTGTATTTCCTCAACCAGCGGGGCGTGACCCGCCTGGACGTTGTCAACTACATCGCGCATGGCATCACCAAGACCTCGCCGAAGAAGGACGAGAAGGCGGAATCGGCCAAGGAGGAAAGCGACGGCGAGCAGCAGCCCGCGGGAGCGCTCGACGCCTACACGGTCAATCTCAACCACCTGGCGCGCACCGGCAAGATCGATCCGCTGATCGGCCGGGAGCTCGAGCTCGAGCGCGTGATCCAGGTGTTGTGCCGGCGGCGCAAGAACAATCCGCTGCTCGTCGGCGAAGCCGGGGTGGGCAAGACGGCGATCGCCGAAGGGCTCGCGCGCCGCGTCAACGACGCCAATGTGCCGGAGATGCTGCGCGAGTTCACCGTCTACTCCCTCGACATGGGCGCGCTGCTGGCGGGCACCAAGTACCGCGGCGACTTCGAGCAGCGTCTGAAGGCCGTGCTCAAGCAGCTTACCGACAATCCGAAGTCGATTCTTTTCATCGACGAGATCCATACCATCATCGGCGCCGGCGCGGCGTCGGGCGGCACGCTTGACGCATCCAATCTGCTGAAGCCGGCGCTCAACACCGGCGCTCTCAAGTGCATCGGCGCCACCACCTACAACGAATACCGCGTGATCTTCGAGAAGGACCACGCGCTCTCCCGGCGCTTCCAGAAGATCGACGTGCCCGAGCCGTCGATCCAGGAGACGGTCGAGATCCTCAAGGGATTGAAGACGCGCTTCGAGCAGCACCACGGCGTGAAGTACACGCCGGCCGCGCTCACGACCGCCGCCGAGCTTTCCGCGCGCTTCATCAACGACCGGCACCTGCCCGACAAGGCGATCGACGTGATCGACGAGGCGGGCGCGGCGCAGAAGATCCTGCCCAAGTCGCGACAGAAGAAGCTGATCAGCAAGACCGAGATCGAGGAGATCGTCGCCAAGATCGCCCGCATCCCGGCGAAGAACGTCACCTCCGACGATCGCAATGCGCTGAAGACGCTCGACCGCGACCTGAAGAACGTAGTGTTCGGCCAGAACGAGGCCATCGACGCGCTGGTCGCGGCGATCCGCATGGCACGGTCGGGACTCGGCAATCCCCGCAAGCCCATCGGCAACTTCCTGTTCAGCGGTCCGACCGGCGTGGGCAAGACCGAGGTCGCGCGCCAGCTGGCCTACTGCCTCGGCGTCGAGCTGATCCGCTTCGACATGTCGGAATACATGGAGCGGCACGCGGTGTCGCGCCTGATCGGCGCGCCGCCGGGCTACATCGGCTTCGACCAGGGCGGGCAGCTCACCGAGGCGATCACCAAGCATCCGTACAGCGTGCTGCTCCTGGACGAGATCGAGAAGGCGCATCCGGATATCTTCAGCATCCTGCTGCAGGTGATGGACCACGGTACGCTCACTGACAACAACGGCCGCAAGGCGGATTTCCGCAACGTGATCCTGATCATGACCACGAACGCGGGCGCGGAGACGTTGGCCAAGAGCTCGATCGGCTTTACCGACACCAAGCAGGCGGGCGACGAGATGGAGGCGATCAGGCGCATGTTTACGCCGGAGTTCCGCAACCGGCTCGACGCGACGATCTCGTTCTCGGCGCTCGACCACGACGTCATCCTACGCGTGGTCGACAAGTTCCTGCTCGAGCTCGAGAACCAGCTGCACGAGAAGAAGGTGGAGCCGTCGTTCACGCCCGCGTTGAAGGAGTTCCTGGCGCGCAAGGGCTTCGATCCGCAGATGGGCGCGCGCCCCATGGCGCGGCTGATCCAGGACACGATCCGCAAGGCGCTCGCCGACGAGCTGCTGTTCGGCCGGCTGGTGGGCGGCGGCAAGGTCACGATCGATATCGACGACGACGACAAGATCCGGCTGGAATTCGAGGAGAGCAAGGAAGCCGAGCCGGTTGCCTGAGGGCCGCCGCGCTTTGAGTCCGTACGACGGGGGCTTCGGCCCCCGTTTCTCTTTTGCGCGCCGCTCCTGCAGTAGTAGCATCGCGCGCTCGATCATTCCCCGGGATTTCCGTCCGTGCCCATGATCCGCACCACGCGCCGCGGCTGGCTGCGCGCCGGGACGGCCGCCACGCTGGGCGCCGCGTTCCCGCGCTGGGCTCGCTCGGCCGAAAGCGCGCACGTGGTCGTGGTCGGCGGCGGCTTCGGCGGCGCCACGGCGGCGAAGTATCTGCGCAAGGAAAGCGCCGGCGCAGTGCGCGTGACGCTGGTCGAACAGGAGACGGCGTTCGTCTCCTGTCCGCTGTCGAATCTGGTGGTGGGCGGCATGCGGCGGATCGAGGAGCTCACGGTGCCCTACGACGGCCTCGAGCGGTGGGGCGTGCGGCGGATCGCCGGCCAGGCCGTGGACCTCGATCCGGTGGCGCGCAAGCTATCGCTCGCCGGCGGGGAGACGCTCGGCTATGACCGCCTCGTCCTCGCACCCGGAATGGACTTCGATTACGGCGCCTTGCCTTCGCTCGACGCCGCGGCGCAGCAGAAAGTGCTCCACGCGTGGAAGGCCGGTCCGCAGACCGTCGCCCTGAGGCGGCAGCTCGAGGCGATGCCCGACGGCGGCGTGTTCGTCATGCACATCCCGCTCGCGCCTTATCGCTGCCCTCCGGCGGCGTACGAGCGCGCCTGCCTGGTCGCGCGCTACCTCTCGACGCACAAGAAGCGATCGAAGCTCATCGTCCTGGATGCCAACGAGGACGTTCTGAGCGAGAAGGCGCTGTTCGTCGCGGCGTGGAACGGTCCGTACAAGGGCTACGTCGACTACCGCCCGCGGACGGCTCTGCTCGACGTCGACGTCGCGACGCTGACCGCGAAATGCGAGTTCGAGGACGTCAAGGCCGATGTGCTCAACGTCATTCCGCCGCAGCGCGCCGGGGCGATCGCGCGGATCGCCGGCATCGCCAACGCCAACGCCCGGTTCTGCCAGGTCGACTTCCTTACCTACGAGTCGACCGCGCAGGCTAACGTGCACGTCGTCGGCGACGCGCTTCAGCCGGCCTCGCTCATGCCGCGCTCCGGGCACATGGCCAACCAGCAGGCCAAGGTCTGCGCCTGCGCGGTGCTCGCGCTGCTGAGGGGCGGCGTGGTTAACTCCGCACCGGTGCTGACCGGCGCCTGCTACAGCTATCTGTCGGAGCTCGAGGTGGCTCACATCGCTTCGACGCTTCGCTACGACGCCGCGGTCAGGACGATGGTCGTCGCCGCGGGTGGGTCCGCGGCGGCGGACCTGGAAGAAGCCGCGTCCGCCGAAGCGTGGGCGCGCAACATCTGGGCCGACGCGCTCGCCTGACTCCCGCGACGGGCTCGCATTGCCGCAGATCAAGAGCCGCGACCGCCGCCCTTGCTAGCCTTCGAGCAGCGCGTTCGCGCCGCTCGAATGGCTACCGCACACGACCTTCCCGAAGTCTCGGCGAGCGAGGGACTTACGACCCGCGAGGCCGCCGCGCGGCTGGCTGCGCGCGGGCCCAACGCCCTGCCGGCGCAGCCCAAGCGCACGCTCGCGCGCATCGTCGCCGGCGTGGCCGCCGAGCCGATGTTCGTCATGCTCGTCGCGGCCGGGACCCTGTATCTGATCCTGGGCAGCCTGGGCGAGGCGCTGCTGCTGCTCGCCTTCGTCGGCGTGGTCATGGGCATCACCATCGTCCAGGAGCGCAAGACCGAGCGCGTGCTCGTCGCGCTGCGCGACCTTTCCAGCCCGCGAGCGCGGGTGGTGCGCGACGGCGCGACCCGGCTCATCGCCGGCGGCGCGGTAGTCCCCGGCGACATCCTGCTCATCGAAGAGGGAGATCGCGTCGCGGCCGACGGCATCCTGCTGGAAGCGCACGATCTCGCGGTCGATGAATCTCTGCTGACGGGCGAGTCGGTTCCGGTCGGCAAGCGGCCCCCGGGCGCACGCGCGCCGGTTCCCGGCGCGCTCGTCCGTCCCGAGACCGAGAGCCTGACGCGCGTCTACGCCGGGTCGATGGTGGTCCAGGGCGGCGGTACGGTGCGCGTGTGTGCGACCGGGCCCCACAGCGAGATGGGTCGCATCGGCCACGCGCTTTCGACCATCGAGGAACCGGAAAGTCCGCTGCAGCGGCAGACGGCGCAACTGGTGCGCCGCCTCGCGGTCGTGGCCACCGCCGTGTCGATCGCCGCCGCCGCGCTGTACTGGGCCACGCGCGGCGGCGTGCTCGAAGCCGTGCTGGCGGGGCTCGCGCTGGCGATGAGCGTGCTGCCCGAGGAGTTTCCGGTAATCCTCACGGTATTCCTGGCGATGGGGGCGTGGCGAATCTCGCGCCGCCACGTGCTCACGCGCCGCGTCGGCGTCATCGAGACGCTGGGCGCCGCGACCGTGCTGTGCGTTGACAAGACGGGCACGCTCACCGAGAACCGGATGAGCGTGCAGCGCCTCGCCACACCCGACGGCATGCGCGATCCCGGCGATGCGCGACCGGGCGCGCTGACGGCTGCGGAGTCCTCGCTCGTGTCGATCGCCGTGCTGGCGAGCGAGGTGCGGCCGTTCGACCCGATGGAGCAGGCGCTGCATCGCCTGGCTTCTTCGGCGCTCTCCGCCGCACCGGTCGACGGCAGAGTGCTCGTACACGAATACCCGCTCAGCGCGCGGCTGCCCGTGATGACGCACGTGTGGACGGGCGCCGGTGCGCCGGCCATGATCGCGGCGAAGGGTGCGCCCGAGAGCGTCGCCTCGCTCTGCGGCCTCGACGCGAAGACGCTGCGCTCGATCGCGAGCGATGCCGAGGGGATGGCCGCCGACGGCTTGCGCGTGCTCGGCGTCGCTCGCGCCACGCACGTCGGCCCGCCGTGGCCGCGTACTCCCCACGGGTTTCGCTTCGAATGGCTGGGCCTCGTCGCGTTCGCCGATCCGCTGCGCGCGAGCGTCCCGCGCGCGGTCGCGGAATGCCGCGCGGCAGGCATTCGCGTCGTGATGATCACCGGCGACTTTCCCGCGACCGCGCGGGCCATCGCCCGTCAGGCGGGGCTGGCCACGTCGCTCGTTCCGGCAGGGTCCGAGCTGGCCGCGCTCGACGCCGCGGCCCTGCACGCGCTGGTGCGCGAAGCGAGCGTTTTCGCGCGGATCGCCCCCGAGCAGAAGCTCAAGCTGGTCGAGGCGCTGCTCGCCAACGGCGAGGTGGTCGCGATGACCGGCGACGGCGTGAACGACGCGCCGGCGCTCAAGGCCGCGCACATCGGCATCGCGATGGGTGGGCGCGGCACCGACGTCGCCCGCGAAGCGGCTTCGCTGGTGCTTCTCGACGACGACTTCGCCTCGATCGTCTCGGCGGTGCAGCTCGGCCGGCGCATCTATGGCAACGTGCGCAAGGCGATGTCGTACGCGCTGGCCGTACACGTGCCGATCGCCGGCATGGCGCTGCTGCCGCTGCTCGCCGGATGGCCGCTCGCCTTCGGCCCGGTGCACATCGTGTTCATGGAGCTGATCATCGATCCGGCCTGCTCGATCGTCTTCGAAGTCGAGCCGGCGGAGCGCGATTCCATGCGGCGGCCGCCTCGTCCCGCCCGCGAGCCGCTGTTCTCTCCGGGCGCACTGTTCGCGAGTCTCGCGCAGGGCGGCTGCGTGTTCGCCGTCATCGCCCTGCTCTATGGCTACTGGCAGCACGCAGGCGTTGCTCCGCAGGCCGCCCGCGCCATGGCGTTCGTCACGCTCATCGGCGGCAACCTAGGGCTGATGCTCGCCAACCGCTCGCTCTCGGGGAAGCTTCTTGCCACGCTGCGGATCAAGAACGTGCCGCTGTACTGGGTGAGCGGCGCGGCGATTGCCGCGCTCGCGCTCACCGTGTACTGGCCTCCGCTGCAGCATGTCTTCGGCTTCGCGCCGATCGCGTATGGCGCGGCGGCCGGCTGCTTCGGGGCCGGACTCGCGGCCGTGCTCGCCTTCCACGCCCTACGGCGCCTCGCGTGGCGGATCGCGGGCCGCTCGCGACGCAGCTGACGGGGCGCCCCGGTCTCGCAATGAGGACGCAGAAAGCATTTCCAAGTCGCGGCCGAGACGTCGCGGACGGGGGGACCACCGCCGGCGTACAAAAACCGCGGCTGCCCAACGAGTTAATCGCTAGCATCGGACGCCGTCAGAAAGGGTCTTACTGCGAAGCAGCAGAATTCCGACGAGATGGTGCGTTGCTCTTTTCCATGATGCGGAATTGTTTTCTAACATGCTGATTGTTGGCTTTTTTTCCTACATTGCGCAGCGACAAATCAGCTTGCGGACATCGCCCGAGTTTGCTACCGTGGTTTCGCGGCAGTCGGAGCGAATCTTTCACGGAGATGCAATGAACTACGACCTGGAAGCGGCAAGGCTCAAGAAGGACTGGGCGGAGAACCCGCGGTGGAAGGCGATCCGTCGCGCTTACGGCGCCGAAGACGTCATCCGGCTCCGCGGATCGCTCCACATCGAGCACACGCTCGCGCGACGCGGCGCCGAGAAGCTGTGGAAGCTTCTCGGCGATGAGCCGTTCGTCAACACGCTGGGCGCAATGACCGGCAACCAGGCGTTGCAACAGGTCAAGGCGGGACTCAAGGCGATCTATCTGTCGGGCTGGCAGGTGGCCGCCGACGCGAACATCACCGGCGAGATGTATCCGGACCAGTCCCTTTATCCGGTCAACTCCGTTCCGGCCGTGGTCAAGCGGATCAACAACGCGTTCCTGCGCGCGGACCAGATCCAGCACATGGAAGGCAACGGCAGCATCGATTACCTCGCGCCCATCGTAGCCGACGCCGAGGCCGGGTTCGGCGGCGTGCTCAACGCCTTCGAGCTCATGAAGGCAATGATCGAGGCCGGCGCGGCAGGCGTGCACTTCGAGGACCAGCTCGCCTCCGTCAAGAAATGCGGCCATATGGGCGGCAAGGTGCTGGTGCCCACACGCGAGGCGGTCGAGAAGCTGGTCGCCGCGCGCCTCGCGGCAGACATCATGGGCGTTCCCACGCTCATTCTCGCGCGCACCGATGCTGAGGCCGCTGATCTCGTCACCTCGGACATCGACGACAACGACAAGCCGTTCTGCACCGGCGAGCGCACCGTGGAAGGGTTCTACCGCACGCGCAAGGGGCTCGATCAGGCCGTCGCCCGTGCCCTGGCCTACGCGCCGTACGCGGATCTGCTGTGGTGCGAGACCGGCAAGCCCGACCTCGCCTTCGCCCGTGCCTTCGCGGAGGCCGTTCACGAGAAGTATCCGGGCAAGATGCTCGCCTACAACTGCTCGCCGTCGTTCAACTGGAAGAAGAATCTCGACGAAGGCACCGTAGCCCGGTTCCAGCACGAGCTGGGCGCGATGGGGTATAAGTTCCAGTTCATCACGCTCGCCGGCTTCCACAGCCTGAACTATGCGATGTTCGACCTGGCTCACGGCTACGCTCGGCGGTACATGAGCGCGTTTGTCGAGCTGCAGGAGGCGGAATTCGCGGCGGTGGACAACGGCTTCACCGCGGTCAAGCATCAGCGCGAGGTGGGCACCGGCTACTTCGACGCCGTGACGCAGACCGTGCAGGGCGCGCAGTCCTCGGTGACCGCGCTCAAGGGATCGACGGAGGACGAGCAGTTCTTCGACAGGCCCAAGACGGAGCTCTCGGTCGCCAACGGCTGAGTAGGTTTTCATCCCGCGCGGCGCGGCGTCCGGTAGGGCGCCGCGCCGCGTTTGCCTTATAGTTCCGGGGATGGCCGACAGCGACGACAAGTCTCTCCGATTCTTCTTCGCGCTCTGGCCGGATCCGCCCGCCCGTGCAGCCATCGGTCGACTGGCGCGCGAAGTGGCGCTGGAGACGTGCGGCCGCCCCACGCTGCCCGATCTCGTTCACCTGACTCTCGCCTTCGTCGGTCCGCAACCGGCGATCCGGGTGGATTCTCTGCGTCGTCTCGCGGGACTCGTCCGCGGCCGCACTTTCGACCTCGCGCTCGATTGGGTCGGGGTGTTCGAGAAGGCCGGCGTTGCGTGGCTTGGCGCATCGACGCCGCAGGAGGAGCTCACGGCGCTGCAGCGCGACCTCGCCGAGGCGCTGCGCTCGCGGGGCTTTTCCGTCGACGAGCGGCCGTACACGCCGCACTTGACCCTCGCGCGGCGCGCGACCACCCTGGTCGAGCGCCGCCTGCCCGAGCCGATCCGCTGGCACGTGGGCGGGTTCACGCTCGTCTCCTCGGATACGAGCGGCCCCGTTCCCGTGTACCGCACGATCGCGCAATGGCCGCTGATCATGTTGTAGAAAAAAAGAGCCGCGGGACGAGCCGCGGCCACTCCAGCGGGAAGCTCTGCGCGCGCGCTCGGTTCTTCAGGCCTCCGCCACCTCGCAGGGTGCGCGCGCGACGCGCCGGCGCGCGACTCGCGCTTCGGTAAGGGAAGCAATCGGGACGAAGTCCGGCGCCGCACGGTCGCCGCCCCACACCATGGGTTCCATCCGCGGCGCGCTTGCGCGCTCGGCCGGCGGCGAAGGCTGATCGAACGGAATCTCGCTCGGCCGCGGACCGCGGCGAACGGAGTGGCTGCGATGGGCGGACGCCGTGACGAGCGCGCCGGCAATGCCGACCGCGATGCTCGCGGCGAGCAGCGCTCCAATCGAGCGCCCGAGAGGGTCCGAAGGAATGACGATGGCGGCAAGGAGCAGCGCACCGGCCGTTCCGGTCAGCGCGCCGACGATCGAGGTCATCCGCCGCTTGCGCAATGCTTTCACGAGCTTCTCCTTCCGTTGTCTTGCGTCAGTCACGCATTGTTGGATGCGTCGAGGTGCCGAGCCGGATTCGCAATAGATGCCGGCTTGATGGAGGAGAAGATTACGAACCGCCTTGGTGCGCCTCAAGGCGCATGCGACGAAGCGCGCGAGACGCGCGACGAAACGCCGCGGGAGCCGCGGAAGCGGCCAGTCAGTCGACGCCGCGGGCGACGGGCCGCCCCGGATCGGCAACCCACTCGCTCCACGAGCCCGGATAGAGCCGGGAGCCGGGAAGGCCGGCGATCGCCATAGCAAGCGCGTTGTGGCACGCCGTGACGCCCGAGCCGCACTGATGCACGACCGCGGCCGGAGGCGTCTCGCGCAGCAGCGCGGCGAATTCGGCGCGCAGCTCGTCCGGCGTCTTGAACCTACCGTCCGGAGCGAGATTGCGGCTGTAGGGACGATTGCGGGCGGCGGGAATGTGACCGGCCACCGGATCGATCGGCTCGACGTCGCCGCGATAGCGCTCCTCCGCGCGCGCATCGAGCACCAGCAGGGCGCCGTCGCTCAAATGGCGCATGATTTCATCGGCGGAAGCCGTCGCGGCGGGCGGCTTCGTCAAGAACCGCGCGGGACGCGCTTGCCGCACGTCCGCCGTAACCGGCCGGCCTTCGGCGCGCCAGCGGTCGAAGCCCCCGTCGAGCACCGCGACCGCATCGTGGCCCAGCCAGCGCAGCAGCCACCAGAGGCGCGCGGCCCAGGCGCCGCTGTTCTGGTCGTAGGCCACCACCTGGCGGGTCGCGTCGATGCCCGCGCGGCCGAACGTCGAGACGAGAGCGCCCACGCCGGGCAGAGGATGCCTGCCGTTGCGTCCGGTCTTCTCACCCGACAGGTCGCGGTCGATGTGCATGAACCGCGCCCCGGGAACGTGGCCCGCGCGATAGGCCCGCTCGCCCGCGTCGGGATCGGCGAGCTCGTGCCGGCAGTCGATGACGACGAACGCGGGATCGTGAAGGTGCGACGCCAGCGCGTCGGTCGAAATGAGAGTGGAATGGCTCATCGCCGGGGAGCGGCGCCCGGCGCGCCGTCCGGACACGCCCGCTAGGTGCGCCCTTCGAGCTGCCGCCGCACGAACTCGTGGAAGTGCTGCATGCCGTCCTCCATCGGCGACTGGTACGGCCCGATTTCGTTGCGGCCCAGCTTGTGGAGCGCGCGCCGGCCCTCGTCCATGCGCGCGGCGATCTCGTCGTCCTCGACCGCGGTCTCGAGATACGCCGCCTGCTCGGCCTCAACGAACTCGCGCTCGAACAGCGCGATCTCCTCTGGATAATAGAACTCGACCACGTTGGTCGTCCGATCCACGCCGCGGGGGAGGAGCGTGCTCACGATCAGCACGTGCGCATACCACTCCAGCATGATGTTCGGGTAGATGGTGACCCAGATCGCGCCGTGTTTGGGGATCTCGCCGCGGTAGTACTCGAGCACTGCCTTGTGCCAGCGCTCGTAGGTCTTCGTGCCCGGCTTCGCGAGCGCGTTGTTCACGCCTACCGTCTGCACGGAGTAGCGCTCGGCGAATTGCCAGTGCAGGTTGTCGCAGGTGACGAACTGACCCAGCCCCGGATGGAAGGGCTCGACGTGATAGTCCTCGAGGTAGACCTCGATGAAGGTCTTCCAGTTGTAGTGGAGCTCCTTCACTTCGACCCTGTCGAGCAGGTAGCCGGAGAAGTCGAAATCGCCCGCCACGCCCATGCCCGCGAGGTCGCGGGCGACGTCGCGCGGACCGTCGAAGAGCAGGCCGCGCCAGCCCTTGAGCGGCGTGCTCGCGAGCTTGACGCAGGGCTGCTGCGCGAAATGCGGTGCCCCGAGCAGGTTGCCCCGGAGGTCGTAGGTCCAGCGATGGATGGGGCAGACGATGTTCGCCGCGTTGCCGCGGCCCTTGAGCATGATCGCCTGCCGGTGCCGGCAGATGTTCGACAGCAGCTCCACGCCGTTGGCGCTGCGTACCAAAAGCTGAGCGTTGTCCCGCCAGGGCAGCGCGTAGTAGTCGCCGGTCTCGGGCACCATGAGCTCGTGCCCGACGTAGCCCGGTCCGGTCGCGAACAGAACCTCCTGCTCGAGCCCGAGCAGCGCCGGATCGCAGTACCAGGAGACGGGAAGCTGCGATGTAGCGGGCCGCAGCCGATCCGCCGTCGCGAGATTGGACATCAGCCTTCCTTTCCGTAAACCGCCAACCCAACAAACAATATGGGGACGTTCCGCGGTGGCCTGCCCCCAACCCTTTGCTAAGTCAGCCCGCTACGAAAAGCTCGTATCGAGGCTGCGTCGTCAAATAAGAGTTGAATTATAGCGTCTCGATCGACCCCCGGTCCACGCCGGAGTTCCCGCGTAGATGCGCGTGAATCCCCGAAGTGGTCGGTAAGCGCGCATGGCGAAGCCTCTGGGGGCTTCACGTTACGCTAGAATGAGGTTCCACACCGTCCTCGCGCGCCGGCCCGATCCGGCCCGACCGTGTTCCTTCGAGCGCATGGCCAACCCGTCCCCGCCCAAGACTTTCGAAGCCGCGCTCGCGGAGCTGGAGACCATCGTCGCGACCATGGAAGGCGGGCAGCTGCCCCTCGCCGATGCGCTCGCCGCCTACCAGCGTGGGGCCGAGCTGCTGCAGTACTGTCAGTCGGCGCTCAAGGACGCCGAACAGCACGTGCAGGTGCTGGAGCGCGGGGTCCTCAAGGCGTTCACGCCGCCCGAAACCGATACCGGCCCTGCGGGCAGTCCCAACGGCGGCTCGGAGCAAGACCGTGCATCCTGACGTCGCCTTTCCCGTGTGGTGCAGCGAGCGCGCGCGCCGCGTCGAGAACGTCATCGACCGGTTGCTTCCGCCCGCGGCCGAGTCGCCGGCACGCCTGCACGAAGCGATGCGTTACGCTGTTCTGGGCGGTGGCAAGCGCGTCCGGGCTCTGCTGGCCTATGCCGCCGGCGAGGTCGCGAACGCCGATCCGGCGGTGGTCGATCATGTCGCCGCTTCGGTGGAGTGTCTGCATGCCTATTCGCTTGTCCACGACGACCTGCCGTGCATGGACGACGACGCGCTTCGGCGCGGCAAGCCTGCCTGCCACGTCGCCTTCGGCGAAGCGATGGCGCTGCTCGCGGGCGACGCGCTGCAGAGCTTCGCCTTCGAGGCCCTCGCCGCGGCGCCGTTGATCGAAGGGGCGCGCGCCGCGGGGCTCCTGGCGGAGGCGGCCGGCTCGCGCGGCATGGCCGGCGGCCAGGCGATCGATCTCGCCGCCTTCGACGCGGCACTCGATCTGCCTGAACTCGAGCGTATGCATCGACTCAAAACAGGTGCGCTGATCCGGGCGGCGGTTCGCCTCGGCGCGGATTGCGGCCGGCTCGTGGATGCCGATGGCAACGATGCACTGCTCCGTTACGCCTCGGCCATCGGGCTGGCCTTCCAGGTCGTCGACGACGTCCTCGACGTCGAAGGCACGGCGCAGAGTCTGGGCAAGACCGCGGGCAAGGACGCGGTGCAGCGCAAGTCGACGTACGTCACGCTGTTGGGCCTGACCGCTGCCCGGGAGCGTATAGCGGCGCTTCGCGCGGAAGCGCGGGCGGCGGCGGCCGCGCTGGGCTCGCGAGCGAGACGGCTGGAGGAGATGGCCGACTGGATCGCGGCGCGGACGCACTGATGGAGCGTCTGCTCGAGAAGATCGACGACCCGGCGCAGCTGCGGCGCTTGCGCGAGGACCAGTTGCCGCAGCTCGCACGCGAGTTGCGCGACTTCGTTCTCGCCTCCGTTGCCCGGACCGGCGGGCACCTGTCGTCGAATCTCGGCACGGTCGAGCTCGCCATCGCGCTGCACTATGTCTTCGACACGCCGCGCGATCGCCTGGTCTGGGACGTCGGACACCAGAGCTACGCGCACAAGATCCTCACCGGCCGCCGCGAAGGCATGGCGGGCCTTCGGCAGTGGGGCGGGATCGCGGGCTTTCCGCGCCGGAACGAGAGCGAATACGACGCCTTTGGCACCGCCCATTCGTCGACCTCGATCTCCGCGGCGCTCGGCATGGCCATCGCGGCCCGGCGCAAGGGCGAGACGCGCGCCGTCGTGGCCGTGATCGGCGACGGCGCGATGAGCGCCGGAATGGCGTTCGAGGCGCTGAACAACGCGGGCGCGGCGGGAGCCGACCTGCTCGTGGTCCTCAACGACAACGACATGTCGATCTCCGAATCGGTCGGCGCGTTCAACAACTACCTTGCACGATTGCTCTCGGGCCGGGTCTACAACACGCTGCGCCGCGGCGGCAAGGAGGTGCTCTCGAAGCTTCCTCCCGTGAAAGAGCTCGCCAAGCGCTGGGAGGAGCACACCAAGGGCATGGTGCTGCCCGGGACGCTGTTCGAGGAGCTCGGCTTCAACTACATCGGCCCCATCGACGGCCACGACCTCGACACGCTGGTGAAGACGCTCTCCAACGTGAAGAAGCTAAAGGGGCCCCAGGTGCTGCACGTGATGACCCGCAAGGGGCAGGGCTACGCGCGGGCCGAGGACGACCCCATCCTCTATCACGGCGTGACCAAGTTCGATCCGGCGGTGGGCATCGTGCCGAAGCCCTCGGCGAAGCCTACGTATACGCAGGTGTTCGGCGACTGGCTTTGCGACATGGCCGCGCGTGACCTGCGCCTCATCGGCATTACGCCGGCGATGCGCGAGGGCTCAGGGCTCGTGCGCTTCTCGCAAGAATATCCGGACCGCTATTTCGACGTGGGCATCGCCGAGCAGCACGCGGTGACCTTCGCGGCCGGGCTCGCCTGCGAGGGGATGAAGCCGGTCGTGGCGATCTACTCGACGTTCCTCCAGCGGGCCTATGATCAGCTCATCCACGACGTGGTGCTGCAGAACCTGCCCGTGATGTTTGCCATCGACCGCGCCGGCATCGTCGGCGCCGACGGGCCGACGCATGCCGGAAGCTTCGATCTCACCTACCTGCGCTGTCTGCCGAACACCACCGTCATGGCGCCGGCCGACGAGAACGAGTGCCGGCAGATGCTGACGACGGCGTTCATGCTCGATGCGCCCGCGGCCGTGCGCTACCCGCGAGGCGCCGGGCCCGGCCGGACGGTCGAGCGCGAGCTCACGGGCGTGCCCGTCGGCAAGGGCGAGATCCGCCGCGATTCCCGGCGTCACCGGATCGCGATCCTCGCCTTCGGCAGCGTGCTGCACGCGGCGCTGGCGGCGGCCGAGGAGCTCGACGCGACCGTAGCCAACATGCGCTTCGTCAAGCCGCTCGACGTCGAGCTCGCGGCATATCTCGCCCGCACGCACGAGGCGCTCGTGACCGTCGAGGAGAACGTGGTGGCCGGCGGCGCGGGCAGCGGCGTCGCCGAGGCGCTCGCCGCGGCGGGTTTCGCCGTGCCGATCCTCCATCTAGGGCTGCCCGACGCATTCGTCGACCACGGCGATCCAGCGGTCGTTCTCGCCCACGTCGGTCTCGACGCCAAGGGCATCGCAGGCTCGATCGGCCAGCGCTTCGGCGCGCGCAAGGGCGAGGCGGCCGCGCCGACGGTGGTCAATCTCGCCAAGCCCGCCGCCTAGCGGCGCGGAGGCTCAGGAGCGTAGGGGCAAGCGTTTCGGCGGCCGCGGGTACTCGACCAGCGCCGCCGCCCTGCGCTCGAACGGATCGCGCTTCGCCAGCAGATGCTCCTGCCGGCCGGAGATGAGCCGGTAATGGCGCAAGCCGGCGAGCCGCTCGTGCGCCTCGACGCACGCTTTGTCCGGCGTGATCCACAGCGCGGTGTCGAGCCGCCGCAGATCGAAGGCGACGGAGTAGCTGCGCAGCGTCTTGCGCCCGCGCTTGTCGAAGTACTCGTGGAAGTACGACATCGCGACCTCGCGCAGCGATCGGTACACGGGATCGCGATAGCGCAGGCACGCGCCGTTGGTCTTCGACAGCGCGCCCCACGCGCGCTGCCGGCGGAACAGCGCGACCACGTGCGGGTAGTCGCAGGGGTCGCAGTCCAGGTGCATGACCAGCGGCGGCTCGCCGTGGATCCACAGCGCGCAGGCGGCCAGGAGCGCTCCCTCGATGCAATGCGCGCGCCGCTGCCGCAGCACCTCGCGCACCGACAGGAGCGTTTCGCCGTCGAGCTCGTGGTTGATCGGGATGGCGTTCAGAAACGCCTGGATCTTCTGCGGCGTCGAGAGCCGGCGCAAGGTGGCGAATTCGCCGCGCGTGAGGCCCAGGTCCTCGGGCTTGGGCGTGCGCCTCGCGACAACGCTCCGCATGGCGGGAATCATACGCCGCCGAGCGCGTGCGGCCGGCGCTTGCGAGGTGCCGACAAAGCTGGGTAGGATCGGCCTTTGCGCCTGCGTTGTCCCCGGCGCGCGGATCGCACGCATGATCGCCCTCGACAGCCACCCTTCGGGCCGCCATTTCCTGCAGATTCCCGGTCCGACCAACGTTCCCGATCGCGTGCTTCGGGCCATCGATCAGCCCACCATCGATCATCGCGGTCCGGAATTCACGGCGCTGACGAAGGCCGTGCTGTCGGGCATGAAAAAGGTCTTCCGGACCGAGGGCGACGTCGTGATCTATCCGTCGTCCGGCACCGGCGCGTGGGAGGCGGCGCTCGTCAACACCCTCTCGCCGGGCGACGGCGTGCTGATGGCCGAGACCGGCCACTTCGCCACGTTGTGGAAGCGGCTCGCCGAGAGGCTGGGGTTGAGCGTGACGCTGCTGCCCGGCGATTGGCGCCACGGCGTCTCTCCGGCGGCGATCGAGGAAGCGCTTGCCGCCGATGGGCGGCACGCGCTGAAGGCGATATGCATCGTCCACAATGAGACTTCGACCGGCGTCACCAGCCGGGTGGCGGAGGTGCGTGCCGCGATCGATCGCGCGCAGCACCCGGCGCTGCTCATGGTCGACACGATCTCGTCGCTCGCCTCGATCGACTATCGCCACGACGAGTGGCGCGTCGACGTCACCGTCGGCGGCTCGCAGAAGGGGCTGATGCTGCCGCCCGGGCTCGGCTTCAACGCCATCGGCGACAAGGCGCTTGCGGCATCGAAGAGCGCCACGCTGCCGCGCTCCTACTGGGACTGGGGCGAGATGCTCTCGCTCAACGCCTCGGGCTACTTTCCCTACACGCCGGCGACCAACCTGCTCTACGGGCTGCACGAGGCGCTGGAGATGCTCTTCGCCGAAGGGCTGGAGCGCGTGTTCGCGCGGCACAGCCGGCTCGCCGAAGCCACGCGACGCGCGGTGCGGGCGTGGGGTCTCGAGATCCTGTGCGCGGATCCGGCCGAGTACAGCGCCTCCCTCACCGCCGTGATGATGCCTTCCGGGCACAGTGCGGACGCCTTCCGCAAGGCCGTGCTGGAGCGCTTCGACATGTCTTTGGGGCAGGGACTGGGCAAGCTCGCCGGCAAGATCTTCCGCATTGGCCACCTGGGCTTCTTCAACGATCTCATGCTGTGCGGCGCGCTCGCCGGCGTGGAGATGGGTCTCGAGCTGGCCGGCGTGCCGTATCGCAAGGGCGGTGCGCAGGCGGCGATGGATTATCTCGCGCACTCCGCGGCGGCCGAGCTGGCCCGCGCAGCCTGAGGCTCGGCAACGAGAGCGTTTTCGAAGACAACAATCAAACGGAGGAGTCAGCAATGAAGATCAGCCGATCGGTCAACCGGCGGTGCAAGGTCGTTGCCCTTTCATCGGCGATCGCGCTCGGGTTCGCGCTCTTCGCCGCGCCGGCGCTGGCCCAGCTCGAGATCAAGCTCGGCCACGTCGGCGAGCCGGGATCGCTGTTCCAGAAGAGCGCCGACGAGTTCGCGAAGCGCGCCAACGCCAAGCTCGCCGGCAAGGCCAAGGTCGTCACCTACGGCTCGAGCCAGCTCGGCAGCGACGAGGAGATGATCCAGAAGTTGAAGCTCGGCACGATCGACATGGCGTTGCCCTCCACGGTCATGAGCTCGCAGGTGGATCTGTTCGGCGTGTTCGAGATGCCGTATCTGGTAAAGGACCGTGCGCACATGAAGCGCATCGAAAAGGAGCTCTTCTGGTCGAAGCTCGAGCCGGAGGTGGAGAAGAAGGGCCTGAAGGTGATCGCGCTATGGGAGAACGGCTTTCGCCAGATCACCAACAGCAAACATCCGATCAACGTGCCCGGCGACCTGGCGGGCATCAAGCTGCGCGTGCCCGGAGGCAAGTGGCGGGTGAAGATGTTCCAGGCCTACGGCGCCAATCCGAGCCCGATGAAGTTCTCCGAGGTATTCGCGGCGCTGCAGACCGGCGTCATGGACGGCGAGGAGAACCCGCTCACGCAGATCTACTCGGCGCGGTTCCAGGAGGTCCAGAAATATCTATCGATGTCGGGTCACGTCTACACGCCGGCGTACCTGACCGTGGGAACGACCCACTGGAACGCCCTGCCGGCGGACGTGCGCCAAGTCCTGGAGGATACGGCGAAGGAGACGCAGGCGTATGTCTACGAGACCGCCGCGAAGGACGACGAGGAGCTCTTAGGCAAGCTCAAGGCCGCGGGCATGCAGGTGAACGAGGTGGACAAGAACGCCTTCATCGCGGCGAGCAAGCCCATCTACGAAGAGTTCGGCAAGGACGTCAAGGGCGGCAAGGAAATCATCGACCGCGCGGTGGCGCTCGGCAAGTGAAGCGGTTCCGCGCCGCCTACGAGCGACTGCTCGAGTGGGTGGTCGTCGCGCTGATGGTCTTGCTGTTCGTCGAGGTGACCCTGGGCGTGGTCTTTCGCTTCCTCGGGCAGGCGCTCTCCTGGTACGACGAGGTGGCCTCGCATCTTCTCGCCTGGCTCACCTTCTACGGCGCTGCGCTCGCCTCGGTCAAGCGGGCGCACATCGGCTGCCCCGAGGTCGTGGAGATGATGCCCTGGCGGGCGCGGCGGCTCGCCAGCATCGTCGCCCAGGTGATCGTGATCGCGTTCTTCGTCGTGCTCGGCAGCGTGGGCGCCTGGATCATGCCCGTGCTGGCCACGGACGCGCTGATCAGCCTGCCGGAGATCCCGATGAGCGTCGTGCAGTCGGTGATCCCGATCTCCTCGCTCCTGATCGTTGTCGCCGAAGTGGCGTACCTGGCGGAGCTTCTTCTGCAGGCGGCGCCGCCCAAGATGCCGAGTCCGGCGATCGCCGACGAGTTGCAGTGAGCCTCGCCGACCGGTCATGACGACCATGCTCGGCCTATTCGGAGCCGTGATCGCGATCGTGCTCATCAACGTTCCGATCGCGGTTGCGCTCGGTGTCGTGGCCGTTGCGGCGATGCTGGCCACGCACGGCGCCGCGAGCCTGCCGAATCTGGCGCTTTCCACGTACAACGGCGCCACGAGCTTCCCGTTGCTCGCGATTCCGCTGTTCATCCTGGCCGGCGCGATCATGAACGCCTCCGGCATCTCGCGGCGGCTGATCGCGTTCGCTTCGGCGCTGTTCGGGTGGATCCGCGGCGGCCTCGCGCACGTGTCGATCGGCTCGATGATGTTCTTCGCCGAGATCTCGGGTTCCGCGGTCGCCGGCGTGGCGGCCCTCGGCTCGATCCTGATCCCGGGCATGAAGGCGCAGGGCTATCCGGCGGCCCTCGCGGCGTCGACCATGTCGAGCGCCGCTACGCTCGCCATCATCATCCCGCCGTCCATCCCGATGATCATCTATGCGGTTATGGCCGAAACATCGGTAGTCCAGATGTTTGTCGCCGGCATCGTGCCCGGCGTTCTCGGCGGCCTCGGCCTGATGGGAATGGCGTACGTATTCGCGCGGCGCTACGACCTGCCCCGCGAAAGCTCGTTTTCGCTGAGGCGCGTCGCCGAGGCCGGACGCGACGCGCTGTGGGCGTTCCTGCTGCCGATCATCATCCTCGGCGGCATCTTCGGCGGCGTGGTTACCGCGACGGAGGGTGCCGCACTGGCGGTCGTCGCGGCCCTTTTCGTCGGGCTCCTCATCTACCGGGAGCTCGACTACGCGCACCTCTATCGCTCGATTCTCGAGGGCGGGGTTCAGACCGCGGTGGTCATGCTGCTGGTGGCCACCAGCGCGCTGCTCGGAAGCTATCTTTCCGAAGTGCGCGCGCCGCAGGAGCTGGCGGGCGCCGTGGCGCAGCTCACCCACAACAAGTGGATCGTGCTCGCGCTCCTCAACGTGCTGTTTCTGATCCTCGGCATGTTCCTGCACTCGGCTGCGGCGATCATTCTCGTCGTGCCCGTCGTCATGCCCCTGGTGCACGCAGTCGGCATCGATCCGGTGCATTTCGGCCTGATCGTCACCGTCAACCTCGGCATCGGTCAGCAGACGCCTCCTGTGGCGAGCGTGCTCATGGTCGCGAGCGCGATCGCCAAGGAGTCGATCTGGAACGTCACCCGGATCAACGTCTGGTTCATCGCCGTCCTGCTCGCCGTGCTGCTCCTGGTCACCTACGTGCCCGTGACCGGCATGGGCCTGGTCGAGTTGTTCTACCGCTAGGAGTCCTTGCGCATGTCCAGGTTTGTCGACGTCGCGCGCGACGGAGTCATCGCCACCGTCGTGCTCAACCGGCCCGAGAAGCTCAACGCTCTGACCAAGGCCATGTGGCGCGATCTCGGCGAGGCGGTCGACGCGCTCTCCGCCGACGACGCGTTGCGCTGCCTGATCCTGCGCGGGGCCGGCGAGAAGGCATTCTCGCCCGGCAACGACATCGGCGAGTTTGCGACCGAGCGTGCGAACAAGGCGCAGGCGATCGCCTACGGCCGCGTGATGCACGCGACGCTTCGGGCGCTCGAGGCGTGCCGGCATCCGGTGGTCGCGCAGATTCACGGCGTCTGCGTCGGGGGGGGAATGGAGATCGCCGCGCTCGCCGATGTCCGCGTCTGCGGCGAGTCGAGCCGCTTCGGGGCGCCGATCAAGAACCTCGGGCTGACGATGGCCTACGCCGAGATGGCGCCTCTCGTGCGGCTGGTAGGCTCGGCCGTCGCGCTCGAGATCCTGCTCGAGGGCCGGATCTTCGACGCGGCCGAGGCGCTCGCCAAGGGCGTGGCCAGCCGCGTCGTCCCCGACGCTGATGTAGCGAGAGAGGCTCGCGCGACCGCCGAGCGCATCGCCGAAGGCGCGCCGCTGGTGGCGCGCTGGCACAAGAAGTTCGCACGGCGGCTCGCCAATCCGCGCCAGCTCACCGCGGCGGAAATCGACGAGTGCTTCGATTGCTTCGACACCGAGGATTTCCGGATCGGCTACGCCGCGTTCCTCGCCAAGACGAAGCCGGCGTTCGTCGGGCGCTGATGAGATCGATGCCATCCGCGGCGCACCCCGGGCCACTCGCCGGCATGCGCGTGCTGGAGCTCGCGCAGATCATGGCGGGCCCCACCTGCGGCATGATGCTGGCGGACTTGGGCGCCGACGTGATCAAGGTGGAAAAGCTCCCTGGCGGCGACGACGCCCGAGGCTATCGCGAACCGCGGGTGAACGGCGTGTCGGCCCCGTTCCTGATGCTCAATCGGAACAAGCGCGGCATCGCGCTCGATCTCAAGCAACCGCGGGGACGCGAGGTGCTTTTGCGGCTGGCGAAGGGCGCCGACGTGCTCACGGAGAACTACCGTCGCGGCACGCTGGAGAAGTTCGGGCTGGGATACGACGCGCTGTCGAAGGCGAATCCCGGGTTGATCTACTGCGCCATCTCGGGCTACGGACGCGACGGGCCTTGGGGCGACAAAGGCGGGTTCGATCTCATCGCCCAGGGCTTCGCCGGCTTGATGTCGATGACCGGCGAGCCGGGTCGCCCGCCCGTGAAGACCGGCAACTCGGTCGCCGACATCAACGCCGGCATTCTCGCCTTCGGTGGCATCGTCGCCGCGTACGTGCACAAGCTCAAGACGGGGCGAGGCCAGATCGTCGACACTTCGCTCATGGAGGCGGCGCTGCAGCAGACCTACTGGCACGCGGCGATCTACTTCGCGACGGGCCAGTCGCCCGGTCCGACCGGGTCGGCCCACGTGCTCACCGCGCCGTACCAGGCGTTCCGCGTGCGCGACGGCTGGATCAACATCGGCGGCGCGAACCAGGCGAACTGGGAGCGCATCGCCGAGGTCCTCGGCCATCCCGAATGGCGCGACGATCCGCGCTTCGCGAGCAATTCGGCGCGGATGGCTAATCTGCCGGCACTCATCGCGCTGATGGACGATGTCCTGTCCGCACGTGGCAAGGACGAATGGCTCGCCGCCTTCGACGCCGCGGGCGTGCCGGCGGGGCCCGTGCATACCCTGGGCGAGGCGCTGACGCATCCGCAGACCCTCGCCCGCGGCATGGTGATCGACCTCGCGCATGGCGAGCCGGGCGCCACGCGTGCGCTCGGCTGCCCCCTGCACTTCTCGGCCACGCCGGCACGCGTCGACCGACCGGCGCCGCGGTTCGGCGAACACACGCGCGAAGTGTTGAGTGAATGCGGCTACGCGGGAGCGGAGATCGACGCGCTCGCGGCCGCGGACGTGATCGCCGTCTAGCGCCGCGGTGGCGCCGAGAATCCCTGTCGCGGCGCTCGCGGACCGGCGCGTCGATCGGCGTAGAATCGGCGCTCGAGAGATGCGGCCCGTCGCGATCTTCCGTTTTTCCCCTACCGAGGGTCCAGGCTACTTTGGCGAGTGGCTTGCCCGGCACGACGTGCCGCAGCGCCTGATCGCGGTCGACCAGGGCGAGAGCGTCCCTCGCGATCCGCGAGCGTTCTGCGGGATCGCCATGATGGGCGGGCCGATGAGCGCCAACGACGATCTGCCGTGGAACACGCCGCTCATGGCTCTGCTCGACGGAGCGATGCGCTCCGAGATTCCCGTGCTCGGCCACTGCCTCGGCGGGCAGCTTCTCGCCAAGGCGCTCGGCGCGAACGTGACGCGGAGCGCGACGCCGGAGGTCGGCTGGGGCGAGGTGCGCGTGCTCGGCGCCGACGACTGGTTCGGCGGCCGCGATGCATTTACCGCGTTCCACTGGCATTACGAGATCTTCGGCTTGCCTCGAGGGGCGACGCGCGTGCTGACCAACGCCTGGAATCCCGATCAGGCGTTCCTCTTGGGGAAGCACGTGGGCTTTCAATGCCACATCGAGATGACGTGGCCGATGGTGGAGACATGGTGCCGGAGCGGCGCGGCCGAGCTTCCCGAGCGCACCGCCGGGCAGGTGCAGAGCCGGGCCGACATGTTCGTCGATGTCGATGCGCGGCTCGCGGCGCTCTCTCGCGTCGCCGACGATTTCTACGCGCGCT
>Ga0335081_10001915_pt1 | contig 32939 bp, 31 predicted proteins | sample Lox_Sample_35_FD_206713 | JGI IMG/M metagenome (GOLD analysis project Ga0335081, IMG submission 206713) | Soil microbial communities from Loxahatchee National Wildlife Refuge, Florida, United States - Lox_Sample_3.5 | ecosystem: Environmental > Terrestrial > Soil > Wetlands | place: USA...
GCAGCAGTTGGCCACCGAGCTGCAAACCCAGCAGAAGGAGCTGCAGCAGACCAACGAACAACTCGCTCAGAAAGCGCAGCAACTGGCCGAGCAGAACGTGGAAGTGGAACGCAAGAACCAGGAGATTGAACAGGCGCGTCGCGCTCTCGAAGAAAAGGCCAAGGAGCTGGCGCTTACTTCCAAGTACAAGTCCGAATTCCTGGCCAACATGTCGCACGAATTGCGGACGCCGCTGAACAGCATTCTGGTTCTGGGACAACAGCTCAGCGACAACCCCGACGGGAATCTGACGGCCAAGCAGGTAGAGTTCGCGCGCACCATCCATGGGGCCGGTACCGACCTGCTGAACCTGATCAGCGACATTCTCGATTTGTCCAAGATCGAGTCAGGAACCGTATCGGTGGATGCGGAGGAGATCTTCTTCGGCAGCCTGCTCGACATGGTGTCTCGCCCCTTCCGTCACGAAGCGGACAACCGCAAGCTGTCCTTCGCCGTGCACGCCGATCCGCATCTGGGTCGCAGCATGACGACGGACTCCAAGCGCCTGCAGCAGGTGCTCAAGAACCTGCTGTCGAACGCCTTCAAGTTCACCGAGGAGGGCGGGGTGCGCTTGTCGGTGTCGCCCGCCGCGGGTGGTTGGTCGCCCGACCATCCTATTCTAAGGAACGCAGCTTCTGTGGTTGCCTTTGAGGTTTCCGATACCGGCATCGGGATCCCCGCCGAGAAGCAGCGCATTATTTTCGAGGCCTTCCAGCAGGCCGACGCGGGCACCAGCCGCAAGTACGGAGGAACCGGCTTGGGCTTGGCGATCAGCCGCGAGCTGGCCAGCCTGCTCGGTGGAGAAATCCAGCTCCGAAGCGTGCCCGGACAGGGAAGCACATTCACCCTGTACCTGCCCCACGCTTACGTCGGCCCGTCCACGGTGCAAGAGCGCAAGGCGGCGCTGGCTCCGATGCCGACCCCACTGACAGAGATGGTTCCGCCGGAAGTCACGGTTCAGATTCCCGACGACCGCGAAAACCTTCAAGCGGGAGATTCGGTTCTGCTAGTGGTTGAAGATGACACGCACTACGCCCGCATTCTGTGCGATCTGGCGCGCGACAAGGGCTTCAAGGTTTTGCTGGCTATGCGTGGCAGCGAAGCTCTCGCCCTCGCGCGCGAGTTCCATCCCGCCGCTGTTTCGCTGGACGTCTTTCTGCCCGATATGCTGGGCTGGACTGTGTTGAATCACCTGAAACAGGATCCCGCCACCCGGCATATTCCGGTGCAGATGCTGACGCTGGACGAAGACCGCCGGCACGGACTGGCGCGTGGCGCGTTCTCATTCATTACCAAGCCGACCACCTCGGAGGGTCTGGAAGCCGCTCTGTCGCGCATCAAGGAGTATGCGGCGCCGCGGCGTAAACGGCTGCTGGTCATCGAAGACAACCCTGCCGAGCAGCTCAGCATTAAGGAACTGCTGGGATATGACGACCTGGATGTGACCGTCGTGTCCACCGGCAGCGAAGCGCTGGATGCAGCCAGCCGGGAGCGCTACGACTGTGCAGTGCTCGACCTGCGTTTGCCTGACATGTCGGGTTTTGAAGTTCTGGAGCGCCTGCGCGACACTCCGGCACTCAGCGATTTGCCGGTGGTCGTGTTCACCGGAAGGGAGCTGTCTTCGGAAGAGGACGCGCATCTGCACACCCTGGCGCGCAGCGTGGTGGTGAAGGGAGTGGAGTCGCCAGAACGGCTGTTGGACGAAACCGCCCTGTTTCTGCACCGGGTTGTTGCGGATCTGCCGGCCGAGAAACAGGCGATGCTCGATCGCTTGCACCGTTCCGATGACGCCCTGATCGGCAAGAAGGTCCTGGTGGTGGATGACGATGTGCGCAATATCTTTGCCCTCAGCAGCGTGCTCGAGCGGCGAGGCATGGTGGTATTGACGGCGGGGACGGGCCGGCAAGCCATCGAGCTGCTGGAGTCAACTCCCGAGATCGCGATCGTGCTGATGGACATCATGATGCCGGAGATGGATGGTTATGAAACCATGCATGTCATCCGGCAGAAGATTGAACTCCGCCGTTTGCCCATCATCGCGTTAACGGCGAAGGCCATGAAGGGCGATCGCGAGAAGTGTCTCGAGGCAGGGGCTTCCGATTATCTGGCGAAGCCGGTTAATACCGATCAGTTGCTGTCGGCACTGCGGGCGTGGCTGCACCGGTGATGCACTTTCCGGCTGATTTTGAGGCGAAAAGAGGCGCTAACAATGAAAGCAGATGAGAAGGTCAACATCCTTATGGTGGATGACCAGCCGGCAAAGTTGCTGAGTTATGAAGTCATGCTCGCCGAGTTGGGAGAAAATCTCATCAAGGCCAACTCCGGACGGGAGGCATTGCAGCATCTGCTGAAAACCGATGTTGCTGTGGTGCTGATGGACGTCAGCATGCCGGAGTTGGACGGGTTTGAGCTGGCCGACATCATCCGGCAGCATCCCCGCTTCCAGCGCACGGCGATCATTTTCATTTCAGCCGTGCATTTGACGGATCTGGATCGCCTCAAAGGCTATCAGCGCGGCGCGGTCGATTACATTGCCGTACCCGTGATTCCTGAGCTTTTGCGGGCGAAAGTGAGCGTCTTCGCGGAATTGCATCGCCAGGCGCAGCAACTTGAAGCGCTGAACCGCGAATTGCGCCAACTTTCCAACCGCTTGATGACGGCTCAGGATGAAGAGCGCCGCCGATTCGCCCGCGATCTGCACGACGGTATCGGTCAAGATTTAGCTGCCTCCAAAATGATGCTGGATGGGGTGCTGCAGCACAGGAGCGCCAACGGCCAGAACTCGGCGCAGCGCAAGGCGATTGGTGAGGCGACTGACATTATCGAACGCGCCATTCAACAAGTACGAAGCATGTCGCATCTTCTGCATCCGCCTCTGCTGGACGAAGGCGGGTTGCTGTCGGCTCTCCGCTGGCTGGTGGAGGGAATGAGCGAACGCACCGGCATTCAGACGTCGATTGAGCTGCAGCCGCCCGAGTTCCCGCGGCTTGCGCCTCAGCTGGAGAGAACGTTATTTCGCATCGTCCAGGAGGCGCTTACTAACGTATTCCGGCATTCGGAAGCGAAGGCAGCGTTTGTGGCGCTCACTCAGAAGGAGAACAGTCTTTTCCTGACAATTCGTGACGACGGTAAGGGAGTGAGTGAGCGTATTGCCCGCTTAGAGCCCGGCAGCGTTGGCGTAGGGATTGGCGCCATGAGGGAGAGGACCCTGGAACTGGGTGGCACCCTCCGGGTGTGCAACGCCTCTCCAGGCACAATTGTGGAGGTGTTAGTGCCGTCGATTGTCGCCAGTCCAAGAGAGATGCTGGCTACGGCGTAGCCTTCAGGCGACTTTGCCGAGCCGACGTGTATTGCCACGGAACCTTTCAGAGCATTTATGCGGGTAGTGCCCTTGCCCCCGTAGCAAGCTGCCCCCGCACTCACGGGTTGCCAGGCAGGGAATTCAACCGTATTGGGGCGTGCAGCGCGGGCAGAGGCTTGTCTAGCAACAGCCGCGCGCCGGCGGGGCATGTTTGGTTGCGTTTTGCTGAATCCGAGCAACTCTCGCATCCTTGCCTTCGCCTTGTGGAGTTGAGACTTGGAGTTGCCGATGGAGCAATGCAGAATGCGCGCGATCTCCTGATGTTCGTATCCTTTGACCTCATGCATCAGGAAAACCGTTCGGTAGCCTAGGGGAAGCAGTTCGATTGCCCGGGCCAGCGCGATCCGGTCTACTGTGTTGACGAGTCGCTCGTCCATCTCGCCATGTTCGTTACTGGGGCCGTGAGTGTCGCGTTCATTGACATCGTCGAGCGAGGTCACCCGCATTCCCCGCTTTCTCAAGTGCATGAGGACCGTATTTACCGCCACGCGATAGAGCCATGTGGAAAGGGCGGAGTCTCCGCGAAAGGTCCCCAGCTTGCGAAAGGCCAGCATGAATGCCTCCTGGGTTAGGTCTTCGGCTTCAGCGGTGTTGCGGGTCATGCGCAGACACAAAGAATAGATCTTGGTCTTATTGGCATGGAATAAAGCGGAAAACGCGTCCAAATCTCCCTGCTGGGCTCGTTGGACGAGGTCCGCATCCGCGATCCGCTGGACGCTGGGGTTGACATCGGGGGTCATCGCTGCTCCTTTTCGGCTGCGTGGGGCCGATAGAATCGGTACAGCGGAGTCATGATGACGTCTCTACCAGAGAAGGTCTATGCGGTTGAGCGCGTAGCGTGGCCTATTGCTTGCTGTAAAGCTCCGTGCCGAGAGAGCGTAGGAAAACTCTTGTCGTATACCGAAAACCTCCCCGCGAACTACAGTCGCTTCGGGATTGTGCCGTCAGAGGAAGACTCATAGTCTGCACATAGCCGATGTCTCTTCCATTACCCAACCTCGCGTCGTTCTGCTGGAAGCAACTTTTCCCCCTCCTTCTATCCAACCTGCCGGGGCAGGTGTCGGCTGGCATAGTTTAGGCCGGCACCTGCCGCTCGCCTTCCTCCCCTCGCCGCAGGAGGAGGAGCAGACGCCCTAACCGGGGACTGTCTGCGCTTCTTCAGGTTTCTCTGAACGGGGAGTACTTAATTTCCGTTGTGGTGCTTCTTGAGCCGTCGCAACAGCGATGTGGGGTGGATCCCCAGAATGTGGGCGGCCTGAGTCTTATTCTGGCCGCTGGCAGTAAGTACTTCGTCGATGTACCGCTCTTCCAGTTCGCGCAGGGTGACAAACTGCTCGCCCGTGGGCGAAAGTTCTTCGCTGTGTGAGAGCGGGCTGGCTGCGACTTCCGCAATATAGTCGCGAATCTCTTCCGGCAGGTAGGCAGCATCGATCTCGCCCTCGGGCGCCAGGATCATGGTGCGTTCGATCACGTTCTTCAACTCGCGGATGTTCCCAGGCCAGGGATACCGGTTCAGCAGTTCGGCCGCAGCCGGGGTGAAGCCGGCGAAGTTCTTCTTCAGTTCACGGTTGAAGCGCTGCAGGATGTCGAGAGCCAGCGGCACGATATCTTCCAAGCGCTCGCGCAGCGGCGGGATGGTGAGCGGAACCACATTCAAGCGGTAGAAAAGGTCTTCGCGAAAGCGTCCCGCCGCGACTGCCGCTTTAAGATCTTTGTTGGTGGCGGCAATGATGCGCACATTCACGCTGATGGCACGCGTTCCGCCCAAGCGCGTGAACGAGCCTTCTTCCAGCACGCGCAGCAGCTTGGCTTGCGTGCTCATGGACATGTCGCCGATCTCATCGAGAAAAAGTGTGCCGTGGGTGGCGCGTTCCAGCAGGCCTTCCTTGCGACGCCGCGCGTCCGTGAAGGCGCCTGGTTCGTATCCAAAGAGTTCGCTTTCCAGCAAAGTATCGGGAATTGCGGCGCAGTTCAGCTCCAGCATCTGTCCCTGCGCGCGAGGGCTGTGATAGTGGATGGCCTTGGCCAGAACTTCCTTGCCGGTACCGCTTTCACCCTGAATGAGGATTGTGGTTTTGTCAGCTTCGGCGGCCTTGCGCGCCATCTCGAGCATCTCACTCATCTGCAGGTTGCGGGTGACGGCAAGCGCCAGATCATAGCGGCCCTTGGCCGTCTGCACACTTTCGGTCAGGCGCACTCGCAAGGCCAGCGTCTCGGTGGCGCGACGGATGGTATTGGACAGGTCTGCCAGGTGGAAAGGTTTGATCAGATAGTCATACGCTCCCAGCTTCATGGCCTCCACGGCGCGTTCTACCTGGTGATAGGCGCTCATCATCAGCACGATGGCGGCGGGATTGTGTTTCTTGATCTGGCGAAGGACTTCGATTCCGTCGATTCCGGGCAGCACCACGTCAAGCAGCGCCATATCGGGCTTTTCCTGGACATAGACCTCCAGGGCTTCCTCACCCGAGCTAGCGAGAAAGACCTCATAGCCTTCTTCTCGCAGGGCGCGGCTGATGGTGCGCAGCGTCAGCGCCTCGTCATCAACGACCAGCACCGAATAGGACATTTTCTCCTCAACTTACCAGTTCTTCTTCCGGTTGCGGCAAGGAGCGTCCCAGTTGCCGCACCGGCAGGTTGAAGCGCACGGTTGTGCCGCGGTTGGGAACGCTCTCGACTCCTATCTCGCCGTGGTGATTGCGCACATAGGCCTGGCTGATGCTGAGACCCAGTCCCGTTCCCTGCCCGCGCTTTGTGGTGAAGAACGGCTGGAAGACTCGCGGCAGAATGTCCGCGGGAATGCCGCAGCCAGTATCGGCGACCCGCACCTCAATGCGGTCTTCGAACTTCACCTTGTCGGAACTAACGGTAATAGCTCCGCCCTGCGGCATGGCCTGGGCCGCGTTGAGCAGAAGATTCATCAACACTTGCGAAATCTGGTTGGCATCGGCAGTAATGGCCGGCAACTCCGGCGCAATCTCCTTCTTCAGTTCAATGGCGCGGAACATGGGTTGATGGCGCAGGAAGGAAAATGTATCGTCCACCAGCCGCTCCAGGCTGATGCGGCTGAGGCGCAGCGGACCCGGACGGGCATAGTTAAGGAGGCCGCGCACCGTCGCGGAAATGCGCTTGGCTCCTTCCAGGCAGGCGTTGATTTCGGCTCGTTGTTCCGGATCGGCGGCGGTCTTCAGCTCCAGCTCGAGGTGGGAAAAAATTCCGAGCAGGGGATTGTTGATCTCATGGGCGGCCCCCAAGGCCAGCTGCGACATGGCAGCATATTTTTCATAATCGGCAAGCTTGGCCTGGAACTGGCTCTTTTCCCGATCTAATTCGCGTTGTTCCTCCACCCGGTGGGCCAGGACCTGCTGCGCCATGTCACGCTCGTACTCGCTCTGTCGGGCCAGCAGCAAGGCTTGGCTGGCCTCAGCCCGTAACCGTCTGGACTGGCGCATGACCGCCACGGCTACGGCTGTTGTCGCAGCCAAGGCCACGCCGAGAATGACCACCACAGCTTGCCAGCTCGCCACGGCATTCCTCAACCGAGCGCAGAAATCCAAGCTACCTGCGCTTTTCCACAGTAATAACGATGGAATTATTGCTGGCTTCGCGCGGTGACCCGGGTCACGGTTCATCGTGAGCCCCAACACGCGAACGGGTCTTACTCCATGCCAATGAAATCACAGATACTTACGTTGGTCTGGATTATCCACAAAGGCAACCTCCAAGGCCATCCCCGCATTGACTTCGGCGTCCGTTCTTGGGTAGCCTTCCAGAAAGGAGGAAGGAATGCGCAAGATTGCGTTTGCTGTGATGGTGGTCTTGCTGTGCGGTTGCCTGGCGGTCGCCCAAGACTATTCAAAGGCAGTCCTTTTTGGCGGGTTTTCGCTGGCGCACCTGGATGCGGAAGGCGCTACCAATGCCAGCGTCTCGACCTTCTTCAGCACTCCTGGCTCCACCATAAAAACCTGGTATCCCGGTTGGGAAGTCTCTGGTCAGTACAACTTCACTCACTTGCTGGGCCTGAAGGCAGACTTTACCGGGAACTATGGGACGCCCTTGACGATTCCGGGGCTCTCAACTCCCGCTGCACGCTCCTACAGTTTCCTGTTTGGCCCAGTCGTCTCGCTGCACAGCGGACGCATGACGCCGTTTGTCCATGCGCTCTTCGGAGGTAACCACATTAGTATTGACGCCTCACCTCCGCCCGCCGGACTGAACAGTCCGGCCATCAGCGAGACGGCGTTTGCCATGGCCTTCGGTGGTGGTGTGGACTATAAACTCACTCGCCACTTCGGTCTGCGCCCCGGCCAGTTCGATTACCTGTACACCAATCATTGCGTGTCAGTTGCCGGGGCCTGCCAACTGGGCGTAGCCGGCACACCGGCCGCTCATCAGAACAACTTCCGGTTTGCGACGGGGGTAACTATTACGCCCTAATACGCGACCGCGCGGAAAACCGCTTCCCGCCGAGGCGATTCGTCGCAGCGGCGGGTTGTTTATCTGAGCGCCCCCCGCAACCGAGTCGCGAACTCTCTTCCACCCAAGCGCTGCAAAACCGGCGCCGACGGTTCGTCCACTCGGATGAAATCAAACGTCTTAATCTTGAGTGTTTGTGCCGGGAGCGCGCTTACAAATGTTTACTCTTCTTTGCTTGCGCCGTACGGCGGTGGCGACCCTTTTCGCATCTGATTCGATGCCGGCTTTGCTTCCCCCGCAAGGCCGTTTTGCGCGGACCAAAAGGGGGACAAAAACCACAACCCCGGTGTGAAGGGATACTCAGGAGGAAGTAATGCGGAAAGTGTTTTTCATTGCGGTGTTGACTGTAGTGGGCGCCAGTTTCGCGAACGCCCAGGATTACGCCAAAGGGGAATTGGCAGCCGGTTGGAACTACCTCCATGTTGATGGAGGTCCTGGAGGGACGCAGAACGGCCTTCCCGGCGGTTTCTTCGTTAACGGTACTTACTACTTCGCCAAGGTCCTGGGACTTACCGGGGACTTCGAGTACAACAAGAAGACATTCAGCACGGACGCGAATTTCGTTGCCGGTGACCAGGGACGCGTATTGAGTTTTCACGCCGGACCGCAAGTGAAAACGCGCATGGGCAGATTCGAACCCTTCGCGCACGCTCTCTTTGGCGTCACCAACGCGCAATTTACACCCGCGGGAGGTGCCAGCCTTTCCGACAATGCCTTTTCCATGAAGATAGGTGGGGGCCTGGACGTGGCTATGGTCCGTCACGTGGCTCTTCGGGTGGGAGAATTCAATTACTACCTGACCACGTTCGGCGCGAACAGTAACGTCAATTTCAACGCAGCCGACCACCAGAACAATTTCACATTCGGTGTGGGTGTTGTTCTGAGGTGAGGGGCTGCGCTCGCGCGGCCACCAGGAAGGCTTTGCACTCCCCGCAAAGCCTTTTCCTTTATCTGAGAGCCTATTCACCCATTACCTTCACGATGACCCGCTTAGGCCGCTGGCCGTCGAATTCAGCATAGAAGACGCGCTGCCACGTGCCGAGATCGAGCTTTCCCGCCGTAATGGGCAGCAGCACCTGGTGGTGCACAAGTATCGCCTTCAGGTGCGAGTCACCGTTGTCCTCACCGGTCTGATGATGGCGGTAGTCCTCACGAAACGGCGCCAGTCCTTCCAGCCACTCATCGATGTCATGGATCAGTCCGGACTCGTTGTCGTTCACATATACGCCCGCAGTGATGTGCATGGCCGAGACCAGCACCATTCCTTCGCGTACGCCGCTGCGCTTCACTGCGGCTTCCACCTGCGGCGTGATGTGAACATATTCGCGGTGTTTCTTGGTGTTGAAGGTCAGGTATTCGGTATGCGATTGCATGCCAGGCTCCATCGGTAGCGGCGTGCATTGTATTCTCCGCCGGCAGCAGTGCGCCCGCTCGTAAAGAAACTGTGGAATCACCGCCGAGGGCTGACGGGTCGCCGCTTCTGCGCTACTATCGTCCCGATGCGGGTCCTCGGTATCGACTGCGGCACGGAATACACCGGCTACGGCATAGTTGAGCAGACCGAGTCTGGCCAACTGCGGTCTCTTGTGGCCGGCGCTATCCGGTTGTCCCCCCGGGAGCCGCTGCCCCGCCGCCTGGAGCGCATCTACAGCGAACTCAGCGGGCTGATTGCAAGGCATGACCCGCACACGGTCGCCATCGAAGACGTGTTCTACGCGGTGAATGTGAAATCCGCTCTCAAGCTCGGGCAGGTGCGCGGGGTGGCCATGCTTGCTGCGGCTGCCGCCGGATTGGAGGTTTGCGAGTACGCGCCGCTGGCAATTAAGAGCGCGGTGGTGGGCTACGGAAGAGCCGAAAAGGCCCAGGTGCAGCATATGGTGGCCGCGTTGCTGCGCTTGCCGGAGGTTCCCGAACCGCCTGATGTCGCTGATGCTCTCGCCATTGCGGTTTGCCACCTGCACACCGCGGCCACCCTGGTTCGCCAGAATAATTTGTGATTTGGATGGGAACATCGCCCGTCGGAACCATAAGTCACCGGTTCATTGTTATTCGAATGAAACCTCTTCTCCGCGCCGCCGTCCTCTTAACGACGATTGGGTGCGCCAGCCTCCGCGCCCAGGCGCCCCGCACTGAAACGCCGGCGCTGGCCTCGAAACCCACGGTGACATTCTCCTTCGACTGGCCGCGCATCGAGCCGCATCGCTACCGCATCGCCGTGGAGGACAGCGGCAACGCGATCTATCAATCCTGGACAGCTGAAGCGGAGACCGAACCACCCAGTGGCGACGATTCCTATCGGCAGACTTTCACGATGTCAGCGCCGGCGCGCGACCGGATTTTTGCGCTGGCACGCGAGCTCAGGTATTTCAACGGCGACTTCGAGTATCGCAAGCACCCCGTGGCTGTGACCGGCGAGAAGATCCTGGCCTATGCCGATGCCGAGCGCCGGTTCGAGACCCGCTATAACTGGTCGGAGAACCAGGGCGTGGGCGACTTGACTGCGCTCTTCCAGGGCATCTCCATGACGATCGAGTCGGGTCGCCGCCTGAAGCGTCTGCGCCGCTTTGATCGCCTGGGACTGGATGAAGAACTGAAAAGCCTGGAGCATTTTGCCGTTGAACGCCGAGCTGTGGAACTGCAGGCAATTGCGCCAGTTCTGCTGGAGATAGCGGGCGACTCTGCAGTCCTCAACATCGCCCGGCAACGTGCCCGGCACATTCTACAGATTGCCGGCGTGCCGCTCAGTGCCGATACAAAGGCCTTTACGCAGTGAGTTCGTGAGGTGCGCCCCGGATCGTCTTAGCGCACGATTACGCCCGCGTAACCGACCACGGTGTCGTGATCGCCGGAGACGTCAGCTGAAGTTGCGTATTTGATGAGCTCGGCCGACTCCGCGCCCAGGCGCCGGGCTGCGGTCAGCATGGCGACGGTGGGCCCGTATCCGCACATGCTGATCTCTTCATTTACTACAACGTCGAAGAGGCCCTTGGGGTCCAACTTCAGGATCTGCTCGATGGCCTTGCTGTCCTTGACGCGGGTTACCGCGTCCGATTCGTAGTGGTTCATGTCGCTGGAAGCGATGATAAGAATTTTTCCGCCCTGGTCGGCGATTACCCGCGCCATGGCTTCTCCCATCATGGCCAGCGGCTCGTACGATCCCACGCCCACAGCGATGGGAACAAAGGTGAGGGTCCGCCGCAGGGCCTGCAGGAACGGCAATTGCACTTCCAGCGAGTGTTCCGCGCGATGCGCGCCAGCGTCTTCTGCAAGTTGGTGGAAGCAGTCGCGTAACGCCATCGCGAGTTCATGGTCAATTGCTGTCTGGCCCAGCGGCGTCTCCCACGTTCCTTCACTCATGATGGCCAGCGGCTTGCCCACGCCGGTGTGGTTGGGACAGAGGACGATGCAGCGCTCCGGCAAAGCCAGCCGCGCGTAGACCGCCCCCGCCACGTGCCCGGAGTACATATAACCTGCGTGAGGAACCACGCAGCCCGTGGCGCCGACTTTCTCTCCCGTAGCCGCGAGGTACGATTGCACGTCTCGCATCAGGGCTTCCGGCTGCGCCGGATAGAACCGCCCAGCCACCGCCGGATGACGCACGGTACTCATGGCCGACTCCTTTAATTCATCGGGTCATGTGGCCCCCGGGTGATCGGGTGATCTGAAAACAGCCGAAGCCGAGGTTTTCAAATGACCCGATGACCGATCTCCCGATGACCCGATTCCTGCAACGCCTTGAACACCGCCGCCGCCTTGGTCAGCGGTAACGCTTCCGCGCGCGCGTCGGGCCTGACGCCGGCCCTGGTGAGCGCAGACTTGATTTCCACGCCGGGGTAACGCAGCTTCAGATTGTTCGCCAAGGTTTTCCGCTTCTGCCCAAAAGACAGCTTCAGGAATTCGAGAAACTCCTGGCCACGCACCCCGAGGCCTAGTTCCTGCGGTTCCATGGTAAGCCGCACCGCCGTGGAATGCACCTTGGGAGGTGGCGAGAAGGCGTCCGGAGGAAGCGTGAACAGCTTCTCAATGCGTGCACAGAGCTGCACCATCGCCGAGAGCAGTCCATACTCACGCCTGCCTGCTCTGGCCGCGATGCGGTCAGCGACCTCACGCTGCACCAGGATGACCATGCTCGAGAGCAATTCCGGAAACGCCAGCAGGTGCTCGAGGATGGGCGAGGTGATGTAGTAGGGAAGGTTGCCGACTACGCGGGCCGGTCCGGTGAAGGGGTGATTGGCGGTGCCAGCCACGCGCGGCCGCCGCAGCAGGCTCACAAAGTCGATATCGAGCACGTCGCCCTCGAGAATCTCGATGCCCGGGCGGTGCGCGTACTTCATGCGCAGTTGCGCGCCCAGCACGCGGTCGAGTTCGATGGCGATCACGCGCTTGGCCCGTCCTACCAGCAGATCGGTGAGCACGCCGCGTCCGGGGCCGATCTCGACCACGGTCTGTTCTGACAGATCACCCAAGGCTTCTACGATGCGCTCAGCGGCGCTGCGATCGGTCAGGAAATGTTGTCCCAACTTGGGCCGCCGGTTTACCCTGGCTGCGGTTCTTGCCATCCGCATCTCCTCTTACATTGACCGTTTTTCCAATTGCCGGTTAGACTGGACTTCCAGCCGGCAGTCACTTTACTTCCACTGGGTGGAATTCCGGAGGTTGATCTGATGCGCATCGCCTTTGTGGCCTCGGAGTGTGTTCCGTTCTCCAAAACCGGCGGTCTCGCCGACGTCGTGGGCGCTTTGCCCCCAGCCCTTGCTGCCATCGGCCACGAGGTTGATGTTTACCTCCCCAAGTATCGCCAAACCAAGCTGACCAATCCGCGCACCCTGCTGCGCAGCGTCACCGTGCCTTTCGATGACGAGTACCGCTTCTGCTCGGTCCTCGACGGCGGTACGCACGCCGGCGTCAAATTCTACTTCATCGACTATCCGCCGTTCTTCGATCGCGAGCATCTCTACGGCACACCCGCCGGCGACTACTCGGACAATGCCGAGCGCTTCGCGCTATTTTCGCGCGCCGTGCTCGAGGCCGCGAAAATCTTTGGCGCACCGGACGTCTTCCACTGCCACGACTGGCAGTCGGCCCTGGTGCCGATTCTGCTGAAAACGCATTACGCCGAAGACCCGGCGTTCCGCGGCTCGTCCTCGGTTTTCACCATCCACAACATGGGATACCAGGGACAATTTCCGCCCGAAACCCTTCCCCTGCTGATGCTGCCCTGGGACCTGTTTACCATCGGCAAGATGGAATTCTACGGCAAAGTGAATTTCCTGAAGGGCGCGCTGGTGTTCTCTGACTTCATCACCACGGTCAGCCGCAAATACAGCCAGGAGATTCAGACTCCCGAGTATGGCTTCGGCCTGGAAGGCGTGCTGCGCGGCCGTGCCTCGACTGTCACCGGCATTCTCAATGGCGTGGACTACAACGTCTGGAGCCCCGACAGCGACACCTTCATCAAGGAGCACTACTCACCAGACGATCTCAGCGGCAAACTGGTTTGCAAGCAGGACCTGCTGGCGGAATTTGGCGTCACCACGCCCAACCTGCGGCTGCCAGTGATCGGTATCGTGTCGCGGTTCGCGGCGCAGAAAGGCTTCGACCTGATCGCCCAGATCATCGACCGCCTGGCGCGGGAAGAGATAGTGATCGTTGCTCTCGGCACCGGCGACAAGGAGTACGAAGACCTGTTCCGCAAGATGAACCAGCAGTTACCGCAGAAGATTCTGGTCAGAATCGGCTTTGACAACGCGCTGGCGCACAAGATCGAAGCCGGCTCCGATATGTTCCTGATGCCCTCGCGCTACGAGCCGTGCGGCTTGAACCAGATCTACAGCCTAAGGTACGGCACCGTGCCCGTGGTTCGCGCCACCGGCGGCCTCGACGACACCATCGATCCCTGGGACGCGCGCACCGGCCGCGGCACCGGCTTCAAGTTCAGCGATTACACGGGCGAAGCGCTGCTGGCCACCATCCGCCAGGCGCTTGCGGCCTTCAAAGATTCGAACGGCTGGCAGACCCTGACGCGCAACGGCATGGCGAAGGATTTCTCGTGGGCCAGTTCCGCGCGCGAGTACGTACGCATCTACGAAAAGTCGCGCCAGTTGCGCACCAGCGCCCGGACCGAAGCGGTTTTGGTCTAAGAAGCAGCCACGGATTTGCGCGGATGTTCACGGATCCGGTTTTTGATCTGTATCGATCCGGGCAAATCCGTGGCGTTTTTTCGCGAACGCATAGAACACTGGTACCCCTGCCAGAATCACCAGCAGTCCGGCAGCCGAGTTGAGCAGGTTCTGCGCGAAGGTGTAGCAGAGCAGCACCGCTGACGTAGCGATGAACAGCGCCGGCACCAGGGGATATCCCCACATGCGATAAGGCGCGCGCTCGCCGTGGCGGCGGAAGATGAATACCGTGCTTGCCGCGAACATGTACCCCAGCCACTCCGCGAAGATGGCGAGCGAGAACAACTGGCGGAAAGTCGGCGCCAGCAGCAACAGCAGGATGGCCAGTGCCGCTTGAACCAGCAGTGAAATCGAAGGCGTATGAAACCGCGGATGAACTTCCGCCAGCGCAGAGAAAAAGTATCCATCGCGCGCCGCCGCGAACGGCACCCGCCCGCCGCTCATCACCGTGCCGTTCAGCCCGACCAGCATGGAGAGCGCCATGCCGGCGGAAACCAGCGCCGCGCCCCACTGGCCCACCGACACCGCGATCGCGTCCGAGGCCGGCCGCGGCGAGGCTGCGACCGCCGATGCCGGCAGCACGTATTGCACGGCGGCATTGGTCAGCATGTAAAGCACCGCGATCATGCCCATGCCGGCGATCAGCCCGATGGGCAGGTTGCGCTCCGGCCGGCGGACTTCACCCGCCACCATGGTCAAGTCATTCCAGCCGTCGTAGGCCCAGAGCGCGGCCACCAGCGCAGCCATGAACCCGGCAACGCCGCCGGTCGCGCCGGAGAAGTTGGTTGCAAAGTTGCTCCACCTGCCCGATGCGGCCATGAATCCCACGGCCACAATCGCCGCGATCATCACAATCTTCAGCAGCGTGAACACCAGCTGAAAATCGCCGGCCCTCCGGATACCGATGTAGTTGAGCGCGGTGATCAGCACGGTCGCGGCAATGGCGACCAGTTGGCCGTAGCTGATGGCGATCGGCCCCGAGAGCAGCTCCTTGGGCAGGAATGCAAAGACGCTGAACGTCCCCAGGATACGTACCAGCCCCGCGGTCACGCTGGCGATGGAAGCCGGCTTGGCGATCAGCGACCACGTCCACGAGTAGAGAAATCCTGCCAGCGGTCCGTAGCCGTCGCGGAGATAGGCATACTCGCCGCCGGCTTCGGGCCGCTTCGAACTCAGCTCGGCGTAGGTCATCGCGCCGAAGAATGAGAGCAGCCCGCCGACGATCCATGCCAGATAGACCAGGCCCGACGAGCCGACCGCCTGCATCATCTCGGCCGGAACCAGAAAAATGCCGCTGCCGATCACGGTGCCGACGACAATCGCCGCCGCGTGGCTCGCGCCCAGCTCGCGCAACAGACCGGGAGCTGAACTGGAGTTAGCGGCCATGCGGCTCGCTTGCTTCGGCCAGCAGCACGCTGGCGGCGTAGCCCACAGTGAAAGTCATCGCTGTGCCGATGACCACATACCAGGTCCAGGGTATGCGCGTTGCGGTCCACACATAGATTTCGGAGACGAGCCCGCAGGCCATCCCGATGATCGCTCCGCGCTGGTTGGCGCGCCGCGTCAGCATTCCCAAAAGAAAAACGCCGAGCAGCGCTCCGTACGCTACCGAAGCAATCGAAAGGCCGACCTCCACCACCCGCCCACCGCGCCGCGATAAGAGCGCGAGGCAGAACAGCACCAGCGCCCATACGATGGTCGCGAGGCGCGAAACCCTGACGCGCCGCTTCTCGCCCATGCCTGGATTGCGGCGAAGATAGAAATCGACGATCGATGTTGAAGACAGCGAATTCAGCGCCGCGCTCAGGTTCGACATCGCCGCCGCCAGGATGGCCGCAATCAGCAGCCCCGAGATCCCGTGCGGCATGTACTGCACGATGAACGTCGGGAAGATGCGGTCGGATGATCCCGCCGGGTGTGCGCCGCGGTAGAAGACGAACAGCATCACGCCGACGATCAGGAAAAGCGCGAACTGAAAGAGAATGGCTGCGCCGCTCGAGAGCAGCGCCGCCTTCGATTGCCGCTCGCTGCGGGCCGAGAGCAGCCGCTGCACCATCAACTGGTCGGTGCCGTGGCTGGCGGTAGTGAGAAACGTTCCCCCGATGATTCCCGCCCAGAAGGTGTAGGTCTTATGCAGCACCGGCGAAAAATCGAAAACGCGAAATTTTCCGGCGGCATCGGCCACGGCGTGCACCGTGGCCCATCCGCCGGGAACCGCGTGCAGGATGGTGAAGAAGCCCACCAGAGTCCCGCCAACGTAGATTATGGTCTGCACCACGTCGGTCCAGATCACCGCCGCCAGGCCGCCTTCGAAGGTGTAGACCATGGTCAGCAGGGTGATGATGGCGATGGAAGCAACCTCGCCGGTGCCGATGGCGATACCCACCACGATCGACACCGCAAATACGCGCACCCCTTCCGCCGCAGCCCGCGTCACCAGGAACAAGCCGGCGGTCAGCGAGTGCAGCGTGCGGCCGAAGCGGCGCTCGATCAACTGATAGGCGGTATACATCTCGCCGCGAAAATACTGCGGGATGAACAGCAGGCTGATGATCACTCGCGCCACGAGATACCCAAAGACAACTTGCAGAAAACCGAGATTCGAGTCGAAGGCGAGCCCGGGGATGCTGATGATGGTCAGGGTGCTGGTTTCAGCGGCGACAATGGAGAGCGCAATCGCCCACCAGGGAATGTTGCGGTCGGCGAGGAAATAGTCGCGCAGGCTGCGCTGCGATTTGCGGAAGCGCAGGCCGAAGACCGTGATCGCCGCCAGATAGAGCGCGATGATCGCCAGGTCGATCGGATCCAGCCGGTTGATTCAATCCTCCACATCCCGTTCAACTTCCGGGTGCAGATGGCTCTTGGCTATGGGCTCTTAGCTATTAGCCAAAGCCAAGCGCCAAAAGCTTGAGAGCCAAAAGCCAAGAGCCAAGAGCCGAGAGCGATAGTACGAAACTCGAACCGGATTCTCTCACACCTATGTTAGAAAATACGGCAATGGCTTTTTTCCTCGGCATTGACGGCGGCGGTTCCAAGACCGAGTGCATGGTGGGAAATGAGACCGCAGTGCTCGGCTGGGCGGGTTCGGGTTCATCGAAGATCGCCCGCGTAGGCGAGGAAGCTGCCGGCACAGCGCTGCGAGATTGCATCGAGCGAGCGTGCGCGAGCGCCGGGCTGTCTCCAAGTCAGATCGTTCACACGTGCATCGGCGTGGCCGGAGTTTCGCAGGCGGGCGCCGTGGCGGCGACCCGTCGTCTGCTCGGCAGTATGGTTGCCGGCGAGATTGTCGTGGTCGGCGATACCGAGGTCGCGCATCACGCGGCTTTCAATGGCGAAGAGGGAGTGGTCGTCATCTCCGGCACCGGCTCCATCGCCTGGGGGCGCAACCGCCGGGGCGAAGCGGCGCGTGCCGGAGGACTGGCGCCAGCGGGCGGCGATCCCGGCTCCGGACAATGGATCGGTCGCACCGCGCTCGAGTTCCTCCTGCTGGCCAGCGAAAACGGCCACAGCCCGGACCTTCTGTACGCTGTGCTGAAGGCGTGGAAGCTCGACCACCTCGAGGAGCTGCGTCGCTTGCTGCGCGGCTCGCCCGCGCCCGATTTTGCCGCCCTGTTTCCCATCATTGCCGTTTCTAACGATCCCATCGCCCGGCGCGTTCTGGCGCGCGCCGGCCGCGAACTTTCGCTCATCGCTGCCGACGTCCTCGCCAGCCTGTGGACCACTCCGGGACCGGTCAATGTGGCCATGTACGGCGGGGTTCTGGAAAACTCGCCCGAAGTGCGCGATGCTTTTGCAGCAGACCTGTGCGACCGCTATCCGGAAGCTCGCCCGGCGCTCGGTAAAAGACGGCCGGCGGAAGGGGCTCTGCTCGTGGCGCGCAGATCCGCTCTCGCCAAGACTCCGGAGTCTGCGTCCGCATAGTTTCTCGAAGCCGCATCCGCATGAACGATTCTCTTCCGTCCCTCGAGCAGTTGATCCACGACCCGTCTCCGGAGGTGTTGTGCACGGCCGCCGGCGATCCGCGGCTGACGGAAGAACTTGCCTTGGCTTTGCTCGAACGCCGCGACCTGCCCGCCAACGGGCTGGAGCGGCTGGCGAAGCATCCCGCCCTGAAGAAGAGCCGCAAGGTGCGGCTGGGGCTGGTGGCCCATCCCCACACCCCGCGCTTTGTCTCCCTGCCCCTGCTCAAGCATCTTCACACTTTCGAATTGATGCAGGTGGCGCTGACCCCGGCAATCGCCCCTGATGTCAAGGCGGCCGCCGATGAAGCGATTCTGTACCGGCGGGAAAAAATCTCACTGGGCGAGCGGCTTACTCTCGCCAAGCGGGGCTCCGGACGGCTGGCCGGAGCGCTGCTGCTCGATCCTGAGCCGCACGTGGCAGAAGCCGTCCTCGACAATCCGCAGCTCACCGAGGCGCTGGTCGTGAAAGCTCTGATGAAAGAGCGGTCGCCGCAAGCGCTGGCGGAAGCTGTCTGCCGGCATCCGAAGTGGCCGTTGCGTCGCGAAGTGCAGCGCGCCCTGCTGCTCAACGCCGGAACGCCGCTGGGACGGGTGCTGGTGTTCGCGCGCAGTCTGCCGACGGATTCCCTGCGGGAAATCATGTGGCAATCACGGCTCAACGAGAACGTAAGAGCCTATCTGACTCGCGAACTCGAGGGGCGCGGTGCCGGCACCGCCGAGCCGGATCCTGGCATCGCAGACCCGCACTGAAGCCGGGCCGCACGCGGCCGGGAAGCATCCCCATTCCCAAGGTGCACTCAGCAGTAATTGTCCTGATGGTGCGCTGCGCACAGCGTTCTTATTACCTCGGTTACTTTGCCGGCCGCGATGTCGGCTGTAATCTAGGCTCGCTCTGAGAGAGGAATCTTGAAACAAACATCGGATCACATGCGCGGCATCACCGATGAGCTCCGGCTTCTGCAGAAACTGCTGCAGGAATCGCTGCTCGATGGTTCCTGCATGAGTTCCGACCAGTCGATGATGATGGAAGCGGTGGACGACTTCAAGTCCGTCATTGACCAGATGCGGCAGTTCCTCTGGTTTTATTTGAATGCCCTCGCGAGCGGCGAGCAGATGATCGACCTGCTCCGCCAGGCGGCGCAGACCGGCGCTGACGCCCGAAAAACCATGGAGCAGATCGAGTCCCTGCCCGACTACGGCTTTGTCCACTACCAGCTGCCTCCCAATCGCAAGCCCAACTGAGTTTTCCTGCTCGGAATTTCAGTAGCAGGGGACAGGACCTACGCGCCGCAAGGCGCTGATGTCCTCGTCTGCGCTGAGCAGGCAGGCCTTGACAATGGTAACGTATATGTTACCATTTAATCATGATCGAACTCCGGGAGTATCTGGACCGGAACGGTCGCAGTCCGTATGCCCAGTGGTTTGATTCGCTCGATGCACCCGTCGCGGCGAAGGTAGCGTCGGCTCTCATCCGAGTCAGCCAGGGAAATTTTTCCAATGTAAAAGGCGTCGGTGGCGGAGTTCTCGAGTATCGGGTCAGCTTTGGGCCTGGCTACCGGATTTATTTTGGCAAGGACGGCGAACTGCTTGTAGTCCTACTTGCCGGAGGAACGAAGAAACGGCAGCAGAGAGATATCAAGGATGCGATTGCACGCTGGCAGGACTACAAGGCCCGGAAGAAGAATCAGGAGAAATAGGAATGCCACTGACACGAGATTTTCGTGAGACCATCAAGGCGCGCGTGGAACGCGATCCGGCGTTTCGCAAAGAGCTGCTGGTAGAGGGGATCGAAGCGTTTCTCTCCGGCGACGTGGAGACCGGGAAAGCCATCCTGCGCGACTACATCAATGCCACGGTCGGGTTTAGCGAATTGGCTGAGGCGGTGCACCGTTCGCCCAAAAGCGTGATGCGGATGCTGGGCCCAGATGGAAATCCGCAGGCGCAGAATCTGTTCGAAATTATTGCCTACCTGCAGCGCGAGGCAGGCGTCCATCTTACCGTGAAGATTGGCCGGGCTTCCTGAAGCGATTTCAGTGAGTATGCAAACTTTGTCCAGGAATAATCACAGCGATCGCGGTCGGCGGGACGTTTGTCGGTGGCTGTGTTGGTTTCTTGTTCGCATTGATAATGGGACCAGGCTTGGATCTTGTTGATGGACCAGCAGCAGGCGTCATGTTCGCTATGTCGGTGCTAGGCTGCGCAGTCCTGGGAACGCTGCTTGGTCTTTTCTTCTCGTGGAGATGGGTACGGAAGCGATCAGCCAGAACCACATCTGTTCTGGAGTAACTCTTAGTTCCCCTCAAAATGCTTCCTGATCGCCTCTGCCTGCCCCCGCGTTACGACGGCTGAGAGCGCCGCCGCATCGGCCTGCTGCACCGCGCGCACGCTGCCGAAGTGCTCCAGCAGCCGCCGCCGCGTGCTTTCGCCCACGCCGGGGATTTCCAGCAGCTCGGAGTTTCGGTCGCGCATCGAGCGGCGCTTGCGATGAAACGTGACGGCGAAGCGGTGCGATTCGTCGCGGATCATCTGCACCAGGTGCAGCACCGGCGAGTGATGGTCGAGCGCGACCGGTTCGTTTTCCTGCCCGTGGACGTAAATGATCTCCTCGCGCTTGGCGATCGAGGCCAGCGGCTGGTTCACGATCTCGAGCGACTCGAGCGCCTCCGCCGCGGCGTGCAGTTGCCCGATGCCGCCATCGATCAGCACCAGGCTGGGCAGCTTCTGCTTTTCCGCCAGCACGCGCTTGTAGCGCCGCCCGACCACTTCGCGCATGGAAGCGAAATCGTCCACGCCATCGACCGAGCGGATGATGAACTTGCGGTAGTCCGACTTCTTCATCTTGCCGTCCTCCCACACCACCATCGACGCAACGGTCTCGGCGCCCTGGATGTGGGAAATGTCGAAGCACTCGATGCGGCGCGGCAGTTCGGGCAAGGTGAGCGCATCCTGCAGCGCCTCCTGGATGGCCTTGGTCGCCGGCTTCATCACGCGGAAGCGCTGGTCGTACGACTGCTTGGCGTTGCGCGCGGCCAGATCGATGAGCGAACGCTTCTCCCCACGCTGCGGCACCAGAATCTCCACCCGTTTCTGCCGCTTCTCGGAGAGCAGCTCTTCCAGCGTCTCGCGGTCTTCAAAGTCAATCGGCACGTAGATGCTGCGCGGCACATATTGCTGGTCGATATAGACCTGCTTGAGCAAAGCGGAGAAGAATCCGCCGGGATGAAAGGCGTCGCTGGAGGCGTAGCCAGCTACGTCTCTACCGGGCGAATTTTCTTCTGTAGAGACGTAGCTTGCTGCGTCTCTCTCCGGCAGCTCCTCCCAGAAGAACTCGCGGCGATCGAGCACGCGTCCGCCGCGCATGTGGAACAGATTCACGGCGAGCATCTGGTTTTCGTAGTGATAGCCGAAGACGTCGGCGTCGTCGCCTTCGACGGCATCCATGCGCTGCTTTTCGTGAAGCTGCTCCACCGTCGCCAGCAGATCGCGATACTTCGCCGCCCGCTCGTACTCCTGCTCTCCAGCGGCCTGTTCCATCCGCCGGCGCAGGGAATGCGCCAGGTCGGTCTGGCGGCCTTCGAGGAATAGTCGCACATCGCGCACGGCTTCCTGGTAGGCCTCTGGCGAGGTCAGCTCCTTAACGCACGGGCCCAGGCAGCGCTTGATGTAGTACTGCAGGCACGGCCGCGGATGGTAGCGCGTCAAGTCGACGTTACAGGATGGAACCCTGAACGCGCGGTGGATCAGGTCCACGGTTCGGTGCGCCAGATTGGCAGGAAAGTACGGCCCGAAGTACAGGCTGCCGTCTTTTCTCAAGCGCCGCGTCACGTAGACGCGCGGAAAGCGCTCGCCGGCAGTCAACTTGATGTAGGGGTAAGTTTTGTCGTCGCGCAGCAGAATGTTGAAGCGAGGCTTCTTCTGCTTGATGAGGTTATTTTCCAGCGCCAGCGCCTCTTTTTCGTTATCGACCACGATGTAGCCGACGTCCACGGCCTCGCGCAGCAGCGATCCAGTCTTGGCGTCTTCGGCCCGGCCTTCGAGAAAGTAGGAACGCACCCGCGAGCGCAGGTTTTTCGCCTTGCCGACGTAGATCACCTCTCCCTCGGCGTTTTTGTAGAGATACACGCCGGGGAGGGTGGGCAATTCCCGGATTTTCTGCTGCAAGTCCATACCGATCTACCGTCCGCCGGCGTCAGATGACCCTGGTAAAAATTCTACTCTCCCTCCAGCGATTGCCCGGCGGGGCCCCCGGAACTGCCCCAGGGTGTGCATAATTGCATGTACTTTCAATCTCTTAGCGGCTTTGGGCCAAGCGCAGGAAATGGCAGGACGTTTGCTATTGCACCTATCGAGCACGGCCGGTTGGCTTGGCCCTGCGAGTTCGACCCAGGAGCCCTCCCTCATGAATCGCAAGTTGTTCGTACTTTCCGGCGCTCTCAGCATGAGCCTGGTTCTCATTGCTGGCTGCTCGACCAAGAACTACGTTCGCAACCAGACCACGCCGCTGGTCGACAAGACCAATGAATTGGATGATCTGACGGCGAAGAATACTCGCGACATTCGCGACGCCGATGCCCGCGCGCAGCAGGGTATCCAAAGCGTGCAGGCCAAGGCCGCCGAAGCCGATCAGAAGGCCCTCGCTGCCGGCAAGTCGGCGGACGAGGCCCAGGGTCTGGCCAACCAGGCGAGCAATCGGGTTACCAGCCTGGCCAACACCGTCGCCAACCTGGATAACTATCGCCCGGTGGTTGAGACCTCGGTTCACTTCGGGTTCGACAAGGCTGCCCTGACCTCCAAGGCCAGGCAGGCCCTCGACGAGCTCAGCCAGGACATCCCCAACACCAAGCACTACATCATCGTGCTCGACGGCAATACCGACTCCACCGGTCCTGCCGATTACAACTACCAGCTCAGCCAGCGCCGCGCTTCCGCCGTGATTCAGTACCTGGCGGAGAAGTACGACGTTCCGGCGCACAAGATTTATGTGATCGGTCTGGGCAAAGACAAGCCGGTGGCTCCGAATTCAAGCACCGCCGGGCGCGCCAAGAATCGCCGCGTGGATGTGCGCCTGATGACCAACATCGCCGAGAACCAGACCGCTTCCAATGGCGGCCCCAGCGGCGGGACGCAATAACGGCAAAGTTTTCCTCCCCCCGAGGAACTTTCACCACAGGCCGTTCCGAGATATCGGAACGGCCTGATTTTTTTGCCCGAGCGAGCGGAAGCCGGGTGCCCCACATCTGCCCGCTTTTGGCAGATGTGGGGCCTTCACACTCACCCACGTTTCCCAGAATCGGGGAAACGTGGGGCACCCCGCTGAGCGCCTCAACCTCGACTTCGCGCGGGGCAGGGTTCGGGGCACCCGTCTGTCTCCTTAAGGAACACCCGCGTGAATTTTTTCTTTGACAAGCTATATTCAGTATGATATATGATTATTCATAATTATGGCAAATAGATAAGTGCTTGCGGCTCAAGATTTTCCCTTTAACTCCTCTGCTTTCATAGATCACGGTCGCGATCTCCCCCTAACTCTAATGATTTCAACAGGAGTGACAAAAGGGGGGGGTACCCTATATGGCCCGAAAGCCTGCCCGATGTGAACACGTCAAGAGCAACGGCGTGCGTTGCGGCTCGCCCGCGCTGCGCGGCGAACTCTACTGCTACTTCCACCACAACCTGGCCGGCGAGCGGGTCAACGTTTTCCCGCTGCTCGAGGATGGCAACGCCATCCAGCTGGAGCTGGGCGAGATCATCCGCGCGCTGGTGGACGAGCGTATCGACACCAAGCGCGCGGCTCTCGTCCTGTACGCGCTGCAGATTGCCGCCCACAACCTGCCCAATGTCGACTTCGAGCCCGGTCCGCGCAAGGTGGTCGTCGAACCTTCGCTTGAATTGCGCTGCCTGCGTAAGTCTCCGCAGCCGGCCGCGCCGGGACCGGCCACGGACGCGCAGCCCCTCCCGCAGCGAACTGGAAGCGAGGCGTAAAACTGGTGCATATGGCCGCAGAATCAAAACGATCCGAAGTAGTGCCCTCGAGCCGAGTACAATCATTGGTTATGCTGCGAGGCATCCCGCTGCTCGTGCTTGTGCTGGCCGTCGCGGCCTGCGCCTGGGGCCAGGCGGAAATCCCGCGGGACCAATCGCAGCCCCCTTCGGCCGGCCAGGCGCCGCCCCGCTCCGAGCCTGTGACCCACGGGCCGGAAGACAGCTCGAGCCGGGATGAAAGTGCTGGTCCGCCGCCCGAGCCGCCGGATGACAGCGTGACTGAGCTTCGTCCCTGGGACCCGCACAAGGCGATGAAGAATGTCGAGATCGGCGACTACTACTTCAAGCAGCAGAACTACAGAGGTGCGCTCAGCCGTTACTGCGAGGCGCTGCAGTACAAGCCCAAAGACGCCGTTGCTACTTTCCGGACGGCGGAGGCGCTGGACAAACTCGGCGACCTGGGCAGCGCCCAGGGATATTACGAGGACTATCTGAAGATTCTGCCCAAAGGGCCGTTCGCGGCGCAGTGCACGAAAGCTCTGGCGCGAATCAAGAGCCAGGCCGAGATTCCGAATAAGCATTTGGCCGAGCGTGCGGGCTGCGCCGAACCGGGCAAGGCAGCACGATCGAAGCCGGAACCGTTCGACCCGGATCGGCCCGTGCTGACGCGCAATCCTACTTCTCAACCCTCAGGAACGAGCCGGTAGAGGCGTCGACGGAAACGCGGAGCTTGGCGTCGCTCTCCGATGTCCCGTAGATCACGTGCCATAGCAGTTCATTGCTGCTCGCGTTCCAGGCGAGGACGTACTTGACGGGCTGTTGCGGTGCGGCGTCGAGCAGCTTCCTTCCGCCGTGTTCCTGGGCGACCTCAAAGGCTTTGTCGCTGTCGGTCTTCAGGAAGGCGATATCGAAGGTGCGCGTGGAGGTGTTGGCGGGATTGAAGGTGTCCTCGGTTCCGGGATTGACGCCGCGCTCGGGCGCGTCCGGCCCCGAGATTCCGGACCAGAGATAGGGCTTGACCGCGCGCTTGCCGGCGGAAGCGAAATAACCGCGCCAGATGCCGGCCTTGCCGTCGGTTCCCGGCGCCTGAGTCACGGTCTCGGATTCGAGGCGAAAGGGCTGGGCGTCAGGAGCCCAGCTCCGCGCGGTGACGAATAATTTCTGGAAGGCCACCCTTCCGGCAAGTACCTCAGTCTTGGGCGGCTCGGGCTTGGCCGCAGCCGGGCTTGGGCCGGAAGAGCAGCCCGCCAGTACAACCGTCATCGCGAGGGCGAGGAGGTATCTTTTCATCAGGTGAGCCACCCATGCCGGCGGCATCCTTCGCGCAGGCAATTCAGATGCGAAGATTGTAAGCGGAGGAGACCATCGCGGAAACATTTACCTGCAGTCTGCTCCAGAGGCCATAGCCGGAGAAGAGGGATTCTCTGAAAGATTTCTTTTTCGCTTTAAACAAGATTCCAGCTGACCGCGCGCAAACCAGGCAAACATGCACGGATGGCGAACTACTGCACACCGGAGCTTGACGCCCCAGCCTGGCGAGCTTGTTCCTCCGTATCCTGGAGGTGAGACTTGGCCTCGTCCAGTTGCTTCTGCTTGTCCGCAATTTCGGAGCGGAACTTGGCATCCTGCTCCGCCCACGCCTTGCTGTCGCGCAATGCGTTGCCGGCATCGGCGTAGTAATTTGCGACTTGCAGTTTGTACTCCCGCTGCAGCAGATCGAGTTCTTTTTCAAGTGCGGCGACGGTCTTTTTCTGATCTTCGAACTTGCTCTGCCAAGCCTGGTCGGATTGCGGCGCCTTCTTTTCCTCCGCCTTGGCTTCCTTCGCGGGCGCTGGCTGTCTTGCTTCCGGAGGTTTGGCAGCGGACTTTTGCTCGCCTTCTTCCGCTGGCGGAGCTCCTACGACGCTGATGGAAGCGGTGGTGGGAAGATTGTCGTTGGTATAAACCTTCTTGGCCGGCGGCCGTGGTTCTTTGCGGGCAGCGCGCGCGGCGTCACCCAGCGATTCCGATTGCGCGCTTGCTCCCAGGACGCACGCCACAGCTACGGCTCCCACTGCCAGCATGAACTTGATTCGTTTCATGACACTCCCATCCCGGAAAATGCAGGTAAAAGACGGACTTCTTCCTTTTGCGAGCATAGCTCCGAGGTGCAACGACAGCAATGTTACCTTGGTCCAACGGCGACGTAGGCCCGGCTGCGAAGAGGGAAGCGCAACGGTAAACTCTGTCGGCAGGCTAACTCACCAGCTTGCGCCGCAACACCCGGACAGCGACGGTAAGCACCACCACCACGACCACAGTAGCCGCTCCCAGAGCTATCATGGTCTCTTTCATAAGGGCAGCACTCATCTGTAGAACCCCCAGTACCAACCGATGAGCCGGTTGCCGAAAAAGGCAGCAACCAGCGCCATGCTTCCCAGGAAGACCCCGAACGGCATCTCGTAATGGCGATAGATCATCATGGCCGACTTCCAGGCGCGCTTGCGCGCGGTCGCGGCCGGTTCATGCTGGCGTATCATGCGCCGGCGGGCGCGCTTCCACCAGACTGCCAGCATTGCCGCCAAGCCGAACATTGAGCCTACCAGTGAGGCCGCAAACAGGGTGAAGATGGTCAGCTTTACGCCCAGGAAGGCGCCGACCATGCCCATCAATTTCACGTCCCCGAACCCCATGCCTTCCACGCCACGCGCCCGGCGGTAAATGGCTCCCGCTCCATAGATGAACGACGCGCCTGCGGCCGCGCCCAGCCCGGAGTCCAGCAACGAGAGCAAACGCCAGGAAAAATCAGACCACATGGGCAGCTTGATCCACCCGGAGAGCAGGCGGCTGCCCAGGTCCTGCACCGGCACCAGCAGGCTGAACGCCAGACCCAGGACCAGCCCTGAGAGAGTGAGGGCATCCGGCAGCAGTTTGTGCTCGGCATCCGTAAAAATCAGGCCCACCAACAGGAAAGCGAAAGCACAAAACTTGAACATGGAAAAGGTCCAACTGAAGGTGGCATAGCAGGCCACAAACAGCAGACCGATGAGCAGTTCCACCAGCAAGTAGCGCGGCGAAATCCGTCCCTTGCACGCGCGGCAGCGTCCGCGCAGCAATAGCCAGCTCACTACCGGCAGGTTGTCATACCAGGCAATATGCGCCTGGCAGAGAGGGCACGCCGAGCTTGGCCGGATCACCGACATCTGTCGCGGCATACGGTATATACAGACGTTCAAAAAGCTTCCGAGGGTTAGGCCGTAGAGGAAGATCGGCACCGCGTAAATGGGGTCGAAATACATGGAACTGCCTGATTATAGGTGTGTAAACATCAGGCCGCCTGATTACTAAAGGTGTGCGGTTTCCGAGCCGGGAGCCGCGAGCGGATCATGGGGAGACCCCAAATCCCTTGGGGGCAGCCAATTATCGTTTACCGCTAACGTGCTTCTTTATCTTCTCTTCAGCACCGGACCATCAGGGTCGTTGGATTGCGGCGGCTGGTCCGAGTCGTTGTAGTCAGCGCTGCGGGCACTGTCCGGGTTACGGTTCGACCGGCCGCGCTGCACGGAAGAGACCGGTGTGACCGTCAGCGGGCTCTCGAGAGTGAAGCTGATCAGCGACTCGCTCGGGACATGAATCTGCGGAGCCTTACTGGCAGCCTGCACCCCGCCGCCGGCGCCCGCGCCCACGACGCCTCCAATGGCAGCTCCCTTTCCGCCGCCCGCAATGGCGCCGATGATGGAGCCCAGCACCGCGCCTCCACCGACCTTCTCGGCGGTGTTCTTGCCGCGCGAGGAACCCTCACGCGAGTACTGGCTGGTGTGAAGAGAATAGCGGCGTCCATTCACGGAGAGCGCGGTTAATTCGAGAGCAATCGCCGGTTTGCCGGAGAAGTGCCCGCCGCCTTTAAGTTCCGCAACGTGGCCCTCCATGTCCGCGCCCTGGGGGACAATTACCTTGTCATCAATGGTGATCGGCGCATCCAGAGTGGCGCGGAAGCGGTCCCCAGGCTGGTTGGTGCCGGAGTCGATGCTGTCAATCATCCGAACCTGTAATACCGTGCCATCCTGAATCGTTACCGGCTTCGGCGGTGGAGGGGGTGACGGCGGCGGAGGAGCCGGAGGCGGGGGCGCTGCTGCCACGGCCGGGGCTGCCGGCGCGCTCTGTGCCACAACCTGAGCGCTGCTCGCGGTGTTGCTTGCGGCCAGCACGGTTGCACGCTCATGCTTGGCATGAGCAGCGGAGCGCTGGGGGCGCGCTTTTGGTTTGGAAGGCCTTGCCGGCGATTTCGCTTCCGGTTGCTCTTCATCTGCCGGGGCCGCACTGGCGACAGCGGTCGATACTTGCAGGTTGTTGACTACGGTCCTGACCCCTTCCACCTGCGCCGCATCACTCGCCGCCGCCTGACGCTCGTTCTCGCTGCCCACGTTGCCGGTGAGGGTCACGATTCCATTGCGCGATGTCACCGTGATCTCACGAGTAACCGGAATGCCCCTGTCGGCGCTGATCTTGCTCTGGACCTCATTGCCTACCTGCGCGTCGTTGCGCGTCCGCGAGCACCCCAGAACCATCCCCAGCGCCATGCAGGCTGCCAGAGATAATGCACAGCACGAAAGCCTCGACTTCATGAGACTGCTCCTGCAAATCTGGATCCCGAACGGTATCAGTTTAGATGCATTGCCGGGCCTGCCGAGTGCCTCACGTTGAAAATTCCGTGAGGCCGGCCCAACTGTAATAACCCCAATTTCTCCCTAATGCCCCGGGATCATCGCCCAGCCTGACTGGTGTTGGGCCTCGGAGCGCGCTTTGCGGATCTGGGCGACATCTCCCATAACAATCAGGACAGTTGCTTGTCGCAACCCGAGGTTTTCAGGAGGATTAGCCCAGTAGGTGGCGCCAGTGGCGTCTTTCACAGCCAATACCAGAAGTCCGAAGCGCTCCTTCAGTTCCAAGTCTCCGATCTTCTTTCCAACCCACGGAGAGGCCCCAATCTGAATCTCTTCGATGCGCAAAGTTCTCGTCTGCTCTTTCAGCATCAGGTCCAGAAAACTGACCACGTGCGGGCGCAGCACTTCGCTGGCCAGGCGCAGCCCGCCAATGCGGTTGGGTGAGACGGTGCTGTTCGCCCCGGCGCGCAGCAATTTGTCGGTAAAGCGGGAATCGGTACAGCGCGCGACAACGCGTATATGCAAATTCCTCTGCCGGACCATGACCGTGATCACAAGATTGTCCTTGTCGAGGCTCAGCGCGGCGATCACACCGTGAGCACGGTCCAAGCCTGCTGCCTGCAGAACTTCCTCGTCGGTGGCATCACCGGTTACGGAGAGCAACTCCCGGCCATTGCCAGCCTGCTCGCGGTACCGCTGCAGCACCTCCTCGGAATGTTCGACCACCACGTAGGGAGAGCTCGTTTTCTGGAGTTCCTCGATCACGCAGCGACCGGTGTCGCCCAGTCCGCAGACGATGTAATGGTCCTTGATTTGGCTAATCCTGTTCTCCATCTTGCGTCTCCAGAAGAAGTGGGTAAGCTCGCCCTCCACCAGGAACGCGGTCACCACCGAGAATACGTACACCATGATGGTGACCCCGAAGAACACCACCATCATGTTGAAAACGCGCAGGCTGGGATTGTGCGCCGTATCCACGATCTCGCCATAGCCGACGCCCGCAAGGGTGATCACCGCCATGTAAAGCGCGTTGAGGAAGGTGACCGAAGGACCGCCCAGCAGGCGATATCCAGCAACGCTGACAGTCAGCATCAGGAGCAGCAAGACGACAGCCAGTTGGAGCCTTTGGCGGATGTTCATCAGCAGTTGCTGTCTTCGCTCACGCGGCCGACACGCGGGTCGAGGCATGGCCTGACGCCACGCCTGCGCATTCAGGGGAAAGAATTGCGGCGCGATTGTAGCACAGGAGGCCCCGCGGCCTGTGCGCTACACTCTCGGCATGCCGGACCTTAGCGCCTTCGTTCTGGCTGGCGGACGCAGCAGCCGCATGGGTAGCGACAAGGCCTTTCTCGTGTTCGAAGGCCGGACTCTCTTGGAGCGCGCTCTGTACTCGTTGCGCGCTCTCACGCCGGAGGTACGCATCGCCGGGCCGGCAGCTAAATTTGCCGCGTACGGGCCGGTCGTCGAAGACGTTTATACCGGTTGCGGGCCGCTGGGTGGTCTTCATGCCGCGCTGTCCAAATCCAAGACGGAGCTGAACCTTGTTGTGGCTGTGGATATGCCATTCGTCAGCGAATCGTTGCTCCGGTTTATCATCGAACAGGCTCGGGCTGCGAATGCCGTGGTGACGGTCCCGCGTATCGCAGGAGGGTTTCAGCCCCTGTGTGCCGCGTATCGCCGCGACTTCGCCTCCCTGGCCCAGGGCGCGCTCGAAGCAGGCAACAATAAGATCGATGCCCTGTTCGCGATGACGACTAAACGCATTCTGGAGGAAGCCGAACTGAGCCGGTTTGCCTTCAGCGCGGCGATGTTCGAAAATCTGAATACCCCGGCCGACGTTCGCCGGGCCAGCCCGGAGAAGCGATGATGCACCAGCGTGCCAGCGAGGCAGAACCCGCGAAGCCTTACATCGAATTTATGGATGTATCCAAGGCGTTTGGTAATCATCGTGTCCTCGACCACGTGAGTTTCAACGTGTTGCCCGGAGAGACCATTTGTATCCTCGGGCGCAGCGGTGTGGGAAAGTCTGTTTCCCTGCACAACATCATGGGATTCCTCAAGCCGGACTCGGGGCGAGTTGTCGTCGCCTATGAGGACATCACCGATTATCCGGAGACCGACTTGGAACGCGTTCGCAAGAAAGTCACGATGGTCTTTCAGAACGGCGCTCTTTTCGATTCGCTCAGCGTTGGCGAGAACGTTGCTTTCCCGCTGCGTGAACGCCGCGACCTCGACGAGGAGCAGATTTACCAGGTGGTGGATGGCCTGCTCGATATGGTCGGAGTGCGCGCCATGCGCGAGCTGTTTCCCTCCGAACTCTCCGTCGGGATGAAGCGATCGGTCGCTATCGCGCGTGCCCTGGCGGCGCAGCCGGAATGCATTTTGTACGACGAGCCTACGACGCAGGTCGACCCATTGATGGCCCAACTACTGGGGGATTTGATCAAAAAGCTAAAGCATCAGTTGAAGCTGACAAGCATTGTGGTCACCCATGACATGCGCCTGGCAAAAAAGCTCGCTGACCGGGTTATGTTTTTGCACGAAGGCCGAGCTATTTTCTTTGGAACTTACTCTGCCATGGAGCGCTGCCCGGAGCCGATTGTGCAGCAGTTCCTGACGCTCGATGAGCTGATCCTGCCCGGGCAGGAGCCACCGGAGAGATATCCCGCGGGGGTTTGACTGAGATCGGATCATCGGGAGATGGGGTCATCGGACGACTGCAATCCGCGATCGCCCGATGAGCGGATGACCCGATCACGCGATCCCTAGAATCCCTCCGCCACCAGCCGCTCCAGGGTGACGGTCCCCGGCGCTGCCTGTCCCAGTAGCATCTTTTCGGCGTATTTGGCGAGGATGTCCACCTCGACGTTCATGGGGTCCCCGGGACGAAACTGTTTGAGGTTGGTCATCTCGCTCGTGTGCGGGATTATCGCGATCGTCACTTCGGAGCCTTCGATCTTCGCTACCGTCAGGCTGATGCCCTCGATGGAGATCGATCCCTTGAAGACGACGTATTTCGCCAGCTCGGCCGGAATCTCAAGCCGCAACCAGTAATCTTCCTTGTCCTTGATCTTCTCCAGGCCGCGGAAATGGCCTACCCCGTCGACGTGTCCCTGTACGACGTGTCCGCCCATGCGGCCACCGGCTTTCATAGGTAGCTCCAGGTTGACGAGCGCGCCTTTCGCGAGGCGCGAGAGGGAAGTGCGCTCTAGGGTTTCAACCGCCAGGTCGAAGCCCAGGGAATCCTTTGCGATCTCGACCGCCGTCAGGCAGACACCGCTGACAGCGATGCTGTCGCCCTTTTTCATTTCCTGGGGCAGCTGCGAAGCCGCCACCGTGAGGCGCTTCGTACCGTGGTCGCCGCTCAGCGCGATGACCTTGCCGACTTCTTCGATGAGTCCAGTGAACATAGCCTCTGACCGATGGGTAATTTGTAATTGGTAATTTGTAATTTTCCGAACCGGCAAATTTACAAATTACAAAATTACAAATCACAAATACGGGTCTCTAATATATCCCTCCACTGCGAAGTCCTGCCCAAACCGGTGCAACGAGACGTTCTTCACCTGCGCGGCATCACTCATACGCCGAAAGCCTTTGCCGCCGGCGAAGGGCACCGAACCTGTTCCCGCCAGAATCTTGGGCGCGTAAAAGAGAAAAACTTTATCGACCACGCCCGCCACCAGCGCCGCCCAGTTCACCAAGGCGCCACCCTCGATGATCAGGCTGGTGATCTCCAATGCGCCCAGGTGCTCTAGGACCTTGCCGAGATCGGGACGGCCATCGCCGGTCGTTCCCAACGGCACTTGGATGACGCGGATCCCACGCTCCTCGAGTTGTTGCTTTTTCTTTTGGCGCGCCGTTTTCACCAGGCGCGATTCCAGCGGCAGGCGCAGGCGCGAATCGAGAATTACGCGCAGCAGCGGCCGGCGGCGATCGAGGCCGGTGCGGTCGGTGAGCAGTGGATCGTCGGCAACGATGGTTCCCACCCCAACCAGAATTGCGTCGCTCGCGTGCCGCAGTTCCTGCACATGCGCCCGCGCCTCCACGCTGGTGATCCACCCGCCGCTGGCGCCAGCCGCGCCCAGCGCTGACGGATTGGTGCTTTCCCCCGGCGGCGGCGCGATCTTGCCATCCAGCGTCATACCCGCTTTCAAGGTTACAAGCGGAAGCTTGGTGCGGATGTACCTGGCGAAGCCCTCGTTCAGCTTGCGCGCTTCTTGTTCAAAAACACCTTCAACGATCTCGACGCCCGCCGCGCGCAGCTTCTCCAAACCTTTGCCGCCGACCAGAGGAT
>Ga0335081_10001916_pt1 | contig 32925 bp, 28 predicted proteins | sample Lox_Sample_35_FD_206713 | JGI IMG/M metagenome (GOLD analysis project Ga0335081, IMG submission 206713) | Soil microbial communities from Loxahatchee National Wildlife Refuge, Florida, United States - Lox_Sample_3.5 | ecosystem: Environmental > Terrestrial > Soil > Wetlands | place: USA...
GACGCGATCTTAATCGCGCCGAGCAGCGATGCCAGGCGACCGGTGGTCGGCCAATCGTAGCCTTGCGAGATCCCGTACAGAAGGCCGGCGCGGTAGGCGTCGCCGCAACCCGTCGGATCCAGCAGCGCGCTGGGCTTGACGCTCGGGATGGAGACGGGTTCTCCGTCAACGAAGATCAGCGAGCCCTCCGCGCCCTTCGTCACTACCAGCGCCTTGAGGCCGCGCGACAGCTCTTCGACGCTGCGTCCGACCTTGTCCTGCAGCATGCGTGCTTCGTAATCGTTGACCGTGACGTAGTCGGCCAGACGCACGAACTCCATGAACTCCTCGCCGCTGAACATCGGCATGCCTTGGCCCGGATCGAACACGAACGGTATGCCGGCCTGCCGAAATTCGCGCGCATGCGCCAACATCCCATCACGTCCGTCCGGCGCGACGATGCCCAGGCTCACGTCCTTCGCATCCTGAACGTGGTTCAGATGCGACATATTCATCGCCCCCGGGTGGAACGCCGTGATCTGATTGTCATCGAGGTCGGTGGTGATGAATGCTTGAGCCGTAAAGGTGTCCTTGATCTGCCGGACGTGGGTCTGCGCGAGCTTGAGCCGCTCCAGCCGATACGCGTACGGCTGATAGTCCTCCCCGACGGTTGCCATGATCAACGGCAGGCCGCCCAGCGATCGCAGGTTGTAGGCGATGTTTCCCGCGCAGCCGCCGAACTCACGGCGCATGTCGGGAACCAGGAACGAGACGTTGAGGATGTGGATCTGGTTCGGGAGGATATGATTCTTGAATCGGTCTCGGAACACCATGATGGTGTCGTAGGCAATGGAGCCGCAGATCAGGGTATACATCGCAGCGGTTTCGCGTTTGCGTAGTAGGGTACGGCGTCGGCTAGCGGGTGATCACCAGCGGCTTGAGATCGAGCGAGCGCTGGATCAGGGTGGCTGCTTGCAGGGCTTGCTCCCGATCCGGGTAGGGGCCGGCGAGCACGCGGTACAGACCGGCGCCGGAATGCAGGCCGATGCTCGCCACCTGTCCTGCCAGCTCGGTACGCATTCGCACAAGAAAGCTCTCCGCATTCGAGCGCTGGCCGAAGCTGCCAAGCTGCACATAGCTTCCCGCCGCTTCACGTGTGACGGGCGGTTCCTGCACCGGTTGTGCCTCGGGCGTCGCGCGTGATGCGATCCGCTGGATCTGCACAGCCTGGCCTGGAACGATGCTCTGGACTTCCACAATATCACTGCCCGAGTTCACGATGCCGAGCTTGTACGCCGCGACATAGGACAGGTCGATCAACCGGCCCCCTCGAAACGGACCACGGTCATTGATGCGCACGATGACGCTCTGACCGGTGCGCAGGTTCGTAACACGCGCATAGCTGGGGATCGGAAGCGTAGCATGTGCGGCCGTCATGGCGTACATGTCATAGCGCTCGCCCGAGGCGGTCGGTTGTCCATGGTAGCGCCGGCCATACCAACTCGCTAACCCGCGCGCCTCATAGGGGCCGAGCTGGGTCATCGGTGTGTACGTGCGTCCCAGGGCCGTATACGGGCGTGCGGTCGAGGCTTTGATCGGCTCGGCCTTCGGCACGGCGTCCGGAACGTGGTTCAGGTTTGCGGGGGGATTGGAGCCGGGGCCATCGTCGAGGTAGTAGCCGCCCGGCTTGCGTGCCGGTGCAGTGGAGCACGCCGCGAGCAGCCCGGACAAGAGTAGCGCAACGACGATGGGCCTTGAGGATACGTCAGCGAGCAGAACGCGCTCGCCGAAGCCACATAGGCCAAGACACCGACAGCGCCTGAGACCCTTGGCTGCGGCGTTACGCCCGGCAGTGTCGCTGTTCCGCTCCTCGCTCGTCACTCGCCACTGCTCCCGGTTCGCTCCTGGCTACGTCTTCACCAGCCTCTTATGGGTATGGATGCTCATCAGGATCCCCATTCCGAGCAGGAGGCTCACCAGGGATGATCCGCCATAGCTGATCAGCGGCAGCGGTACCCCCACCACGGGCAGCAGGCCGCTCACCATGCCCATGTTGACGAAGACATAGGTGAAGAAGGTGAGTGTAATGGCACCGGAGAGCAATCGGGTGAACAGGGTCGAAGCGTTGAACGTGATGAACATCCCGCGGCCGATCACGAACAAGAACAGGGTCACGAGGACGAGGTTGCCGAACAGTCCAAACTCCTCGGCGAAGACGGCAAAGATGAAGTCCGTGCTGCGCTCGGGTAGAAAATCCAGGTGTGCCTGCGTGCCGTTCAGCCAACCTCGGCCGAAGAACCCGCCCGAGCCCAGCGCGATGGTCGATTGGATGATGTGATAGCCGGCGCCGAGCGGATCTTGGTTCGGATCGAGCAGGGTGAGCACGCGCTGCCTCTGATAATCGTGCAGCACCGACCACAGAAGCGGCAGGCTGGAGAGCGCGACCACGATAAGCCCGACCAGGATCTTCCAGTTCAGCCCGGCGAGGAAAATGACATAGAAGCCGGCGGCGGCGATCAGCAACGCGGTACCGAGGTCCGGTTGTCTCGCGATCAGCATCACCGGGACAAGAAGCATCAATGCCGCCACGGCGAAGTCGCGCAGTTTGAGCACCGCTTCGTAGCGGTCGAAGTACCACGCGAGCGCCATCGGGACGGCAACCTTCATCAGCTCGGATGGCTGGAGTCGGATCACGCCGAGGTGCAGCGAGCGGCGCGCCCCGTTCGCCACCTCGCCGAATGCAGCGACGCAAACCAGAAGCACCAGGCCCACCAAGTACAGCGGCAGGGCGGAGCGCTGCAAATAGTGATGCGGAACGTTGGCAGCCAGCCACATCAGCCCGAGCGCCACAACGATGTTGCCCGCCTGGGCACCGACCCGCACGAGGTTTTCCCCGGAGGCGCTGTACAGCGTGATCAGGCCCACCAGCAGCAGCGCAGCGATCGCCGCCAGGAGATGGCGGTCCACGTGGCGCCCAAGGAACGTGAGCAGCCGACTAATCATCTTCTTCGTTGTCCTCGTCGTCCTCCGGTTTGACTTCCGGCTCCTTGCCCAGCAGATAGAAGTCGAGCACCTTGCGAGCAATAGGCGCGGCAGCCGCCGCGCCGTGGCCTCCGTTCTCGACCAGGACGGCCAGCGCGATGGTAGGAGCATCCGCGGGAGCGTACGCGATGAACAGCGCGTGGTCCCGATGCCGTTCATTGACGCGGCGCTCGTCGTATTTTTCGTTCGGCTTCAGCGCGATGACCTGGGCGGTGCCGGTCTTCCCGGCAAACGGGTACTTGGCGCCCACGCCCGAGAGCGCCGCCGTGCCACCGGGACGGGTCACGTCGATCATGGCATCGCGCACGATCTTGAGGTATTCGGGGCGCAGCGAGATCGTGGCGACCGGCTCCACCTCGATGCTGGTGAGCTTGTTGGTCTGACTGTCCTGGATGTGGCGCACCAGATGCGGGCGAAACATGGTTCCGTTGTTGGCGAGCACTGAAACCGCTTGCGCGAGTTGCAGGGGCGTCGCGAGATTGTAGCCCTGGCCGATGCCCACTGAGATCGTGTCACCGGTAAACCATTTTTGTTGCAAAGGGTTTTGCGGAAACCGCCGCATCTTCCACTCGGGCGACGGCAGCACTCCTGCGGCTTCGCCGTCGATGTCGATACCGGTACGTTTCCCGAACCCGAATTGGCCGATGAAGTCGTGGATGTTATCGATCCCGAGGTCCTGGGCCACTCCGTAGAAATAGGTATCGCAGGAGACCACGATCGCCTTGTGCATGTCGACCATGCCATGGCCGCCCTTTTTCCAATCGTGGTACGGATGCCCGCGCGCACCGCCGAGGATGAAGTACCCCGGATCGGCGATCGCGTGATGCGGATTGCGCTTGCCCAGCTCGAGGGCGGCAAGCGCCATGAAGGGTTTGAACGTGGAACCCGGCGGGTACATGCCCTGCAGGGCGCGATCGTTGAGTGGATGGTCAGGGGAGGTGTTGAGCGCCTCCCAGTTCTGCGGGTCGATCCCGTCGACGAACAGGTTCGGATCGAAGCCGGGTTTGCTCACGAGTGCCAGCACCCCGCCGGTGGAAGGCTCGATCGCCACCAGTGCGCCGCGACGGTCCCCGAACACCCGCTCCGCAACATCTTGAAGCCTCGCGTCGAGCGAGAGCAGCAGGTTGTTTCCGGACACTGGCAGAGTAGAGCGCAGCGTGCGTACCGCGCGGCCATTGGCATCGGTCTCCACCTGATCGAATCCGGTCGTCCCGTGCAAGTCGGTTTCGTACCGCCCCTCTAGCCCTACCTTGCCGATGAAATCGGACCCCGTGTAGTTCGCGGCTAGACCCTTGTCCTCGAGCTTCTCGAGATCGCTCTCGGTCAAGCGGCCGATGTAGCCGATGACATGGGAGGCCACCTCGCCGTTGGGATAGTGCCGGAACAGGCGGGCACGGATGTCCACGCCCGGAAACCGGAACTTGTTGGTCGCAAAGCGCGCAACCTCCACGTCGTTCAGGCGCGTGCGGATCGGCAGGCTGGAGAAGTCGTGGCCTTCCTCGAGCAGCTTGCGAAAGCGCTTGCGGTCCTTGGGAGTGATCTCGACCAGCGTGGCGAGCTCTGTGATCAGCGAGTCCAGATCGCCGGTCTTGGCCGGAGTGATCTCGAGCGTGTACGCAGCATAGTTGTGCGCCAGGACCGCGCCATTCCGGTCCAGAATCAGGCCGCGATTCGGAATGATGGGAACGATGGAGATGCGGTTGTTCTCAGCCAGCGTATGGTAGTACTCATGCTGGACCACCTGCAGGTAGAAGAACCGCCCCAGCAGCAGGATGAACACCAGCAAGACGACGCCGGCGGATACGGCCAAACGCATCTGGAACGCGTAAAGTTCCTTCTGATGGTCGCGCAGCTCGGCGCGCCGGCCGCCGCCCAGCACGATCGGATCGCGCTCCCTGCGCGCGCCGCCGCGCCGAAACATGCGCCATCTAAGCCGCATCCGGGTCAGCCCTGGGGCGCAGAGGAATGCGAATGACGTTGAACAGCACAGGCCAGAGCGCTGCTCCGAACAAGCTCGACAGGAAGTACAGAGGCCCGGGGAACTCGGCCCCGGCCATCAACCGGACCCCGAGCATGATGACCTGCGATGCCAAAAGGATCGCCAGCACGTGCAACACCTGCTGGCGCATGCCGAACATCACGATCCGCCGATGGAACAGGATCGCGAGATACATGAGGACGGCATAGGCCAAAGCGTGCTGCCCGAACAGGCTGCCGTCTGCCACATCCATGGTCAGTCCCAACACCCAGGCCGGCAAGAATCCGACCCGCCTGGGGTGATACACCACCCAATAAACCAGTGTGAGCGCGATGAAATCGGGGCGCACCTGCTGAACCAGAGCGGGGAGCGCGAGCAGGTCGATCACCAACGCGGTGAGCAGCGTCAACGCGATGTACCAACCGCGAACGGGCAGCAGGATCTCTTGCGGCGACGCCTTGGTTCCCGTTGGCGGATGTAGCCAACCGAGGTTCACTTCTTCCCCTTCCGCGCGCGGGGGCCCGAGTCGTCCTCCGCCATGGGGTTGTCAGGCAGCGTTTCTCCGCCGGAAACGATGAGCACTTGGCGGAAGTTGTTCACTCCGGCGGCCGGGGTACAGGTGATCCGGGCGAACGCATAGGCGGCGTTGCGCTCGATGTTGGTCACGGTCGCCACGGGCAGCCCCGGTGGATAGGTTCCGTCGATGCCCGATGTCACCAGCAGGTCGCCATTCTGGATATCGGCATTGACAGGCATGAACCGCAACTCGAGCGTGCCGTCGTACCCGACGCCGAACGTGACTCCTCGTAGGCCACTGCGCAGCAGTTGAATGGGAACCGCCTGTTCCTTGTCCGTCACCAGGGTCACTTCGGAGATCCAAGGGAAAACCCGCGTCACCTGGCCGACCACTCCGACGTCGTCCACCACCGCCAGCCCTGGCTTGACCCCGTGCTGGAAGCCTTTGTCCACGACGACCCGGCGGGTGAAGGGATCGCGGTTGGCGTAGAGGATCTCTGCGGTGATGACCTCCCGTGACATCCGCTCGCGCAGCCCGAGGAGCTGCCTGAGGTGCTGGTTCTCCGCGTCGAGTGACTTTTGCACCTGGAGCGCAGTGGCGTCGAGCAGCTCCTGACGTTTGAGCTGGTCATTCTCCCGCCGCAGTTGAGCTTGCGTGACGAAGAATTCCGCGACACGCTCCGCCAGCACTTCCGGCAGGGTCGACAGGCGCTGCAATGGGTACGCGACCGCGGCGATGACTTGCCGGACCACCTGGAGATAGCTGAAACGAGCGTCCGAGATCAGCAGGACCACCGACAGCAGGGAGAAGAAGGCAAACCGCGTCAGCAGGCTCGGACCGCGCTTGAAGAACGGTGGCGGCGAGTATTCCATAGACGCCTACGGTCGGCCGGCGCGAAGTGCAGATCGCGGCTGGCAACAACGGGCCCGCGACGCCCCAGCGGTCCTCCGCGCGCGTAAGGCGGTCGTGAGCAACGCAGTCCTGCTCAGTCGCTGGTGAAGATGCTGCCCAGCTTGTCCATTTTCTCCAGCGCCTTGCCCGAGCCACGGACTACGCAGGTCAGCGGGTCATCCGCGACAATCACGGGGAGCCCGGTTTCCTCCATCAGCAACCGATCGATGTCGCGCAGCAGCGCGCCGCCGCCTGTGAGCACCATGCCCTTCTCGGCGATGTCGGCGCCCAGCTCCGGAGGAGTTTGCTCGAGCGCGGATTTCACGGCGCTGACGATGCTGTTCAGCGGCTCGGTCAGCGCCTCCAGGATCTCGTTACTCGAGATCGTGAAGCTGCGCGGGATGCCCTCCGCTAGGTTGCGTCCCTTCACTTCCTTCTCACGCACCTCGCTTCCTGGAAAAGCCGATCCGATCTCCTTCTTGATCTCTTCCGCGGTCGTCTCGCCGATCAGCATGCCGTAGTTGCGCCGGATGTAGTTGATGATGGCCTCGTCGAACTTGTCGCCGCCGACGCGGACGGATCCGGAATAGACGATCCCGCCGAGGGAGATCACGCCGACTTCCGTGGTGCCGCCGCCGATGTCGACGACCATCGACCCGGTCGCCTCCTCGACCGGCAGCCCGGCGCCGATCGCGGCCGCCATCGGCTCCTCAATGAGCTCCACCTTGCGCGCTCCGGCGCCGTAGGCCGACTCCCGAATGGCCCGTCGCTCCACTTGCGTGGACCCGCAGGGCACGCAGATCACGATGCGGGGGCTAGGCGAGAACAGCCGATTGTCGTGTACCTTCTTGATGAACTGCTTGAGCATCTGCTCGGTGACAGTGAAGTCGGCGATCACGCCGTCCTTCATGGGGCGTATCGCGATGATATTCCCCGGCGTGCGGCCGAGCATCTGCTTGGCGGCAAGTCCGACCTCCTGGATCACTTTCTTTCCGTTGGGGCCACCCTCCTGGCGAATCGCGACGACGGAGGGTTCGTTGAGGACGATGCCCTTGCTGCGCACGTAGATGAGGGTGTTGGCTGTACCGAGGTCGATGGCGAGATCGTTCGAGAAATAACCGCCCAGGAATCCGAACATGAAGCTCTCAGTGGGGTTGGGGTCAGCGAGCCGAGGGAACAAGTTATAATACTCTACTTGAACAACGTCTTGAAAGCGCCGGTTCCGACTCGTGTGCCGGTGTAACCGTGCCTTGCTAACGACATCAAATGGCCCTGACTTTAGACGACGTCGGGCGAATCGCCCAGCTCGCGCGCATCGAAGTGACCGAGGCTGAGGCGCGACTGGTCCTGAGTCAGCTGCAGGCGATCTTCGGGTTGATCGAGGAGCTGCAGTCGGTGGACACGCAAGGCATCGAGCCCATGTCCCACGCCCAGGACCTGATCCTGAGGTTGCGCGCAGATGTCGTTACGGAGCCAGATCAGCACGATCGGTTTCAGAGCGTCGCGCCCCAGGTCGAGGCCGGGCTTTACCTGGTGCCCAAGGTAATCGAGTGAGCAGTCGAGTGAGGATCAAGGCATAGCGCCGTCCCACTCCCCGCCGACTGGTTCGCCTCACCACCATGCTCAATGCCAGCCTCAGCGAGCTGTCGAGCGCACTTGCGCGCCGAGCGGTCTCGAGCGTCGAGCTGACCAAGCTGTTCCTCGAGCGAGCGCAGCGCCTCAACGCTACGCTGAACGCCTTTATCACCCTCGATCCAGAAGCCACGCTGGCACAGGCCCGCGCGGCAGACGCGTTGCTAGCGCGCGGCGAGGGCCAGGCGCTAACCGGGATACCGGTCGCACTCAAGGACATCTTCTGCGCTCAGGGCTGGCTGACGACATGCGGCTCCAAGATCTTGTCCAATTTCGTCTCTCCCTACGATGCTCACGTCGTCGAACGACTCCAAGCCGCCGGCGCGGTGAACCTGGGGAAGACCAACATGGACGAGTTCGCAATGGGTTCCTCCAGCGAAACCTCGTTTTACGGTCCGGTCCGCAACCCGTGGGAGCAGACCCGAGTCCCCGGCGGAAGTTCGGGCGGCTCGGCTTGTGCAGTCGCGGCCCGGATGGCCCCCGTCGCGCTAGGCACCGACACGGGTGGGTCGATCCGGCAGCCGGCGGCGCTTTGCGGGATTTCTGGGCTGAAGCCGACTTACGGGGTCGTGTCCCGATTCGGGATGATCGCTTTTGCATCCAGCCTGGACCAGTGCGGCCCGATGGCCAAGTCGGCGGCCGACCTGGCGCCAATGCTCAACGCGATCGCCGGCTTCGATGCCCGCGACTCCACCAGCCTGGAGCGGCCTCGTGAGGACTATGCGCGCTGCCTGGATCAGCCCGTCGCCGGCATGCGGATCGGGCTACCCAAGGAGTTCTTCGCCAGCGGGCTCGCCGCAGACGTCGCACGCGCGCTGGAGGCGGCGCTCGCCGAGTTCCGCGCATTAGGCTGCAGCATCGTCGAGGTGAGCCTGCCGCAGACGCGCTTGGCGGTGCCGACCTACTACGTCCTGGCGCCGGCCGAGGCGTCCAGCAACCTGGCTCGTTTCGATGGCGTGCGCTACGGTTATCGAGCCCCGGATTATGCCGACCTGCGCGAGATGTACATGAAGACACGCGCACAAGGATTCGGTGCCGAGGTGAAGCGGCGTATTCTGATTGGAACCTATGTGCTGTCGCACGGATATTACGATGCATATTACCTACAGGCTCAGCGCCTGCGGCGGCTGGTTGCGCAGGACTTCGCCAACGCCTTTGGCCGGTGCGATGTGCTCATGGGACCGACCTCCCCGACCACAGCATTTAAGATCGGCGCAAAGACCGCAGACCCGGTGCAGATGTACCTCACTGACATCTATACCATCCCGGCCCCGCTGGCGGGGATCCCGGCGCTGTCCATCCCCTGTGGCTTCGGCGAGGATGGACTGCCGGTTGGGCTCCAAATCATGGGGAACTACTTCGACGAAGCGCGCATGCTCAACGTTGCGCATCAGTACCAGAAGGCGACGGACTGGCATCTGCGCGCCCCTCCGATTGAGTGACCGGTCGGCCAAAAACATGATCGGAGGCGTATTGATGGGGGATTCTCCGCCCGCCGTTCGCATGCCTCACGACTGAATCAGCCTCGCCATGGAATGGGAACCCGTCATCGGTCTGGAAACGCACGCGCAGCTGTCGACCCGGTCCAAGATGTTCTCCGGGGCGTCCACCGCCTTCGGCGCCGCACCCAACACGCAAGCCTGCGCGGTGGACATCGCTCTGCCAGGGGTGTTGCCCGTGACCAATCGCGCTGGCGTGGAGCGGGCGATCCGGTTCGGGATCGCAGCGGGTGGCGCGATCAACACCCGCTCGGTGTTCGCGCGCAAGAACTACTTCTACCCCGACCTTCCGAAGGGCTACCAGATCAGTCAGTATGAGCTGCCGATCGTGCGCGGTGGCTCCATTCCCATCCATGTCGGCGAGGTCGAGAAGGTAATCCGGCTCACTCGGGCACATCTCGAGGAGGATGCCGGCAAGTCCCTGCACCAGGACTTCCGCGGCATGAGCGGGATCGACCTCAACCGAGCCGGCACGCCGCTGCTGGAGATCGTGTCGGAGCCCGACATGCGCTCGGCGGCAGAAGCCGTCGCCTACGCGAAAACGCTGCATGCGCTGGTGCGGTGGATCGACATCTGCGACGGCAACATGCAAGAGGGCTCCTTTCGCTGCGATGCCAACGTGTCGGTGCGTCCGGCGGGAGCGGAACGGCTGGGGACGCGGTGCGAGATCAAAAACCTGAATTCGTTTCGCTTCCTGGAGCGCGCCATCCAGTTCGAGGTGCAACGCCAGATCGAGATCCTCGAGGCAGGCGACCGGGTGTCGCAGGAGACTCGTCTCTACGACCCGGACCGGGACGAGACGCGCCCCATGCGCTCCAAGGAAGAGGCTCAGGATTATCGCTATTTCCCCGACCCGGACCTTCTCCCATTGGTCGTATCCGAGGAGTGGATCGCACAGATCAGGGCGACTCTGCCGGAGTTGCCGGGCGCCAAGCGCGATCGTTTCCAGCGGGAATTCGGTCTCACCGCATACGATGCGTCGGTGTTGACGGCCGGCCCTGAGATCGCCGCGTACTTCGAGAAGGCGGTACGTGAGCTGCCCGGCCAAGCCAAGCTGGTCGCCAACTGGGTGATGGGTGAGCTTTCTGCCCGCCTCAATAAGGAGGACATCGATTTCAACCAGTCACCTGTGCCTCCGACAGCGCTGGCAGGATTGCTGCGCCGAGTCGCCGACGCAACCCTATCCGGGAAGCTCGCAAAGGAAGTCTTCGACGCAGTGTGGGCTGGGGAGGGTGACGCAGATCGGATCATCGAGCTGCGCGGGCTGAGGCAGATCTCGGATGCCGGCGAGCTCGAGCGCATCGCGGCGGAGATCATTCAGTCGCATCCAGCCGAGGTCGCGGATTATCGAGGTGGCAAGGAGAAGGCCTTCAATTTCCTAGTCGGCCAAGTGATGAAGGCCACCAAAGGCAAAGCGAACCCGGCTCAGGTGAACCAGATCCTGCGCCGACTACTTTCGGGATGAAGTGCGCTGCCAAGCGATACCCGATTGGGGCTGCAATCAGCGCTGGGTCAGCTGCTCGAAGCGCCTCTTGTCGGCCTCGAAACGGGCCTTGATTCCCTCGACCCGGGCTCGATGACGGTCGATCTCAGCCTGGATGGCATCGAGCTCGGCCTTTTGCTCGGCAATGTCCTGCTCGAACCCCTCCGGAACCGGCTTGCCCGCCTGCGCGTACCCATCGGCTTGCCGCTGGTGCGAGCGTAGCTTCTCCTGTGCCTTCTTCAGGCGCGGCTCCAGCCCCTTGATCGCCTGCAGCGGGCTCTGCAGCTGCCGCTCGCGGGCATCGTCGATCTCTTTCACACTCGTATACGTATTGACCAGGGCAGTGTCGCGCCGCTGCTGCTGAAGAGCCTCTTTCTGCTCCTCTTTTCGCTTCTCCTGGGAGGCTTTGTCGTCAGCGAGCTTGCGCACGTCCGGGGGAGGCGCCGCGCCCCACCGGCGCACAGTCACGCCCTCGGGGCTCATCTCGCTGGCGGCCTGGTCCTTATATTCCGGGGGGATGGACTGCCCGTAGTGGGTGACGCCGTGCTCGTCCACCCACTTGTAGATCTTCGCGGCCGCGACCGGGTTCGCGAGCACGAGGGCCGTTATGCTAAGGATCGCCATGCGATGGAGGCGCATGCAGCTGAACTCCGTATTGACTCCGATACCGCGAGATTTCCTGCAACTCGCGTGCCATTTCGCCCCGCCCAGCCAGATATGTCACAAGATCGTCCAGCGTCGCGATGCTGACCACCCGCAGGCCGAACTTGTGCTCGACTTCCTGCACGGCCGAGAGCTCGCCACTGCCCCGCTCCATTCGGTCCAGCGCGATCACCACACCGCAGGGCACGGCGCCGCCGGCGCGAATCATCTCCACCGACTCTCGCACCGACGTCCCGGCGGAAATTACATCGTCGATGATGAGGACGCGCCCGCCTATCGGCGCCCCGATGATGACGCCGCCTTCGCCGTGGTCCTTTGCTTCTTTGCGGTTGAAGGACATCGGCACGTTGCGCCCATGCTCGGCAAGCGCGACGGCGGTCACTGCAGCGAGCGGAATACCCTTGTAGGCCGGTCCAAAGAGCTGATCGAACCCGATCCCGGACGCAAGGATCGTCTTCGCGTAGAATCCGCCGAGCCGCCGCAACGACTCTCCGTCGTTGAACAGCCCCGCGTTGAAGAAATAGGGCGACGCGCGCCCCGCCTTGGTCTTGAATTCTCCAAAGCACAGCGCGCGCCGACTCAACGCAAATTCGATGAACTCGGTTTGAATCGCCACCGCGAGGCCTCTGGATGCGGTTGATCAGTCTCAATCTAAACGGCATAAGAGCGGCCGTCAACAAGGGCCTCCTCGCCTGGCTGCGGGCGCAGAAGGCGGATGTGGTCTGCATTCAGGAGATCAAGGCCCAGGATGCGGACTTGACCGACGTAATGCGCAAACCGGGTGCTTACACCGGCTACTTCCATTTCGCGGCGAAGAAAGGGTACAGCGGTGTGGGCCTGTATTGTGCGACCGCGCCCGAGCAGATCATCGAAGGACTGGGGATCGCGGACATCGACGCCGAAGGCCGCTACATCGAGGCCCGCTTCGGCGGGTTGAGCGTGGTCTCCTTCTATGTGCCCTCGGGGTCCAGTTCCGAGGAAAGGCTGGCGGTGAAGTTCAGCTTCATGGAGCGCGTCATTCCACGGCTGCATGAGCTGGCGGTCAGCGGGCGAGAGGTGATTCTCTGCGGCGATTGGAACATCGCGCACAAGGAGATCGATCTCAAGAACTGGCGATCGAACCAGAAGAACCCCGGGTTCTTGCCCGAGGAACGCGCTTGGCTAAGCGGCGTGTTTGAAAAGCTCGGCTATGTGGACGTGTTCCGGCGGCTGGATCCACGGCCGGATCAGTACACGTGGTGGTCGAACCGTGGGCAGGCATGGGCCAAGAACGTCGGATGGCGCATCGACTATCAGATTGCGACGCCCGGCATCGCGCAAAAAGCCATCAAGGCCTCGATCTACAAGGCGAAGCGCTTCAGCGATCACGCGCCTCTGATCATCGATTACGACCACGACATACATTGACCGGCGGCGCAAGAGAGCACGGACCGTCGCCTGCATTGCGGTCTCGGGTCAGCGATCGACTCTATTCCAGGGCGCGACCCAGACCAGCAGCACCATCCCCGGGACCGCCAGCGCGGTGCACAGCAGGAAGAAGTCGAACCAGCCCAGCCGTTCGACCATCCAGCCGGTCGCCGCGTTGATCACCGTGCGTGGCACCGCAGCGAGGCTGGTGAACAACGCGAACTGTGTCGCCGTGTAGCGTGGGTTTGTCTCGCGCGCGACAAACGCCGTGAACGCTGCAGTACCCAGCCCCACACCCAGGGCCTCGAGGCCGATTGCGACCGCGAGCGCAACCGCGTTGCCCGGCAGCCGAGCCAACACGGCGAAAGCCAGAATCGAGAGCGCCTGGACCACCCCGAACAGCCACAGCGCGCGATTGATGCCTAGTCTGACCATCCACAGCCCACCCAGCAGCCCGCCCAGCACGCTCGACCATAACCCGGCATTCTTCGCGATCAACCCGATCTGCGACTTGCTGAATCCCATGTCGAGATAGAACGGCGTGGCGAGCGCAGTTGCCATGCTGTCGCCGAGCTTGTAGACGAAGATAAACGCGAGCACGAGTACGGCCTGCGACCATCCCGCGCGCCCGACGAACTCCACGAATGGCTCGATCACCGCGGAGCGCAGTGTCTTGGGTGCATAAGAGGAAAACGGCGGCTCCGCGACCAGCAGGGTCATGGCCATCCCCGGCAACATGAACAGCGCGGTGACCACGAAGACCAGCGGCCAGCTGGTGTAGTCGGCGAGAACCAGAGACAGAGACCCAGGAACCAGCCCCGCAATCTTGTAAGCGTTCACATGCACGGCCGTGCCTAGACCCAGCTCGACGTCGGCCAGGATCTCACGGCGATACGCGTCCAGCACGATGTCCTGGCTGGCGCTCAGGAACGCCATCAAAGCGGCCAGCGCGGCGATCGCCCACAGCTCGCCGGGGGGCATCAAGCGGCCCACGACACTGATGGTCAGGAGTAGCGCCGCTTGCGTCGAGAGCATCCAGCCGCGGCGCCGCCCAAGCCAAGGCAACGAGAAGCGGTCGAGAAGGGGCGACCACAGGAACTTCCAGGTGTATGGGAATTGGATCAGCGTGAACAGCCCGATCGCCTTGAGGTCGACGTGCTCGGAGCGAAGCCACGCTGGCACCAGTGTGAGCAGGGTATACAGGGGCAGACCCGAGCTGAAGCCGGTGAACACGCAGATCAGCATGCGCCGCGTGAATAGGACCTCCCGCAGGGAAGGAGCGGCGGCCGGGGTTGTCACGGTGCGCGCGCCCGTCAAGAGCGCATGGAGCCGGAAGCGGGCATGCGGTCGAAGCGATACACGGCCAACGAACCCAGCAGATTGGGGAGCGATGAAATCGTCCGTCCGCGGTCCATGACGACGCGCTCCAGGATGCGCACGCCATGGCTGGCGCAGAAGGTTTCGAAGTCGCGGATCGTGAACAGATGCACGTTGGGCGTGTCGTACCACTGGTAGGGGAGCGTGCGTGACACGGGCATGCGCCCCGCCGCCGTCTGGAGCCGATGGCGCCAGTAGCCGAAATTGGGGAAGGTCACGATGGCCTGACGCCCGACGCGCAACATCTCGTGAATGATTTGCTCGGTATGCCTGACCGCCTGCAGCGTCTGCGACAGGATCACGTAATCGAAGGAGTCCGACTCGAACCCGGACAACCCGGATTCGAGGTCGCTTTGCAGCACGTTGACCCGATTGCGGACGCTCGCCAGGATGTTAGCGTCGTCGATCTCGATGCCGTAGCCCTTGGCGCCGCGCGTGTCCGCGAGGAACCTGAGCAGCGAGCCGTCGCCGCAGCCAAGATCCAGCACCTGCGCGCCGGGCTTGATCCAGGCCGCGATCGCATCGAAGTCGGGCCTGCCGGATAGGCCGGCACCGCTCGCCACGGGACGGTAGGCTCGATCCATCGCGTCAACCCATGTCGATGTTATCCAGATAGGCCCGGATCAAATCGTGGTAGCGCGGATCGTCCATCAGGAATGCGTCGTGACCATGGGGCGCGTCGATCTCCGCGTACGACACGTCGAGGCGGTTGTCCACCAGCGCTTTGACGATCTCGCGGGAGCGAGCGGGTGAAAAGCGCCAGTCCGAGGTGAAGGAAACCACGAGAAACTTGGCCACCGCGCGCGCCAGTGCCTTGGACAGATCGCCTCCATACTCCGCTGCCGGATCGTAATAGTCGAGCGCCTTCGTGATGCGCAGATAGGTATTCGCGTCGAAGTAGTCGGAGAACTTGTCGCCCTGGTAACGAAGGTAGGACTCAATCTCGAACTCGACGTCGAAGTTGAACTTCAGGGCGCCGGTGCGCAGCGCGCGGCCAAACTTCTCCGCCATCGCGTCGTCGGACAGGTAGGTGATGTGCCCGATCATGCGCGCCAGCCGCAGACCGCGACGCGGCACGGTCTGGTGCGCATAGAAATTCCCGCCATGGAAGTCGGGATCCGTCATGATGGCTTGGCGCGCCACCTCATTGAACGCGATGTTCTGCGCGGAGAGCTTGGGTGCCGCCGCGACGACCAGCGCGTGGCGCACGCGCTGCGGGTGGCTCATCGTCCACTGCAGCGCCTGCATCGCACCTAGGCTGCCGCCCATCGTCAGCGCAAAGCGCTCGATGCCGAGGTGATCGGCCAGGCGCGCTTGCGCCTCTACCCAGTCCTCGACGGTGACGACAGGAAAGTCGGCCCCCCAGGGCCGCCCGGTGTCGGGGTTGATGCTGACGGGGCCGGTAGAGCCGTGACAACCGCCGAGATTGTTCACCCCGACGACGAAGAAGCGCCTGGTGTCCACCGGCTTGCCGGGGCCCACCAGGTTGTCCCACCAACCCAGGTTCTTGGGATCGTCGGCATAGATTCCAGCCACGTGATGCGACGCGTTTAGTGCGTGGCACACGAGCACCGCGTTGCTTCTCGTGCTGTTCAGGCTCCCGTAGGTTTCATAGGCGAGCTCGTAGCGGTCGATGACGGCTCCGCTGCGAAGGTGCAGGGGCCGATCGAAGCTCGCCTTTTGCGGGCTGACCACGCCGACAGAGTCGGGTGCATTCATGCCGGTTGGCCTACGGAGTGTCCCGATCACGAGGGCGCATGCGCCGCCGCCATCCGTCGCATCATCTGACGCACGGCATCTGCTCGCATGTCCTCGAACAGCAGATTCTGTTCGATCTCCTTGGCGAGGACCGCGTTCACATCGTAGGTCAGGTCCCGCTGCAGCACGATCTCGCCAGGAGGGATCCAATCCCGGCTGCGGTTATCGTGCAGCCGGTATGCCACTCGATAGCGAAGCAGATACTCGAGTACGGTTCCCGCCGTCGACAGTGACAGGATCTGGGACTGCTGCTCCTCGCCCGTGATGTCGAGAATCACATCGGCCTCCTCCCGCTGGCGAGCGAGCGTGGTACGGCCGCCACTCGCGATGTAACGCTTCATCTCTCCCGCAAAGGAGGAATAAAGGGGGGCCTGGATATAGATGCTGCTGAACGGTAGGGTCGCGGACCCCTTGGTGTGAAAGCCACAACCTGCCGCAAGGACGCACACGAGGAGCAATGCAAGTCGAGCGCCGGTGGCACGCAGCTCGTTGGGAGCCACAGGCGCCGGCCGCGCTACGCAGCCGGCATGACCCAGCGCGCGTTCGGGGTCGCAGCCCACCTCTGTTTCCTCAGACGACGATGTTCACCAACCGCCCCGGAACCACCACGACCCTCTTCACCTGGCGCCCTGCAAGGTACTTCTGGGCTGCGGGACTGGACCGTGCGAGACCCTCGAGCGTCTCACGCGAAGCGTTGCTCGGAACGCTGATGGTGCCGCGCGTCTTGCCGCCGATCTGCAGCACCATCTCGATCTGCGCCTGCTCGAGAGCTGCGGCATCCGGCTCCGGCCAATCGGCGATCATGAGGTCGGCCCCAAACCCCAGCTCGCGCCACAGCGCCGAGCTCACGTGCGGCGCGATAGGCCCGAGCAGGCGCAACAGGATGCCGACCGCTTCGCGCGCGACCGGGAGGCTGCCGTCGGCGAAGGCGACCTGCGTGCTCCCGCCCTCACCGCGGCGGTTGGCACGCTCTAATGCATTGAGCATCTTCATGCCCGCAGACACTACGGTGTTGAATTGGTGTTTCTGGAAGTCGTAGTTGGCCTGCTTGAGCAAGGCGTGCACTTCCCGGCGAAGCTCCGCCTGCGTCGGAGTCAGCTGTGCCGGGTCGACCGCCGCGGCACCAGCACCACCGGCCTGTTCCAAGTGCCAGCAGAATGCCCACAACCGTTTGAGGAACCGGAACTGGCCTTCCACTCCCGCGTCGGACCACTCCAGGGATTGCTCCGGAGGCGAGGCGAACATCATGTAGAGGCGTGCGGTGTCGGCGCCGTATTGGTCCACCAATGCCTGCGGGTCGACGCCATTGTTCTTGGACTTGGACATCGTGCCCACGCCCCCGTGCTCCACCGGCAAGCCGTCGGACTTGAGCAGGGCGCCGATCCGCTGGCCCCGCTCGTCGACTTTTATTTCGACCTCCGACGGATTGTAGAAACTGATCCGTCCGGCTTCGGTTTTGCGGAAGAAGATGTCGTTGAGCACCATCCCCTGGGTGAGCAGGTTGGTGAACGGCTCGTCAACCCGGGTCAGCCCGAGGTCCCGCATCACTTTGGTCCAGAACCGCGAGTAGAGCAGGTGCAGGATGGCGTGCTCGATCCCTCCGATGTACTGATCCACCGCCATCCAGTATGAGGCGCGCTCGTCGACCATGGAATCCGCGTCGTCGGGGCAGCAATAGCGCATGTAGTACCACGACGAATCGACGAATGTGTCCATCGTGTCGGTCTCGCGCCGCGCGTCCCCGCCGCAGCTCGGACACGTGCATTGAAAGAAGGAGGGCGTCTTCGCCAGCGGGTTGCCGGTGCCGTCTGGCACCAGAGTCTCGGGCAGCACGACCGGCAGCTCCGCATCGGGGACCGGCACTTCTCCACAGCGCTGGCAATAGACGATGGGAATCGGTGTGCCCCAATATCTTTGGCGCGAGATCCCCCAGTCCCGAAGCCGGTATTGAACGCGCTTGCGGCCCAGTCCCTTGGAGTGAAGGTCCGCGGCGATCGCCTCTACGGCCACATCGAATGTCATGCCGTTGTAGCGCCCGGAATTGATGCATCTGCCATGAGCCGCATACCAGTCTTGCCACGAGTCGGTCGAGAACAGGCCGACCCGGCCGCCCGGTTCATCCCGATCCCTGCCGTGCACCGGCTGCGCGTGAGCATCGGCAGCGCCAACTCCGGCTTGGATGACCGGACCGCTCGCCGGTTGCTCTTCGGGTTGGATCACTTGCTGGATTGGAAGCCCGTACTTCTTCGCGAATTCGAAGTCGCGCTGATCGTGCGCCGGCACGGCCATCACCGCCCCCTCGCCGTATGCCATCAACACGTAGTTGGCGACCCAGATCGGCAGCTTTGCGCCGCTGAGCGGATGCGTCGCATGTAGGCCCGTGGGCATGCCCTTCTTCTCCATCGTGGCGAGCTCCGCCTCCATCGTCGCCCCGCGCTTGCACTCCTCGACGAAAGCAGCAAGCTGCCGATCGCCCTGTGCGGCCTTGGCCGCAAGCGGATGCTCCGCCGCAACCGCGCAGTAGGTTGCGCCCATCAGCGTGTCCGCACGCGTGGTGAACACCTTCAAGGTCGTGGAGGCGTCCTCGACGACCGGGAACTCGATCTCGACCCCTTCGCTGCGGCCGATCCAGTTGGCCTGCATGGTCTTGACTCGCTCCGGCCATCCGGGCAGCTGGTCCAGCGCAGCCAGGAGCTCGTCCGCATACGCGGTGATCCGCATGTAGTACATCGGGATCTCGCGCTTCTCGACCGCCGCCCCGGTCCGCCAGCCGCGTCCATCGATCACCTGCTCGTTGGCGAGGACCGTCTGGTCCACCGGATCCCAGTTGACCAGCCCGGTCGTCTTGTAGACCAGCCCCTTCTCGAGCATGCGCAGGAACAGCCACTGATTCCAGCGGTAATAGTCCGGCTTGCAAGTCGCCAGCTCCCGGTCCCAATCGATGGCGAACCCGAGCGACTTCAGCTGCTTCTTCATGTAGGCGATGTTGTCGTAGGTCCACTTCGCCGGGGGTACGCCGTTGGCCATCGCGGCGTTCTCCGCCGGCAACCCGAAAGCGTCCCACCCCATCGGCTGCAACACGTTGTAGCCTTTCATGCGGTGGTAGCGCGACAGCACATCGCCGATGGTGTAGTTGCGCACATGCCCCATGTGCAGCTTGCCCGACGGATACGGGAACATGGACAAGCAATAGTATTTCGGACGTCCCGGGGTCTCGATGGCGCGCGCGGCCTTGGCCTGTTCCCACGTCATCTGTGCCTGTCTCTCGACCTCGGCGGGTCGATACTGCGGATGCAGCATGATTCGGCGGCTCGGTTGAGAAAGCCGCAAATTATACCCGGCCCCTCCCGCAGGCCGAAATATCGCGCTGGCCGGCACGTCCCGGGCGGCGGTCGCGGCGCTCCACGTGCTCCTGCGCTACCGGTCTATAATCTGCGGACAGCCTGAACCCCTCCACCGAGTGATCTCCAGCAACATCCTCACCGGCCTCAATCCGCAACAGCTCGAAGCCGTCACCCTTCCGCATGGGTGCGCGCTGATCCTGGCCGGGGCTGGCAGCGGCAAGACTCGCGTCCTCACCACACGGATCGCCTGGCTGATCCAGACCGGACAAGTCGGGCCGTACGGCATTCTGGCGGTGACGTTCACGAACAAGGCGGCCCGGGAGATGCTCACGCGCGTTGCCGCCATGCTCCCGATCAACACCCGCGGCATGTGGGTCGGGACCTTTCACGGGCTGTGCAACCGAATGCTACGTATTCATCATCGCGACGCTGGACTGCCGCAGGCGTTCCAGATTCTGGACTCGCAAGACCAGATGGCGGTGATCAAGCGCCTGCTGAAGTCGCTCGATGTGGATGAGGAGCGCTACTCACCGCGCGACCTGCAGTACTTCGTCAACGCGAACAAGGAAGCGGGGAAACGACCTTCGGCGGTGGAGGCCGGCGACGAGTGGTCCCGGCGGATGATCCAACTGTATGCGGAGTACGACCAGCAGTGCAACCGGGAGGGCGCGGTCGACTTTGCGGAGCTGCTGCTGCGCTGCTATGAGCTGCTGTCGCGCAACGAGACCCTCCGCGCCCACTATCAGCAGCGCTTCGCCCATATCCTAGTCGACGAGTTCCAAGACACGAACCGCCTCCAATACCGTTGGCTGCAGCTGCTGGCCGGTGCCAACAGCGCGATGTTCGCGGTCGGCGACGACGACCAGTCGATCTATACGTTCCGCGGTGCCTCCCCGCAGAACATGTTCGACTTCGAACGCGACTTCGCGCGCGGCAAGGTGATCAAGCTGGAGCAGAACTACCGCAGCCAGGGCAACATCCTCGACGCCGCGAACGCGCTGATCAGCCGCAACTCGAAGCGGCTGGGAAAGAAGCTGTGGACACAAGCAGGCGAGGGGTCACCGCTCAGCGTGCACGAGGCGCTCACGGATGTCGACGAGGCCGCCTTCATCGTCGAGCGGATCCAGGGCCTGCGCAGCGAGGGCACACGCCCCTCCGAGATCGCCGTGCTGTATCGCGCGAACGCGCAATCTCGGGTGCTGGAGCATGCGCTGTTCAACGCCGGCCTGCCGTACCGAGTTTACGGTGGACTCCGCTTCTTCGAGCGGCAGGAGATCAAACACGCGTTGGCCTATCTCCGGCTGGTGGCCAACCCCGAGGACGATGGCGCCTTCCTGAGGGTGATCAACATTCCCGCACGCGGCATCGGAAGCCGCAGTCTGGAGCAGCTGCAGGAGATCTCGCGCCTGCGCGGCGTGAGCTTATGGCAGGCCGCCTGCTCCAAGCCGCTCTCGGGCAAGGCCGCCCAGGCGCTCGCTGCCTTCGTGCAGCTCATCGAGGAGCTGGCTCGGGACTGCCGAGAGCTGTCGTTGCCCGAAATCGCCGAGCGCGTCATCGCGCGGAGCGGCCTCAAGGAATACTACGCCGGCGATAAGGATGGAAGGGATCGCATCGAGAACCTGGAAGAGCTGATCAACGCCGCCGCCGGGTTCGACCCCGACGAGTCGTTGCTCCGCTCGGAGCAGGCGGTCAACGGCCTTGGCTCCGACGCCGAGGCGCCCCTCCCCTCCGAGCGGGACGCAAACTTCATCCTCTCGGCATTCCTGGCCCATGCGGCGCTCGAGGCCGGGGAGCATCAGGCCGCCGCGGGCGCGGACGCACTGCAGCTGATGACGGTGCACGCGGCCAAAGGACTCGAGTTCCAAGCGGTGTTCATCAGCGGCCTGGAGGAAGGCTTGTTCCCGCACGAGAACAGCCTGACCGAGGGCGCCGGAGTGGAAGAGGAGCGACGCCTGATGTACGTCGCGATCACGCGCGCCCGCCGGCACCTGTGTCTCAGCCACGCCCAGACCCGCATGCTGCATGGACAAACCCGCTACAACATCCCATCACGCTTTCTGGACGAGCTACCGGCAAGACTGATCCGGCGCGTCGGCGGCCGAGCTGCTGCTCGGTTGGGTACCGGTGAGCACGCAGCGACCGCGGTCGCGCTTTCGACCTACGCTGCGCCTTCTCCCGCCTCCCCTTGGCGCATCGGCCAAGATGTGGTCCATCCGAAGTTCGGGCCCGGCGTGATCGTGAGCGTCCTCGGCGGGGGGGACGACGCGCGGGTAGAGGTGAACTTCCGCCAGGTAGGCCGCAAGGAGCTGGTCTTGGCCTACGCGCGGCTCACACCCGCCTAGCCGTATCGCAGCGCAACGGCGAGCTAAGCGCTTAGCCGGGACGGCCGGCGCGACTCGTCGAGGTGGTGGAGCAGTATCTTTCGGAAGCGGTCGGGGTCGTGGGCATGCGTGAGCTCACCGGGACGCGGCAGATGAAAGTCATAGAGTCGCGAAACCCAGAAGCGCAGCGCGCCGGCGCGCAGCATGACGGGCCAGGCGAGGCGCTCGGCGTCCGTGAAAGGTCGCACCTGCTGGTAGGCATTCAACAGAGCGCCGGTGCGGGCGGGATCGAGCCGGCAGTCCGCATCCATGCACCAGTCGTTGACCGTGATCGCGACGTCGTAGATCAGCACGTCGACACACGCGAAGTAGAAGTCGATGAACCCGCCCACCATGTCGGCACCCGACTCATTCGTGCGGAACAGGACATTGTCGCGAAACAAGTCCGCGTGGATCACCCCGCGCGGCAGATCGTCGTGCCGATGGCTGGACTGGAATCGAATCTCCGAGCGCATCAGCTCGGCGTCTTCCGCACTGAGGAAAGGGTAGATTTCGACCGCGCTGGCGGTCCACCACTTGGGACCGCGTAGGTTTTCCAGGTAATCGCGGTAGGTGCACCCCGCCTGATGCATCTCCGCGAGGACCTCTCCCACGCGGGCGCAGTGCTGCGGCGTTGGGTCGAGCACGGGCCGTCCCTCGAGAAATGTCACGATGGTCGCGGGCTTGGAGTTCAGCTCGCCGAGGAAGCTGTTGTGCAGGCTCGCGATGGGCTTGGGGCAGGGAATGCCATGGCTGGACAGATGCGCCATGAGATTGAGATAGAAGGGCAGCTCGTGCGGCTTGAGCTTCTCGAACAGCGTGAGCACGAAGCGCCCATGCGTCGTCGTCACGAAGTAGTTTGTATTTTCGATCCCAGACAGGATGCCTTGCAGATCGGTGAGCAGGCCGATGGAGTAGTCCTTGAGCCAGGTCGAGAGCTGCTCGGGAGTGACGGTGGTGAAGACGGACATCGCTCGGCGTGACTGGGCTAGAGATTGAGCTGAGCCTCCCGCTCGGCCGCGGAGGGTTCGAAGCCGCGTTTCTCGTAATGGTCGAAGATCGCACTGACCACCTGGGCAGGCTCGTCGATCACCTGTAGCAGGTCCACGTCCTCCGCGTCGATCATTCCCTCGCTCACGAGGGTGGTCCGGATCCAGCGCATCATGCCCCGCCAAAACGGTTCGTGCACCAGGATGACGGGCATGCGCCGGATCTTGTGTGTTTGCACCAAGGTGAGCGCTTCCATCAGTTCGTCCAGCGTGCCGAATCCCCCTGGCATGACCACATAGGCGGAGGCGAATTTCACGAACATCACCTTGCGCGAGAAGAAGTGCCGGAACGACTGACTCACATCCTGGAAAGAGTTCACCTGCTGCTCGTTTGGAAGCTGGATGTTGAGTCCCACGGAGAGAGAACGACCGTGGTATGCACCCCGGTTGGCAGCCTCCATCAGGCCTGGGCCACCGCCCGAGATCACCGTGAAGCCAGCGTCGGAGAGCTGGCGCGCGATCTCCTCGGTGAGAGCGTAATAGGGATGGCCGGGGCCGATGCGCGCGCTGCCGAAGATGCTCACCGCCGGGCGGATGGAGCTCAGTCGTTCGGTTGCCTCGGCGAATTCTGCGATAATTCCGAATACGCGCCACGCCTCTCTTCCGGTCCAAGCCTTCTCGATCAGCTCGGCCGCCTGAGGTCTCGGAATCTTGTCTGCAACGCTCATGATCTGTCCGTCTCGTGAAACCGGCGCGCGACAGTGCGCGGGCCGGTGCTGGTGGAATACCAGGGGCGTGAAGCCGGGACGAACGCTGTACTGGGCCGGACCGCTGCCCCTGTGAAAACGCTGCTGCTGGTCGACGCTTCGTCCTATCTCTACCGGGCCTTTCACGCGCTGCCCGACCTGCGGACCAAGGCGGGAGAGCCCACCGGCGCCATCTACGGCGTGCTCAACATGCTTCGCCGGCTGCACAGCGAAGTGCCGGCGGATTATAGCGCCTGCGTATTCGACGCAAAAGGCAAGACCTTCCGCGACGATTGGTACCCCGCGTACAAGGCCAACCGGCCGCCGATGCCGGAGGACCTGAGCGCACAGATCGGGCCACTGCACGAGTGCATCCGGGCTCTGGGCTGGGCGCTGTTGGAGGTGGAAGGTGTCGAGGCTGACGATGTCATAGGCACGCTTGCATCAGAGGCAAGGCGGCGCGGAATCCGCACGGTAATCTCCTCCGGCGACAAGGACCTTACGCAGCTGGTGGGTCCGCTGGTGACGATGGTCAACACCATGTCCAACGAAACCTTCGATGCAGCGGCGGTGGTGTCCAAGTTCGGCGTCAAGCCAGAGCAGATCATCGACTACCTCACGCTGATCGGCGACTCTGTCGACAACGTCCCAGGGGTCGACAAGGTCGGTCCGAAGACGGCGGCAAAATGGCTGGCGCAGTACGGCACGCTGGACAACCTCCTTGCGCATGCCGCTGAGATCGGCGGTGTAGTGGGCGAGAACCTTCGTCGCGCGACGGACTGGCTGCCGCAGGCGCGCCGTTTGGTAACGGTGAAGTGCGACGTGCGGGTGCCTGCTGCCCTCGACGAGCTTACGGACCAGCCGCCAGACCGCGCGAACCTGGCCCGCTTGTTCGATCGCTTCGAGTTCCGCAGCTGGCGCAAGGAACTGGGCGATTCGCAGCCGACCGCGGCGGCACCAACTCGGACGCGCGAATACGAAGCCCTGCTGCACCCGAGCGAGCTGGAGCAGTGGATCCGCATCATCGAACCCGCGGAGCTCGTCTCGCTGGACACCGAGACCACAAGCCTAGACCCCCAAGCAGCCCAGCTGGTCGGAATGTCGCTTTGCGTCGACCCGGGGCGCGCCGCGTATCTACCGTTAGCGCACCGCTACGCAGGAGTCCCTCAGCAGCTGCCCCTGGACGCGACGCTCGCGCGGCTGAAGCCGTGGCTGGAGGACCCCTCCCGTCCGAAGCTGGGACAGAACCTCAAGTACGACATGCACGTGCTGGCCAACTACGGGATCCGACTGCGCGGAGTGCAACACGATACGCTGCTGCAGTCCTATGTCCTGGAGAGCCACAAGCCCCACGACATGGACAGCATGGCGCAACGACATCTAGGACTGAACACCATCACTTACGAAGAGGTGGCGGGCAAAGGAGCGTCCCAGATCGGGTTCGATCAGGTGAGCATCGAGCGCGCCACCGAGTACTCGGCGGAGGATGCGGATGTGACCTTGCAGTTGCACCGCACCCTGCACCCGTCGATCCAAGCGGATGAGCGGTTATCGTTCATTTACCGCAAGATCGAGATGCCGGTGATGGAAGTGTTGTTCGCTATGGAGCGGCACGGCGTGCTGATCGACAGCGCGCTGCTCGAGCAGCAGAGTCGAGCCCTCGGCCAACGCATGCTCGAGATCGAGTCCCGCTCGCAAGAGCTGGCCGGCCAGCCGTTCAACCTCAACTCTCCCAAGCAGATCCAGGAGGTCTTGTTCGAGAAACACAAGCTGCCGGTGATCAAGAAGACGCCGAGCGGTCAGCCGTCGACCGACGAGGACGTTCTCGAACAGCTGTCGCTCGACTTCCCCCTTCCCAAGCTCATTCTGGACTACCGCGCCGTCTCGAAGCTGAAGAGCACGTACACCGACAAGCTGCCGCGGATGATCAATCGGCGCACCGGCCGCGTACACACGAACTACGCCCAGGCGGTGGCCGTGACGGGCCGGTTGTCCAGCAACGAACCCAATCTACAAAACATCCCGATCCGGACTGCGGAAGGGCGGCGCGTGCGCGAGGCGTTCATCGCCCCGCCGGAGCATTGCATCATCTCGGCAGACTACTCGCAGATCGAGCTGCGGATCATGGCGCACCTGTCGAAGGACGCCAACCTGCTCGCTGCGTTCGCCTCGGGGGAGGACGTGCACCGCCGCACGGCTTCGGAAATCTTCGCCACGCCCCCGGATCAAGTGACGAGCGAGCAGCGGCGCTATGCCAAGACCATCAACTTCGGGCTCATCTATGGGATGTCCGCCTTCGGTCTGGCGTCCCAACTCGGTATAGAACGCAGCGCAGCCCAGCAGTACATGGACCGCTATTTCGCACGCTACCCGGGTGTGGCGGAATACATGCAACGGACCCGCGAGTCCGCGAGAGAGAAGGGCTACGTGGAAACCGTCTTCGGGCGCCGTCTGCACATGGCGGACATCCGGGCCTCTAATAACCAACGGCGCCAGGGGGCCGAGCGCGCAGCGATCAACGCCCCGATGCAGGGGACCGCGGCAGACCTGATCAAGCTGGCGATGATCGCGGTCGATGGTTGGCTGCGCGACCTGGGCCTGGGGGCCGCGCTGATCATGCAGGTGCATGACGAACTGGTACTGGAGGTTCCGGAGGACGAGGTCGAGCGCGTCCGCCTCGAGGTGCCGCGCCTGATGACTGGCGTGGCTCAGCTAGAGGTTCCCTTGGTGGTCGATGTGGGCGTCGGCATGAACTGGGACCAGGCACACTAGTGCTTCCACGTCACGCCGCAACGGCACCAACGCTGCAGCCAGATCAGGACGCTGAGTGTGCGACCGAACCCACGGGCTCGGCACCGACGGAGAACTGCATGCGGTGCAGTCTGGCGTAGAGGCCGCCCCGCGCGAGCAGCTCGGAGGAGGTGCCCGCCTCAACGATCCGGCCCTGGTCGAGCACAACGATGCGATCGGCGTTCTCGATGGTGGATAGGCGGTGTGCAATGACGATTGCGGTACGGCCACGCATCAACGCCTCGAGTCCTGCCTGGACATGCCGCTCCGACTCCGAATCAAGCGCCGAGGTCGCCTCGTCGAGCACCAAAATCGGAGCGTTCTTGAGCAACGTCCGCGCGATCGACAAGCGCTGACGCTGGCCACCCGACAGCTTGACGCCGTTCTCGCCGACCAGCGTGGCAAGTCCATCGGGTAGCGTCTGAATGAATTCCCAGGCATGAGCTGCCTTGGCGGCCGCAATGATCTCTGCTTCGCTGGCGCCGGCTCGCGCACCGTAGGCGATGTTGGCCGCGATCGTGTCGTTGAACAATGTAACGTCTTGACTGACTAGCCCGACGTTGGCTCTGAGGCTGGCTAGGCGGATCGTCTCGATATCGTGACCGTCGACCAAGATCCGCCCCTTGGTCGGATGGAAGAAGCGCGGGATGAGGTTGGCCAGTGTCGTCTTGCCGCTTCCCGACAGCCCCACCAACGCTACCGTCTCGCCCGTACGCACGACCAGATCGACGTCGCACAACGCTGGTCGCTCCGACCCGGGGTATTGGAAGCTCACGGCGTCGAAGCGGATCTCTCCCCGGGTTCGCCCCAGGACGACGCTGCCTCGATCGTCCTCTTGGCGTTCGTCCACGAGAGAAAAAGCGCTTTCGGCCGCGGACAAGCCGCGCTGTAGGTGCTCCGTGACGCTGGTCAAGCGCTTGAGCGGCGCTGTGATCAGTAGCATAGCGGCCGTGAAGGAGACGAAGCTGCCTACCGTGGTCCGGTCGGCTTTGACATCCACGGTCACGCGCCAGACTACGACCGCGACTGCAATTGCCGCTAGCAGCTGCACGATCGGTACGTTGGCGGCCGCCGCGGCTTGTTCTTTCATCAGCAGGCGGCGCACGCGGTTCGCCGCGGCACCAAAGCGCGTGGACTCGTAGTCCTGCCCCGCGAAGATCTTGACGACCTTCTGGCCCTCGATGCTCTCCTGCAGCACCTGGTTCACGTCCCCCATTGTTTGCTGCGTCTGGCGTGTGAGGTGGCGCAATCGTCGGTTGAATGCGCGGACGGCCAGCGCGATCGGGGGGATGACCAGGAACGTAATCAGTGTCAGCCCCCAATTCAGCCACAGGATGTACGCCATCAACGCAACGATCGTTACGGAGTCGCGCACGACAACGGTGACCACGTAGGTCACGGCGACCGAGATCTGGATGACATCGAACGTGAACTTGGAGATGATCTTGCCGCTCAGATTCTCCGCGAAGTAGCCGAGCGGCAGACTGAGCAGACGCTCGAACATCTGTTGCCGCAGGTCCATGATCACGCGCGTTCCGACGTAGCTGCTGGCGTACTGGCCGAGAAACGCTCCGGCTCCCCGCACGATATAGAGGAGCACCAGCGCGATGGGGACCCAGCGCATCAGCACGGGGTCCTTCTCGATGAAGGTGCCGTCCAGGAAGGGCTTGGCCGACGCGGGCAGCGCCACTTCGGTCGCGGCGAAGATCAGCATGCCGAGGATCGACAGTGCGAACATGCGCCAGTAGGGCCGCACGTATCCGAGTAAACGCAGGTACAACCGAGGGCCGGTCATCGCCGCACCATAGCACTCATCACAGGAAATTCAAGGCTAAGCGACCCAAAACAACGCAGGGTACACAGCCCCCCGGTCGCACCCGAGTTGCTGCGCCCGCCTTAACCCGAATTCGCTCGCCTCGAAGGTAAGCCCTGGCATCAGTCACATCGCAACCGAATCGGTAGAAGTGGCGCCATGGAGCAGATGCACTGGGGTGGAGTTGCCGTTTGGAGACCACATCGCGATGGGCAAGCGAGTCGGAGCACGGTCCGCGGAGCGGTCGGATTGTAGCAAGCCGTACGCCAGGTGAGTGGAGCTCGCAGGTCTCCGGCGACCGGAGCGAGCGGCCGGGCAAGGAACAGGCGTTGTGCTTCTCCGGAACCGGCCCTGATGCACTGCGTACCGCGCGGGTTGCTGGGCGTCTTTGTCGAGCGCCACGGTTCTGTGCGCGCGGCGCGCATCGGCCCTGAGCGCCCGGTGCGATCAAAACGCGCTGATCAAGCGATATTCTGCCGCGGGCGAAAAGCGGGCCCAGGACCATCGCCGCGGGCGGTGTTCCTACCCCGGGGCCCGGATGACTGCGGAGTCTCAGCGCATTAGCGCGACCAGGCGCCCCTCTCGTCCGGAGTTGCGTGCGCAGCTGCGGATCTGTCTTTTGGCTAAAGCAGTCGGCCGGATAGCCGATCATCTTGCGATCGGGCGGCGGGGAGGCGCTTGCTGTTCGCTCCGGCCTAGCAAGGCAACGCGGCTGCTTCGCGCTGGCCTCGGCCGAAAGACTCCAGCCGGGCAGCCGGAAATGGCGGCTGCCACTCAGCCGCGGTTGGGGGCGGCGGACCCTTTGCGCAGCCGGTCCGCACGGGGCGCATGGACGCGCACCGTATCGCACGGCGAGCGACCCTGGCGAGATGCCAAAGAACATTCAGAAAAATCCGTTACCAGTTGACTTAGCAAGATTTTTATCACTATAGTGTCTCGATGGAAGCGGAGCTCAATACCCTCGACGAAAAAATCAACCAGCTCGTACAGCTATGCCATCGCCTACGCAGAGACAACCACGAATTACGCCAACAACTGGCCGCGGCACAGAACGAAAGCAAGCAGCTGAGGGACAAGATCGGGAACGCGCGGGTGCGTCTGGAGGGGCTGTTGAGTCGGCTCCCCGAGGAAGGGGAATGAAGCGCGATGGGCGCGCGATCGAGGTGAGCATCCTAGATCGCAGCTTCCGGATCGCCTGCAAGGACGAAGAGCGAGAGGGACTGCTCCGAGCAGTTCAATATCTCGACGCCAAGATGCGCGAGATTCGCGATGCGGGCAAAGTCATTGGCACCGAGCGTATCGCCGTGATGGCGGGGCTGAACATCGCGCACGAACTGCTGTCCACTCGGCTCAGCGCCGGTTTTGACATCGGAGAGCTAAAGCGTAAAATGAAATCCATGGTGGCTGCCATCGACGAAGCGGTGTCCGCACAAGACGACCTGTTCTGATCGGGTCGCGTGCGTCTCCGCGACAGCGATGCCAATGGCTTAAGCTTGCCCCCTGCGGTGTTTGTCTAGGCTGTACGTTTCTGTGAACCAATGTCGTAATCCTGGTTGCTGCCCATAGTAGCGCTGTTGTGCGCGTCCGATCTGGAAGCGCCTGATGCGCTCGGAAGGCGACCACCCTTGAACCCTCGGTTCAAGATCCTGGCCTGACGGCATTTGTGGGGGGCTCCCAATCGACGAGAGCGGCGGCATACCGCCGCTCTTCGTTTTCATGGCGCAGTGCGCTACGGTGTTCCGCGTGCGCCACGCTCTGCGGCGTCCTATGCGCTACTGGCTGATGAAATCGGAGCCGGACGTGTTCAGCGTCGACGACCTGGCGGTAGCGCCGCAGAGGACGGCCGCGTGGTGGGGCGTGCGCAACTATCAGGCGCGCAACTTCATGCGCGACGACATGCGCCTCAGAGATCAAGCCTTCTTCTACCATTCGAGCTGCCCCCATCCCGGCATCGCCGGCGTGATCGAGGTGGCCCGGCTCGCCTACCCGGACGAAACACAGTTCGACCCCAAGAGCGACTATCACGATCCGGTGGCTACGCGCAGCAACCCCCGTTGGTTCAACGTCGATGTGCGTCTGGTGCGCAAGACCCGCCTGCTCGGAATCCACGAGATGCGGAAGCATCCCCAACTTGCAGGGATGCGCGTGCTACAGCGTGCAAACCGCCTTTCCATTACGCCGGTGCAAGTGACCGAGTGGCGGTTCATCTTGAAGCTTCTCGAGGAACCCCAGGGAACCTGAACCCCGGTGGAGGCCTTCACTCCAGATTGGTGGTGGCTTGCCTATCTGGCGCTGGGTTTGCTCGTCGGTCTGTTTGCCGGCATGCTGGGTATCGGCGGCGGGGTGGTCATCGTTCCCTTGCTGGTGTTCTTGTTCACCGAGCAGCACTTCCCTGCGGACCGACTTTTGCACCTGGCGCTAGGCACTTCCATCGCCAGCATCGTGTTCACCGGCCTGTCCACTGTGCGCGCTCACCATGTGCGCGGCGTAGTGCGTTGGGACATCGTTCGTCGCGCAGGCCCCTGGATCGTCGGCGGCAGCCTGCTCGGAGCATTGTTCGCCGAACGCCTGTCGTCCCGTTATCTGGCGCTGATCTTCACAGCCTTCGTGCTTTACTCGTCGGTGCAGCTCCTACGCCGGCAGGATCCCAAGCCCACGCGCAGGTTGCCGGGCGGGGCCGTAATGTCGATGGCTGCCTTGCTGATCGGAGGGATGTCGAGCCTGGTGGGGGTCGCGGGAGGCGTGATCATGCTGCCACTGATGACGATGTGCAATGTTCCCATGCTCACTGCGATCGGGACGACTGCGGCATTGGGGCTGCCTCTCTCGGCGGCGGGCACAGCCGGATACCTCGCCGCCGGACTGGATAAGAGTCATCTGCCGCCGCTCAGCCTAGGCTATGTCTATCTGCCGGCGTTGGCGGGATTGGTCGTGGGGACAGTAGTCACCGTGCCATTCGGGGCGCGCCTCGCGCATAGCATGCCGGTGGGGCTGTTGAAGAAGATCTTCGCCGCAGTGCTCCTGCTGCTGGCAGCGAAGATGCTGAGGTCACTGTTTTAGATCGGCCGGTCCGAGGCGTCCGCCCGCTGCTTGCCTCGTATCGCTCACAGTGAGGCAAGCTGTTCGCGCACCTGGATCTTCTGCACTTTTCCCATCGCGTTTCGTGGCAATGCGGGCACGAAGCGGACTTGCTTGGGTATCTTGTAGTTCGCGAGCTGCGTTTTCAGGTGCGCGATCAGGCCGTCTTCGCTCAAAGCGGGTCCGGACGGATCCAGAACGACGGCAGCGGCCACGGCTTCGCCGAAATCCGGGTGGGGGATTCCTACGACCGCCGATTCGGCGACGCCCGGTATCGCATCGATCGCGAGCTCAATCTCTTTGGGATAAACGTTGTAGCCGCCCGAGATGATGAGATCCTTGGCGCGCCCTACGATCGAAAGATATCCGTGCTCGTCGATCACACCCACGTCCCCGGTGCGAAACCAGCCGTCTACAGTAAACTCCTCCCGCGTTTTGTCGAGGTTACGCCAGTAGCCGGCGAATACGTTGTCACCCCGGATCTGAATCGCTCCGTTGTCACCTGCCGGGAGCGGACGATCCTGCGCATCGACGGTTCGCACAGACACACCGCGTAGCGGAAGTCCAACGGTGCCGCCGCGCCGCGCTCCGACCAACGGGTTGGACGTGATCATGCCCGCTTCGGACATGCCATAGCGCTCGAGGATGGTATGGCCGGTTCGCCGCTGGAACTCGTGGAACGTATCCAGCAGCAACGGCGCCGAGCCCGAGATGAATAAGCGCATGTGAGCACAGGTCTGCGCCGTGAACCCGGGCTCGGCCAGCAGCCTGGTGTAATACGTGGGTACGCCCATCATCACCGTCGCGCGCGGCAGATCTGAGAGCATCGCTCTGGCGTCAAACTTGGCCCTCCACAAGAGCTTGGCGCCGGACAACAGCGCGCAGTGGTTGGCGACGAACAGCCCGTGCACGTGGAAGATCGGCAGCGCGTGCAGCAGCACGTCCGCGTCGGTAAAACCCCAGGTATCGACCAGTACAGTGGCGTTAGAGACGAGGTTGCGGTGCGTCACCATAGCGCCCTTGGCGCGTCCGGTGGTCCCAGAGGTATAGATGATCGCCGCGAGGTCGTCGGGCGCCATCGTGGCGGTTGCGAAGTGCGAAGCCGCCTGCCCCACCGCTTCGGACAGCGATCCGCCTCCGCTGGTGTCGAGCGTCGCAACCTGCGCGTGCAGGCCGGATGAGCGCACCAGCGCTTGGATGCCCGCCGCCGCGGGCGGGCTACACACCACCAGCGAGGGTTGTGCGTCGGACAGGAAGTGCGTGAGCTCGGCCAGTCGGTACGCGGTGTTGAGCGGCAGATAGACCAGACCCGCGCGCAGGCAAGCCAGGTACAAGAACAAGGACTGTGCGGATTTTTCGACCTGTACGGCGACGCGGTCGCCGCGCTGCAGGCCGAAGCCTTGCAGAGCCGCCGCGCAGCGCGCGCACTCACGGTCGAGGTCGGCGTAGGTACAGCTTTGCCCGCTCTCCAACTCCAGCGCGGGCCTCGCCGCGTTGACCGCAAAGCTCCGCGCGAACGCGGCATAGGCATTGGCGTTCTTCATGCCACGCTTTCTTCCGCGTAGGCTTCGAACCGGAC
>Ga0335081_10001917_pt1 | contig 32923 bp, 28 predicted proteins | sample Lox_Sample_35_FD_206713 | JGI IMG/M metagenome (GOLD analysis project Ga0335081, IMG submission 206713) | Soil microbial communities from Loxahatchee National Wildlife Refuge, Florida, United States - Lox_Sample_3.5 | ecosystem: Environmental > Terrestrial > Soil > Wetlands | place: USA...
GCGCCACTACAACCTGCCGGGAATCGTCTCGGGGTCGAACTTCACGAGGCTCGCCTTGCCCCATTGGAGCGGAATTTTGGGGGTCGGGGTCTTCAGAAATCCCCGTTCGCCAACCTTTTCTTCGACAAGATATCCACCGTATCCCTCAAACTGCGACCGGAGCCTGCCGTGAGTGGTGTAGTCCTTCGCCACCACTTCATCGGGTTTCTGTATGGGCCCGTTATTCACTCCACAGATGGTCCCGTCACCATTGCTGACAACCCAATGCCCGTTCCAACCGCCTACGCCGGTATCCTCGAGCCACATATGAACGATATAGCCGGCGGCTATCTGGGGCAAAACACTGTCATCTTTAAATGGTCTGTCCGGCGGCCATACCACCTCGCCTTTGCCGAAGAGCAGGTCGAGGGAAACCTCTCCGTTGGGAGACGTCTCTTTCATAAACCAACGCATCGACACCAGACCGGCTTTCAAAAGCCAGGCCATGATGCCGCGGTAACAAGTCTCACCTTTACCTATACAGCAGTCGATGCTTCGCGAGAGATACAGGTTACCGGCGATTTCTGCGTCACCCCCGCTGGGCATCCCCGCTTTGGCCGCGGCTACGTAATCGTCGCGAGTAGCACCAGGGATCGGTACGAACATGGCTATTGCTTCCCGGATTGCCGCCTCATTCTGGTGTCCCCAATGATTCAGACTCTGTACCTTCCAGTTTGCGCCGAGGCACCATTCATCCGGGATAGGCTGCTCGCCAAGAGTCCAGGTCTTTCGGGCCCACAGTTTCGAATAGTATACCCGCTGGCACAACAGTAAACCGCGCATGGCGTGCCGCCGATCGGTGTTGTCGGCATAATGCGGGTCATCCTTTCCATCCGGACGGCTGCCGAGCGATAACTCCTTAGAGATGGCGTTCCGGGTTTGCCCTGCGGGAACAATGGATTCGATATGATCGCCCAGGGGCTCGTGCAAGTCGTGGCAGGGAAAATAGTGGTTGAGATAATCGATTGTGTCGTCCCATCGATCTCCCTTGGATTTTCCGAACATTTTATTATGCTCCTCTCGGGTGTCTATCAGTTGGACTTACTATGTTGATCTGACCACCGATCGATAACGTACATCTGCCCCCAGAGCTAGGGCACGTTCCAGCCAGGTGTTTGAGTGCAGTGCGTTTTCGACGGCCGCGCCAAATTCGCGGGTGGCGACGACATTGTTGTGTACGCCGGAATTTCCTTTTTGACTCCCGGCAACCCAGAGCATACACCCACCCAGCTCGTTCGCGACCAGAATTTCGCAGTCCATGCGCCGAGTTTCCCTGCGACAGCCGGCTTCGCGCCCTCGGGATAGGGGAAACCAGCGCGGTGCTCCGATTCTGATGCGATTTTGAGCGAGTAGCGCAGACCGCCGCGGTTGCGGTCTGCGGCTATTCATTGGGTGTGCCATCGACCACATTCGCGTGCGCGGGTCGGAGGTCATTCTCACGCCGCCGATGATCAAACCGCAGCGTCGTTTTTGCAGCCGCACGGTAATGAAGAACTATCCATTCGAAAGAAAAGAACGCCGCAGCTTCGACACGGCGGTAGAATTCCCAACCGTGGAGCCGACGGCCACCGAAAAGACGCGGACCACAACACCTGCGGTCCGCGCTGCTTGCTCCAGGTTGGTGGAGCGCAACGCGATGTGATGAACCCCCGCAGTCTTCAGACCGATGGCCATCTGTCCATCCCCCAACGAATCTGGATTGTGGCTCCCCGCAGCCTCACACCATACACGCGTCAAGCGATCGCAGCGCCCTCTTTTCGTTGGCAGGCTCCTGCGGCTCGGGGAAGCGCCCCGCGGTGGCGCACACATCGATTCTGATGTACGCGCGGCGAGGCCGGTCGGGCAGCGGCGGGTCGAAAAGCGGCGGACCTGGAAGACGGGTCCGCGTCACGCGAGCTGCACTTCAGAGGCAGGATGTAGATCGCCTTGGTTCACGTGATCCCTATGGTACCCTTGCTTGCGTGCGCATGGATTTCGATGAGGTCCGCAGACTCGCCATCGTCGCCCTGTTTTCCGACGATCAGCTCATGGAGCAACTGGTCCTCAAGGGCGGAAACGCTATCAGCCTGGTTTACGGCGTTAGTTCTCGCGCCTCGCGCGATCTCGATTTCTCCCTTGCGAGTGATTTCCCCGACCTCGAAGACGCCAGGAGGCGCATATTCCGGGCCCTCAAGGACCGCTTCGACTCCGCCGGCTACGTGGTGTTCGATGAAATACTTGAGCCTAAGCCCAAGCTCGACGGCCCCGATGAGCGGCCGTGGTGGGGTGGATACGAGCTCCGGTTCAAGCTGATTGAGAGGCCGGAGTACGAGCGCCTGAAGGGACGTTACGCCAAAATGCAGGTTGATGCTTACCGGGTGGGACCCCATGAGCAAAAAACGTTTTCGGTAGACCTTAGCAAGTACGAATTTACCGAGGGAAAAATCGAGCGCGACCTCGACTTCTACAAGATTTATGTCTACACCCTGGATATGATCGCCATCGAAAAACTGCGCGCGATTTGCCAGCAGATGCCGGAGTATGTCCTCAAGGGGAATCGCCAGGCGAGGGCCCGCGACTTTTATGACGTCTATCTCATCGTTACGAAAGGAGCGGTCGACCTTGCCACCCCCGAGAATCAGGACCTCACTCGCAAAATTTTCGCGGCAAAACGGGTCCCCCTTCGATTTCTTGGGAAGATCGCCGACTATCGAGAGTTTCACCGCCCCGATTGGCAAGCCGTCATCGAATCGGTGCCGCAGGAGGTCGAGGCGTTCGACTTCTACTTCGACTTTCTTCTAACCCAGATCGAGCGCCTAAAACCCCTTTGGGAAGAATAGCCGCCACTCCGGATCGTACTCGCGGTCCCGCAGGTCGTGGGCGAGATAGAAATCGTACTCGAGCCCTTGCTCCTTGAGACGTCCGTATTGCTTTTCCTCGAAACCCGCCCGCTGCATGTAGAATCCAATCGCCTGGTGATACGGATAGACGTAATTAAGCTTTCTCAAGGTGGCGATGAGGGTTGGAACGGAGATCCGGGTTTTTGCCCGCTTAAAGGCCTCAAGAACCTGGTACACGCCGCCGCCGTAAGCAGGACGCACCGTGACGTCAATCAGGGTTCGTTCCACCTTCGTCACGGGTAAGGCCACGCCCTCAACCGCTAACGGGGCAACTTCGAGGTTGCCGGTCTGCTTCCCGTTGATGAGCATGAAGCGGTATTCGCCCCATCGAAGCACCGACTTCGTCTGCCGTTGCCGCCCCGCAAAGGCTCGATCGATCCCTTCCTGAGAGAGGCTCTGCCGGGAATTCGACGGTTTCTCGCGCTGCTCGTGGTTGACGTGAATTACCATCGGAAGCTGATCGGTGAGGTCGTGCAGAAACAGCGCGCTCCCATGGCAGAGATAAGCGTTGCGCACAAGGGATTGTCCAAGCTCGTAGGGCGTCGAAGAACGCCAGATGTAGCGTACGATGGGGCGAGCCTCGGGGAAGTGGGCGTACTCGACCGCAGCTTGTTTGAGAAAAAGGTTCTTTGTTAGAAATGCGATAAACTCACTGACAGTCGTTCGCGCCGCCAGCAGGCCCACTCGTTGCTGGTCTGACAGGATTTCCTGCAGGAGAGATCGCGTGTACACCCGGCGAGGCTCGGAGTCGAACAGCTTGGTGAGATTTCGCTTGGACTTTTCGAGCCGGGATGGCTTCCCTCGAGGCATAGATCGCCCAGTGTCCTGCAGGTATATATACCTGCAGGACAGTTGCGCTGTCAAATCAAAAGAGCGAGCCGTTAATTCTAAAGGTTAAAGTCGATTCCCACACGACTTCACATCAGGTATATATACCTGATGTGAAGACTGGAATCTTTCGCAGCTTGCAGTGCCTTGACGGCGGCGGTTTTATCCGCTCCATAACCAAGGCTGTCGTACTCAGCTAAAGATGCCGGCACTCGGGCAAGGCCGTCTCACTCAACCCTGCCAGGGATTGACAACGGCCACTTTGAGGTCCGCAAAATGCGAGGTATTGCGGGTGGCGAGGGTGGCGTGAGAGGCCAGCACAATGCCCGCGATCGTGGTGTCTCTCAGGTCGCCGGGGCGCCCCTGCCGGTGCCGGGCCGCCATCAAATCGCCGGCGCGTTGGGCGCCTTACTTGCGGCCCTGCCAGTAGAAGGGCCTGCGGCTGAGGTTGGCGATCGCCAAGATTCTGATCTCGAGGGCGTTCACTGAGTACATCACGGCGTACGGAAAACGACGAAGAAGAACTCTGCGGACGGCCCAATTCTAAAGGTAACCGGACTCAGGAAACTGTTCGATTTGCGCGATAGCACGCTCAACATCGTTGAGGAACCCGTTGCCAAGGCCTGGGCTCGAGTTCTCATAATAGCCCGCCGCGTCGGCGAGCTCCCGCTCGGCCGCAGCGTGAAAGCTCAGGTGGCGGCTCATGCCAGCCGGGACCTGGCCTCGCGCAACACATCCTCCGCCGGCCGCGACGTGGCCTTGCCCTGCTCGATCTCCTCGAGGCGGCGCAACGCTTCGTCCGCCCACAGGCGCTCGGCCTCGGCCGGTGACAGGGCTTCAAGGCTGCTCAAGAGTTTCTCAGCCAATCGGGCGCGTTCCCGGCGTTCGAGCTTCAACGCTTCGTTTTCCAGCTCCTCGACGCTCATGGACCACGGCCTCCCTTGTGGGGTCATCGTACCACCTCCCGAGCCAGGGGCGGACGGTCGAGGGTGAGCGCCCGCCCGCGGCTTCACGTCTCCCAGGGATTGACAACGGCCACTTTGAGGTCCGCAAAATGCGAGGTATTGCGGGTGGCGAGGGTGGCGTGAGAGGCCAGCACGATGCCGGCGATCATGGTGTCCCTCAGGTCGCCGGGGCGCCCTTGCCGGTGCCGGGCCGCCAACAGATCGCCGGCGCGTTGGGCGCCAGCCTATTAGGCCGCTCTGGCCGCCGCTTTCTCCAGCAGCTCGTGAATCAGGGTTTGATAGGGCTTCGACTGCCGGGCCGCTAGTCGGCGAAGCTGGGCCAGCAGGCGCGGCGAGATGCGAATGGCGATGAGCTGCTTGGCCTTGCCGGTTTTCGGCCGCCCAACGCGCCGCGCGCGTTTCAGCTCGGCCTCGGTGGATTGCGGAATGTCGGAAAAGTCGATCAGGCTATCCGGCATAGGCTTTGCGTTCCCGGCGGCTCGCCTGCCGCGCGCTGATAATGCGGATCGTTTCGGCGCCATCTTTCAACCTCCGTAGGGTGTACACAACCAGGAGGATGCGACCCCCGGTGGAGAGGCCGAGCCTCTTCCAGCGGCGCTCCGGCTGGACGTGTTCCAGGTCCTCCCAATCCAAGGCAAGCGGGTCACCAAAAATCGTCGTCGCCTCTTCAAAAAGCACCGCGTGCTTTTGGTAGTTCGTGAGAGCCTTGGCGATGTCCCAGGAGAACACATTCCTGTATATACGCTAATTCGGCGGCGCGGTCAAGTGCTGCGCCACAACCGGCGTGCGCCGCGACTGTTAATCGTGTGGTATAGTACATCATCAGAACAACTCGGCGGGTGGGTGTGGAGGGACTTATGGGAAAACCGCGTTTAATTCGCGAAAGGGTTACGGAGGGTCTGAGGGCGGCGGTGGAGGCTACGCGCCACAAGCGGGAGTACCAGCGCGGGCTGTGCGTCTGGCTGCGCGAGGTGCTGGGGTTGAGCGCGGCCCAGATTGCCGAGGTTCTGGGCTGGAACCTGCACGCGGTGGCGGGGGTGCAACTGCGTTACCGGCGCTACGGCGTGGGCGCCTTCCAGGACCGCCGCCAATCGCCCCTGCCCGCGGACGCGGCTGGCACGCTGGGCGCGGCCTTGGCGCGCGCCCGGACGGCGGCGGAGTTGCGGCGGGTGGGATGCGTCTGGTTGCGCCTGGTGCTGGGCCTGGAGCAGGCGGAGGTGGCCGCCGCCCTGGGATGCTCGCGCGGGTACGTGCGCAAGGTGCAGGCCGAATTCCTCAAATCGGGAGTGGCGGCGCTGCGCCTGGAGGCGGACGCGCGCTCGTGCCCGGAAGGCGCCGGCGCCGAGCTGCGCGCGGCCGTGGCCAGCGCCCAAAGCGTGCACGAATTCAGGCGGGCGCTCTGCCTCTGGATGGTGGTGGTGCTGGAGCTGGCCCCCGCCCTGGTGGCGAAGTTTCTCTTCTGGCGCAAGGCGTCGGTGCGCGTTCTGCACCGCCAGTACCTGCGCCACGGGGCTGCCGTGCTGCACAGTCCCGGACGCGGCGGCGCGCGGCGCTCCCTGCTCACCCTGGCGCAGGAAGACGAGATGTTCCAGGAGTTGCGTGCGCGGGCGTGGCCGCACGGCCTGATCCCGTTTGAGGAGATCCAGCGGGCGGTGGAGGAGAGGGTGGGCCGCCCGGTGAAATCGGCCTCGGTGCAGGCCATGCTTGACCGGCACGGCTGGTGCCGGGCCGCCGTGGTGGTGGTCCCGATGCAGGACCGGGTGCCAGCCGGCACGCCCCAGCAGGCGCTGCGGATGGTGCAGCAGGCCCGCTGAAAACCGGCGGGCGGGGGCGAGGGCGCGGGCGGGGCCGGCCGCGCCCCGCTCTCGACTTTAGGTCCACTGAGGGAGGTTGTTTGATGCTTCGGGACGGCCGTTTTTCACGGCTCGGAATTCGTATTTTGGGTCTACCGATTTGAGTTGTTTGGTCTGCCGAAAATGGTCATTTTGGGTCGAAAGTGTACAGTTCCCGTACACTTTTTCGCATTTGTGGGCGGTTTCGTGAGCGGCCGTAACCCCTTTAGATCGGGTTGGGGCCGGGATTTGGATTTCCGCTTGCGCCGGCTTGACGGGCTCCGCGAAGCGTGGACGGGCAGTGTAAGCATAACTGTGCTTGACGCTTTCGGCCTGCCGCACTAGGATGAGTGCGGAGACCTCGTAGGGGTCAGAGCTGCTTGTTCCGCACCGCTCAGCCACTTGCAGGCCACGCCTTCCGGCGAAGTGCACGGGCCTTGAGACCGTAAGATCGGGTTTTCGAACCGGTACACCTCATGAACCAAGTCAGGCGTCTGCTCGGTTTCATGCGGCCTTACAGCGCGCGCTTCGTGGCGGCCGTCCTGCTGATGGTGGTGGTGGGGGCGTGCGAGGCGCTGACGGCCCTGCTGATCAAGCCGGTGTTCGACGGCGTGCTGGCCCCGCAGCACGCGTCGGCGGCCCACATCCTGCTGTTCAAATGGCCCATTTCCGGGCGTCCCCTTTACCTCGAACAACTGCTGCCTTCGGGCATCCACAACATCTGGACCATGGTGGCCATGGCCATTGTGGGGGCCACCATCGTGAAGGGGATGGCGGAGTATTTCGCCACCTACTTCATCAATTTCGTGGGCCAGTCGGTGGTGAAAGACCTGCGGAATCAGCTGTATACGAAGATCATCGAGCAGTCGATGGCCTTCTTTTCGCGCAACCCCACCGGCAAGCTGATGTCGAGCGTCACGAGCGACATCGAAAGGGTGCAGACGGCCGTGTCGCAGGTGGCGGCCGACTCGTTGCGCGAGACTTTTACGCTCATCGGCCTGCTCGGGGTGCTGTTTTACTACGACTGGAAGCTGGCCCTCATTTCGCTGCTGCTGGTGCCCCTGGTGGTGTTCCCGTCGCGCACCATCGGCCGCTACATCCGCATCTCCAGCCGCTTCAGCCAGGACAAAATGGCGGAGCTCAACCACATCCTGCAGGAGACCTTCAGCGGCATCCGCATTGTGAAGGCGTTCGGCATGGAACTGTTTGAAGTCACCAAGTTCCGCGCCGCCACCCGCCGCCTGCTGAAGGTGAACCTGCGCTGGGTGCGCGCCAACGCGCTGAGCTCGCCGCTGATGGAAGTGCTGGGCGCCATCACCATCGCGGGGCTGCTGCTTTACGCCCGCAACGAGATCCTGCACAACGCCCAGACGGCCGGGGGCTTTGTGGGCTTTCTGTACGCGCTCATCAAGATGTACGAGCCCATCAAGCGCCTGACGGGCGTGAATAACGCCTTTCAGCAGGCGGTGGGGGCCTCGGAGAAGGTGTTCCACTACCTCGACGTCCATTCCGAGATTGCGGACAAACCGGGCGCCGTCGCCCTGCCGCCCTTCGAGCACGACCTCTACTTCGACCAGGTGGATTTTGCCTACGACACCGGGCAGCCCGTGCTGCAGGGGATCAACCTGCGCGTGCTGAAGGGCGAAGTGGTGGCGCTGGTGGGGCCGAGCGGGGCCGGGAAGACCACCCTGGCCAACCTCATCCCGCGCTTCTTCGATCCCACCGGCGGGCGCGTGCTGATGGACGGCCGCGATCTGCGCGATGCCACCCTGAAGTCTGTGCGCGCCCAGATCGGCATGGTGACGCAGGAGACTATCCTTTTTGACGATTCGGCGTTCAACAACGTCGCTTACGGGATGAACTCGACGCGGCGCCAGGCGGTGGAGGATGCGGCGCGGGCGGCGCTGGCCCACGATTTCATCATGGCCATGCCGCAGGGCTACGATACCCTGATCGGCGAGCGCGGCCAGCGGCTTTCGGGCGGGCAGAGGCAGCGCATCGCCATTGCGCGGGCCATCCTGAAGAACCCGCCCATCCTGATCCTCGACGAGGCTACCTCCGAGCTCGATACCGAGTCGGAGATGCTGGTGCAGCGCGCCCTGCAGAACCTGATGGAAGGCCGCACGGTGCTGGTGATCGCGCACCGGCTCTCCACCGTGCGCCGTGCGGACCGGATCCTGGTGATCGACGACGGGCGCATTTCGGAGCAGGGAACGCACGCGGATTTGATCGCGCAGGGCGGCATTTACCAGCGCCTGCACGAGCTGCAGTTCGTGGACTCGGAGCCCTAAGGACAGGGGTTAGGTGTCAGGTGCCAGGGCCAGGTGCCAGTTTTGACGTTCAACTTTCAACTATTCGACTTTTTAGCCCATGACTTTTAGCTCTTGACCTTCAACTTTCGACTTTTAACTTTCGACTCCTTATATGATTCGCAGCATGACAGGGTACAGCGCCGGGCGCAGCGACGAAGCGGACTATTCGCTGAGCGTCAGCCTGAAGAGCACGAACCATCGCTTTCTTGACGTGCAGCTACGGCTGCCGTCGTCGCTCGAGGCGCTTGAGGTGGCGATCCGGCGCCAGGTGAAGGAGCGGCTGGCGCGCGGGCACGTGGAGGTGACGGTGACGTTCGAACGCGCGGGCGCTCAGACGCTGGAGCTGAACCGCCGGCTGCTGGAGGGTTACGTCTCGGCTTGCGACGGGCTGCGGCGCGAGTTTGGCGTGCTGGCGCCGCCGGACCCGGTGGCGCTGCTGCGCATCCCGGGCATGATCGCCACTGCGGACGGTGTGCTGACCGCGGAGACCCTGGAGCGCGTGTGGGCCGTGCTGGAGCGCCTGGTGGGACAGTCGCTGGACGAACTAGACGCGATGCGCTCGGCGGAGGGTGCAGCGCTGGAGCGCGACCTGCGGGCGCGATTCGAGCGCCTCGGCGAGCTGCGGAGCGGCGTGGAGCGCCTGGCGGGAAGTGTTCCGGAGATCTACCGGCAGCGCCTGGACGACCGACTGCGCGAATTGACCGCGCGCACCCCGGGGGCCCCCATGCTGGAACCCGGCCGTCTGGCGCAGGAGGTGCTGTATCTCGCCTCGCGCTCCGACATCTCCGAGGAACTCACCCGCCTGGGCAGCCATTTGGCGCAGGCGGCCACCCTGATGAACGAGGGCCCTGAAGTGGGCAAGAAGCTCGATTTCCTGCTGCAGGAGATGAATCGCGAGGCGAACACGATATTATCGAAGACCACCGACGTGCCGGGAGCCGGGCCCGAAATCGCGCGCCAGGCCATCGAAATGAAAACGGAAGTTGAAAAACTCCGCGAACAAGCTCAGAATATCGAATAGGGATCCGAGTGTAGAGAGATTGTCCCGAGCGCCAACAAGCTCCCAGCCGGGCAGCGTCATCGTGATCTCGGCCCCCTCGGGGACGGGCAAGACAACCCTTGTGACGCGATTGCTGCGCGCCGTGCCCCGCCTGCGGTTTTCCGTATCGCACACCACGAGGCCGCCCCGGCGCGGTGAGCGCAACGGCCGCGAGTATTATTTTGTCGCCCGGCGGGAGTTCGAGCGCATGGCCGCGCGGGGCGATTTCGTGGAATGGGCCGAAGTTTACGGCAATCTTTACGGCACGTCGTGGACGGCGCTTCGGCGCGCGCAACGCGCGGGGCACGACGTGCTGCTTGACATCGACGTGCAGGGGCATCGCCAGGTGCGGAAGCGCCTGCCCGAGGCGGTGAGCATCTTCCTGCTGCCGCCTTCGTACGATGAGCTGGAGCGGCGGCTGCGGCGGCGGCATTCCGACGCGCCGGAGAACATCGAGCGGCGGCTTGCGGACGCCCGGCGGGAAGTTCGCAGGTGGCGGGAGTACGACTTTCTTGTCGTCAACGACGCGATCGTGGCGGCCGACAGTGCCCTGAAGATCGTGGTAAGCGCCGCGGGCTTGCGCCGGACGGTGCAGCAGGACCGGGCCCGCGAGATCGTGAAGAGCTTTGGAGGATAAAGGATGATCGAATTTCCCCCGGCTGTCGAGAGTAAGTACCGGTTCATTCTGCTGGCGGCCAAGCGCGCTCGTCAGCTCCAGGCTGGAGCGCGTCCCCTGTTGCAAACGACCACCAAGCGGCCCACCAAAGTGGCCCAGCTCGAGGTGTCAGCGAACCTGGTACCATTTGAGGATCTGCATGCGGAGGCCAGCGGAAACGGCGACGCGCCGGCCCAGAAGTAGATCAGGCCTCGAAACGGATTCACCATGCGAGTGGCGCTCGGAGTCTCGGGCGGAATTGCAGCCTACAAGTCGGCGGAACTGGTGCGCCTGCTCCAGGACCGCGGTCTCGAGGTGCAGGTTGTGATGACGGCGGCGGCGCGAGAATTTGTCTCGCCCCTAACCTTCGCCGGATTGACGGGTCACAAGGTCATCACCGGTCTCTTTGCCCCGGCGTCCGGTGAGGCGAACCTCGAGAGCGCCATCGAGCATATTGCCCTTGCCCAGTCGATCGACGCCCTCATCATCGCGCCGGCCACGGCCAACGTCCTCGCCAAGATCGCCCACGGCCTAGCCGACGACTTTCTCACCACGCTGGCGCTCGCCACTCGGGCGCCGCTGATCGTGGCACCTGCCATGAACGTCAACATGTGGGAGAACCCGGCGACTCGGGGAAATCTCGACGTGCTGAAGGCCCGAGGCGTACGGTTGGTCGACGCCGAGGAAGGGTACCTGGCCTGCGGCATGGTGGGCGCGGGACGCTTGGCTTCGCTCGAGTCGATTGTGGCGGCCGTGTGCGCAGCGCTGGGCTTGGCCGACGATTTGAACGGCGAATCCGTGCTGGTGACAGCCGGGCCCACTGAGGAGCCCATCGACCCGGTGCGCCACTTGAGCAACCGCTCATCAGGCAAGATGGGCTACGCGGTGGCGGAAGCGGCGCGGCGCCGCGGTGCCAAGGTGATCCTGGTGAGCGGCCCTACCCGCCTGGAGCCTCCCCCGGGGGTGGTGCTGCGGCGGGTTCGCACCGCGGAGCAAATGGCCGGCGCCGTGTTCGAGGAGCTGCCGGAGGCAAGCATAGTGGTGATGACGGCGGCGGTCGCCGATTTCCGCGCGGCCCGCGTTGAGTCTGGCAAACTCAAGCGCAGCGCAGGCACGCGAACCCTCGAACTCGAGCCGACGCAAGACATTATAGCGGAAGTGGCTCGCCGCCGCCGTCCCAATCAGTTTGTGGTGGGCTTCGCCGCCGAGACCGAACACGTGGTTGAGCACGCCCGAGCCAAGCTGAGGATGAAGCACATCGACTTGCTGGTCGCCAACGACGTAACCGCTGAGGGCGCCGGGTTCGAGGTCGACACCAACATCGTGACGCTGATCTTCGCCGACGGCCGGGCCCGGCCGCTCGAGCGCATGGCCAAACTGCAGGTAGCCGGTTGCGTGCTGGATGAAGTGGTTGCACTTCGCAAGGGGCAGAAGGCAGCTCAGTCCGCGTGAGCGCGCGTTCGACAGGAAGTCTTCAGGGCGCCAAGCGGGTGAAACTGTCCCGGGCGTGGCCCGACCATTGACATGCCGCCTCCCGGCGCCCCAGTGATGGAGCGGTCTGGCGGGGTTTCATTCCATGATCTCTGACCGCCTCACGAATGAAGTCGCCGCCTGGCTCGAGTTCTACCGCGGCCTTGGGATCGACGACTTCCTGCTGGAGCCTCGGCCCGCGGCTGTCCCGCAAATGAGAAAATCCGTGAAAGCAGCACCGAGTCGGCCGCCGAGCGCGGCCGCTGCGTCTGAGCAGGCTCCCTCCCCGGCGGCAACCGGAGCGGCCCCGGGAGACCCCGCGGAATTTGGCGCGATCGCGGCTTCCGCCGCGCCCCGCACGCGGGAAACGGGAGCGCCTCGCCCGCCGTCCGCCGCCCGCTCCCTGAGCTTGTTTGAGGCCCAGGCGCCACCACGGGCCGAGCGCGAAACGCTCAACGACATCCGTTCTGACCTCGGGGATTGCCAGCGCTGCAAGCTTGCGGGCGGACGGAAAAACATCGTGTTCGGGCAGGGTAATCCGCACGCTGAGCTGGTATTTGTCGGCGAAGGTCCGGGGGCGGACGAAGACGAACAGGGTCTGCCGTTCGTGGGGCGCGCCGGGCAATTGCTGAACCGGATGCTGCAACTCGTGGGCATCCGGCGCGAAGACGTTTACATTTGTAACGTCGTCAAGTGCCGTCCGCCCGGGAACCGCACACCGGAGCGCGATGAGGTGGACGCTTGTTCGCCTTTCCTCTTCCGCCAGATCGAGGCCATCCGTCCCCGGCTGGTATGCTGCCTGGGCGCGCCGGCCGTGAAGACGGTACTCGGGATCAAAGAGGCCATGTTGAAAATACGCGGCCGCTTCTACGACTTCGGCGGCGGCAAAGCTCTTGCCGCGGTTCATCCCGCCTACGTGCTTCGCAATCCTCGCGAGGAGAGGATTCTGCGCGAGGACTTCGAGAAGATCAAAGACTTCCTTACGGCTTCAGCAAAAATCTAGAGGCAGAGCTTAATCAGCGGCGGGAGGTCGCTGGACGCAGCCCGCGAAGCGCCCGCTCGCTATTGCGCTCTTGCGCCCTCCCCAATCCTTCCTAGTTCCCCGTGCCCGTCAGGCTGACACTCTGGGGGCTATTGCCGCCGTTGTCGTAGAAGCTCAGCGACGCGCTGCGTAACCCGGTAGCCATCGGTGTGAAGACCACCGAGACGTTGCAACTGCCGCCCGGGCCCACGCTCGACCCGCAGGTGTTGGTCTGAACGCTGAAGTCGCCCGGATTCGTACCGGTAAGCTTGATGTAGCTGATGGTCAGCGTTGTCGTGCCCACGTTCGTCAGCGTCACGGTCTGGGGCGAACTGCTCTGGCCCAGGTTGACGATGCCGAAGTTCAGGCCGAGCGGAGACAAAAGCACCACCGTCCCGGTGCCCGTGCAACCGATCTTCTGCGGGCTGCCCGGGGCGTTGTCGTTGACGAGCACCGAAGCGCTCAGCAGCCCGGAGGAAGCCGGCGCGAAGCTGATGTTGAGGGTGCAGCTCGAGCCGACACCCAGGGTGCTGGGGTTGCGCGGACAGGTGTCGGTCTCGGGGAAACTGGGCGCGGCGGTGATTTGATTGATGGTGAGCGGCGCCGTGCCGGAGTTGGTGAGCGTGACCGGCTGAGACGGGCTGGTGGTGCCCACCAACTGCACGGGGAAGGTAAGACTGGTCGGCGAGAGGGTAACGATCGGAGCAATCCCAACGCCCGTCAGGCTGACCGATTGCGGGCTGTTCAGGGCATTGTCGGCCACGCTCAGCGTCCCGGTGCGGGTACCGGTGGTGGTGGGCGTGAAGCTGACGATGATCGTGCAGTTTCCGCCGGCTTCCACGCTGGTCCCGCAATTGTTCGTGTCGGAGTAGTCGCCCGTGGTCGAAATGCTGTTGATCGTCAAGGCGGCGTTGCCCGTATTGGTGAGGGTCACGGTCTGCCCGGCGGAGGACGTCCCTACGATCTGATCGCCGAAATCCAGGCTGCCGGGGCTCAAGCTTACGGTCGGGCCGGACCCGGTGCCGCTCAGGGCGACCACCTGCGGGCTGCCGACGGCGCCGTCCGTCACGGTCAGCGATCCGTCGGAGGTGCCCGGTACGGTCGGCGTGAAGGTCACATTCGCGGTGCATTTGGCGCCGGCTGCGAGCGAGGTGCCGCAGGTGTTGGCGCTCACTGCAAAGGGCGCACTGGTGCCGATGCTGGAAATGCTCAGCGAGGTGCTGCCCAGGTTGGTGAGGGTCACGGTTTGGGGATTGCTGGTGGTCCCGAGCGTCTGGTTGGCGAAGGTCAGGCTTTGGGGCGAGAGCTGCAGGGTGGTCTCGAGCAAGGCCGAGACCAGGTTGGCATTCAGGTCGGCGCTGGCGACGTCGAGCATGCCGTCGCCGTTGAAGTCGCCGGTGGCGGTCTCCACCGGCAGCAGACCGGCGGGGAAGTTGGTAACCGCCTGAAACGTGCCGTCGCCGCGGCCTAGCAGAACCGAGACGCTGCCCAATCCGCTGTCGGTGGCCAAGGCGAGGTCGAGCAGGCCGTCGCCGTTGAAATCGCCCGCGGCGAGGGATTCCGGATAGGGCCCGGTGCTGTAGAGCACCTGCTTCTGAAAGGTGCCGTCGCCGCTGCCGAGCAGGATGGCGACGGCGGAAGAGCCGAATTCAGCCGCTGCCAGGTCAATCACGCCATCGCCGTTGAAGTCGGCGGCGAGCATCGCGTCGGGTTCCGGGGAGGTGTTATAGTCTATGGCCCCCTGGAAAGTGCCGTCGCCGTTGCCGAGGAGGATGGAGACGGTGTGAACGGCGAAGTTGGCCACGGCGAGGTCGAGGCGGCCATCGCGGTTGAAATCGGCGAGGCTGAGGGCCATGGGCTGGCCGCCGGCGCTGTAGTCGACGTGAGGCTGAAACGTTCCGTCGCCGTTCCCGAGGAGGATGGACACGGTGCCGAGGAGTTGGTTGGCGACTGCCAGGTCGAGGTTGCCGTCGCCATTGAAGTCGCCGGCGACGACGCGGACAGGGAGTTCGCCGGTAGAGTAATCGACGTGAGGCTGGAAGGTTCCGTCGCCGTTGCCGAGGAGGATGGAGACGGAGTTGGCGTACTCGCCCGAGGAGTTCTCACCGCCGTTGACCACGGCGAGGTCGAGGCGGCCGTCGCGGTTGAAATCGCCCAGAGCGATATCGTTGGGGCCGAGGCCGGTGGGGTAATCGATGTGGGACTCGAAGGTGCCGTCGCCGTTGCCGAGTAGGATGGAAGCGGTGTCGTCGGCTTGATTGGCGACGGCGAGGTCCTGGTGGCCGTCGGCGTCGAAATCGGCGCTGACGACCGAGAGGGGGCTGAGTCCGGTCGGGACGCCGGAGGCGCTGAGGGAAGCGGCGGAAGTGGGGTTGGTAATCTGGAAGAAGACAACGTTCGAGGTGCCGCCGCCGGGTGCGGGGTTGACGACGGTGACGGAGGCAGTGCCAGGGGCGGCGAGGTCACTGGCGGAGATCGAGGCCGTAACGTAAGTGGTGGAGCGGGGGCTGCCGTTCCAAAAGACGGAAGCGGCGTCGGCGAAGCCGGCTCCACTAACCGTGAGCATCAGGGCCCGCGAGCCGGGCTGGGCGGCGGCGGGCACAAGAGGCTGATTCACCTGAGGCACGGCGTTCTGACCAGCCGCGCCGGCTGCGATTGCCGCGCCGCAGATGGCTGCCGCAACACAGACGCGAACCCGGGATCGTCGTTTGTGGCATTTCACGCTAATGCTCCTCAAAGTCGTATTCAAACCAAGATTGAGGATCAGAGCCGGGATGGAGCGCATGAAGGACCGTGCCTCCTGCGTGCGCGTGAGTGTCAAGAGTTCGGCGTTTCGGGCTGGAGCGTCTGGTCTGAAGTTCACCGAGCGGTCAGCGAGGAGCAAAGCCGGGGGATGGTTGGCCTGGCCCAACTCGTCAAGCGAGACGTTGTGTGAGGCATCGAGGCTCAGAGCCCCTCGATGTCAGTCCGGAACAGGTCCGAATTTCTACTCTCCTTCCCATTCTCTGCGGAGACTCAACTGCCATCGATAGCGAAGGTTATAAATATACCACGACTGTATGTTAACAGGAGAGTTATCTGAAGAAAGTTCAGATAAACTGACCCAGGCGGAGGTCGCTGCGAAATCGAGTTTGAGACGCTCGACAACGCGGCCCAACGCGCCGGACAAAGTCGGAAGGTCAGGAGTCTCGCCGATTTGGAGAGCCTTGCCGCCACCCCGAGGCGAGCGAAACACGGGATCTCGCAAATCAGGTAGGGCCGGCAATGATTTGCTTCAAGCCTAAACTCGCTGCCTGGGAAGAAGTTTGCCAGAGGTGTCCTTTGAGCGGTGCGGCGCACGCTGCCTGTAACCCGCGGCGTGCAAGCCGGCGGCAGATCCTCAGTTGGCTCTGCGCGGGAATTCGTGGGCGATCGCATTTCAGGCCACTTTCTTCAGGGTGATGCAGTCGGTTCCGCTTTCGGCCCTTCGCCGCGCCGTTAGGCACAGGCAGCGAATTCCTGGCATCCTCGCTGGCGCCGAAGCACCGGTTCTTCGTTATCAACCAATCCTCGCACCGCTTTTCCGCGCTTTTATGGAACTGACTCATTCCAGGCAACTTACTAGTTTGTCACTCTCGTCCTATCTTGGCTTTGTGTAAAATTTACAATCGCTTGATCCCACTGATTTCATGTAACTTACGCGATTCTCATTTTTCTCACTTTGGCTTTGTGTAACTTTTACAACTCCTTCATTCTAAAAGATATTCTGGCTTTGGAGAGCCCTCCCATTTTTTGTATCTTATTCATTCTGAGCTACATTCCGGCTTTGGTACATATGGGGGGGTACCCCTCCGGTCGCGCTTCGAACACGGAGAAGACAGCCCAGCGCGCCGCACGATTCTCATTTTTCTCATTCTCCTATACATATTTTTAATCCCATTGTTTTCATAAACATTCCAGCTTTGCTCGTACATGCGTTAGGGCATTTTCGCTTCACGCAGCCCCATTTTGGCCCCCCCCCCGCCTGGAACGGGCCTTTCCCCGCATTCCAGCCCTCCCCCGGCATCCCTTGTCCGTCGTCCGTGGTCCGTTGCCACATACGGCAAGCGGAGGCACGTGGTTCGTTGAACGTAGATCGCCGATCCGCAAAACACGAGCTACGATCTACGAACCACGATCGTTGATCGACGGACAACGGACCACGGACCCGTGACCCCGGACAAGGGACCGCCGAATCCAGGTCGAGCCTAGCACGGTGCCGGAGGGCCGTGGGGACAAACGGGACGAATGAGACAGTTTATTTTTGCATTTAGTTTCAGTGGGATGGGTTGTGGAAAAATTGTGAATGCGGGATTTCCGACGTCGTCGGCCCTGCCGTGAGCGCTCGCGCTCCTGCGCCCTTAAACGCGCGCCAATTCCCACTCTCACGGATTGTGGCGCAGAGCCGAATTTGCAACTGGCCCGCAGCGTCTCACGCATGGGGCGAATTCGAGCCCTCGCCCACCACGGAAACGCCGAGCAAGGTACCGGAACCGGCCCGGAGACCTATGCGCATGACACACGCCAAGCTGCGCGCGCACCAGGCGAACGTGCACATTGAGCGACGCCTGTGAGCGTTTCTCCTAGAGCTCCAGAACTGCCGTCCGAAGCACTATCACAGGCTGCGAAGGGAGTTCGGAACCGACGGCCGACGGGATGTGGCGGCCCTGAGGGAGTCCATTGAGGCACGGCTGGGCTTGTTTCAGGGCGCCCTGGCAAACACTGGCCCGGCCCAAGCGAGGTTCTCATGATAGGTTTTGGAGCATGGTCACCGAGACCTGGCAGCCGTTCAAAACGCCTCGCGAGAAAAGACCATGACCGTTCGCTGGGCTTGGGCTTGCCTCACTTCTTATAACATATTGAATACAATAGACTTGATATGAAATTTGTGACCAAAAGGCGCCTTCAGGGCCCGAAAACGAACCCAGAGCTGTAAGATGCGCACACGTTGTGAGATATATTGGAAACGGCGCTGGATTTGCCGCCAAAACCGGAGGCTTTGGGGCGCCCTTTGATGCCTTTAACGGGGGATCAGCCGTCCATTGCCGGGTGGCACACGTCGGGCGCCGCCTTGCGCTGCGGGGGCGCGGATCGAGCGGTTGCATGGCGCGCAAGAAAGACAACCTGGTGGACGTGGCGGTGATGGCGCCGGTTCCTCGGCCTCTCACCTACCGCGTGCCGGAAACACTGGAGGTGCGCACGGGTCAGCGCGTCTTCGTGCCGCTCGGCAAACGCCGGGCTCAGGGCATTGTGCTGGAGCAGCGAGCCAGGATGGCCGCTGGCGTGGAAGCGCGCGACATTCTGGCGGCGATCGACCCGGAGCCGCTGCTCTCTCCCGAGCTTCTCACGCTCGGTCTTTGGATCGCGGAGTATTACGTGGCTCCGGTGGGCGAAGTCTTTCGCGCCATGCTGCCGCTGCTCAAGGAGACGCGGCGCGCCGAGCGACTTGAGATTTCCGGTACTGGCCGGGCCCGCCTCGAAGAGCTGCGCAATGCCGCTGCAGGTGACGGACTGAGTTCCGAAGCCGCGCTGCTCGAAGCCCTGGCCCGGCGCTCTCTCGTGTTGGACGCGGCTCGCCGGCGCTTCGGCGCCGAGATTGTCGAGCGCGTGCTGAAGGAGGTCTGGGCGGAGGCGCACACCGTTGAGGAAAAACTGGCACGACGTACCGTGCTCGCGGTGCGGCTCGCGGGACCGTTGCCGGAGCATCTGCCGAAGCTCTCGCCCGTGGCCCGCCGCATCCTCGACGCGCTTGCCGGCAAGTCCTCGGGCGCCGGCGGGCTGGAAGTTGCCGATCACCGCCCGTTGATCAAAGCCGCTCGCGCCTCGATTGCGCACTTGCGCAGGCTGGAGGACGCCGGACTGGTGACGGTGGAAGACCGCTCCGCCTTCGGAGTTCCGCAGACTGCGGCCGCAGAGCCGGAGGAGGCGGAGCCCGACGGCGGCGCGCCGTTCGAGCTCACAGCGGCTCAGTCGAAGGCCTTTGCCGATTTGGCGGCGCGTCTCGACGCGCGCCAATTCTCCACCGTGTTGCTGCACGGCGTCACGGCCAGTGGCAAGACCGAGCTTTATCTTCGCCTGATCGAACGCGCTCTGGAGCAGAAACGCTCGGCCTTGATGCTGGTTCCGGAGATCGCTTTAACGCCCGCCATGCGGAGCCTGTTTACCACGCGGTTTGGCCGTGAGGTGGCCGTGCTGCACAGCGGCTTGGCGCGCGGCGAGCGTCACGAAGCCTGGTGGCGCGCGGCGCGCGGCGAAGCCCGCGTGGTGCTCGGCACGCGCTCCGCCGTTTTCGCGCCGCTCGGGGCTTTAGGCCTGATGATTGTAGACGAGGAGCACGAAGCCAGCTACAAGCAGGACGAAACGCCGCGCTACCACGGCCGGGACGTGGCCGTGGTGCGGGCGCGCCTCGCCGGCGCGCTCTGCCTGCTCGGCTCAGCCACGCCCTCACTCGAATCCTACTGGAACGCCGAGCGCGGGAAGTACGCGCTCGCCAGGCTCGAAGGACGCGTGGCCGGGCGGCCGATGGCCACCGTCGAAATCGTGGACATGCGCGTCGAGTTTCGCCAGACCTTCAGCAAGATCCCGGTATCGCGCCGCCTCAAGGAGGAAATTGAAACCCAGCTCGCCCAGCGCGCCCAGACCATCATCCTGCTCAACCGGCGCGGTTACTCCTGGTTCCTGCTCTGCCGGAGCTGTGGTGAAAGCCCGGGCTGCCAGAACTGCTCCATCTCGCTCACCTATCACCGCCGCGAGCACCGCTGCGTATGCCACTATTGCGGCTACTCCATTCCCGTCCCCTCGCGCTGCCCGGCCTGCGGCAGCGAATTCATCTACTACGTTGGCGAGGGCACGGAAAAAATCGAAGACAAGTTCCGCGAAATGTTCCCCGCGGCGCGCGTGGAGCGCCTCGATCGCGACGTAGCCCGCCGGGCCGGGCATTACGAGCGCGTGCTGGGCGCCTTCCGGCGCCGTGAAATCGACATCCTGATCGGGACCCAGCTCATTTCCAAAGGCCATGACTTTCCGGGCGTGACCCTGGTGGGCGTGGTCTCGGCCGATCACGGCCTGCGCCTGCCCGATTTCCGCGCCGCCGAGCGCACCTTCCAACTCTTGACGCAAGTAGCCGGCCGCTCGGGACGCGGCCCGGCGCCTGGCCGCGTGCTGGTACAGACGTTTTACCCCGAGCACTACGCCATCCGGCTCGCCGCCGAACAGAATTACGAGGGCTTCTTTGCCAAGGAGATGCGTTTCCGGCGAATGATGCACTATCCTCCGGCGGCGGCGCTGGCCCGCGTGGTGGCCCAGCACAACAAACTCGAGCGCGCCGCGGAGGTCGCGCGGCGAATCGACGCCTACCTCAAGCGCGCGGTCTCACGAAACGAACCGCAGGGCGAACCGGACCCGGAGGACGGCATGAACGCACAAGCTGAACCGCGGCCCTTCCGCTTCGCCGTGCTCGGTCCGGGACCTGCGCCCCTGGCCCGAATTCAGGGCCGCCATCGCATCCAGTTCCTCATCAAGGCGGCCTCGCGCTCCGAACTCAGCCGCCTGCTGTTGGGTCTCGCCGATCATTTGCAGGCCGAGCGCATACTGCCGGCCAGCTACGTGATCGATATCGACCCGGTGAGCGTGATGTGAATGGCGCGGCGGAACGGCACGGCGCCGCAGTCTGGAAAGAGCTTTGCCTTGAAAAATCTCAGCGCAATGCACGGCGAATTACAATCGCCACGAGACGCGAAGGTGTGCGCCTGAGGAGAAGCCATGCGGGTAGCCTATCTAACCGGCGTCCGGCAGCTCGCGATTCGCGATGCTCCGGAGCCGCAGCTTGCGAACGCGGACGACGTCCTGCTCCGGATCGACGCCGTCGGTGTGTGCGGCTCGGACCTCCACTACTATACGACCGGGCGGATCGGATTCCAGGTGCTGAACTTCCCGGAGACCGTGGGCCACGAGTGCGCGGGAACGGTGCTGGCCGCAGGCCCGGCGGTCCGCGGTCTGCGAGTCGGACAGCGCGTCGCCATCGATCCGCTCATCGCCTGCGGCCAGTGCGACCAATGCCTCGCCGGGCGCGAGCATACCTGCCGCCGCCAGATGTTTCTCGGTTGCCCCGGCCAGGCCCCGGGCGCGCTGGCGGAGCGCCTGGTGATGCCGGCCCGCTGTTGTTATCCGGTACCGGATTCGGTGACGGCCGAGCAGGCGGCCATGGTGGAGCCGTTCTCCGTCGCACTCCACAGCCGGAACCAGGCCCGGCTCGGCCCCGGAGCGAAGCTCGCCATCCTCGGTTCAGGACCCATCGGGCTCGCAGTTCTGCTCGCCTGCCGCGCCGCCAAAGACGGTTCGAGTTACCGCGTCTATGCTACGGACCTGGTGGAGGAGCGCCTGCAAGCCGCCGCCCAAGCGGGTGCCGACTGGACGGGCAATCCGCGGCGCGAGGATGTGGTTCGAGCCATGATTCAGAGCGCGCAACTCGGCCTGGATGCGGTGTTCGAGTGCGCCGGGCAACAGGAGACCCTCGATCAGGCGGTGGAACTGCTGAAGCCCGGGGGCACCCTGGTGATGGTGGGCATACCGGAACTCGACCGCGTCAGCTTCGATCCCCACGCGCTGCGGCGCCATGAGCTCGAAATCAGAAACGTCCGGCGGCAGAATCGATGCGTAGCGCGCGCTGTTGAAATGGTCGCAACCGGCGCGGTCAACGTGGACTCGCTCATCACACACCGCTTCAATCTGAGCGAAACCCAAAGGGCCTTCGACCTTGTGGCCGCGCGCGGCGAAGGAGTGATCAAGGCGATGATCGAAGTCTCAGGACGTGACGACCGGCAGGGGGTCCACGTCTCGCGGGTATGATTCACCGCACGGAAAACGGCGTGGGCATGAAGGTGAGGGCGAAAATGACCGCTGCGCCGCAAGCGAGCGACTGGCGCACCCGGCCCAGGCGGTCGCTGGGCATCAGCACGGGCGGATGACCGATGCCGATGACGCCGATCATGGCCGCCCAGACGAACCATCCTGGCCACGAGAAGTAGCCCAGCGGCAGCAGCGCCAGCCAAAAGACACGCGACAACATGCGGTGGCGCTTGCCGAGCGTCGCGTAAAGAATGTGGCCGCCGTCGAGCTGGCTCATCGGCAGCAGGTTGAGCGCGGTCGCGAACATGCCCACCCAGGCCGCGCAGCCCGCCGGCGATAGCGCCACCTGCGAGGGACTTACGCCAGGGCGGAGCAGGTGCGTGAGCAGCGATTGGAGCAGCGGGATACCAGGCGTGATGGCGCCCGGGGGAAACGATCCCACGCGCAGGTGCGAGTGCAGGACGGAGTACGCAAGGGCGGGCACTGCCAACACGAAGCCAGCCAGCGGGCCCGCCACGGCGACGTCGAAGAGCATGCAACGGTTGAAGATGGGCGAGCGGATCTTGATGAAGGCGCCCAGCGTCCCGATCAGCGTAGGCGCAGGAATGAAATAGGGATAACTCACCCGCAGCCCGTAGTAGCGGCAGGTGAGATAGTGCCCGAGCTCGTGCGCCAGCAGGATGCCGAGAAGTGTGCAGGAAAACGGCACTCCCAAGGCCAGGCGCAGCGGATGGTGCCACAGGTCGCGCAGAAGCGCCAACGAAAGGTCGAGATCGAAGGCGGGAAGGCGCCTGGAGGTGTTCAGCGCAATCTCGGCGCCTACTGTGACGGTGGAGAGCGCCGTCAAGGCGAAAAGCAGGAGATGAAATGGGAGCGACGCGGTCCAAGCCGGCAGACGAGGCCGCCAGGCCGGCCGCCATCGCCACCCGAGTCGGCGCGGCGGCGCGGGGGTCTCGGAGCCGATCAAAATCGAACGGCCCAGCGAAGAGTCGAAGCGGGAGTCACCCATAGCAACGAAGGCGCGAGCCTGAGATCAAGGAGCGCTCTGCGGGCACGCCTGGGTCCCGGTGCCTCCCGCGGTTACAGGGTCTGAAGTTCTTTTCCAGGCTTGAAGCGGACGGCCTTGCCCGGTTTGATGCTGACTTCTTCGCCCGTTCGCGGGTTTCGCCCCACACCCGTCTTGCGCGCCTTGACGTTGAAGACCCCGAACCCTCTAAGCTCAATCCGGTCGCCGGCAGCCAATGCCTTCTTAAGAGAATCGAAGACCGTTTCCACGGCCATTTCGGCCCTCGTCTTGGTAATGCCGGTGCGGCTCACAACCTCATTGACGATGTCCAGTTTAATCACGGCAATCTCCTGACAGGCAAGCACTTCCATCCTAGAGAATGGTCGCGGCGATTGTCAAGCCGCGTCAGCGGAACGGCGACGGATCGTTCAGGTGGAGCGCCATGAGGGCGAAGGACCCCGCGATAATCAAGACAGAGATGGTTGCCAGACTGTCCCAGAGGATTTCCTCCCGACGTGTGTTGGGCTCTCCATCAGGAACCACATAACCCAGCAATAAGCCCGAAACCAGCCCACCAAAGTGGGCGTAATTGTCAATACCCCCCAAACCGAACAGGGGCCCGAAAATTCCGAGGACCCCGATGTAGATTACCCAGCGCCACAATTGCCCGCGAAAGTCCTTGCCGAGCCTGCCGTGGTGGAAGCTGGCACCGATGAGGACGCCGATCAGGCCGAGCACGGCGGCCGAGGCCCCTGCCGAAAAGCCTCGGCCGGCCCAAGCGCTTAGGAAAAATCCGAACACTCCGGTGGCCAAATACATAACGACGAACTTCGCCTTGGTAAACAGCGACTCCGCCATGGGTCCCAGGTCGATAAGGCACCACAGGTTCATGAATATGTGAATCAGGCCGAAGTGAAGGAAGTTCGCAGTGACCAACCGCCACCACTGGCCTTTGTAGATTATGGAGCCGCCGTAAAGGTCGCCAAGCTTGCCGCCAAGCCGGAATATTACGCCAGGCTCGATGCTGCCAAATCCGGGGCTCGAGCCGGCGACGGCGGAAGCGGCAACCTGGGTGAGATACCAACTGATGCCGAAAAGCGCGATGTTGACCGCGATCAAGGTGGCCGTCGCCGTTCCGGGGATGGGGATGATCCCGAGGATGCGATTGCTTCCCGCATCACTCGAGCCGCGCGCCCGCGCCGGGCGGGCCTGCACGCCGCAGAGCGGGCAGACACTGGCTTTGCGCTCGATCAGGCCCCTGCAATTGGGGCACATCTTGAACGCTGAGGCCGGGCTGGATTCTCGTGAGCCAAACATGTCGGGTCAATCGAAGCGCTTCCCACTTGAAACGTGGCGCCTGGGAATGAACTTCATGAGCCGGCCGGAAGGGACGGGGAAACACCCGGCCCGAAGCTCGAACGGTCCCTTTCATCCTTTCACACTCGATTTTATTTTGTCCAGCATCGCGCTCCGGATAAGATGTCTTCAGCGAGGCAAACCATGACGCTCGAAGAAGCCGGCCGGGCTGCAGACCGGGAGCTCGAGAATCTGAAACGGTGGGTGAACCGCGAGCTCGAGCCCTCGACCCGCAAGGAAATGGCCGAGGGGCTGCGCAAGGTCGCCAAGCACCTGTCCCAACTCGCCGACCGCCTGCAACCGCCGAAACGCTGAGGGAACTTTGCCGAACGTCCTCTGCCCCGAGCGCCCCCAAGAACCCGTCCGGCGAGTGGCGCGGGCGTTGGCGCTGGCGGCAGCCGTCCTGCTGGCGAGCGGGTGCCTGCATCGTCGTCATCGCGCCAAGCCGGCTACGGGTTACCCGCCACCCACACCCGCCGCCGCACCCGCGGCAAGGCCCGGCCACAAAGCCGCGCCGGCCGCCCCGATCATTCAAGGTGAGGAGGGACTGGCCTCCTGGTACGGTCACCCCTATCATGGGCGGCCCACCTCGAGCGGCGAGATTTACAACATGTACGACATGACGGCCGCCCACCGCACCTTGCCCTTCGGCACCCAGGTGCGCGTCCACGATCTCGACAACGGAGAGAACGTGACCGTGCGCATCAACGATCGGGGCCCGTTCGTCGAGGGGCGCATCATCGATCTCTCTTACGCCGCCGCCAAGGGCATGGGCATGTGGGGCGCCGGCACGGCCAGGGTACGGCTGGAAATCCTGAACCCGGCGGTGCTGAGCGAGCCCGGCATCTTCGCCGTGCAAGTCGGCGCATTCCGCGAGCGATCCAACGCCGAGCGCCTACGCGACCGCCTTGCTCAGCGCTTCCAGCCCGTCATCATTCAAAGCTTCGACCGGGGTGACGGCCTCTATCACCGAGTGCGCGTGGGTCAGGAGTCGAGCGAAGATGCAGCCCGCACCCTCGAGCGCCAACTGCAGGAATCCGGCATGGCGACCGAGACCTTTATCGTGCGTTTGAATTAAGGGAGCTGCGAGAGACCGCGAATGGATAATTGCATTTTCTGCAAGATCGTCAGCCGCCAGGCGCCGGCCAAAATCGTTTATGAGGATGAGGCAGCGGTGGCTATCGAAGATCTCCACCCCCAAGCCCCCGTTCATCTCCTGGTGATGCCGCGCACTCATCTCGAAACCCTCGGGGCGATGACATCTGAGGACGAGAGCATGCTCGGCCATCTCCTCGGAATTGCCGTGCAACTCGCTCGCGAGCGCGGCCTCGAAACGCGCGGCTACCGGACGGTGATCAACAACGGAGCCGGCGCCGGCCAGAGCGTCTACCACCTGCACGTTCATTTGCTCGGTGGGCGGGTATTTCACTGGCCGCCTGGATAGTTTCCGGGGAGTCGAATCACGGATTGACCAAGGCCGACGCGTGCCGACGCCATGGTCGCCGAATGAAAGGGACTGGCTGAAATCCACCACGGGCGGTGGATTGCGGCCAGAAACCCTCCGGCGCAACGCGCAAATCCCCCACGTAAGATCAGGCATTCTAATTATTTAGCGGGCCGGCGGATTTGGCGCGGCGGATGCAGTAGTGATTGCGGACAGTGTTGCAAGGAGCCTTTATGAATCGCGCCACGTCGCGCCCGTTTAGAGCTTTCGCCCTTGTCGCCGCGCTCCTACTGACGGCAACATCGACCGCCCTACTGGCACAGGATCAGTCTCCGGCCCCGCCAGCGGACCAAGTGCAGTCCCAGAGTCCGCCGCCGGCCGCGGGCTGGCACCGGTTCAGCAATCCGCCTCAGAACCCGAGTTCCGCCCCGGCCAGTGTGAGCCCGCCAGCGAACGCGAACGACCCGCCGGCGCAGCAGGCGGGCGGCGACAACCCTCCAGCAGACGCTCCCAACGCCCCGCAGGATGAATCGCAGATGCAGACGATCCCGCCGCAGTTGACTCTGAAGTCGGGAACGTTTCTCACCATCCGGGTGAACCAGTACCTGTCGTCGGACACCAATCAGCCCGGCGATACTTTTTCGGGGACCCTGATGCAGCCGGTTGTCGTAGACGGCGTGGTGGTGGCCGAGCGCGGCCAGACCGTCGGCGGCCGAGTGGCTGACGCCCAGAAGGCAGGCCGCGTGAAGGGTGTTTCGCGGCTCGCGTTGCAATTGACCCGCCTGACCCTGGTGGACGGCGAGCCTTTGCCCATCCAGACGCAGTTGACCGGCAGCCGGGGCCCAACCTCGAATGGCCGCGATGCTGCCGCGGTCGCTACCACCACGGGGCTCGGCGCAGCTATCGGCGCTTCGGCCGCCGAATGGGGTGAAGCGGGCGAAGGCGCCGCCATTGGCGCCGGAGCCGGGGCGGTGGCGGGCCTGGTAGGTGTGCTGCTGACGCGGGGGCGTCCCACTGTTGTGTATCCGGAATCGGTGCTGACGTTTGAGGTGTCCGCCCCGACCACTATTGCTACTACCCGGGCCCCGCAAGCTTTCCGGTACGTCGATCCCAGCGACTACGCCACGCCCCAGAGCGCCCAGGGGCCGCCCCGGGGTCCCCGGTCGTGCGCAGGCTACGGCTGCGCGCCGCCGCCCTACTGGTACGGCCCAGCCTATCCTTACTGGCCGTATTGGGGAGCTGGGTTTGCGTTTTGGGGCGGGCCGGGCTTCTACGGCCGTGGATTTTATGGCCGTGGATTTTATGGCCGCGGCTTTTACGGGGGCGGATTCGGGCGCCGGCGCTAGATGGCACCCGGCCGGACCAGCGGGCGCTGCACGGCGGCGCCCGGGGTTTCCGCCAACGACTTCTTCATAGGGCGCAGTCTCGGGGCCGCCATTCGCGTAACCTCCGCGATTGACGGCCCCGCCGCTCGCGAGGCTTGAGATCCGCATTCAGCGGCCCCGCCGCCATGGTTCAAGAGCGGCTGATCCGCTGGCCGGCCCTCTGCCTCACTTGAACCGGCTCTGCCAGTACGCTTTCCCCACAAAGAACGGACCCATGCTCGCAATGTATTGCGAGGTCTGGCGCGTTTTCCGCATGTGCTGGACGCAGGCGGAGAGCGGGTAGAGTTCAGCGCCGATCAGGCCGATGACGAAATCGTTGTCGTGGGTATCGAGCCCGAAGCAAGCCAGGCGGACGTCCTGCGCGTATCCAGCCTCCCCGAATGCGTGCCCGATGCGCCCGTGTTCGGCGAGAATCGGCCCCTGCTCCGCCGGGGGCAGGGCGGAAAACTCACCTTTGCGGCGCAACGGGTACCAGATGGCCCACGGCGATTCACGATTCAGGATCGTGCGCCGCGGCTTGTGGAGCAGCCAGTCCTCCAGGTCCGGTTCGTGGCCGAGGCTGTACGTGCGCCCGAGCATCGTGAACTCGCGCTTAAGCCTGAGCCCTGCGAAGGGCGGCGCCGCCAGAAACGGCCGCAGCAGGTTTACGAAGAAGTCCGGTTGTTCACCCCAGGTGAGCAGGCCTACGCCGTGGGGATCATTAACATCCTTATAGAGAACGGCCTCGAAACCCGCAGCCTCGAGAGCCCCCGCCAGTTCGCCGGCGTCCCGCGCACTGCCGAAGGCGAGAAGTTGCACGAAGAGTCGGCGATCCAATGACTGCGGCTGGCCGTTGCGCGGCCCGCCCCTTTCGGCGAGATCGAGTTTATCCGGCATCGAGCAACCTCACTCTCAACTTCGATGACTGCTAACCAGGATTGGCGATGCTCACGCCCGCGCGCGGGCCGCGACAAGACTCGAATACAGATCGCTCAACCGGTCCAGCATCCGCGTGGCAGGCGCGAAATTGCGCCGGTTGATGTGCTCCACGTTCAGGCCCAGGGCGGGCGGGTCCGGGGGCAGACTGTCGAACACCTCCATCAGGATGCGTTGGGCCAGGCTGATGGAGCGCTCCAGGCACGCGGTGCGGGCTTGCTCGCGGCGATCAGGGTGGCTGAGGTCGCTGGCGGAAGCTTCGTCGAGCCGCAGAAAGCGGTCGAGGTCGGGTGGAATGTCAGCGCCCAGCCAGCGCAGAAAATGAAGATCGCGCGGATGGCTGACGGGAGCGAAGCTCAGGAAGATCCGGGCTTCCAGGCCGTTCAGTTTCTGCACGAGCCACACGATGTCATTCGGATCAAACAGCACCTGGGTGGTGAAAAAATCAAGGCCTGCCGCCTGCTTGCGCCGGACGCGCTCGGCTTCGCCCGTCCGGCTCGGAATGCTGATGCCGCCCAGCGCCCCCGTGTGGCCCGCGGCGCGCAAGCGTTCCGCTGTCTCCACCACGCTCAGCCCGGGGTAACGGACACCGCTCGACTCGCCTCCCACCAGCACCAGGTGCTCAATGCCGAAAACCTCCCGGGTCTCGCGCAGCCAGGGGAGCGGGTCAGGCTCATGCACCACGCAGTGGTTCGTGACCACCTCCACGCCAAGCTCGTCGCGCAGCTTCGATCCCAGCCGGCGGGGATCGAGGCGCGGTACAAAGTCCGCGGTGCGCTGCCCGGGCCGGGCTTCGTTGTGAATTTCGGGCAGATTGATGGCATCAACCGACCCCTCCACGGCGCGGACCACCTCAAGCGCCTCCTCCAAAGCCGCCGGCTTGTCCTCCTCCGGTGGCACCACCTCAAAGAAGCTGACCGGCAACGAAGGGTCGACGATTTTGTGCCTGAGATTCATAGTTCCATGCGCGGATTTCTGCCCTTCGCGCGTCCCTCCAAGGGTAGTCCCTGCGCTCGGTGCCCTGCAACCGGATACCAGGAACTCCGGCAAAGCGGTGCGGCTTAACCCTCCGGATCGTAGTTCAGATTCGGCGCCAGCCACCTCTCCATCGTCTTCAGGTCCATGCCTTTGCGGCGACTGTAATCGAGCACCTGGTCGCGGCCGATCTTCCCCACGGCGAAATAGCGCGCTTCGGGATGCGCGAAATAAAAGCCGCTCACCGACGCCGCGGGGTACATGGCAAAGCTCTCGGTCAGCTTGATCCCGGCGCGCTTCTCAGCCCCGAGCAAATCCCACAGCAGTTGCTTTTCGGTATGGTCCGGGCAGGCCGGATAGCCGGGAGCCGGGCGGATGCCGCGATAGCGCTCGTGAAAGAGTTCGGCGGCGGAAAGGCTCTCGTCCCGGCCGTATCCCCAAGCGTCGCGGGCGCGTTTGTGGGTGAGTTCGGCCAGCGCCTCGGCCAGCCGGTCGGCGAGTGCTTTGGCCATGATCGAATTGTAGTCGTCATGGTCGCGCTCGAAGCGGGCCGTCAGGGATTCCAGGCAGAAGCCCGCGCTCACCGCGAACGCGCCCAGATAGTCATGAACGCCGCAGTTTTCGGGGGCGATGAAATCCGAAAGCGAGTAGTTAAAATGCCCCGGAGCCTTCTCCATTTGCTGGCGCAGGAAGTGAAACACGGTCAGCACGCCGGAGCGGGACTCATCCGTATAAACCTCCACATCGTCGCCGACGCTCGCCGCTGGAAAGAAACCCATCACCGCGCGAGCGGTCAGCAGCCTCTCGCCGACGATCTTTTCGAGGAGCTTCCGGGCGTCGTCCAGCAGCTCGCGGGCCCGCCCGCCCACCGTGGCGTCGTCCAGAATCTTCGGATAGGTCCCGCGCAGCTCCCAGGCGGCGAAGAACGGCGTCCAGTCGATATAAGGAACGATTTCGCCGAGTAGCACCGATTCACACAGCTTGACGCCCGTGAATTCAGGCTGCCGGACATCGACGGCGGACCAGTCAAAGGACGGCTTGCGTCGGCGGGCTTCCTCGAGCGGGATCAAGGGCTGCGCTTGGGGGCGATGAGACTGCCGGAGCTTCTCCTGCTGGCGGCGGTTCTCCCGGGCAAAATCCTGGCGCAGCTCGGCGCTCTTCAGGCTGCCCACCACGCCCACCGCCCGCGACGCATCGGCCACGTGCACCACCGGGTGGCTGTACATTGGGGCAATCTTCACCGCGGTGTGGATACGGCTGGTGGTGGCGCCGCCGATCAGCAGCGGCAGCGTGAAGCCTTGCCGCTCCATCTCCTTCGCCAGGTGCACCATTTCGTCGAGCGAGGGCGTGATGAGGCCGCTGGCGCCGATCATATCGGCCTGGTGCTCGCGCGCCGCCGCCAGAATTTTCTCGCTCGGCACCATCACGCCGAGGTCGATCACCTCGTAGCTGTTGCAGCCGAGCACGACGCCCACGATGTTCTTTCCGATGTCGTGCACATCGCCCTTCACGGTGGCCATGATGACTTTGCCCTGGCTCTGCGCACCGCTCGCCTGCTTCTCCGTTTCCATGTAGGGCAGAAGGTAGGCCACAGCCTTTTTCATCACCCGTGCGCTTTTCACTACCTGAGGCAGAAACATCTTGCCGGAGCCAAACAGGTCGCCCACGATGCTCATGCCGTTCATTAGCGGGCCTTCGATTACTTGCAGGGGCCGCGCGAATTTCTGCCGCGCCTCCTCGGTGTCGGCCTCGATGTAATCGACGATGCCCTTCACCAGCGCGTGCGCCAGGCGCTCCTCCACCGTGCCTTGCCGCCAGGCTTCCTCTTCGGCCTCCACCTTGCCCTTGCGTTTCACCGAATCGGCGAAGGCCAGCAGACGCTCGGTTCCATCCGGGCGGCGATTGAGCAGCACGTCTTCAACGAGCTCGAGCAGATCCTTCGGAATCTCTTCGTAAACCGCGAGCTGGCCGGCGTTGACGATACCCATATCCATGCCGGCGCGAATGGCATGATAGAGAAACGCCGAGTGCATGGCCTCACGCACCGTGTTATTGCCGCGGAACGAAAACGAGATGTTGCTCACACCGCCGCTGACTTTGGCGTGGGGCAGCGTAGCCTTGATCTGGCGCGCCGCCTCGATATAGGCCACGGCGTAATTGTTGTGCTCTTCCATGCCGGTGGCGATGGTGAGGATGTTCGGATCGAAGATGATGTCTTCGGGCGGAAATCCAACCTGCCCGGTCAGGATCTTGTAGGAGCGAGTGCAGATCTCGAGCTTGCGTTCGACCGAATCCGCCTGGCCGCGCTCGTCGAAGGCCATCACCACCACCGCCGCGCCGTAGCGGCGCACCAGGCGGGCGCGCGCCTTGAAGACCTCCTCGCCCTCCTTCAGGCTGATGGAATTCACCACCCCCTTGCCTTGAACGCATCGCAAGCCCGCTTCGATCACGCTCCACTTGGAGCTGTCGATCATGATAGGTACCCGCGCGATGTCGGGCTCCGAGCCGACGTGATTGAGGAACTTCGTCATCACCTGCTCGGAGTCGAGCATGCCCTCGTCCACGTTTACGTCGATGATTTGTGCGCCGCCGTCCACCTGCTGGCGCGCCACGCTGAGCGCTCCCTCGTAATCGCCGGCTAAAATTAGTTTGGAGAACTTCGGCGAGCCGGTGACGTTGGTGCGCTCGCCGATGTTGACGAAATTCATGTCGGGCCGCATCACCAGCGGCTCGAAGCCGCTCAACCGCGTCTGATGATCGGCCGGCGTGGGCACGCGTGGAGCGAGGCCGCGCACGGCCTGCGAGATGGCGCGGGTATGGGCGGGCGTGGAGCCGCAGCACGAACCCACGATGTTGAGCCACCCCTGCCGGGCGAAGTCGCCAAGATCGGCGGCCATGCTCGCCGGCGTTTCGTCGAAACCGCCGAAGGCGTTGGGCAGCCCGGCGTTGGGATAGCAGCTCACCGGGAGAGGAGCCACCAGGGCCATCTCCTCAATGAAGGGCCGCATCTGTTTCGCGCCCAGAGCGCAGTTGATGCCCACGCTGAAGAGCCCGGCGTGCGATACGGAGATCCAGAAGGCTTCAGGCGTCTGGCCAGAGAGGTTGCGTCCGCTTTGGTCCACGATGGTCACCGAGGCCATCACGGGCAGGCGGCGTCCGATTTCCTCAAAGTACTGGTCAATGGCAAACAGGGCGGCCTTGGAGTTCAGCGTGTCGAAGACCGTTTCGACCAACAGCAAATCCACGCCACCATCCACCAGTCCATGCGCCTGTTCGTAATAGGCCTGCCGCAACTGCTCGAAATTCACCGAACGCGCGCCCGGATTCGAGACGTCTTGCGAGACAGACGCCGAGCGGCTGGTGGGCCCCATCGAACCCGCCACGAACGCGGGCCGGCCCTGGGCGGCACTGAACTTATCGGCGGCGCGCCGCGCCACGAGCGAGGCTGCGCGGTTGATATCGTAGACGTGGCTTTGGAGTCCGTATTCGGCAAGCGAAACGGCGTTGGCATTGAAAGTGTTGGTTTCGATGATGTCCGCGCCTGCTTCGAGATACTGAAGGTGGACCTCTTCGATGAGCTTGGGCTGCGTGATCGAGAGCACATCGTTGTTGAGCCGTAAAGACTTAGAATGGTGGGCGAACTCCCGCCCGCGGTAGTCCTCCTCGGTGAGACCGCGCGCCTGGATCATGGTGCCCATGGCGCCGTCGAGCACCACAATGCGCTCACGGAGAAGCTGTTCGAGTTGTGCCAGAACCTCACCCATCGACTGCCCTCTGCTCCTTGCACCTTTCCCCGCTGCAGCCATCAAGCCTGACCCAAAACGCGCGCCAACGCCAACCTGAACCAAGTGGGACGCAAAATTTGATGGCCGAAGGTCGATCCTGGTGACTCAGCCGGGCGCGCTTGGGGGTTGCTTTTGCGGTGTTGAGTGCTATG
>Ga0335081_10001920_pt1 | contig 32888 bp, 15 predicted proteins | sample Lox_Sample_35_FD_206713 | JGI IMG/M metagenome (GOLD analysis project Ga0335081, IMG submission 206713) | Soil microbial communities from Loxahatchee National Wildlife Refuge, Florida, United States - Lox_Sample_3.5 | ecosystem: Environmental > Terrestrial > Soil > Wetlands | place: USA...
TCAGGCGACTCCCGGAGAGATAGTAACTTCTCCGTCCGGACAAGCCGAAGCATGGGCTTCTCACACTGCGGATTCGGCGGGGTGGTTCCGGGGCGATTACCTTCATAATGGTTATGGCTTGTTTGATGTTGCCTCAAAACAGGATAGGACAGTGTTGCTGGAGGCCATGGGAAATTATCTCGTGTATGTAAATGGGGTGCCGAGAGAGGGGAACATGTATGGCTACAAGGACACATGGGATCCATGGGAGCCGGCATTCGATTACTCCATGATTCCAGTTCAACTCAGGAAAGGAGACAACCAGCTCCTTTTTTTCTGCGTTCGTGGAATGTTGAAGGTCAAGATCGAAGACGTTAAACCAGGTGTGTTGTTCAATGCGAAGGATGTTACTCTACCAAATTTTCTTGTTGGGGAAAAAGTAAACTATTATGCCGCTGTAACAGTGATAAACGCAACAGACCGACCGCTTCAGAGTGCTTACTTAGAAGCATATAACGACAGCGGATATTCGTCGGAGACGGAAGTGCCAATCATACAACCGATGAGTATCAGGAAAGTTGGATTCAAACTTGTCGGTCCTGCACCTTCATCGGCCGGAACGATGTCAGTCAACCTGAGAATTTTGGACGGCATAACTGCGGATGCACAAGAACTTGCCAGGACCGAAGTTTCCGTAAAAATCGTTCCGCCAACATCTACTCATAATGTGACCTTCATAAGCGATATTGACCACAGCGTTCAGTATTACAGCATCGTTCCGCCGCGAAATCTGGATTCGACGAACAACAGTAAACTAAAAGCGTTGTTCCTGTCGCTTCATGGCGCCGACGTCATCACGACCAACATGGCGAATTCATATTCACCAAAGACATGGGGGTACATCGTTTGTCCAACCAACGGCGGTCCGTATGGCTACGACTGGGAAGATTGGGGCAGATTGGATGCACTTCAAGTTCTTGGAATTGCAGAATCGACGCTCAACATCGATCCCGATCGCATTTACCTGACGGGCCATTCAATGGGAGGCCATGGAACGTGGATCATCGGGGCACAGTATCCCGATCAGTTCGCCGCAATCGGGCCGAGCTCAGGCTGGGTGAGCTGGTGGACTTATGTCTTTCATCATGATTCTGTAGCGACGGCGATGGACAAGATGCTGAGGAGATCGACGACACCCTCCAATACCTATCTCCTTGATCAGAATTACAAGCAGCTCGGGCTGTATATCCTTCATGGAAGCAAAGACGACAACGTGCCGGTGACTGAATCGGTTGACATGGCGGACACCCTGAGCAAATTCGATAAAGATTTTACATTTCATGAAGAAATGGGAGCGGGACATTGGTGGGGACTGAACGATCAGGCAAGTACCGACTGCGTAGATTGGCCGCCGATGTTCGATTTCTTTGCGAGACATGCAAGACCGGGTGAAGAAAGGGTTGAGGACATTGATTTTACCACAGCAAGTCCGGGCGTATCTGCAAAAGACTACTGGCTCACAATTTATGCTCAGGAGAAGCAATTAGAGATGAGCAGAGTAATTGTCAAATTTGTTCCTTTCCCGAAGGGGCAGGCAAGCAACCTTTTTGTGGGGACGACCAGCAATGTAAAGATCATGTCTTTCGATTTGAGCATGACGGATAGGAGCAAGCCGCTTGATGTCAGCCTCGATAGCACGAGGGTTGATGGAATCTCAGTACCGTCTAATGCGGACAGACTTTGGCTGGAGAATGAATCCGGGGAATGGAAGGTAACATCGGAGCCTTCGCCTAACGAAAAAGGGCCCTCAAGATACGGAACGCTCAAGGATGCATTTCGGCATGATGTCATTTTTGTATATGGCACACACGGGACTGAAGAAGAGAACAAATGGGCGTTTGACAAGGCGAGAGCCGATGCGGAATCTTTTTGGTATCATAGAGGGGGCTCCGTCGATATAGTGTCTGACAGAGAGTTCAAAGCCGACGTAGATCCCGACAGAAATGTAATTTTGTACGGGAACGAGTCGACCAATTCCGCGTGGGATGAAGTGTTGAGCAGCTCGCCAGTTAACGTTTCAGACGGGAAGCTGACTTTTGGCCACAAGGTAATGGATGGTAGAGATTATGCATGCTTCATGGTGAGGCCGAGAAAAGGAAGCGCGAGTGCTAGTGTCGGTGTCGTGGCTGGAACCGGCATAGTTGGTATGAGACTAACCTTCATTGTCCCATATCTTCAACCATGGTTTTCACTCCCCGACCTCACGATTCTGAATTCGAGTATTTTCTCGCGAGAGAAAATGAGTGCCGCCTTCACAGGTCAGAAAAATGGAGGCGGAATCGGTTTCGGTGGAGAGAGAGGAATAAAAGTTGCCGGTTTCTTCGGCCTCGACTGGTCGGTGGCATCAGGAGAATTTGTTGTTGAGAAATAAAATTTTTTCAGCGAGAACCTGAAAAGTTAAAAGAATCGATTCGTCTTATGACCGAATCAAAATGGATTCGGAGAAGATTTATGAAAAAATTTACGAACATCGTTGTCATACTTATGGTGAGCGGTACAGCTTACCCTCAAATCCCGCAGGGGCAAAAAATATTTCCGGTTCCGCAGATTCCATTTTCGCCGAAGGAATACGTTTGTTATCATACCGCCGGATCAATCGACGTGGACGGAAAACTTGATGAGGAATCCTGGAAGAACGCCGCATGGACCGAGTATTTTGTTGACATCCAAGGAAGTTCGAAGCCTGCTCCACTTTACCAAACCAGGCTGAAGATGCTATGGGACGACAGGTATCTCTATATTGGTGCAGAAATTCAAGAACCGAACCTGTGGGCTACGTTGAGGCAGAGAGACACGGTGATCTTTCGCGACAACGATTTCGAAGTGTTCATTGATCCCAACGGAGCAACACAGCCTTATTATGAGACGGAAGTGAACGCCCTGGGAACTGTTTGGGATTTGCTTCTTCGCGAACCTTATCGGGACGTTGACAGGGCGGCGGTAAATGCATGGGACATAAAAGGCTTGAAGATCGGCGTTGTTTTCCACGGCACTCTGAACAACCCATCCGACGTAGACACCGGGTGGACCGTCGAGCTGGCATTCCCGTGGTCTGTGCTCGGCGAGTGTGCGATAGGAAGTGCTCCGCCGAAAGAAGGATCGCAGTGGCGGATAAATTTCTCGCGTGTCGAATGGCGAAGCGAAGTCGAGAACGGTGCATATGTGAAGGAGACCGATCCAGTTTCCGGGGAGACCTTGCCCGAATATAATTGGGTCTGGTCGCCACAGGGATTAATAAATATGCATTATCCTGAGATGTGGGGCTTCGTCCAATTTTCTACCCAGACTGCCGGCCAGGGTATTGAACAATTCAAATGGAATCCGGTTGAAGATGCAAAGTGGGCGTTGAGAAAAATATATTATGCTGAAAAGGAATACTTCCTGAACCATGGAGTCTTTGCCGACGAGATCTCAAACTTAAATGTCAAAGTCGATTCCCTAAAAGGATACTCGTCGCAGATGAAAATTTTCACAACGCCGAGTTTGTTTGAGGCAATCTTGACAAGCGATGATGGGAACATGCTTGTCCATATCAACCAAGATGGAAAAACCTGGGAAACTAAAGCTAGATGAGATGGCACTTCGCAGTCATTTGCCCGATAATTTTCTTTTCCATTTCTGTTTCCGATGCTCAGACGATGGTTAATGTCGTTCCTAAGCCGGATTCGGTTACGATGGAGATTGGGTCGTTTTCGCTCTCTCGTTCTACCGGTGTAGCTTTTTCGGACAGTCTCGATAGTCTCGGTTCTTACTTACTTCAACAGTTGAAAGAGTTTACTTATCTCGATCTTTCTCGTGTTCGCTCAAAAGACCGTAATGTCATTTCTATCAAGATCGATTCAAACTTTGCAGGCTCTGATTTAGAATCATATCAACTCGACGTCTCTTCAAACAAGATCGTCTTGAAAAGCAGCTCGGAGGTTGGCTTATTCAGGGGAATACAGACTCTGCTGCAGTTGATACCACTCCCGAGCTCAAGGAGCACGAAGAGTTATCGTATTGCGTGCTGCCGCATTGAAGATCATCCAAGATTTGGTTGGCGCGGACTGAATCTTGATTGCGTACGCCATTTCATGACTAAGGATTTTATCAAGAGGTACATCGATCTCCTGGCTTATTACAAGTTCAACGTGTTTCACTGGCATCTGACCGATGATCAGGGATGGAGAATCGAGATCAAGAAATATCCGAGGCTGACTCGAATCGGTGCATGGCGGAAAGAACCTGACGGCGCAATATACGGAGGGTATTATACGCAGGATGACATAAAGGAGATCGTTGCGTACGCGAAAAGCCGGTTCATAACAGTCGTTCCCGAGATCGAGATGCCCGGACACTGTGAAGCTTCGCTCGCATCCTACCCCGAGAACGCTTGTGTTGCCGGCCCGTTCGAGGTTGGCATCCGTTGGGGAGTGTACGAAGACATTTATTGCCCGGGGAAAGAATCGACCTTCACTTTTCTAGAGGATGTTCTAAAAGAGGTTATGGATCTGTTCCCGTCCCATTATATCCATATAGGCGGTGATGAAGTACCGAAGAACGAGTGGAAAGAAAATGATTCCTGCCAGGAGTTGATGAAGCATGAAGTGCTGAAGAATGAAGACGAGCTTCAGAGCTATTTCATAAGGAAGATCCAGAATTTTCTGGAGTCAAACGGGAGAGAAATTATCGGATGGGATGAGATACTTGAGGGGAACGGCCCCGACAGTGGCGCAGTCGTTGAATCCTGGCGCGGAGTTGACGGTGCCATCATGGCGACAAATGAAGGACTTGAGACGATAGTGTCGCCCGGGGATTATACATATCTGAGTCAGGGCCCCGAGGGCTTGAGCCTCGACTCTGTCTATTCGTTCGATCCGATCCCTGGTGCATTGAACCCGGGCGAGCGAAAACTAGTGTTGGGAACGGAGGCGAGCATGTGGACAGAACGAGCACCGCAGGAGACGGTGGACAGCAAAATGTTTCCAAGGCTCCTGGCGATATCCGAAGATGGGTGGACGCTTCCCGCAAACAAAGATCTTGCTGACTTCCACAAACGATTGAAAATTCAGTACGATCGTCTCGCATTTATCGGTGTCGATTACGGGTTGGAGAAAAAAGCCATAACCTTTCAGACACGATTTGACAAACGAATGAACCGGTTTTTTGTAACATTGAAGCGAGCGCAGAAAAATATCCGGATTCGATATACAATTGGCGATACGCTCACTCTGTCTAATTCAAAAATTTATAACAGTCCAGTGAAAATCAAAGGAAGTTCGACGTTCATTGCTCAGGCCGAAATGAAGGAAAGTCTCGTGGGAAATCCGGAGATATTGTCTTTTATCGTTGACAAAGCGTTGAGCTCTGCAGTGACGGTGAAACAAACTTGTGCCCCGCAATATTCCGCCGGCGGGATGAATTCTCTTGTAGATGGCGTCCGTGGCACGATGAATTTCAGGGATGGCTTATGGCAAGGTTATCAGGGGGTGGATATCGATGCGACGATCGATCTCGGGATGGTGAAGAGTATTTCTGAGATAGGTGCAGGATTTTACCAGGACTCCGGTTCGTGGATTTTTATGCCCGACACGGTTGAATATTATGTCTCCAAAGATGGAAAGAATTTTGAAAAGATCGGTATTGTCAAGAATAGTATAACTCAAAAGGATCCGGATCCGATCAAAACAGATTTCGCGCTAAAGTTTGAAGAGAGAAACGCTCGCTATTTTAGAATCGTCGCGAGGAACATAGGTGTCTGTCCGCCGTGGCATCCGGGTGCCGGAGGGAAAGCGTGGCTGTTTATAGATGAAATTTTTGCTGACTAAAGTATGAAGACAGTTCTGGCCTTAAGTATCGAGAGATTAAAATGAGAAAGTCAATTTTGTTCCTTCTTTTGTTTACGGCCACTCCCATTTTCGCCAAGGAGTATTCGCAGCAATATTATCCTGAAACAGACACCATGGTGCTCGACAAGCTGCACAAATGGCATGACGATAAGTTCGGGCTTTTGATGCACTGGGGGACCTATAGTCAATGGGGGGTGGTTGAATCGTGGTCGATCTGCTCTGAGGATGAAGGTTGGGAGCGAAGACAGGATTCTAACTACACAGACTACAAACAGAAATATGAAAACCTGATCAAGACTTTTAATCCTGTTAAGTTCGATCCCGATAGGTGGGCCGCCGCCGCAAAAGAGGCTGGGATGAGATACGTGGTCTTCACAACGAAACATCATGATGGTTTCTGCATGTTCGACACAAAGACGACCGATTACAAAATAACCGGCCCGGAATGTCCGTTTCACACTGATCCGCACGCAAACACTGCCAAGTTCATCTTCGATTCGTTCAGGAAGGACGGATTCATGATCGGTGCATACTTTTCCAAGCCCGACTGGCATTGCCCGTATTACTGGTGGCCAAACTTCGCGACTCCGGACCGCAATCCGAACTATAGCATCAAACGTTATCCTGAAAGATGGAACCGGTTTGTCAAATATACTCAGACCCAAATCGATGAGTTGATGACTGACTATGGCAGGATCGATATCCTCTGGCTCGATGGAGGTTGGGTTCGTAAGAAAACAGATCAGGAGATAATCCGTGAGAAGCTGAGTGCCGACTATGCGACATTTCCGCAAAACCAGGATATCGACATGCCGTTGATTGCCGAGAATGCCCGCAAGAAACAGCCGGGACTGATCGTGGTGGATCGCGCTGTGCCAGGCCCCTACCAGGATTACCTTACTCCGGAAAATACTGTGCCCGACAAACCTCTTTCGTATCCGTGGGAGACTTGCATGCCGATGGCCACGAGCTGGTCTTACGTCCCGCATGACCACTATAAATCCGTCGGCGAGCTCATCCATTTACTTGTTGATATTGTGTCCAAGGGAGGAAACTTCCTTCTGAATATCGGGCCTAACCCGCAGGGCGATTGGTCGCCGACCGCGTATGAACGTCTCAAAGGAATCGGCGACTGGATGAAAGTGAACGGCGAAGCGATTTACAGCACTCACCCAGTTGCTCCATACAAACGAGGAAAAGTCTGCCTGACACAACTGGACGATGGCACGACCTTCGCGATCTATCTTGCCGATGAAGGGGAAAGCATTCCTCCATCAAAAATCCGGATGGATAATATTTGCCCCGCGAAAGATGCAAAGGTGACACTCCTCGGATTCGGTGATACGGCGATCAAGTGGAGTAAAGTCGGTGAAGGATTCGAAGCTGATATACCGAAAGAATTTCAGGATCATCCCCCGTGCGAGCACGCCTGGGTATTGAAGCTCTCGCAGGCCGTCGGGTCTCCTCAAGCGGAGGGCCTGGAAAGGTGAAGAGCTGAAATGTGAAGACGGAACGGTCGATGAAGAACCTCGCGCTTTCTTTTCTATTGGCTGTGGGCGTTATTGTGCCTTGCGCCGATGGACACACATTCAATTTGTCAGGAAATCAATTCCTCCTGGACGACAAGCCTTTTCAAATAATCAGCGGAGAGATGCACTTTGCGAGGATACCGGAAGAATATTGGCGGGCCAGGCTGAAGATGGCGAAAGCGATGGGATTGAACACTGTTTGCACCTATGTTTTTTGGAACATCGAGGAGCCGGAAAAGGGAAAATTCAACTTCAAAGGAAATGCCGACGTTGCGGAGTTTGTTCGAGTTGCTCAGCAGGAGGGCCTTTGGGTTCTCATACGACCAAGCGCTTATGCGTGTGCCGAATGGGAATTCGGCGGATATCCATACTGGCTGCTGAAGGAGAGAAATCTAAAGGTGAGAAGCCGTGACCCTCAATTTCTGAAAATGATGAAAGTGTACTACGAACAACTTGGCAAGCAGCTTGCGCCACTTCAGGTAACCCATGGTGGTCCCATATTGATGGTGCAGATTGAGAATGAATATGGCTCCTACGGGGATGACAAAGATTATCTTAAGACTAATGAACGGATGATGAGAGAGGCAGGATTTGATGTCCCATTTTACACACTGGATGGAATTGATATGGTTTCCAGAGGCTGCGTGGATGGTGCCCTTCCTGCAGTTGACGGGTCAATAAACATCGAGCAGATTAAGGACGTGGTTGAAAGGAATGATCACGGACATGGACCGTTTTTTATTGGAGAGTGGTACCCGGGTTGGTTCGATGACTGGGGAAAACCATTCAGAACAGTTCCGGCGAAAGTCTGCGCGGAACAGCTCGATACAATACTCGCACACGGCCTCTCGGTGAACATGTACATGGCACATGGCGGCACGACGCGCGGGTTCATGAATGGCGCCAATTATTCGGACAATAATCCATACTCTCCACAGATCAGCAGCTACGATTATGATGCACCTATAGATGAGGCCGGTAATCCCACACCAAAATTTTACGCATTGCGGGAGGTCATAAACAAATTTCTTCCGGAAGGTGTTGTGATCCCGAGCGTTCCACCAAAAGAGTCAACTATTGCTATCCCGAAATTAAACTTACAATACGCAGCGGACATAACGCATCTTTTGCCGAAGCCTGTTCACTCGATTGATCCGCTCACATTTGAGGATATTAACCAGCCCTATGGGTACATATTATACAGGGCAAAGGTCAAAGGACCGACGAATGGAACACTTGACATAGTCCATGTGCGGGACTACGCTATCGTTTTCATCAACGGCAAGCGAACGGCCGTGCTGGATAGGAGGCTTAACCAGGAAACGTGTGAAGCGGATATGCCTGATTCTGAAAATACACTTGATATTTTTGTTGAGAACCTTGGACGCATCAACTACGGTAAATTCATAAATGACAATCACAAAGGAATTACCAAGAGTGTCCTTCTGGACGGTCACAGGATTTTGGGATGGCTTGTCTATGGATTTCCTTTTGAAAAGCAACCGGATGTTACTACGCGTCCAGCATATGGAGGACAATATCCTGTAATAAAAGAGGGAAGCTTTGAGTTATCTGAAGTCGGTGACACATATCTTGACATGAGAGAGTGGGGAAAGGGGCACGTCTGGATCAACGGGCACAATCTCGGAAGGTACTGGTATATCGGACCACAGCAGACAATTTACGTTCCGTCGCCATGGCTGATGAGGGGATTGAACACGATCGTAGTCTTCGAAGAATTGAAGACGGAACAAGATGAGGTTGGAGCGATTGAAACGGCGATTCTTAATGATGTACGGAATAGATAGTACGCCGGACATTTCTTTTATAAGGGGGCGCATTTTATATTTTACCAAATTAATAAGTAAGAGATTCAATCGCTGTTGTATCGTTATCGTCGAGTGGATATGTTTTCTCTGAAAAGTTTTACACAAAACACTTTTTGGCAGGCGACGATTGATTTTAGTGAATTCGATTCATTTTGCCAGGACTGTTTTAAAACCTTGATTCTGAGTGCACGCTGATGACAAAGATGGATGGAACGCCGACGATTCACGACGTGGCTCGAGAGGCGAATGTTTCTGTTATGACGGTCTCGAGGTCGCTTAACGAGCCGGAAAAAGTTGCCTCGAAAACTCTCAAGAGAATCAAACAAGTAATAGATGAACTCGGTTACCAACCGAGCCATGTGGCACGTTCGCTCGTCAAGAGGAAAACCAATACCATCGGCATAGTCATGCCGGACATAAGGAATACTTTTTTTAACAGTTGGTTCCGTTCAGTCGAGGATTATGCGAACAAGCTGGGCTATGCCACAATTCTTTTATGCAACACCGACGAAAATTCAGATAGCGAGATTAAGTTTATCAAGTCGTTCCAATCTCACAGGGTGGATGGAATTATAATTGTACCTCACTCAGATGAGTCTATCAGATATCTGGCCGGTAGCGGAATGAATTTCGTCCTCGTTGACAGGATGTGCCCTGAGATCGAATCGGATTTCGTGGTAACCGACCATTATGATGGGGCTTTTAGATTGACGAACTATCTTATCAGACTCGGCCACAAAAGAATCGGAGTACTAAGAGGAGCGGGGGTTCTCTTTCCCGACATGGAAAGGTACGCCGGATTTTACGACGCCATGAGAGCGAACAAGATTGCAGTTCCTCGCGATCTCATTCGCAATTGTGAATTCCATGAAGCAGAAGCTTATGATGTCGTTTTGGAAATGCTGGGCAGGAAGCATCGTCCGACTGCTCTTTTTTCATTCAACTGTCTGATGACTTCGGGTGCGATCAGAGCCATACAAAAAATGAAGATAACAATCCCTGATGATATTTCATTGGCGGGTTATGACGAGATTTCAGGGTACGATATTTTTGAACCGAAAATCACTCACGTTTTGCAGCCGATTGAGAAATTAGGACAGATCGCCGTAAAAGTGCTCGTAAGTAGGATCGAGTTCCCGGATCACGATAGAAAATGCAAGACATTTTTGAAACCGAAATTAATCATAGGTAACTCATGCGGGAGAATAGTGTAGATCTCCATGACACATGTTAGGTTTCTCAATCCGAATCGGGGGAATTGAATCATGATCCGAATTTTTTTGTTGAAACTATACTTATTCCCGGTTATTATTGTTTGAGCAAATATGCGTTATAATGAATATTCCTTCAAACGGTTCAATTTGGAAATCATATTCGTCATCATAATTCAGGTAGCAGGGGGGAAAAATGCAGACTGGTGATCATAGGCTGCTCAAAAGCATAAACGTGCGTCTCGTTCTTAATCTGGTAAGATTGAATAAGGTTATATCGAGTTCAGACCTCGCCCGCATTACAGGCATGCAGCCTTCCACGATATTCAATATCTTGAGAGAGCTAACGGCAAATTCCCACGTGCTGAATCTAGGAAAAGGAGATTCGACAGACAGGGGAGGGAAAAGGCCCTACCTATGGAGCTTAAATAAAGAAGCGGCCTATGCAATCGGTATCGATATCGAAATCGGGCAGCTTACCACAGTCGTACTTGACTTTAGCTCGGAAATTGTTCACAAGAAGGTCAAGAAAATCGAAACTTCGGAGACCCTCACTGAGCTGGTGCGTCAGATAGTCGAAGCAGTCGATGAGATCATTGTGGAGTCGCACATCGATTCGCACAAAATTCTTGGAGTGGGCGTTGCAGTTGCCGGCATAGTGGACAGCGATGCCGGTGTAGTTGTTATGACCGACGTGCTGCCGGAAGTAAATGTCCCCATGCTTGAGGCTATGAAGGAAGTCTTCAAATTCCCTGTGTTCGTCGAAAACAACGCGAATGCTTCGGTAGTAGGTGAAAAGTGGATTGGTGTTGCGAGAGATAGCAAGAATTGCCTGAATGTATTAGTAGAATTTGATAAAGGTGTCAGCGGTCTCGGCATTGGACTTTTACTGAATGAGGAATTGTATCGTGGCTCATCATACTCTGCGGGCGAGATAAATATTGCGATGCCGGATTTGCATGAGGTTCTCCTGAACGTGAGGCCCCATCTTGCTGAGGGACAGGTGTTGAAGAAGTATGACGCTTCTCCGCAGGAACTTGAAATAAGTACGATGATCGATGCTGCAAAACGAGACGATGAAGTTGCGATTTCTTTTTTTCAAAGGCTTGGCTACCAGATAGGAAAGAACATTAGCCGGGTAGTGGCCGCATTCAACCCCGATATGCTTATCCTATCGGGTGACGTAGCTGAAGTGGGGGATCTGATGATTGCTCCAGTGAAAAGCGTCATAGATATGGATTTACTCTCAGTATCGAGCGAAGCATTAAAGACAGTCACGAGTTCGCAGGGGCATTACTCGGTTGCTATTGGAGCCGCGTCTTTAGTCTTAAGCGATTACTTTAAGGTTCCCAATGTCCGTCTGGTAAACGGCCGGGAAGACCTGGATGAAGTAGGCTCTTAGGTATATTCTGATTTTTTTCTTTGTCATTCACCCCTGAATTAACCCAGCCTTCATTTGGAATAAAGATGGTATATTTTTGTTCCGAAAAAAGTCACGCCTGTTACCGCTAACATGCGCCGTGTCGTTGGGCCATGCCTCGTGTTGGCATCAAAATGCGCGTTTTTTTGCGGGGTAATACCGGAAGAATATTTTGGCGATAGTATATTTTTCTTGACAATAAACAAACTACGCATTAACTTGCATGAGTGATTACGACAGCAGGCAATCATAAGTAGGAGGTTCCATCTCATGACAATGATACAGCATCTAAGGTTGTTTCTCACTGTTCTCTTGAACGTTGTCTTAGTCTCATCTGCGATTTGTCAGACGGCAGGCAAGATTACTGGCAAAGTTCAAGACGCCGCCTCTGGTGATCCGCTGCCAGGTGCTAATGTCCTCCTTTTAGGAACGAGCATGGGGGCGTCAACAGATCTGAACGGAAATTATCAGATACGTAATATTCCAGCGGGATCTTACTCCGTACGTGTGACATATATAGGCTACGACCCATTGAATATTACCGTACAGATGGAGGGTGGATTGGACCTAGCTCAAAACTTCAAGCTGCAGGCAGTGGCGCTTAAAGGCCAAGAGGTCGTAGTCACGGCTCAGGCGAGCGGACAAAACGCAGCAATCAATCAGCAACTGTCCTCAATGCAGATTACGAACGTGGTTTCTGCTGCTCGGATTCAGGAACTCCCGGACGCCAACGCCGCCGAGTCAGTCGCAAGGCTCCCGGGTGTATCTGTCCTTAGAACAGGCGGAGAAGCGGATCAGGTGGTCATACGCGGGCTCGCGCCGAAGTATAATCAGATTACAATTAATGGTGTCCAGATGGCTGGCTCAGACCCTAATGATAGAAGCGTGGATTTGAGCATGATATCTTCCTCGTCTCTTAACGGGGAAGAGGTAACCAAAACAATTACGCCCGATGTGGACGCAAATGTCCTTGGAGGTGTCGTGAACTTTGACCTGCGGGAGGCTAGCACCGATAATCAAGGAATTCCAAAGTTTGGGCTCACCCTGCAGGGAGGTTATAATGGATTATCAGACGTGTATAACAGGCTGAACAATTACGTGTATGTTGGATCTGCGGACGACAGATTTCTTGACGGCCGGCTGGGTGTCTTCGCACAAGCATCGTATGAGAGAAGGAACCTCTCCGACAACGAATTGGGAGCAGCATATGGCAAGGGCGGCACAGACCCCAATCCTTATCTGGATACCGATATCTTTATGACACAGAGTGTGACCATCGATGATGTTACTAGAGACAGGCGTCGGGGAAACGGCGTCCTGACTGTCGACTACGATCTCCCTGAAGGGAAGATAATTCTCTCCAACTTCGTCAGCAGTGGCGTCACAGTTACGGATAATCGTCAACAATTTTATAATGTGGAAGTCGGGCCCGTCCAGGATTTCAATGCTATTAGAACGAATAGTACTTTGAATACAGTCACCAATCTTCTCACCGTCGAACATCAGGCAGGGCTTTTCCACGTGAAGGCTACTCTCTCTCACGCTTATTCAGAAACGCGAGATCCTGGTGATTGGCAGGTCAACTTCATTAATGGTACTGATGGCACGCCCAGTTCACTTCTGCTTGGAACTAACGTCGATCCAAAAGACATAGTAAAATCTGCCAACAACGCTCTTGGAGGCGATACCACTAGATTGTACACCGTCCAAACTCAATACACTTTTACACGGGAGCGGAACTACACGGCCGCTCTAGATCTAGACACGCATGTGAGGTTCTCTGACGATATCACGTCGGTTTTTAAGGTCGGCGGCAAGTTCCAGTATCAGGCGCGCTCTTACAACACTGATTACATCGACGGGGAGTCATTCACTTACGCGAGCGGAGCGGGTATAGTGGATTCCCTGAAATCATCGTTCCCCTCACTGCAAACAACTTCCGACGGCAACTCCATTCGGATGGCGGGGCCTGTCTTAGATCCAAATTACAATTACGGGACGTTCCTTGGCGGCGATTACCAGATGGTTCACTCCCTCAACTTCAACTTCCTGCAATCTATGGTTAATTACTTGAACGGCCATCTGAAACAAATCGGCCAAAACATCAATTACAACTATGATATCGGTAATTCTGAACAAAGTGATTATTCAGGACAGGAGGAGATAAGTGCAGCCTACGCAATGGCAACCGTGAACCTAGGGCCAACCCTTTCTGTCATACCAGGCGTTCGATGGCAGCAACTCAGAACAGATTACGTGGCGCTACAGGGAGCAAGAGGCCCGAATCCCTATAGCCAGTACACCAGCAGGCCGGACACTGTTATCGCTTACCACCCTTATTGGCTCCCCGATGCGCTTCTTCGATATAGGCCGTTCGATTGGCTGGATGTGCGCCTTGCTTACACAAACACCGTGTCATACCCGGACTATGCAGCCCTTGCTCCCATCATAGTTGTTAACCAGACGGCAAACACTATCCAATGGAACGGATTTAATCTTAATCCCCAGCGATCCACGAATTACGATGTCGAACTTTCCTTGTATAATAATACAATCGGACTATTTACTGCGGGAGGATTCCTGAAGCAGATAACAGACTTGATCTATCAGTACCAATTTAAACCTAATACAGTGGCCATGCTGGCCCAGTATTACCCCGCGTGGCTTCCCCGTCCGACAGCAATAGGTCCCACCGTTTCGGAGTACGTGAACAACCCATACAGGGTCAACGATTACGGGATGGAGCTTGAGTGGCAAACGCATTTCTGGTATTTGCCCGGCCCCCTTACGGGACTTGTGTTGAATGTAAATTTCACTCACATCTTCTCAAAAGCCTCATATCCGGCATCCTATACCACAAACATCCGGACCGGAGCTTTTGTGGATACGTCATACTATGCACCTCTTCTCTATCAGCCCGATGATATTCTCAACCTGACGATTGGGTACGACTTCATGGGATTCTCCATCCGTGTATCTTCTATCTATTCATCCAAAATTTTTACTCAACCTGAACTTGAACCGGTCCTGAGGGCGTACACTTCTGCGTACAGCCGGTGGGATATCGCAGCGAAGCAGGATTTGCCTTTTCCGGGACTGCAAATGTATTGCAGTCTAGATAATGTCAATGGTGCGAACGATGTCAGTGAGATTTCTTCCCCGATAGCTGTGCCACAAAGTGAACAAAGCTACGGCTACAGGGCGGAACTGGGACTTCGCTACAAATTTTAAACAAGATGCGAAAGCAGATCTATGTTTTTATTTGGAGTGTTCAATGTAAGCTTAGTGGGATCACAAAATCACCGTTCGGCGATCGAAAGGAGGCGGTACGAGGCACGAATGATTTTTTTCCGAAGTATTACCATTTTCGAAAATGGCATGAACGAAAATGGGAACTTAACAATAAAACCTAATCCATTAAAGGAGAAACAGGATGAAACGATTTACCTACTTAGCACTCTTCTTGGTGCTGGGAGTTCTATTTACCTTGCGGGGTCAGTCCTTCGCGCAGGGTAATGATACGCTCGTCATTTATGCGACGCCGATAACAATCTCACTTGACAGTGTCATCAACCATGATCAAGCTCAGGCCACCCATCATCACGTGTATGTTCTGGCCTCAGCGGACACTCCGTACGCATTTGTAAGCGGCGTAGTTGTGAATGATAACGTCACAATTGTCGGCAAGTTGGGAACAAACGGAAGGCCTCCATGTGTTGAACCTGATCCGTCGACGTCCCTCCCCACTGCGCACGACCATCTGTTTACCTTCACCAAGAACGGATCGGTAGTGATCCTCAAGAACCTTTACCTTCTCGGCATCGCCACCGACGGCTCGATCAATGAGGGCGACGGTTTTGGAGTTACTGTGAATGGAGATAGCATACACCTTATCGTGAACAACGTTGTGTTTGAACAGTGGAGCCAGTTTGCAATCAACTACTCCGGAAACTGGGATAAGCTCACCATCACCAATACTGAATTCAGAAATCTGGTCAATCCCGGGAGCGATTACACCGGCGAGGCGATCAGGTTTAGAAATGACCTCAACCGCGACCCGCAAGACTCTGTCGTCATTAAAGACTGCACCTTCTTGGGGATCAACGGATATGTGGCTTGCGTCGGAGTCACCGGGTACATCCGCCTTATCGACTTCGAACATAACACTGTCGTCGGTGTTTATAAGAACCCGTTCTTTTCGATGAACGCCACAAACTGGATCAACCAGCACAATATATACTATGCTGCTTATGCTGGTGGCATGGCAAATGGCGAATATCCCTGGTGGGATCGCATTTGGGCACCTGGCGCAGGCGCGGTCATAGATCTCGATACACTGAACAAACCGATAGCGGGCGCATTTGGAATAGACACCTCGGCCTCAAATTGGGTCTCAGTTGCCGAGGCGGCCAGAAACATCCAGATTAGTGACAATATCTACTTCATGCCGGCATCTATTACCAGCTACGTTACGGCGTGGGATGACACTGCTCATGGATTGGACAGCATCTACACCTGCGGATGGATTAATGCCTACACAGAAGCGATGTTTGCCAACCACTCTAATTTCCATGCAAATGGGAACCTCGTCGGAACCGACCCGGGTTATGGCGCGGGAATCATCGCGATGATAGGCGCGACCGGAACGACGGTTCCATCAGGTGATGGCATCGGATTACTGCCGTGGCTGATGGAGTCGAGAACTAGCGGCGATGTGGCAACCCAATTCTGGGGATACCAGCAGGCGATACCGGACTTCTCTAGCGGAAATTGGGAACCGACATGGCCCTTGCCCGAGGCAACCTCGAATGATCTGAAGTACTCCGCCTCGCTTACGGCAACCGACGGGCAGTACTATGGTGATACGAGATGGTTTGGTGTACCGCTTGGAGTTAAGCCGCTGCCACAATCTGTCCCTGCCGAGTTCCAATTGAGCAATAACTATCCGAACCCGTTCAACCCATCTACGAACATCAGCTTCACAGTTGACAATAATGGGCCGGCCAGTCTGAAGATTTACAATCTGCTTGGTCAGCTGGTGATGACGGTGTACGAGGGGAATGCTCAAGTGCATCAAGCATACAGTTTCAATGTAAACATGGATCGCTTTGCGAGCGGAGTGTATTTCTACACGCTACAGCAGGCAAGCAATTCAATCACTAAGAAGTTGCTTCTCCTTAAGTGATAAATCATTTGGGGACTGCATTTCCGATCTTATCGGGATGCAGTCTCCAAAGAGTTTTACATTTTATCATACGCTGAATGACAGAACTTTTAATTTGAAAACTATTCTTGTGCCGATGAGACAATTTTTGCAGAAAATCATCACTTGCTCATCAGTTTACGCCGCCATAACCGTTTGCATTTTTGGAAGTGCAACGTACGCCAGCGTAAAGGTTGTCGGATATTACACATCATGGAACGCTTCTACTCTACCATTTGACAAAATTGAATATTCAAATCTTACACACATTATAATTGCTTTTGGAACTCCCAATGCGGATGGTTCCATCAGCTTAGACACCGGGATACCATTTCCGCAATTAGTTAGCGCTGCTCATTCAGCCGGCACAAAAGTTCTTATCTCTCTCGGGGGCGCGGGCAGCGGGACGAGTTTTTCTTCAGCCACCAAGGATTCGGCCTTGCGGGCATCTCTTATCAAGAATGTCGTGAGTTTTCTGCAAGAAAATAATTATGACGGTGTAGACATCGATTGGGAAACTCCATCGGATTCAGCCGAAACCGCGCAACTAACTTCACTTATCAAGGAAATGCGGGCTGAGTTTACCCAGGTAGATTCTTCCTGGTTGATCACAATGGCAATCCCCGCCGGAAGTTACGGCGGCCAGTATATCGACATCAGAGGCCTTGTTGGTCTAGTCGATTGGTTCAACGTAATGTGCTATGACTTTGTAGGATCATGGTCGACATACGCCGGACATAACTCGCCCCTTTACCAAGCGCAAAATGATCCAAACCAGGCTGGCTCTGATTCAACCGCTGTGGTGTACTGGGTTTCAAGAGGATCGAGACAAATAAGTATACCGAGAAATAAATTGATACTAGGAATTCCTTTCTACTCTGTTCAGTTCAATGCCGCTGATTTGTATCAAAAGTTGACGAACACGACGACTTCAAATCCGTACTACGCGGATGTAATGAATGATCTCATCTCAGGATGGACTTACCATTGGGATAACATTTGCCAGGTACCCTATTTGACTAATATCGGTTCTGGTCAGTTTATTACCTTCGAAGATACGAATTCAGTTAAGCTGAAAGTTGAATATGCGCTGAGGCAGCAACTGGGTGGAATAATGATTTGGGAGCTTAGTCAAGATTTATATAATGGCAGCCAGTCTTTGCTTGAGACGATCGGCGGCACCGTAAGAGAGCTCACTTCGATTTCGCCAAGATCAACAGTCGCTTCCGATTACAGATTGTATGAAAACTATCCGAATCCCTTCAACCCAACGACGTCAATTATCTATCAGCTTTCCTCAAGCAGCTCCGTGACGCTGAAAGTCTACGATGTTCTTGGACGGGAAGTTAAAATTTTGGTAAATGAGGTTGAAGAGCCCGGAAGATATCGAGTTGAGTTTGATGCGAGCAATCTTTCCGGCGGGACATACTTTTATCGTTTGATGGCGGGAGATTTTTCGCAAACAAAAAAAATGTTACTGCTTAAGTAGTATTAAAAAATAGTTGGAGAAAAAATGCCAGGAGAACAAAATATTATGACCTTCGATTTCTTTGGCGCATATCATGGCTGATACCCGTGCAAACAAAATCACCCCTGCCTTTTGGGTGCCGACATTGTATTTTGCCGAAGGTCTTCCGTTTGTCACCATCAACGTGGTATCGGTCTTGATGTACAAGTCGATGAAAGTGCCCGATGCACAGATTGCCTTTTTCACGACGCTGGTAATTTTACCATGGACACTCAAGCCTTTCTGGGGACCGCTCCTCGAGATGTTTAAGACAAAAAAATATTTTGTTCTGGCAACGCAATTCATAGGAGGGGTCGGATTCGGATTACTCGCTCTTACTCTGAGACTTCCAAATTTTTTTCAATGGTCTCTTGTGCTCCTTGCCATAATTGCATTCAACGGATCGACCCATGATATTGCTGCAGACGGAGTGTATATAAATTCCCTCACTGAAAAAGAACAGGCCAAATACGTCGGTTGGCAGGGGGCGTTTTATAATGTGGCTAAAGTATTGTCTCAAGGCGCATTCGTGTATATCGCGGGAAGACTTGAAATTACCATCGGGGTTGTTCAGGCATGGATGCTTGTCATGGCTGTTTTCGGAGGAATCCTGATTTTGCTAAGTCTATATCACTCAAGGATGCTTCCTATTGGAGGAGAGGCGGGACAAGTCAAGACCGCACGGGAGACATTCGCAACCTTCTGGGATGTCGTGAAGACATTTTTTGGAAAAAGATACATCGCGTGGGGGATCGCATTCATTATTCTTTACCGGTTTGCCGAAGGACAGGCGATGAAAATTGTCCCGCTTTTCATGAGAGCAGATCGTGTCGCAGGCGGGCTCGGACTCTCAACTTCACAGATCGGAATCATCTATGGTTTTTTCCCGCCGGCGGCATTCATTCTCGGTTCGATGCTGGCAGGTTATTTTATATCAAAGAGAGGATTGAAGAAGTCGCTCGTTGTTCTGTGCACGTTCTTCAATATTCCGTTTGTTGTTTACTGTTTTTTATCCTTTATGCAGCCGACAGATCTGTTTACGGTCGGGACGGCTGTCGTGTTTGAATATTTTGGATACGGATTTGGCTTCGTCGGGCTTACACTTTATATGATGCAGCAAATTGCACCGGGAAAATACAAGATGGCACATTATGCTTTTGCAACAGGTGTGATGAATTTAGGTCTAATGATTCCTTCTGCTCTGAGCGGTTTTATCAGCGATTTTTTGGGTTATAAAAATTTTTTCTTATGGGTCATGGTTGCAACGATTCCATCTTTTCTCGTAGCGTGGCGCGTACCGTTCAGGGAGGTAGGGGCTGAAGCGTCAGCGGAGATTGCGACGGAACAGGTTTGCAGTTGAATTGAAAACTAAAATTGAGGACACAAGCTTTTGTGTCATTTCAGGAACTCTAAATGCGTTACGGCTATTTTGACGATAAAAATAGAGAATATGTCATCGAACGTCCGGATGTCCCCGTCTCATGGACGAATTATCTCGGCGTTAAAGATTACTGCACTGTAATTTCTCACAATGCCGGCGGTTATTCTTTTTATAAATCCACCGAGCATCATCGGATAACACGGTTTAGACAGAACGGGATCCCTCTAGACAGGCCGGGGCATTATGTTTATCTGCGTGATGATGAGACCGGAGAATACTGGTCGCTTTCATGGCAGCCCGTCGGCAAGGATCTAACCAAGGCGAAATATGTTTGCCGTCATGGATTATCGTACTCGAAATTCCAATGCGAATATCGGGATATTGAAGCGCACCAGCTTCTTTTTATTCCGCTGAAGGATGACGTGGAAATTTGGGATGTTAAAATAAGAAACATTGGCAAGAAACCGCGCAAGCTTAGTGTGTTTTCGTATCTTGAGTTCTCGTTCCATCATGTCGAGTTAGACAATCAAAATCTACAGATGAGTCTCTATGCGGCCGGCTCAAATTGCAGAGACGGTATTATCGAGTACGATTTCTTCTACGAACCATGGACTTATCATTTTTTCGCTTCGAATTTTGATCCCGATAGTTATGACTGCGTCAGAGATAAATTCATCGGCGATTACAGGACTGAAACAAATCCTCTTGCAGTCGAACGTGGTTCATGCGGGAATAGCAGCGAGCTTGGGGGGAACCACTGTGGATCACTTCATAAGAGATTGATCCTGGAACCCGGAGAAGACGCGCGATTAATATTTATGCTGGGTGTCGGATCGCGCGAAGAAAAAGGCCGGGAAATAAAAAGGAAATATTCTGATTTACAAAATGTCGACGCTGCTTTTGATGACCTGAAAAAATATTGGGATAAGAAAACTAAAGTTTTCCAGTGTAAAACACCGAATCAAGGCCTGAGCACGATGATCAACACCTGGACATTATATCAGGCGGAGACCTGCGTCGTATGGTCACGCTTCGCGTCGTTCATCGAAGTCGGTGGAAGAGTCGGGCTTGGTTATAGAGATACTTCACAGGATGTCATGGCTGTTCCACATACAAATCCTGATGAAGTCAAAAAGCGCATTATTGAACTTCTCTACGGTCAGGTGAGTTTAGGATATGGTCTGCACCTTTTCGACCCTGACGTCTTCAAACCGCAGGAAGATAAATTGCCCGGTGTCAAGCTGCCAACGGTGGTTCCGACTCCGAGCCCGGCATCGATCATACACGGAATGGAAGATGTTTGTTCCGATGATGCATTGTGGATCATAGCTTCTGTCTGCGAATATGTCATGGAGACCGGAGATATTGGATTCTTTGACAAAGTGATTCCATTTGCCGACAACGAGGAAGCAACCGTATATGAGCATCTTAAGCGCTCCTTGGATTTTACGGCGCAGCACACCGCACCGAATGGAATTTGTCTCGGCTTGCGTGCTGATTGGAACGATTGCCTGAATCTTGGCGGAGGTCAGAGCGCCATGGTGTCGTTTATGCATTTTTGGGCGATTAAATATTTTGTGGATGCTGCCAAATACCTTGGACGGGAAGATGACGTCAAGAAATATTCTAAGATGGCTGAGAATGTGCGTACGGCGATTGAACGTGAACTCTGGGATGGTGAATGGTACGCTCGCGGCGTCACAAAGGCAGGAATCAAGATCGGTGTGAAAGAAAATAAAGAGGGGAAAATCTTTCTCGAGAGCAATAGCTGGGCTGGACTATCGGGGGCCGCATCACCAGACCGTGCTCAAAGTGCCATGGATGCGGTCCATAAGTATCTTGCATCTCCGTATGGCATTCATCTTAATTGGCCCGTCTTCACGAAGCCGGATGATGATATCGGTTATATAACCCGCGTTTACCCGGGTATAAAAGAGAACGGATCCATTTTCAGTCATCCCAATCCATGGGCGATAATAGCCGAATGCAAATTAGGACGCGGCAATCTTGCAATGAGGTTATATGATGCATTGTTACCGTATAACCAGAACGATATCATAGAGATTCGAGAATCCGAGCCATATTCTTATTGCCAATTTGTGATTGGAAAGGATCACACGGCATACGGTAGAGCTCGCCATCCCTGGCTGACAGGAAGCGGCGGATGGAACTATACCGCCGTTACAAAATACATACTCGGGATTCGCCCTTCGTATGACGGGCTGATTGTCGATCCATGTGTTCCGTCAGATTGGAAAGAATTTGAAGTGCATCGTCAATGGCGCGGCGCCACCTACAATGTCAGAGTAAAAAATCCGGACGGGGTTCAAAAAGGGGTAAAGTCGTTAGAGTTAAATGGAAAAATTGTCAGCGGGCCGGTCCCTCAACAAAAAGCAGGTTCGGTAAATAAAGTGGAAGTTGTGATGGGGAAAGCAGCTCAAGTGAAGCCGCTGAAAAAAGATCTTGCATTTTCCGAAAAGAAACTGTGATAAGAACGGGAACGGGAATTATCATCGGACTCGTGGCGATGTTCTACGCCGCGAATGCTCAGACAAAAGAAATCGTTGCATATTATCCCGAATGGGGAGCGAAATATAACCGGTATTATGCGAAGGATATTGAAAAGAGAGGAGCCGCAAATAAGCTCACGGTTTTGATATACGCTTTCGCTGAGCCTGGTCCTGATTCCGCAGGAATCATAATCCCTCAATTCATGAACCCTTTTGAAGCGTACCAACGAACTTATTCTGCCGGCATGAGTATCGATGGTGAGGCTGATGACTCGACGCAACAGCTCCGGGGTCAATTTAACCAATTGAAAAAATTGAAAACTCGGCATCCGAATCTAAAGGTATTGATTTCCATTGGCGGCTGGGATGGATCTAAATATTTTTCAGATGCCATGGTAACTTCAAAGTCACGAGACGAATTTGCTGACGCGATAATTGATAGATACATTGTCGGAAATCTCCCGGTCGTGAACACTGCAGGTGGAAAAGGTGCGGCTTCAAATATTTTCGACGGCGTCGATATTGACTGGGAATATCCAATTGACGGAGGACTTCCTGACAACCATTGTAATCCTAATGACAAAGACAATCTTACCGCGTTCTATGCGTTGCTGCGGAAGAAATTTGATTCGATCGATCCCCATCTCATTATTACCGGCGCAGTTCCGTCATCGGAGAAATACGCCAGGCATTACAACATTAAAGATGACCAAAAGTACCTTAACTGGTACAACCTTATGACTTACGACTACGCCGGCGAATGGACGCAGACGACAAATCATCACGCTAATCTGCTTACCTCCATAAGAGATTATTCAGCAATTCCATCATCGATGGATAAGTCTGTTCACTTGTTTATTGATTCATTCGACGTGAATAGTCGAAAGATTGTCCCTGGTGCTGCTTTTTACGGTCATGGATGGAAGAATGTTGATCCGGCAAACGACGGCTTATATCAACATGGAGAAGGAATTACGCTGAGTGACAGCGAAGCCAACTCGCGAGACTATTCATACCGGCGTTCGTCGTTTCTCAGAGGGTTCGAATATCAATGGGACACGCTTGCAATGGCGCCATGGGTTTACAGTAAGAAAGACCGTGTGTTCTGGACTTTTGATGACGCGAAATCGATCGCGTTGAAATCCCGGTACGTTGATGCGTACCACCTTGGTGGAATCATGTGCTGGGAAATTAGCGGCGATGACTCCTCTGGTACTCTTATCGATGCGATGTATTCTGGTGAGATGGCCGACGTTAATATCGAGCACACCCACCTCTGCAAAGGTTTTCCATCAGTTGAATTATACTTAATGTCGAAGCACGATCAGTTTACCGAAGGTGCCAATATCGTCTTGAATACAAAAGTGATAGATCGGAAGGCACCGGTAGTTAAGGTGGAATTTTTCGTCGACGATAAATCTATCGGGTACGATGATGAAGCTCCATTTGATTGGGTCTGGTTTAAAGCCGGCCGTGGAAGACACAAAATCAAAGCTGTCGCAACGGATACTGCCGGGAACGAGCAGATGTCTAATGAAATTACTGTTATGATTAAGGATACTCAACGTTAAGATCGATGCTCGAACGATAACAACGGGTAAAAGACGTTTTGAGATGTTCCACAATTTAAATTTCGAAAAAGGATAATGAATAAAACTGTCTCCGAAGTCGAACAAAAAGCGTTAACCTTGTCGGGCGAAAAACTCTGCTATTCTCCAACCGAGAAAGTAGGGGTGATAGTTGTCGAAAATTTTCCGATGCTCGGCAAACTTACCGCCCTTAGGTTCATAGAATGGGTTCAACATAATCCGGGCGGCGTCGTTTCTCTTCCGACCGGGAAGACCCCAGAGCATTTCATAAAATGGGTGACGCAGTTTTTGGAGAATTGGACTGATCGCAAAGCCACAAAAGGACTTGAAGAAAATGGAATTGATCCCACACTTAAGCCGGATATTTCTTCCCTTCACTTTGTTCAGATAGACGAGTTTTACCCGATCAATCCTGAACAAGAAAACAGTTTTTTCCATTATGTGAACAAATTTTATATAAAAGGGTTCGGCTTTGATGAGAAAAAGGCGATGCTAATTGATTGCCGGGAAATTGGTTTGTTCAATGGAAAAAGGATGGAAGACGTTTGGCCCGATGACAAGGTAGATCTTACTTTGAGGTTTAGGCAGGCAAAAACAGGGCAGGAACGTGTTCAGCAAAAGGTGCTTGGAAACATCGATCAATGGTGCGCCGAGTATGAGGAAAAAATCCGCGGTCTTGGAGGCGTTGGATTTTTTTTGGGGGGAATTGGTCCGGACGGCCACATCGGCTTCAACATTCGCGGCTCAGACCTGAACTCAACGACACGGTTAACTCCGACAAATTATGAAACTCAAGCGGCGGCCGCGACCGACCTTGGAGGAATCGAAACCTCACGGAGCAGGCATGTCATTACAATCGGACTGAGTACGATAACATATAACCGTGAATGCACTGCGATAGTGATGGCGGCAGGCGAAGCTAAGGCACAGGTGGTAGCGGACGCGGTTCAGCACAGTAAACATGTCCGATATCCCGCAACTATTCTTCAATCTCTCCCGAATGCGAGGTTCTATTTGACGAGAGGCGCTGCGAAGTTACTACTTGAACGCCGGTATGAAAGAATCAGGTCGAAGGCGACACTATCAGACCAAGAACTTGAAGAAATCGTCATAGACCTCGCTGTCGAGAAAAGGAAACGCATTCATGACTTGAACAAGGACGACTTCGACGGGAACAGATTCGCGGCCGAGGCATTGCGGAGAAGATCCGAGGGAGTCGAAGCGATCGTCAATACCGTCGAGAGAAAGCTCGTACAAAGAATCGAGAGCGGAAGCAAATCTGAACTTAACACAGTATTCCTTCACACTGAGCCGCACCATGATGATATAATGCTAGGATACCTTGCTTATGTAGTCCGCCGTGCGCGAGACGCTTCTAATAAGCATACCTTTCTGACTTTAACAAGTGGATTTAATTCAGTCACGAATCATCACATGTTGGATCAGTTGAAGAATTTGAAGCACTTCCTCGATCATGGAACATTCGACAGACTTATCGAAGATAACTACTTTGAACCGGATGGTGATCACAAGAGGAACCGTGACGTGTGGCAGTACTTGGATGGCGTCGCCGAGGGCAGCTCGAGAACAAAACGGGAGGGCGAGGCAAGACGTCTTCTTAGGAACCTTGTTTCTCTGTTTGAAAACGAAAGTCTCAACAAAGTGATAAGCAGGATAGATGAGCTGATTAATTATTTCGCAGATCAATATCCAGGAGCAAAAGATCCTCCAAATATTCAGCAGCTAAAAGGAATGACACGCGAATGGGAGGCGGAATGTCTTTGGGGATATTTCGGTTTCAATTCTCCATCGATTTTACATGCGAGACTAGGTTTTTACAAAGGGGAAATGTTTACGGAGGAGCCTAAGATTGAAAGGGATGTGCTCCCGGTTTTGGAGATACTGCGGCAGGTGAAACCCGACATCGTAGGAGTCGCTTTAGACCCGGAGGCAAGCGGTCCCGACACACATTACAAGGTGCTTCAAATCCTGGCAGAAGCTCTTAAGATGCATGAAAAGGAATCCGGAAGAGATGATATAAAAGTGATCGGATATAGAAACATATGGTACAAGTTCCATCCCGCGGAGGCAAACGTTTACGTTCCTGTATCATTGAATATGTTTGCCGTGATGAGCAACTCGTTCATGAACGCCTTCGCATCTCAACGCGATGCATCGTTTCCAAGCTACGAGCTTGATGGCCCTTTCTCCGAACTCGCCCAGAAGATACAAGTTGAGCAGTATCAAAAGTTGAAGGTCTGTCTCGGTCGAGAATTCTTCAATGAGCATCCGAGTCCATTGATCAGGGCGACCCGCGGGTTCGTGTTCGTACGTTCCATGACCCTCCATGAATTTTATCAGACATGCATGGAATTGAGGAAGACGACGGAAAATCTCTAGTGAAATTATATGTTAATGTTTGTTCTCTGCAATTGATCGATGATTCATGAAAAATAATGTTATTCGTCAACCTATTCAATTTTACGCACCCCACTATCCTCAAGAGGTTTTCAGATACTGAATTCGAGTCTTTTCGGGTATGCTGATCCAAAATTCAATTCAAATCTGACAGGCTGAGGGCTCCTTAAGGCTTAAGAAACACAAATCTCGTCACCCACATATATTTCCACTTAACAAAAACATTCTAAATAACTCCGCAAACTTCTCATAATTAAAAGTGCTCTCCAGCCGGCGTTGGCCAATTTGGGCGAATTTCGTTGGGTAAAGAGAAAAAATTTTGACTTGCTTTTATCGAAACTTTTTGTTAAAAACAAACACCTGCGTGGAGAGGCTAAATGGGGCACATAGATGTTGAGAATTCGGGAGGAGTATGAGAGAATTAGTGATACTGGTTAGGTCAAGAACTCTGGAGGGGTTTCTTTCTTTTGTAGTTCTTTTGTTCGTTGCCTCTCCATTGTATTCTCAGACGACAAGCAAGATTTCCGGCAAAATCACCGACGCCGTGACTGGCGAACCCCTGCCTGGCGCCAACATACTTTTGGTGGGTACTAGTCTTGGGGCAGCAACGGATCTAGGCGGCAACTTCACAATCCAAGGAGTACCCGTTGGTTCTTACACGATCCGGACCACCTACATCGGATACAATCCCAGGGAAACTCAGATCCAATTGGATAGTGGTACACCTCTAAACATTACCATTAGATTGCAGCCAGTAGCGGTTCAGGGAAAAGAAGTCGTAGTAACCGCGCAAGCAAGCGGGCAGAACGCCGCGATTAATCAGCAATTGTCATCTATGCAGATTACAAATGTTGTCTCGGCAGCCAAGATTCAGGAGCTGCCTGACGCAAATGCCGCGGAATCGGTCGGGAGATTGCCTGGCGTTTCGCTGATCAGAGAGGGTGGTGAAGGTTCGCAGGTCGTGATTCGCGGCCTCTCTCCTCAGTACAATCAAGTGACCATCGATGGTGTGGAAATGGCAAGTGATGTCGCATCCAATAATAATATAGTTTCCACCGATCCAAGTCAGCAGGATGCGACAGAATCCATCATGGGTGATAGAGGGATCGACTTAAGCATGATCTCATCGAATAGCCTTGGAGGAATTGAGGTAATAAAAGCTATCACCCCCGACATGGATGCTGCAGTACTGGGAGGGGTTGTGAATTTTGACATGAGGAAGGCTTCCTTGAGTTCACATGATCTGCTGCCGAATTTCAACGTCCTTGCGCAAGGTGCTTACGACCAGTTAAAGGATACGCGGAACGACTACAAGTTTGTTGCTTCGGCCGAGAATCGTTATCTCGATAACAGCTTTGGTATTTTCCTCGAGGGATCTGCTGAGAGACGCAACCTCAGTGACAATGAACTGGGTACGAGCTATCAATTGTTAGATAAGAGTCATGGAGATGCGGGAATACCGGAGCTGACCACATTGACGCTCCAGGATGCATTCAGGATCCGCAATCGCTATAACGGTACTCTGGTTATGGATTACCAGAGCGGCGGCACGAGCATAGGGCTGATGAACTTCCTCAGCTCAAGTGATACCAAGGCCACTTACCGAAGTGAGTCAGCGTACCCTCTCGCTGCATCTGGGGTGGGACAACTCTACTATGGTCTGGAGGAGACTGATACGAAGTTGAACGTTATGACCAATCTGCTCAGTGTGAAGACATCAATCCCGTTCTTCCAAATGGACCTGAGATTGTCTCATTCATATTCGCAAACGGAGGATCCCAATGATGCGACCTTTAGTTTTTATCAGGATCAGGCCGGGTTCTCGGGAGGAGTTGGGCAAGCCATATCTAAGAATCCCCCTGATGTGATTGCGTCCTACATCCAACCTAACGACACCACTGCGATACTGGACAATATTAACAACGGTTACTCGCTAACAAAAGAACGCGTTTATCAGGCAAAACTCGACTTAGATCATGATTTCAATCTCTCTGACTTCGTTTCTGCCAAGCTGAAATTCGGCGGTATGTACCAATACAGGATCCGCTCGTACGATTACAATCAAAGAAACGGGTCGACCAGATTCGATGGTGGGCAGGCTGTGCTCACTGATTTCACGAGGAAGTATCCCAGTCTGTCTATGAATGGAGGTCTGAACCTGAGCAATTTTGTTTATAATGGATATAGCTACGGGAATTTTCTGAACGGTCAGTACACCTTGGCGTACCCCCTAAACGACCAGCTGATGTCAGACCTGGTTTCCATCGCAATGATCAGCGAGCACCCCGGCACCGTGTACCAGGGCGGCTACATGGAGAACAAACTGGAGTCAATGATAAATGATTATTCAGGTAACGAAAAAAGAAGTGCGGCATACGGAATGCTAACTATAAATCTCGGTGACCAGATCACAGTTCTGCCAGGTGTTCGGTATCAGAATCTCTCGACGGACTATACGGCACCACAAGCGCTGTTCAGCAGTAGCGACCCGGGATACACGATCGCGAAAGGTCGCACTGCTATTGATACTGCCGTGACCGAATCTCACGGCTATGTTCTTCCTATGGGGCATCTCATTTATAAGCCGCTTGACTGGCTACAGGTCCATTTTGCATACACTAACACCATTAACTACCCCGATTATAGCACGATCACTCCTCGATTTTATGTCGGGACGAATTTCATCTCCTATAATAATTCTCGTCTTAGCCCGGCCACTTCCGAGAACTTCGACCTTGTTCTGTCTGTATTCAACAACGATATCGGACTGTTGTCTGTGGACGGATTCACAAAGCGTATCCAGGATTTGATTTTCTACTTGCACGGATACGTCAAGTACGCTGATCTAAATAACTTCCCTGATGTTCAGCGAAGCGCCAACCCGAGTGTCGTTTACGAATTTACTACTTACACAAATAGTCCTATCCCCGTCAACGTGAAGGGAATCGAGACCGACTGGCAGACACATTTCTGGTATCTGCCCGGACCGCTGTCGGGACTTATTCTCAGCGTGAACTATACGCATATATTCTCCAACGCTACTTATCCCAAAGACACGTTGGCAGTCGTTTACGATGAGAATGGACTAGCCCAGAAGACTGTAGTCAATACTCCTTACACTGCACGTCTTCTCAACCAGCCCGACGATATCCTCAATCTAGCAGTTGGTTATGATTACAGAGGGTTCTCGGCGAGAGTATCCGTGATTTATCAAAACAACGTTTTCAAGCAGCCTGCCTTCTGGCTCCAGGAGAGGGTGATTTCAGCCGCATTCACGCGCTGGGACGTTTCGTTAAAACAGGACCTTCCATGGTCTGGACTCCAACTCTACTTGAATCTCAACAACGTTACAAGTGCCAACGACGTCAGCATTAATGAAAAGACAAGTTACCCGGCGTCGGAGCAACGATACGGCTCCGAAGCAGAGCTGGGGTTTCGTCTTAAGTTGTAGATAGAGAGTAAATCGATGATCGAATTTGGATCCCAATCTCGTCGAGGAGGTGATGGAAAGATATCAGACTCTGCTTTGCTGCGCACAGCAATTGTGCATATGGATTTTTCCAAAGAATTCGTTTTTATCTAATAACCTAAAGGAGAAACACATGAAGAGACTGTCATGGTTTGTTATTTCAGTAGTTATGGCATTCATTGCCGTAGCGACACAGGTGTATGCCCAGACGCCAGACACCCTTGTCATCGCGCCGCTTCCCCCTGGAAATATCAACACTGTAATCAACAGTGACACTCTTGCCGGAGGAGTGAGAGCACATCCGAAGCGCGTTTACGTGCTGCGACATGGTGTCGTCTATCAGGTAAGTGAACCGATGGTGATCAACGGTTCGATCACGATCGTTGGAAATGACACGACGGCGGGACTTCGTCCCCCTGTCCTTGCACCGACGATCCTGCCCGATAACTCATCGGTGGATCATTACTTTGATCTGAACGGTAAGGGCGGCGTCGTTACCATCGAGGACGTATACATGACCAACTTCCGCGCGGACACGCTTGTGACCGGATGGAATGATTGTATTCGCCAGAACGCGGATAGCGTCAAACTCACATTAATCGGCGACGTGTTCGAAGGATGGAATCACACTGCGCTATCGATTGGCGCCCAATGGAATAAGATGCTTGTGGAGGATTGTGTTTTCAGAAATGAAATACATCCCTCTGCGTATTTTGGCGGCGGAGCGATGCTTTCGGCCTATACGAACAACTTCGACACGGTCATATTTGTGAACAACACCTTCTTCTGCAATAATTCGTATCTCTGGTCCATCCGTGGGTATTGTCCCAACCCCATTTTCTCACATAACACGGTCGTTTATGGAACAGTAAATCCATTCCTCACCCGACAGATGCAGAACATGCGGTGCGACAATAACGTTTTCTACTCATTGAACGCCTACGGTGGAGTTCCTGAAGACGTGATAAATGGAACATTCCTGAATTTCCCCGACACTACATCAAGCGGTATCATCATGTTGAGGCAACAAGACAGCACGAGTTCGTGGCATACGATGTGGAGTAGTGCCTTGGGCGGCGGCCCCATAACAGGACCTCAGTATTTCATTGGTACCGGCGGTACAGGCAATGCAACTGTCACTGCGGCGATGGTCGATCCTACAAAGAGCTTCATTGATATTCGGAATAATGACTATTTCTTGCCCCAGAACTACCTTGATTACTTAACACACTACAATGATACCGTAACGACGAAAGACAGCGTCGACATGCCGGATGGCAGCAAGGTGTTCAGGCCGAGGACACTTGCCAAACCAACATGGATAACTGATTATACGAAGTATACGTTGGGCGTATTGATTGGTGAGGGCGCTCACGTGGATACATCGGGTACCATGTATGTGGATCCGGGATTTGGCACCACGGTCCAGAACCAGCTAGGAAGCCTCATTAATTACTTAAACAAGATCGCTCTCAACTTCGGTCCTGATACCTCCTGGTACTTCTACCCGACGAGCGGAGCCCTTTATCCTCCCACTTGGCCGCTGCCGGAAAATCTTGCTTACACCAACACTAGCTTGCAGCATGCTGGTACAGATGACTATGCCCTGGGTGATCTGAATTGGTTCCCGACTCAAAAGGCGGCATGGTTGGCTGCAGGTGGACTTGCACTCGGAGTACACAAGACGCCAGATGTATTGCCCGTCAAGTTTGACCTGAGCAACAACTATCCGAATCCATTCAATCCGTCGACAAACATCAGAGTTAGTCTGGTCAAGAATGGCTTGATGAGTCTGAAGATATATAATGTCCTTGGTCAACTTGTGAAAGTTGTAGACGAAGGCTATAAGCAGGCTGGCACGTATGATTACAACGTCAGCATGGATCAATTTGCGAGCGGACTCTACTTCTACACATTGCAGCAAGGTGGAAACTCGTTGACGAAGAAAATGATTCTTCTCAAATAGTCTAGCTCTCCTTCTGTTTGGTTCCGGGACTGCTGGCCACGGGTCGGCAGTCCCGGTTAATTTATCTTGTAGGAGTCTTATAGCTGTAGTCATGATTTCGAAATGTCAAACCTAATTGCATTACGCGGTTTCAGCCGGAGAAAAGTTCGCGGAAGAATTGCCATGAGTCTCGGCATTGCGGCTCTAGTTGTTCCCTCATTCATTGTCACTCCAACGATCGCAGCGGCGAACTCGAACATAGGTGGTAACGTGAGGGATGCCCAAACTCACGAACCGCTTCCCGGGGCAAACGTTATATTGGTAGGCACCAGCATTGGCGCCTCGAGTGATTTGAATGGTCGATATGTGATCCGGGACGTACCGTCAGGGACGTATCTGCTTCGTGCGACTTATATCGGCTATCGCTCGCTCGAGCAACGTGTCGAAGTGAATGAAAATGCGAATGTTCCTCTGGATTTTGCACTTGAACCTGTGGGTGTACAGGGGCAGACTGTGGTGGTCACCGCACAGGCGAGCGGTCAGAACGCCGCAATTAACCAGCAGCTTTCCTCGACACGAATCACCAACGTCGTATCGGCGGCCAAGATTCAAGAGCTGCCTGATGCCAATGCCGCAGAGTCAGTCGGAAGACTGCCGGGCATCTTCCTCGTCAGGGAAGGGGGAGAAGCAACCCAAGTTATCATTCGTGGTCTCGCTCCCAAATATAACCAGATCATGATTGACGGAGTCGAAATGGCTCCAACTGATGCGGGAGATCGTGGTACAGACTTGAGCATGATCTCTTCAAGCATGGTTGAAGGCATCGAAGTCACTAAAGCTATTACGCCGGATATGGATGCGGCGGTGCTTGGCGGCATAGTGAACTTCGATTTGAGAGAGGCACAGCCGAACGAATCGGGGCACTGGCTCAATTTACTGGCGCAAGACAGTTACGACAACCTCGAGAATACCTATGGAGATTACAAGGTTGTCGGAAGTATAGAGCATCG
>Ga0335081_10001922_pt1 | contig 32869 bp, 27 predicted proteins | sample Lox_Sample_35_FD_206713 | JGI IMG/M metagenome (GOLD analysis project Ga0335081, IMG submission 206713) | Soil microbial communities from Loxahatchee National Wildlife Refuge, Florida, United States - Lox_Sample_3.5 | ecosystem: Environmental > Terrestrial > Soil > Wetlands | place: USA...
TATGGCCTGGGACTCTAGCCGGCCTCGGGCGCCGGGTCGGTCCGGCGCAGCGCCATCATCGAGTGCCCGGCCAGCACGATCTGCGCGCCGGGCAGGTGCTCGGTGCCGCTGCCCTCCGCCGCGCTGCTCTCCGCTGCCTGGCCAGACGCGGTGTCGAGCGTGACCGACCAGCGGCGGCCGAACTTCGGCCCGGGCAGCGTGAACGTGACCGGCTCACGGTTGGCGCTGAGCAGGATCAGGAAGGTGTCGTCACGCACCGGCTCGCCGCGCGGGCCTGGCTCGGTGATGGCATCCCCGTTGAGGAAGACCATCATCGCGCGGGCGTAGGGGGTGTCCCAGTCCTGGCCGGCCATTTCCTGGCCGGACGGGGTGAGCCAGGCGATGTCGGCCAGGCTGTCCCCGCCGTCCGGGCGGCCGCGGAAGAACCGGCGGCGGCGGAAGACCAGGTGATCGCGGCGCAGCGCGGCCAGGTCGCACGCGAACCCCAGCGGGGCCGCCTCGCTGCCGGCCAGGCTCCAGTCCACCCACGACACCTCGTTGTCCTGGCAGTAGGCGTTGTTGTTGCCGCCCTGGGTGCGGCCGAGTTCGTCACCCGCCAGCAGCATCGGCACCCCCTGCGAGCAGAACAGGGTGGCGAGCAGGTTGCGCTGCTGCCGGGACCGCAGGGCGAGCACGTCGGTGTCGGTGACCGGCCCCTCCGCGCCGCAGTTCCACGACCGGTTGTCATCGGTGCCGTCCGCGCCGCCCTCGCCGTTGGCCTCGTTGTGCTTGCGGTCGTAGGAGACCAGGTCGGCGAGGGTGAACCCGTCGTGGCAGGTGATGAAGTTGATCGAGGCGACCGGCCTGCGCCCGCTCGTTTCGTATAGGTCGCTCGAACCGGACAGCCGGGAGGCGAACTCGGGCAGGGTGGAGGCCTGCCCGCGCCAGAAGTCCCGTACCGTGTCGCGGTACTTGCCGTTCCACTCACTCCACAGCGGCGGGAAGTTCCCCACCTGATAGCCGCCCTCGCCGACATCCCAGGGCTCGGCGATGAGCTTGACCTGCGAGACCACCGGGTCCTGCTGGACCAGGTCGAAGAACGCGGACAGCCGGTCCACGTCGTGCAGTTCCCTGGCCAGGGCCGAGGCGAGGTCGAACCGGAACCCGTCCACGTGCGCTTCCAGCACCCAGTACCGCAGCGAGTCCATGATGAGCTGGAGCGCGTGCGGGGAGCGGACGTTGAAGCTGTTCCCGCAGCCGGTGTAGTCGAGGTAGTAGCGCTTGTCCTCCTCGGCCAGGCGGTAGTAGGCGGCGTTGTCGATGCCGCGGAACGACAGCGTCGGGCCCCGGTGATCGCCCTCCGCGGTGTGGTTGTAGACCACGTCCAGGATGACCTCGATGCCCGCCTCGTGCAGCGCCTTCACCATCGCCTTGAACTCGCCGACCTGCCCGCCCGGTGTGCTGGCGGAGGCGTAGCCGTTGTGCGGGGCGAGGAACGCGATGGTGTTGTAGCCCCAGTAGTTGGTGAGCCCGCGGTCGGACAGCTCGTGCTCGGGCACGAACTGGTGGACCGGCATCAGCTCCACGGCCGTCACCCCGAGCATGACCAGGTGATCGATCACGGCCGGGTGCGCCAGCCCGGCATAGGTGCCGCGCTGGTCCGGCGGGACGTCCGGATGGCGCAGGGTCAGGCCCCGCACGTGCGCCTCGTAGATGACCGTCCCGTGGTAGGGCGTGCGCGGCGGCCGGTCGTCGCCCCAGTCGAAGAACGGGTTGATCACCACGTTGGTGGGCATGTACGGGGCGCTGTCGGCCGTGCTGGCCCGCGCGGGCTCGGTGAAGCGGTACCCGAACAGCGACTCGTGCCAGCGCACCTGGCCGTCCACCGCCTTGCCGTACGGGTCGAGCAGCAGCTTCGCCGGGTTGCAGCGGTGGCCGCGGGCGGGCTCGTAGGGCCCGTGGACACGGTAGCCGTACCGCTGGCCGGGCCCGGTGTCGGGCAGGTAGCCGTGCCACACGAACCCGTCCATCTCGGTCAGCTCGACCCGTTTCTCGGTGTGCGGGCCGTCGCCGTCGCTGTCGAACAGGCACAGCTCCACCCCCTCCGCCACCTCGGAGAACAGCGCGAAGTTGGTGCCCGCGCCGTCCCACGTCGCGCCCAGTGGGTAGGGAGTTCCCGGCCAGCGGCGCATCAGCCGGCCCCGGCGGCACGGGCGCGCTCCAGGATCCCGGCCACCTCGAGCCCGTCCGGCAGCGTGCCGAACGGGGTGCCGGGGCCGCCGGGCGCGGCCGGACCGAGCCGGGAGGCGCAGAAAGCGTCCGCGACCGGGCCGCTCACGTGCCGTACCAGCAGCGCGGCCTGCAGGGTGACGGCGATCAGCCCGGCCAGCCGCCGGGCCCCGGCCTGGCCGGTGGCCGTCTCCGGCTCGGCCAGCAGCTCCCGCAGCCGGCCCACCGCCACATCCAGCCGCCGGTCGCCGCCAGCGGCCAGGCCCAGCTCGGCCAGCAGCGCGCCAGCGGCCTCAGGGGCGCGGGCGAGCGCGCGCAGCACGTCGAGCGCGGTGACGTTCCCCGACCCCTCCCAGATCGAGTTCAGCGGCGCTTCCCGGTAGAGCCTGGGCATCCCGGACTCCTCCACGTAGCCGTTGCCGCCCAGGCACTCGAGCGCCTCGGCCGCGTGGGCGGGCGCGCGCTTGCACACCCAGTACTTGGCGGCGGGCAGCGCGACCCGCAGCAGCGCGCGCTCGGCCGTGTCACCGCGCACGGCCCGGTCGGCGGCCCCGGCCAGCCGGAGCGCGAGCACGGTCGCCGCCTGCGACTCCAGCGTGAGATCGGCCAGCACGCAGCCCATCAGCGGCTGCGCGATCAGCTCCTTGCCGAACGCCTGGCGGTGGCTGGCGTGGTGCACGGCCGCGACCGTTGCCAGCCGCATGCCCGCGGCGCTGCCCAGTACGCAGTCGAGCCTGGTGGCGGACACCATCTCGATGATCGTGGCCACCCCGCGGCCCGGCTCGCCGACCTGCCAGGCCAGCGCGGCGTCGAGCTCGATCTCGGCGGAGGCGTTGGACCGGTTGCCGAGCTTGTCCTTGAGCCGGGCGATGCGCAGGCCGTTGCGCTGGCCGTCCGGCAGCACCCGGGGGAGCAGGAAACAGGTCAGCCCGCCGGGGGAGTAGGCGAGGGTGAGGAACAGGTCACACATGGGCGCGGAGCAGAACCACTTGTGGCCGGCGAGGACGTGAGCGCCGGGGCCCTCCGCCGGGGCCGGCTCGGCGCGGGTGGTGTTCGCCCGCACGTCCGACCCGCCCTGTTTCTCGGTCATGGCCATCCCGGCGAGCAGGCCGTCCTTGGTCCCGGGCGGGCGGAGGCCCGGGTCGTAGCTGCGGGCGGCGAGCAGCGGCTCGAACCGCCCGGCCAGCTCCGGCGCGTGCCGCAGGGCCGGGACGGCCGCGTAGGTCATGGAGACCGGGCAGCCGTGGCCGGGCTCGGCCTGGGCCCAGACGTAGAACCCGGCGGCGCGGGCCACGTGCGCACCGGGCCGCTGGCCGGCCCAGGGGGCGGCGTGCAGGCCGTGCCCGACGGCGGTGCGCATCAGCTCGTGCCAGGCGGGATGGAACTCCACCTCGTCGATCCGGTTGCCCCACCGGTCGTGGCTGCGCAGCACCGGCGGATGCTCGTTGGCGAGCCTGGCCTGCTCGCCGGTGACGGCGGAGCCCGCCAGCTGGCCGAGGGTGTGCAGGTCGCTGGCGGCCCAGCCGGCCCCCTCCCGGCCGACCGCTTCCAGCAGGGCGGCGTCGTCCGCGACGTCGTAGCCCGCCAGCGGCGGTACCTGGTTACTCAGGTGTGCAGGCCGCACTCGGTCTTGCCGGTGCCCGCCCAGCGGCCGCTGCGCGGGTCGGCGCCGGGCTCGACGCGCATGGTGCAGGTCGCGCAGCCGATCGACGGGTAGCCCTCATCCACCAGCGGGTTGACAAGCACCCCGTTGTCGGTGACGTAGGAGTCCACCTGGTCCTGGGTCCACCCGGCGATCGGGTTGACCTTGACCATGGCCCGCCGGGCGTCCCACTCGACCACGTGGGTGTCGCTGCGGGCGTTGGTCTCCTCCCGCCGCACCCCGGTGATCCAGGCGTCGTAGGGGTCCAGTGCCCGCTCCAGCGGTACCACCTTGCGCAGGTAGCAGCACAGGTCCGGGTTGCGCCCGTACAGCCGCGGCCCGAGCTCGGCGTCCTGTTCCGCCACCGTCCGGGAGGGGGTGATGCTGATCAGGTTCACCGGGTAGACCGCCTGCACGGCGTCCCTGGTGCCGAGCGTCTCGGGGAAGTGGTAGCCGGTGTCGAGGAAGATGACGTCCAGGCCCGGCTTGACGGAGGCGGCGAGGTGGATGATGACCGCATCGGTCATCGAGGACGTGATGCACAGCCGGCCGCCGAACGTCTCGGTGGCCCACGCGATGATGTCCCGCGCCGGGGCCGTGGCCAGTTCCCGCGCCGCCGTGGCGGCGAGCTCGGCCAGCCGGTTCGCCCGCCCGGTATCTTCCATGCCATCAGGCGTGGTCTGGCCTGCAGCTGCCGTCCAGGTCGCGCTTGATCTCACAGGAAGGGCTCCCATCCCGAAATCGTAGCCGGAGTCCCCGCTGGCCAGCGGGGGACTCACCGTCCCGTTACCTCCTGGTTATCCAGCCAGCACCGTGGTGGCAGGCATTAGCAGGGAACCACAGCAGATCCGGGAAATGTTCCCCGCCACACGAACTTCATACCGCACGCGGTGGCGGCGCAGGCATCAGCCTCGGGCCGCGGATGGCAGAAGGCCAGCTCAGCCCTGCCGCAGCCAGGTCAGACGGGGCTGCGGCGCCGCCGGGGGCGGCTGATGCTGGCAGTCACACCAGGTGCCACCCGGGCACCGCTCGTGATGCTGAGCGCGGCATGCCGGGCAGACCATCATGCAGCTCCGGGAACTCCCAGGATCAGGCGGCGTTCGCCCGGCGCATCCTGCGCCGGCGCTCCGAGGCACGCTCGTCCTCGTTCAGCCCGCCCCAGGTGCCGTACTTCTCGGGCCGGGAGACCGCGTAGGTCAGGCACTCCGCGCGGACCGGGCAGGCGGCGCAGACCGCCTTGGCCTTGCGCTCGCGGATCTCACGCTCGGGCTGGCGCTCCCCGTCAGGGCCGAAGAAGAGAACGACCTCCTTGCCGCGGCACGCGGCAGCATCCTGCCAGCCCCAGTTCGGCCGGGGAGGCAGTGCCACCTGCCGACGTACCTCAGACATGAATCGATCTCCTCATCCCGTGCTGTGTGTTCCTCACCCAGCGTCCCGCTGGGCACGCGGGCCCGCGCCCTTCAGCTTTTGCCCCGTCGCATCATCCAACGCACTACCGGGCTGCCGTGTTCCCGGGCGACGTCGACCTAGGGAACGGCCCGCAGTGCCAATTAAGATCCGGGAGGCAAATCATGCTGCCGGACAGGCCGCGGGCTGAGTGCACGCCGACCGTCCTGGCGAAGAGCGCCGGTTCAGCGAACCGACGCTCAATGATGCCACCCCGGTGGGCGGGTCCGCAGCCGGGCGCGAGAATTTACGGCCACCGAATGTGCTTCTCCCCCCGAACGGGGGGTTTTCATGATCACCAACTGGACAAAGCCACGGGTCCGGGTTCACCATGGGCAGCATGTCAGCGTCGGACGCGGCGCCTTTGCCCCGGCTGGGAGAGGTCTTCTTCGACGTCAGGGGCGAGTCCCGCACCATGCGGCTGAGCTGGTACGCCGACACCGAGGTGGCGGTGTTCAGCATCTGGCAGGGCGGTACCTGCACGGGCACATTCCGCCTGCCCATCGCCGATCTGCCGCGGATGGTCGAGGCCCTGCAGCGTGGCCCGCGCGCGCGAGACGACCTGGTCACGGGGGAGCAGCCGGGAGCGCGTGAGCAGCGCCAGCCCGCCGCTCCCGGCCCGCCCATCCGGGCGAGGCCAGCCCGCCCGGATCTGCCCGACACGGATATCGAGACCGGGCAGACCACGGCCGCTGTCTACTCGCCGCCCGCGGAACCAGAGGTCACGGGCTACCGGCCGGAGCCGCCATTGGCCGGCTACCCGCCCGGGCCGCCATTGGCCGGCTACCCGGCAGAGCCGCCATTGGCGGACTACCCGTCCGGGCCGCCGCTGGCGGACTACCCGGGTGAGGAGCCATTGACCGGCTATCCTGCCGAGCCGCCCGGCGGCTATTCCGGCGACCCGCTGGCCGACGGCCCGGGTTACCAGGCCGCCCCGCCGGCCGAGCCGGGCCACCGCGGCAAGACCGCCCGCCGGCGGCGGGGATCGCGGGCCACGCCGGAGTTCGCGGACGAGCCGCGCCCGGGCCGCGGCGATGAGGATCTGCCGGCTGACCCCGGCGGGTACCCGGCCGAGCCAGCCCGCGAGTTCGGTGAGCAGTACCCCGCCGAGCCGGCCCGGAAGCCCGCCGGAGAGCACGCGGCCGGGTCACCCGGCCGCCGCGGCTCCCGGCACCGCAGCCGGGAGCGGGGCGGGGAAACCGCCGGGTACCGGGATGAGCCGCGGGCACCGGAGACGCCGCGCGAGCCGCCCGCCCGCCATTCCAGGCAGCCCACCAGGCGCCGTTCCAGCGGGTACCAGGACCCGCTGGCGCCCGGGTACCCAGGCGACTCTGCCGGGTACTCAGGCGACTCTGCCGGGTACCCGGGCGAGGAGACGCTGTCGGCGCCAGCGGGCTATCCAGCGGGCCGCCAGGACGCCCACGTGATCCCCGAGCCAGCAGGGCCCGGGGATGACCCGCTGACAGGCGGCTACCCCGGGGAATACGAGCCCGCGGACCCCGGCGACCGGTACCGGGCCGGGGACTACCAGTCCTATCCGGAAGAGCTGGCCGCCACCGGGTACGGATCACCCACGCGGCCCTATATCCCCGATAGCGGCGATACCGGGGAGCCCTTCGCCGAGGACCCGCCGGAACGGCGCAAGCCGCGCGGGCGGCGCCGGGCCGAGCCCTCCCCGGATTCCCATCCCTATGGCCCGCCACCCACGGTTGATGAGCCACGGCAGCGGGGACGCTATCCTGGCCGGCATTAACCTGTGCCTTGAGCGAGGAGGATGATCCCCGGATAGCCATAGCGGCCGGTGCCCTTCCGCCACAACATCTGACCTGGATGTCGTTGCGCTGAATGGTCGCCGTGAGGTTATATTGGCTACAGGGGAAGGGGGGCTTGAAGTGGCACAGAAGGTTTCGGTCACATATGCGTGTGACTACGACCGGAAAGAGATTCCACCGGGCCAGCACCGGTTGCGGCGGTTCAGCTTCGACGGCCGCGACTACGAGATAGATCTGTGCGTCATGCACAGCGACACATTCGACGAGACCATCAGCCTGTTTACCCAGCATGCGCGCAGGTCGGCGGCTCATCAGCCGCCTGTCAAACGCAGAACGGCCGCACACCGCCAGCACAGCGCCAGTGTCCGGGCATGGGCGAAGACGATGGGTATCGCGGTCGGCGACCGCGGCCGGATTCCGTCCGATGTGGTCGCCCAGTATGAGGCAGCCCACCCCTGAGCGCGGGCTGCTTTTGCGGCGTTCTCATTCGGTGGCCGCTGGCCCCGGGGGCGCGTTCCCCGGGGCGGCCCCACCGGCCTTATCTGCCCTATCGGGCCCACCGGCCTGACCGGGCGCTGCGGCCTGCCCATCCTCCTGGGCCGGCGCTACCGCCGCCGCGAGCACCTGTGAGTTCGGCAGGTGAATCATGCCCTCAGAGGTTTCGACCCGCACATAGCTGATCCCGATTTCGGTGACCATTCCCTCGATCCGCCCGCCCAGCGCACCGGACCGGAAGCTGACCATGTCGCCGACCCCGAACGGGTGGGAGAACAGCAGGACCAGGCCGGAGAACACGTTGCTGAGCGACTGCTGGGCGGCGATGCCGAGGATGATCGATGTCACCGCGCCGCCCACCAGCAGCTGGTCGAGCGGGACATGGAGCAGCCCCAGCGTGATGAAGAGCGCGGCGATGCTGCCCACCAGCACGATGGCGTAGCGCACGACCGCGGCGTGCGCCCGGCCGGTGACCGGCTGCATGACGTCACGTGACTTACTGGCGAAGCCGACCACCGCGATGACCGCCAGCAGGCAGAACGTGATCGCCGCCGCGATGGCGATCACCTGATCCAGCACGCTGTCCGAGGTGATGTCGCCAGCGGTGAAGGAAAGGACGGCCGCCACCACCGCGAGCACCAGGGCGATGATCGAGCGCCACGGCCGGGCCTGCCTCTTCACCCTGGCCATTTGCCGTGCGAGGTCGAGCTGGTGCTTCTCCTGCAGGTCCACCGGCACCGTCCTCCCGGGCACCCGTCCCGTCATGGCTGCCGCATCATCCCACGCTACCCAGGGCGCGCGGGGAGCCCGGAGCGCACATAAGTGATCCCGGAGGCCGGCGGCCTCCGGGATCACGCGAACCGGACCGATCAGGCGGCTTCCCTGGCCGCCCAGAACGCCTTGCCCACCGGCAGCGTCGGCTTGCCGCCGCGTATGGTGTTGACCACTATGGCCGCCGAGGTGTACCAGGCCACCAGCGCGGTCAGCACGCCGATGTAGCCGCCGATCTTGATGACCGAGGTGTTGCCGCCGAAGAAGCCGATGAACAGGACGACCTCGGTGGCCTCCAGGGTGAGGAACACGGCGAAGATCGCGGCGTTCACCAGCGTGCTCCACAGCAGCATGTAGGTGTTGAAGATGGCGAAGGCGAGCAGGATCCAGCCGAGGTCCTTGACAGTCGCCGCCGCGTGGGCCGCGGCTGCCACCGGCCCCGCCCCGGCCGGCGCGGGCGCCACCAGCAGGGCCCACAGGCCGAGCCCGATCCAGAACCCGCCGTAGGTGGAGAACGCCGTGGCGCCGAACACGTTGCGGTTGCGGAACTCCCACATGCCCGCGAGCAGCTGGCACAGACCACCGTAGGCGAACGCGTAGCCCAGCCAGGCGTCGCCGGTGGCGGTGTTCATCCACTTCGCGTTGGCCGCGGACAGCAGGAACGTGGTGAGGGCAAAGGCCGCCAGGCCAAGTGGCGCTGGGTCCGCGGCCGGTGCCGTAGTGACCAGTCGGTCGTCGTTAACGCTCAATTGATTCCTCCTGATAAGGGAGAGCGCCGCCTCGCTGCAGCCTGCGGTCTGGCGGTCGCGTGGATTGAACGAAGGACACAATGGCCGGCCGGATGAGTTGGCTCGCCTGGTCTTGGCACCAGCCAGGCAGCCCCTGAGCGGGGGACGATGTGTGTTCACCGCGGGCCAAGGAGACCTTCTTCCGTCTTCACAGATGGCTCAGCAGAACCAAGCGGAAGATCTGCACTGAGCGTAACCCTGGACACCCTAGTTGGGGGAGGCCCAGGTTTTGCCGACGCTGCTCAGGGCTGCACGGGCTGGCTGCGGGCGAGGATGCTGCCGAGGCCGGCCCGGGTGGCGAGGACATAGACCCGGTCCTGCGGCGCGAGCTGGCGCCGGTTGCCCGGGGACCAGTCGACCTGGTCCGTGCCGGGCCGCCGGACGGCGATCACCCGCACCTGGCCGGTCTGGTGCACGTCCTCCAGCGGCCGCCCCGCCAGATCCGACCCGGCGGCCACCCGGAGGTCGGCGATCAGCAGCACGTGCCGGCCGACCGGGATGGTCCGCAGCACCTGGTGCTCCAGCATCGCGGCGGCGAACGTGGGCGCCGCGAGATAGGACACGCTGCGCGAGATCGTGTTGCTGACGCTTCGCTGCACCCGCTCGGCGAGATCGTCGTCGCCGAGGCGGAGCACGATCCGCGGGCCGCTGGCGAGCGCCCGGGCGTGCAGCGCCGTCTCCAGGTTGACGATGTCGCTGTTGGTCACCGAGACCAGGGCCTGGCAGGTGCCGATCCCGGCCGCCCGCAGCGTCTCCTCGCTGTGCGTCTCACCGATGACGACCCGCAGCCCGAGCCGCCGGGCCAGGCCGATCCCCGCCGCGCTGTCGCTCTTGTCCACACAGACCACGCCGACACCCAGGTCGTGCAGCTGGCCCACGATCCGGGTGCCGACGTTGCCCAGCCCGGCCACGATGACGTGCTGGCTCAGCGGCCGTTCCGTGGCCCGCAGGGACCCGGTCAGCCGGACGCTGACCACGGCGGCGGTCGCGACCGGGATGAACGCCATCCCGGCGAAGGTCTGCAGGACCTGCGCCACCTTCACCGAGGTGTGGTCGCTCGGCTCGGTCAGCGCCGCCCCAGCGGCATTCATGAACGTGAGATAGAAGGAGTTGCCCAGCGATTTGTGCGCCAGCGTGAACAGCAGCGTGAACCCGGCCGCGAGCAGCGCGAACAGGGCGAGGAAGGCGACGCCCAGCTTGTGCAGGAGCAGCGCGTGGAGCACGCCCCCCACAGCCCGTACCGGCCACCGGCGCTGCCGGGTCAGCGGGTCACGTGGCGCCCCGTCCGCCACCGCGAGCACCAGGTCCGCGTCACCGGTGTCGGGTGGCAGCAGGGCGGGGGAGAGCGGGTCGTCGGTCATCGCCAGCCCGCAGATGACGTGCCCGGGTTTGACGTCGCTGCTTCTCGCCACGTACAGGGTGCGGCCCGCGACCCGGATGTGGCTGGGCGCGGGTTCCCCCAGCGCCGCGGCGGCGAAGGACGGCGCGGCCATCGACGAGCTGGACAGCACGGCGCAATCGCGGAAGAAGGAGTCCATCCGCTCGCCCAGGCTGGTGTTGAAGATCCTCACCACCAGCCGCAGCTCCGGGTTGAGCTCCTGCGCCCGCAGCGCGGCATGGAAGTTACCCAGGTCGTCCTGGTCGAGCAGCGCGAGTGCCCGGGCGGAGGCGAGCCTGGCCGCGGTGAACGCATCGCTGTTCAGCTCCGGCCGCTCGATCACCCGCACCCGGGGCAGGGCCGCGATCCGCGGGCCCAGGCCCTGGCCGGCGGACCGGAGCAGGACGGTCACGAACTGGCCGTACCGGGTGGTCAGTTCCTCGACCACCCGGCAGGCGAGCGCGTCCTCCCCGCAGACGACGAGATGGTCGCGGCGGCCCGCGACCAGGGAACGGGGAGGCACGGCGTGATCCTAACGGCAGCCGCCGGCCGTCACCACAACCACCGCGCAGCGCGCCGGCCGGGCCGGCATGAGGGCAGATGCCCGGCGGGCGCGGTGACTCCCGCCGGGTTCGGGGTATTCTCCCGTTATCAGCAGGGACGCCCCCCGGAGGTCCGGCGATGCCCACTGACGACGCGATCCGTGCCTCGGACGCCGACCGTGAGCATGCGGTTGGCATGCTCCGCGAGGGCTTCGCCTCAGGCAGGCTGACCCTCGCTGAGTTCGATGAGCGCACGACGGCCGCCTTCACCAGCCGCACCTGGGGCGAGCTGCGGGCGCTGACCCGGGACCTGCCAGCTCCCGGGCAGCGCGGATTCCTGCCGCCCGCGCCGGCTGCCTCCCGCCAGGTTCATCCGAACGGCGGCCGCCTGCCCGCTGGCACGCGTGCCAGCGGGCCAAGGCTGATGCCGGTGCTGGCGATCGGCCTGTTCTGGGTCATGCTCACGATCTCCGCCCACGCCGACGGGCTGCTCATCCCGGTGGTGTTCCTGCTGCTGATGGCGGTGCGGTCGGCGGGCCGGGTCCGGTGCGGCCTGGGCAGCATGGGCCGCCGCCCGCCGGGTGAGTCCCGCCCATCCGGCCGGCCGGGCGGCGGCCAGTAGGCCATGCCTGGCTGATCTCCAGCCCGTCAGCTGGTCCGGGCGAGCTGGGGCGGCAGGCGGCTGGCCGCGGCCCGGTCGAGCAGGAACAGCGTCCGCTGGCGCCCCCGCGCCCCGGCCGCCGGGACCTGGACCGGGCCGACGCCGGAAAGGGCGAGCCGGATCGCGCTGGCCTTTTCCGCGCCCGCCGCGAGCACCCACACCTCACGGGCGCACTGGATCGCCGGCAGGGTGAGCGTCAGCCGGGTGGGAGGCGGCTTCGGCGCGCCGCGGACCGCGACCACCGGCCGCTCGTCGTACAGGGCGGGCAGCCCTGGGAAAAGCGACGCGACGTGGCCATCGGGCCCGATGCCGAGCAGCAGGACGTCGAACGAGGGAACCGGCCCATGATCTTCCGGGCGGGTCGCCTGCGACAGCCGGGCCGCGTACCGGGCGGCGGCGGCCTCCGGGTCATCGCCGTCCGGCCCGTCGGTGCCGGGCATGGCGTGCACCCGCGCCGGGTCCATGTCGAGATGGCACAGCAGCTCCCGCTCGGCGCCGGTCTCGTTACGCTCCGGGTGCCCGGTGGGCAGGAACCGCTCGTCCCCCCACCAGATGTCCAGCCGCCGCCAGTCGACCGCGTCCCGGGCGGGCGCGGCGGCAAGCTCGGCCAGCACGGCGGTGCCGATCCCGCCGCCGGTGAGCACCAGCGACGCGCTGCCGGCCGCGGCCTGGACGTCGACCAGCCGGGTCACCAGCCTGGCCGCGACCGCCTTGGCGAGCAGGCCGGGCTCGTGGTGGACCAGTACCTCCGGTGTGCTCACACCGGTCCGAGCAGGGCCAGGGATTCGGCGTACAGCTCGTCAGGGTCGAGCCGGCGCAGTTCCTCCGCGAGCAGCTCGGGTGTGTCGCGCCGGTGCAGCGCCACCCGGCGCTCGGGCTGGCCGGGGCGGCGCAGCTGGGCCACCCGGCCGTCGGGCCGGGTCACGGTGATCTCGCCCTCGCTGGTGGCGAAGCTGACTTCGGTGATGCCGGGGCCGGGCGAGACCTCGCTCAGGACCGGGATCGCCAGCCGGGAGGCGAGCCAGACGGCGATCAGATCGGCGCTGGGGTTGCCCTGCTCGGCGCGGACCGTGCCGGACTCGATCGTGCCGTGGTCCTGATCGAGCGTGGCGGCGAGCAGCGACCGCCAGGGGGTCGCCCTGGTCCAGCTCAGGTCGGTGTCGCCCGGCTGATAGCCGGCCGCGAGCGAGGTCAGGCACTGGCGTGGCTCGTCGACGGCCGCCGCGTCGGTGATCCGGCGCTGGGACAGCAGGCCGATCGGATCGCTGCCGGGCATCGCTGGCGGGTTCCCCGGCCACCAGGTGACCACCGGCGTGTCCGGCAGCAGCAGCGGCGCCACGACCGAGTCCGCGTGCTGGCCGACCGGGCCGTACATGCGCAGCAGCAGGGTCTCGCCGGGGCTGGTCTCGCCCATCCGGATCTCAGCGTCCAGCCGCGGCCCGGCGGCCGGCCGCCGGGTGATCACCACCAGCACCCGGCACGGGTGCTCGCGGGCGGCCTCGTTCGCCGCCCGCACCGCATCGTACTGCGCCGTCTCGTCGGTCACGATGACCAGCGTGAGGACCATCCCGCTGGCCGGGCCGCCGAGCCGCTGGCGGGCCTGCTGCAGCGCGCTGGCGATGGCGCTGGTGCTGGTCTCGGTCAAGTCGATGGTCACCATCTGCCTCCTGCCACCGCTGGGACCCGGATGCGCCGGGCGGCCCCGGCCGGCGCCGTCACAGCCGCCGCCACGCGCGGCCGTCCTTGGCCATCAGCGCCTCCGCCGAGGCTGGCCCGGCCGAACCGGACGGATACTGGTCGGGCTTGGTGTGCTCGGCCCAGAACTCCTCGATCGGGTCGAGCACCTCCCAGGACAGTTCGACCTCCCGGTGCCGGGGGAAGAGCGGCGGGTCACCGACCAGGACGTCGAGCAGCAGCCGCTCGTACGCTTCCGGGCTGCTGACCGTGAACGACTCGCCGTAGGCGAAGTCCATGTTCACGTCCCTGACCTCCATCGACGAGCCAGGCACCTTGGAGCCAAAGCGGACGGTGACGCCCTCGTCCGGCTGCACCCTGATCACCAGCGCGTTATGGCCGAGTTCCTGGGTGTCGGTGGCGTGGAAGGGCAGGTGCGGCGCGCGCTGGAAGATCAGCGCGATCTCGGTCATCCGGCGGGTCAGCCGCTTGCCGGTCCGCAGGTAGAACGGGACACCGGCCCACCGCCGGGTGTCCACCCCGAGCTTGATCGCGGCGTAGGTCTCGGTCCGCGAGTCGGGCGAGATGCCGTCCTCCTCCAGGTAGCCGCGGACCTCCACGCCCCCCTGCCAGCCCGCGGCGTACTGGCCGAGGGCCGTCCCGGCCGCCAGGTCCCCCGGGCACCGGATGGCCGAGAGCACCTTCTCCTTCTCGGCCCGTAGCGAGCGGGCGTCGAAGGACACCGGCTCCTCCATAGCGGTGAGCGCGAGCAGCTGCATGAGGTGGTTCTGGATGACGTCGCGGGCGGCGCCGATGCCGTCGTAGTAGCCGGCCCGGCCGCCAATGCCGCCGTCCTCGGCCATCGTGATCTGCACGTGGTCCACGTAGCTGCGGTTCCAGACCGGCTCCCACAGCGTGTTGGCGAACCGCAGCGCCAGGATGTTCTGGACTGTCTCCTTGCCCAGGTAGTGGTCGATGCGGAACACCGAGTCGGGGCCGAACACCGAGTTCAGAACGTAGTTCAGCTCCTGCGCGCTGGCCAGGTCATGGCCGAACGGCTTTTCCACCACCACCCGCCGCCAGGGCCTGCTCCCGTCCGGCCGCGGCTGCGGGGTGGTCAGGCCCGAGCGCTTGAGCTGGTTGACCACATCAGCGAAGTACTTGGGCGGCACCGACAGGTAGAAGGCGTAGTTCCCGCCGGTTCCGCGCTCGGCGTCGAGCTCGGTGACCGTCTGCGCGAGCCGGTCGAAGGCCGCGTCGTCGGCGAACTCGCCCGGCACGAACCTGACCCCTTCCGAGAGCTGCTGCCAGACGGTGTCGTTGAACGGGGTGCGCGCGTACTCCTTCACGGCCTGGTAGGTGACCTGCGCGAAATCCTCGTGCGCCCAGTCCCGGCGGGCGAACCCGACCAGGGAGAATCCCGGCGGCAGCAGGCCCCGGTTGGCGAGGTCGTAGACGGCGGGCATCAGCTTCTTGCGGGCGAGGTCCCCGGTGACGCCGAACATGACGAGAATGCACGGGCCCGCGACCCGGGGGATGCGGCGGTCCCGCGGGTCACGCAGGGGGTTGCCCACCACCAGTTCGCTCATGGCTGCGATCCTTTCCGGCTCCGCCGGGTGCTCACCCCTGGCTCGCCGCTGGGTTCGTCGCTGCCAGTTCGGTGCTGAGCGTGTCGAGCATCTCCTGCCAGGAAGCCGCGAACTTGGCCACCCCCTCCTCCTCCAGGACGCTCACCACGTCCTGGTAGCCGATCCCCAGCTGCTCCAGGTCGGCGAAGAGCTGCCGGGCCTCGGCGTAGCCGCTGGCGCCGGTGCCGGGCCGCACCTGGCCGTGGTCGGCCATGGCGTGCAGGGTGGCCTCCGGCATGGTGTTCACCGTGCCGGGCGCCACCAGCTCCGCCACGTACATGGTGTCCGGGTAGGCGGGATCCTTGGTGCTGGTCGAGGCCCACAGCGGGCGCTGCGGCCGCGCGCCGGCCTTGCGCAGGGCCTGCCAGCGCGGGGTGGCGAACCGCTCCTCGTACAGCTCGTAGGCGAGCCGCGCGTTGGCGATGGCCGCCTTGCCGCGCAGCGCCTCCGCCTCGGGCGTGCCGAGCTTGTCCAGCCTGCCGTCGACCTCGGTGTCCACCCGGCTGACGAAGAACGACGCCACCGACGCGATGGCGGACAGGTCGCGGCCTGCCTGCCCGGCCTGCTCCAGCCCGGCCAGGAAGGCGTCCATGACCTGGCCGTACCGCTCCAGCGCGAAGATCAGCGTGACATTGATGCTGATCCCCTCGGCCAGGCACTGCGTGATCGCGGGCAGGCCCTGCTCGGTCGCCGGGATCTTGATGAACAGGTTCGGCCGGTCCACCAGCCACCACAGGGCGCGCGCCTCCGCGACGGTCTTGGCGGTGTCCCGGGCGATCCGGGGATCCACCTCGATGGAGACCCGGCCGTCCACGCCGCTGGTCGCGTCGTAGACCGGCCGGAGCACATCGCAGGCCCACCGGATGTCGTAGGTGGTGATGGCGCGGGAGGCCTCCTCGAGCCCGACTTCCCGCACCTCCAGGTCGGCGATCTGGCGGTCGTAGGCCGAGCCGGACGACAGCGCGTGCGCGAAGATGGTCGGGTTGGAGGTCACCCCGGCCACGTGCCGGTCGCGGATCAGGCGGGCCAGGTTGCCGGTGGCCAGCCGGTCCCGGCTGATGTCATCCAGCCAGATTGACACGCCCGCGGCGGACAGCTGGGCAAGGACGTCGGGCTGTGGGGTCATGGTGCTGCTCCTTGTCGATCCGCACGCTTTCTGTCAATTCTGGCCGTCTCCGGCCGGCTCGGCCAGCCGGGCGGCCCTGGCCATGCTGGTGCGCGCCGCCTCCGCCACCCGCTGCGGTGTGATCCCGAACTCCTCGAACAGCACCCGGTAGTCGGCGGAGGCGCCGAAGTGCTCCAGGCTGACGGATTCGCCCGCGTCGCCGGTGAAGGCCCGCCAGCCCAGTGCGATGCCCGCCTCGACGCTCACCCGCGCCCGGACCAGCGGCGGCAGCACCTCCTGCTGATAGGAGGGCTCCTGCGCGGTGAACCATTCCACGCACGGCATCGAGACGACCCGTGCGGCGACCCCCTCCTGTGCCAGCAGCTCGCGTGCTGCGAGCGCGATCTGCACCTCGCTGCCGGTGGCGATGATGATCACCTCCGGCTTGCCGCCAGCGGCTTCGGCCAGCACGTAGCCGCCGCGGGCGGTGCCCTCGGCGCTGGCCAGCCCCTCACCCGCCCGGGCCCGCTCGGGGCTGGCGCCGCGGTCCAGCACCGGCAGGTTCTGCCGGCTCAGGCAAAGGCCCGCGGGCCGGTCGGTGTGGCCGAGGATGGCCCGCCAGGCGACCACGGTCTCGTTGGCGTCGGCCGGGCGCACCACGTCCAGGCCGGGGATGGCGCGCAGCGCCCACAGGTGCTCGACCGGCTGATGGGTCGGGCCGTCCTCGCCCAGCCCGATCGAGTCGTGCGTCCACACGTAGGTCACCGGCAGCTTCATCAGGGCCGCCAGCCGGACGGCGCCCCGCATGTAGTCGCTGAACACCAGGAAGGTGCCGCCGTAGGGCCGGGTCAGCCCGTCCACCGCGATCCCGTTGCAGATCGCGCCCATGGCGTGCTCGCGGATCCCGAAATGCAGGGTGCGGCCGTACCGGCCGCCGGGGAACAGCCGGGTCTGGTGGTCGGGCGGGATGAACGACGGCTCGCCCTTCATCGTGGTGTTGTTGCTGCCCGCCAGGTCGGCCGACCCGCCCCAGAGCTCGGGAAGCACGGGGGCCAGCGCGGTCAGGACCTCACCGGAGGCCTTCCTGGTGGCCATCCCCTTGGCGTCGGGCGGGAATTCCGGCAGCACAGCGGTCCAGCCGTCCGGCAGCTGCCGCGCGGACATGCGGGACAGCAGCGCCGCCCGCTCCGGGTTGGCCGCGGACCAGGCGCCGAAGGATTCCTCCCATTCCGCCCGTTCCCGCTTGCCGCGGTCAGCGACCTGGCGCGCGTGGGCGACCACGTCCTCCTCGGCCGGGAAGGACACATCCGGGTCGAAGCCGAGGATCCGCTTGGTCGCGGCCACCTCCTCGGCGCCGAGCGCGGACCCGTGCGCCTCGCCGGTGTTCTGCTTGGTGGGCGCGGGCCAGCCGATGATCGTCCGCAGCGAGATGAGCGAGGGCTGGACGGTGTTGTCCCGGGCGAGGATCAGCGCATCCGCCAGCGGCTCGATATTCTCCTGGTAGCCCTCCGCGTGCCGCCAGCTCACCCGCTGGACATGCCAGCCGTAGGCCTCGTAGCGCGCGGCGACATCCTCCGACTTGGCTATCGCCGTGTCGTCCTCGATCGAGATCGAGTTGTCGTCGTAGAGCACGATCAGGTTGCCGAGCTCCTGGTGGCCGGCGAGCGCCGAGGCTTCGTGGCTGATGCCCTCCTCGATGTCCCCGTCCGAGGCGAAGACGTACACGTGATGGTCAAAGGGGCTCGTGCCGGGGAGCGCATCCGGGTCGAACAGCCCGCGCTCGCGGCGGGCGGCCATCGCCATGCCGACCGCGTTGGCGATCCCCTGCCCGAGCGGCCCGGTGGTGACCTCCACCCCGGGTGTGAGGCCGTGCTCGGGATGCCCGGGGGTCAGGCTGCCCCAGGTGCGCAGCGCCTTGACGTCGTCCAGGGTCAGGCCGTACCCGGACAGGTAGAGCTGCAGGTACAGGGTGAGGCTGGAGTGACCGCAGGAGAGCACGAACCGGTCCCTGCCCAGCCAGTGCGGGTCGGCCGGGTCATGCCGGAGGATCTGCTGGAACAGCAGGTAGGCGGCGGGAGCCAGGCTCATGGCGGTGCCCGGGTGCCCCGACCCCGCCTGCTGGACCGCGTCCATGGCCAGCACCCGGATGAGGTCAACGGCGCGCTTGTCAGTGGCTGACCATGCCATGCCGGCACCAGAGGTTGTCACGGTGAGATCAGCGCTCCCCTCCGGGGCGCGGTCGCCGACCACGCCGCCGGTGTGTGGTGTGCCAGGCCGAGGGATGCCTTAGCTGTCTTGACCCTACCGGGCGCCGTCAACGGCCATCTGCCGGGCGACGCCGGCCGGCCAGTGGAAAAAGGACCAATCTCCATTGGGGCCCCCAGGTGTTCACCGGGCCGCCCTGCGATGTTCACGCGGCCAGGGCGGCCACTCATGGCGGCATGGACGGCCCTTCCCCGTTTGCCGCGGCCCATTCGCTGGCGGCGGCACCGGCCTGGCACGGCGAGTACGCTCCCTGCATGGCGACCCCCCGGCGAGGCCTCGATCCGCGGGCCGTGATCGAGGGCCGCCCGGCCGGCCGGCCGCGGACCGGGCTCGTCATCGGCATCGCCGCCGGGCTGGCATGCGCGCTCATCGTGCTCGGTCTCGACCTGCTGGAGAGCATCGCGAGCGCTGGCCACAGCGCCGCTCCCTTCCTCATCGCGCTGCTGCTGGCTCTGCTCCCCGTGCCGTTGCTGATCGCGGTGGTGCTGCTGCTGGACCGGCTGGAGCCCGAGCCGCGCGGCAACCTCGTCCTGTGCTTCGCCTGGGGCGCGGGCGTCGCCGCCCTGCTCGCCGCGGTCATCAACACCGCTGGCCTGCTGTTCATCACCCAGCCGGAGCTCGGCACGAGCAACGGCGAGTTCTTCTCGGCGACGTTCGGCGCGCCGCTGGTGGAGGAGACGCTCAAGGGAGCGGTGCTGTTCTGGCTGCTGTGGCGGCGCCGGCCGGAATTCGACGGCCCGACCGACGGCATCATGTACGCCGCCATGACCGGCCTGGGCTTCGCCATGATGGAGAACATCGGGTACTACATCTCCGCGCTGGTCCGGCCGGAGGTCGGCGGGGCGCAGCTGCTCGGCTACACCTTCGTCTTCCGCGGGCTGCTGTCGCCCTTCGCGCACCCGGCGTTCACCTCCATCACCGGGATCGGCGTCGCGTACGCAGCCACCCACCGGCGGGCCGGATGGGCCGCGGCCGCGGGCCTGCTCGGGGCCATGACCTTGCACGGGCTCTGGAACGGGCTGTCGAGTTCCGGCGGGACCGGGGTCGGCGCCGCCTACCTGCTGGTGATGGCGGTGCTCATCGCGCTGGTGGCGGTGGTGATCGCCGACCGGCGCCGGACCGTCCGCCTGATCTGGCGGTTCCTGCCCGCCTATCAGGACTCCGGCCTGGTCACCGGTGCCGACCTGCGGATGCTCGCCACGCTGCTCGGCCGCAGGCAGGCCCGGCAGCGGGCGCGCCAGGCCGGCGGCCAGGCGGCGGCCCGGGCGATGACCGACTACCAGCTCGCCGCCACCGAGCTGGCGCTTGTCCATCAGCGGGCCGAACGGGGCCTGATCGGCGCGGCGCGGTTCGGCGAGCGCCGCCGCGACCTGCTCGCGCTGATGGCGGTGACCCGCGCCGCGTTCTCCGGGCAGCAGGCCGGGCGGGAGTCCCCGCCATGGGCACGGCAGGGGCCCAGCGGCCCGGATTAGCGGGCCGGCGCGGGCTGGGCCTGCGGCAGATCGGAGGCGGCCGGCCCGCCCGGGCTTCCCGGCGGCGGCGGGATCAGCGGGCCACGGTCGCGCACCGCGAACATCAGCCGCAGGGCGGCGATCCAGATCAGCAGCGAGCCGGTGACGTGGACCCAGACCAGGCCGGCCGGCAGGCCGGTGAAGTACTGCGTGTAGCCGATCACGCCCTGCGCGCCGATCAGCCCGAGCAGCAGCCAGCCCAGATGCATCACCCGCGCCGGTGCCCTGGTCGCGCGCAGCCCCACCACCAGCGCCACGGTGAGCCCGCCCAGCAGCCAGCCGATGTCGGCGTGGAACTGGGTGACTCCCTCGAGCGGCAGGTGATAACGGGGGACGTCGCCGGCGCCCGCGAGCGGCCCGGTGCCGGTGACCACGGTCCCGGCGGCCAGCATCACCGCCGCCACCGCCACCACGGCCCAGGCGAGCACCCGCAGATCGGGCCGGACCAGCGGACGCGCGGGCTCGGTGCCCTCGGTGCATCTGACGTGCAGCGTCACCGCGGCCGCCACCACCGCGACCGACACCATGAAGTGCAGGGAGACCGTAACCGGGTTGAGGTCGGTCAGCACGACGATCCCGCCGAGCACAATTTGCGCCACCACCCCGGCCGGTTGTGCCGCGGCCAGCCAGACCAGGTCCATCCGGCGGCGGGCTCCCGGCGCGCCCGGCCCGCCGGGCCGGAACCGCCAGGCCGCGATCAGCACCGCCACCGCGACGATGGTGACCAGCACGGTCACCATCCGGTTGCCGAACTCGATCCAGGTGTGGAACATGGGGTCGCCACGGGTGTGCGCCGCCACCAGGCTGCTGCGGGTGCACTGCGGCCAGTCGGGGCAGCCGAGCCCGGACTTGCTCAGCCGGACGGCCGCGCCGGTAAGGATGATGCCAGCGGTGGAGATCACCCCCGCCAGCGCGATCCGGCGCATGGAGACCGGGCTGGGCTCCCAGACGGCGTCCAGCCAGCGGCGGGTGCGCGGTCCAGGCGGTCCGGGTGGCGGGCCGTGGACAGGTGCGGGCCCTGCGGCGGCACCGGGCGGGGCGGGGTCGGCTGGCACGCCCCCATGGTAGAGCCAGTTACGCCTGCGGGGCCTGGGATGGCCGCGCACTGCCGCGGGCCGCGCCAGCGCAGGCGACCATCACGCAGACGATCGCGGCCCACTCGCTGACCGCCAGCGCCTCGCCCAGCATGACCAGCCCCACCAGGGCGGCGACCGCCGGCTCCAGGCTCATCCAGATCCCGAACACCCGGGCAGGCACCCGCCGCAGCGCCTCCAGTTCCAGCGAGTAGGGGATGATCGAGGACAGCAGCCCGATCCCCAGCCCGGTCACGAGGATGCCGGGGCGCAGCAGCGCCCCCCGGCCGGCCGTGACCCCGGCCGGGATCATGACGATCGCGGCGACCAGCATCGCGATCGTCAGGCCCGACGCGCCGGGAAAGCGCCGCCCGGTGGCCCGGCTGAAGATGATGTACGCGGCCCAGGCGGCGGCGGCGAGCAGCGCGAACGCCAGCCCCGCCACCTCCACCCGGTGGCTCGTGCCGGCCGGGTCCCCGGCCCGGGTGAGCAGCGCGACCCCCGCACCGGCCAGGCCGACCCAGAGCAGGTCGATAACCCGGCGGGAGGAGGCGACGGCCACCGCGAGCGGGCCGAGGAACTCGATGGTGACCGCGATCCCGAGCGGGATCCGGGCGAAGGCCTGGTAGATCGAGTAGTTCATGACCGCGAGGGTCAGCCCGAAGCCGGCCACCACCGCCGCGTCCCGCCACGCCCGGCGCCGCGCCAGGCCGGCCAGGCTCTGCCTGAGCGGGCGCGCCCCGGCCACGGCCATCAGCACCGCCGCGGTCCACAGCCGGAGACCGGTGACCGCGGCGGGCGGGATCTGGGTGAACAGGCGCGCCGCCACCCCGGCGCCGACCTGCACCGACACGATCCCGGTGAGGACCAGCACGGACGGCGGCACCGACCGGAGCGCCGCGTCCCGGGTGGGGCCCCGGTCCCAGCGGCGGCCGTCTACTCCCAGCGGAACGTCCGGGCAGCGAGTGCGATGGCCGCCGCCGCCCACACCGCGAGCACGGCCAGGTCACGCAGGGGCAGGCCGCCGCCGTGCTGCAGCACCGAGCGCAGCCCGTCAGACAGCGCGCCGGAGGGCAGCAGGGTCAGCACGGCCTGGGCGCCGGCGGGGAACTTGGTCAGCGGGAAGATCACCCCGCCCACGCCGAGCAGGACCAGGTAGATCAGGTTGGCCACCGCCAGCGTGGCCTCGGCGCGCAGCGTGCCAGCCAGCAGCATGGCCAGACCGCAGAACGCCGCCGTGCCGGACAGCACCAGCAGGGCGGCCCACAGGCCCGCCGCCGGGCCGCCGTGCGGCTGCCAGCCCAGCGCCAGCCCGACCAGGGTGATGACCACGACCTGCATGAGCTCGATGGCGAGCACGGCGAGGGACTTGGCGCCGATCAGCCCCCCACGGGGGAGCGGGGTGGACCCGAGCCGCTTGAGCACCCCGTACCGGCGCTCGAACCCGGTCGCGATCGCCAGGCTGGTGAAGGCGGTGGACATCACGGCCAGCGCGATGATGCCCGGGACCAGGAAGTCCACCCGCGGGCCGGTCACCTTGACCAGATTGTCCAGGCTGAACGCGACCAGCAGCAGCACCGGGATGATCAGCGTCACCAGCAGCTGCTCCCCGTTGCGCAGGGTGGTGCGGGTCTCCAGCGCCGCCTGCGCGGTGATCATCGCCGGCAGCGGCGCGGCGCCCGGCGCGGGCGGCGGCCACTGCGGGGCAGCGGGCACGGCCGGCCCGGCCGGCCCGGCCAGCTCACTGCCGCTGGTCATGACCGCAGCTCACGGCCGGTGAGCTCAAGGAACACATCCTCCAGGGTACGGCTCTCGATCCGCAGGTCCTGGGCGAGCACGCCGTGCTCGGCGCACCAGGCGGTCACGGCCGCCACCAGCTGCGGGTCCACCCGGTCGTGGACCTCCACCAGGTAGTGGCCGGCCGGGGACTCCTTGGCGGCGGCGCCCGGCGCCAGCGCGGCGAGCAGCCCGTCGGTGTCCAGGCCGGGTTCGGCCCGGAACCGCAGCTGGCCCGCGGTGCCCGTGAGCTCGGCCGGGGTCCCCTCGGCGACGAGCCGCCCATGATCGACGATGGCCACCCGGTCCGCGAGGCGTTCCGCCTCGTCCATGTGGTGTGTGGTGAGGATCACGCTCGCGCCCGAGGCGCGCAGCCCGCCGATCAGGTCCCAGGTGGCGTGGCGCGCCTGCGGGTCCAGCCCGGCCGTCGGCTCGTCGAGGAAGACCAGTTCCGGGCGCCCGATGACGGCGGCGGCGAGGGAGAGCCGCTGCTGCTGCCCCCCGGACAGCCGCTTGAACGGCGTCCGGGCGTGGCTGGCCAGCCCGAGCCGGTCGAGCAGGCCGGCCGGGTCGAGGGGGTGGGCGTGGAAGCGCGCCATGACCCGCAGGTACTCGCCGGGCCGGACGGCCGGCGGGATGCCCCCGGACTGCAGCATCACACCGACCCGGGGCCGCAGCCTGCGGGCGTCGGCCACCGGGTTCAGCCCGAGCACCGACACCGTGCCTGCGTCAGGGCGGCGGTAGCCCTCGCATATCTCCACCGTGCTGGTCTTCCCGGCCCCGTTCGGGCCCAGCACCGCCGTGACCGCGCCCCGCTCGGCGCGCAGCGACAGGCCGTCAACCGCCGTGATCCGCCCGTATCGCTTGACGAGATCGTGCACCTCGACAGCCGGGGTGGTGTTCACGCTGGCGAGTGTAGATGCTCCGCCGCGCCGATAACCGGCGATCCGTGGCCTGGCCCGCCCGCGGCGGCCGCCACCAGCGCGGACACCAGCCGCCGGTCCTGGCTGGCCTCCGGGTGCCACTGCACCGCCAGCAGGAAGGGACGCTGGCCCGTCTCCGGCGCCAGTTCCCCCGGCGCCAGTTCCCCCGGCGCCAGTTCGACGGCCTCGATGAGGCCGTCCTGCGCCCAGGCGGCGGGGACCAGGCCGTCGCCGAGCCGGGCGATGCCCTGGTGATGGGCGGTCGGCACGTCCAGCGTGAGCCCGTCCTGCCCGCCGCCGGGCCGCAGGACCACCGCGAGCTGGCTCCCGGGATCCAGCCGCACCGGATGCGAGCCGAACGTCCCCGGCTCGGGCCGGTGCCCGGCCCCCAGATGCTGGCACAGCGTCCCGCCGCGGGCCACGTTGAGCAGCTGCATGCCGCGGCAGATGCCGAGCACCGGCAGCCCGCCGGCCAGCGCGGCGGCGAGCAGCTCCAGCTCCGCCTGATCGCGCTCGGGGTGGACCCGGCTGGTCCGGGGATCCGGCTCGGCGCCGTAGACGGCCGGATCGAGGTCACCGCCGCCGGTGAGGATCAGCCCGTCCAGCCGCCCCAGGGCGCTGGCGATGCCGGGCACCGGCGGCAGCAGCACGGGGACACCGCCCGCCTCGCTGACCTGGTCGATGTAGCTGGTGGGCAGCAGCGCGGCGGGGGCGTGCCAGGCGGCCCACCGGGCCGGCTCGGCGTAGGTGGACAGTCCAATCAGTGGTGCGCTCACCTGATTGCCTCCCTCGCGGTGCGTCGCGCCGGAGGCGCGCCAGCCAGCACTTCGCTTGGCCGTCTCACAGGGGAGTCACGTAGGCGCTGGAGATGCCGCCGTCCACCAGGAAGGTGGCGGCGGTGACGAACGACGCGTCGTCGCTGGCGAGGAAGGCGACCGCGGCGGCGATCTCCTCCGGCTCGGCGAACCGCCCCATCGGCACGTGCACCAGCCGCCGCGCCGCCCGCTCGGGGTCGGTGGCGTACAGCTGCTGCAGCAGGGGGGTGTTGACCGGGCCCGGGCACAGCGCGTTCACCCGGATCCCCTCCCGCGCGAACTGGACGCCGAGCTCCCGGCTCATCGCGAGCACGCCCCCCTTGGAGGCGCTGTAGGAGATCTGCGAGGTGGCCGAGCCGAGCACGGCCACGAACGAGGCGGTGTTGATGATCGAGCCGCCGCCACCGGCCTGCATGTGCGGGATGACGTGCTTGCAGCACAGGTAGACGGAGGTGAGGTTCACCTCCTGCACCCGGCGCCACGCGTCGATGCCGGTGACCAGGATGGAGTCGTCGTCGGGCGGTGAGATCCCGGCGTTGTTGAAGGCGATGTCGATCCGGCCGAACGCCCCCATGGTGGCGCGGTACATCGCCGCGACGTCGTCCTCGGATGTCACGTCGGCGTGGATGAACATGCCGCCGACCTCGTCGGCTGCTGCCTTGCCGGCCTCGCCGTCGACGTCAGCGACGGCGACCTTGGCGCCCTCGGCGGCCAGCCGGCGGGCGCTCGCCAGCCCGATGCCGCTGCCGCCCCCGGTCACCACGGCGACCCGGTCCCGCAGGCGCTGGATTCCCGCGGTCATTTCTCGGCTGCCCTGTGTGCGGTCAACTATGCGGTCCTCCTTCAGTTGCCATGTGCGTCATTCTTCGGTTGCGATGAAGACGTTCTTGGTCTCGGTGAACGCATCCAGGGCGTCCGGCCCCAGCTCGCGGCCGAGCCCGGACTGCTTGAAGCCGCCGAACGGGGTCCAGTAGCGCACCGAGGAATGCGAGTTGACTGAGAGGTTGCCGGTCTCCACCGCCCGCGCCACCCGCAGCGCGCGGCCCAGGTTCTGGGTCCAGATCGAGCCGGACAGCCCGTAGGGGGTGTCGTTGGCGATCGCCACCGCGTCCGCCTCGTCCTCGAACGGGACCACGGCCACCACCGGCCCGAACACCTCCTCGGTGTAGGCGGGGTCGTCCGGGCGCACCGGCGCCAGCACCGTGGGCGCGAACCAGTAGCCGGGCCCGTCCGGCGCGCTGCCGCGGAACGCGACCGGCGCCCCGGCCGGCACGTAGGAGGCGACGCGGGCCAGGTGCTCGGCCGAGATGAGCGGGCCCATCTCGGTGTCCGGGCTGGCCGGGTCGCCCACCGCCACCCGCTGGACGGCGGGTTCGAGCATCTCCATGAAGGCGTCGAACACGCTGCGCTGGACCAGGATGCGCGACCGTGCGCAGCAGTCCTGGCCGGCGTTGTCGAAGACCCCCTGCGGCGCGGCGGCGGCCGCCCGCTCCAGGTCGGCGTCGGCGAACACGATGTTGGCGCTCTTGCCGCCAAGCTCCAGCGTGAGCCGCTTCACCTGCGCGGCGCAGCCGGCCATGATCTGGCTGCCGACCTCGGTGGAGCCGGTGAACACGATCTTCCGGACGGCCTCGTGGCCGACCAGCCGCTGGCCGACCACCGAGCCCTTGCCCGGCACGACCTGGAACACCCCGCCCGGCAGTCCTGCCTCCTGCGCCAGCTCGCCGATCCGGATCGCCGTCAGCGGCGTCCGCTCGGCCGGCTTGGCGATCACCGGGTTGCCGGCCGCCAGCGCCGGGCCGAGGCCCCAGCCGAGGATGGGCATGGGGAAGTTCCACGGCACGATCAGGCCGACGATGCCGACGGGCTCCTTGAACGTCACGTCGACGCCGCCGGGGACCGGGATCTGCCGGCCGCACAGGCGCTCCGGCGCCGCCGAGTAGTAGCGCAGGACGTCGCGGACGTTGCCCGCCTCCCACCGGGCCTGCCCCACCGGGTGCCCGGAGCAGGCGACCTCCAGCGCGGCCAGCTCGTCGATGTGGGCGTCCACCACGTCGGCGAAGGCCCGCAGCAGCGCGGCCCGCTCGCCGGGCGCGACCGCGCGCCAGGCCGCCCGGGCGGCCACCGCCCGCGCGATCGCCGCGTCGGTCTCCTCCGCCGACGCCGAGTGCACGGTGGCGACCTGCTGCTCGGTCGCCGGGTTCAGCACCGTGAACGTGGACATGCCCGCGCCTGTCTCCTGCTGCTCAGAGCCGCTCGAAGCCGCGCCGCAGCTCCCAGTCGGTGACGGCGGCGTCGAACGCCGCCAGCTCCACCCGGGCGCCGTTGGCGTAGTGCTCGACCACCTCGTCGCCGAACGCCTGGCGGGCGAGCTGGCTCTTCTCCCATTCCGCCAGCGCGTCCCGCAGGGTAGACGGCACGCGCGGGCCCGGATCACTGTATGCGTTGCCCCCGAATGCCGGCTCCAGCGGCAGTTCGCGCTCGATGCCGTCCAGGCCGGCCGCGATCATCGCGGCCACCGCGAGGTAGGGGTTAACGTCGCCGCCGGGCACCCGGTTCTCCACCCGCAGCGACGGCCCCGAGTGACCGACGAGGCGCATCGCGCAGGTCCGGTTGTCCACGCCCCAGCGGATCGCGGTCGGGGCGAAGCTGCCGGGCACGTACCGCTTGTAGGAGTTGATGTTCGGCGCGTGGAACAGCGCGAGCTCGCGCAGGCCGGCGAGCTGGCCAGCCAGGAAATGCTCGCCGAGCGGCGACAGGCCGTGCTGCCCGTTCCCGGCGAGCACGCCCTTGGCGGCCCGGTCCCGCAGCGACAGGTGGATGTGGCAGGAGTTGCCCTCACGGTCGTTCGGCTTGGCCATGAAGGTGATGCTCATGCCGTCCGCGGCGGCGATCTCCTTCGCGCCGGTCTTGTAGATCGAGTGGTTGTCGCAGGTGGTGACGGCGTCCGCGTAGCGGAACGCGATCTCGTGCTGGCCCAGGTTGCACTCGCCCTTGGCCGACTCGACGTACATGCCGGCGCCCGCCATGCCCAGCCGGATCTTGCGCAGCAGCGGCTCGATCCGCCCGGTGCCGAGGATGGAGTAGTCCACGTTGTACCGGTTGGCGGGCGTGAGGTGGCGGTAGCCGCTGTCGTGCGCCTGCTCGTAGGAGTCGTGGAAGACGACGAACTCCAGCTCGGTGCCGGCCATCGCGGCCCAGCCGCGGTCAGCCAGCCGCTTCACCTGGGCCTGGAGTATCTGGCGGGGCGAGGCGACGACCGGGCCGCCGTCCTGCCACGCGAGGTCGGCGATGACCAGGGCGGATGCCTCGTGCCACGGCATCCGCCGCATCGTGGCCAGCGCGGGCACGAGGACGAAGTCCCCGTACCCGCGCTCCCATGAGGACATCTCGTACCCGTCCACCGTGTTCATCTCGACGTCCACCGCGAGGAGGTAGTTGCAGCCCTCCGCGTGGTGGCTGATCACCTCGTCGAGGAAGAACTCGGCGGACAGCCGCTTGCCCTGCAGCCGCCCCTGCATGTCGGTGAAGGCAAGAACGACCGTGTCGATCGTGCCCTCGCCAACCTCGACGCGCAGCTGCTCAAGCGTGAGCATGCCGCGCCTGGCGCTGCGCGCCTCGGCATGGAGCACTGTGCCGGTGTCCTTTCGTCAGGCCGTGAGCTCGCGTTCGATCGCGGCCAGTTCCTCTGGTGTGCCCTGGACCTTCGGCCCCTTGAACCAGTGGCGGGCGGAGACCAGCCAGTAGATCCCGGCGAAGCCGATCACCGCCAGCACCGCGATCACGGTGTAGTTGAAGGTCGTGAAGGTGATCGGCCCGACCTGCGGCAGCATGAACAGGATCGTGATGATCACCACCCAGGCGACGGCGATCCAGCCGACCACATAGCTCCACCGGCCCAGGTGCCACGGCCCGCGCTTGAAGTCCTCGCCCTTGCGCAGCCGCAGGAAGGTCGGTGTCACGTAGGCGATGTACAGGCCGATGACCGCGATCGAGGTGACGGCCGCGTAGGCGGCGTAGTTCCACAGGTAGGGCAGCCCGAGGATGAGCGCGCCGCCGGCCGCCAGCCAGATCGCGTTGGTCGGGGTCCGGGTCCGCTTGTTCACCCGGTGCCAGAAGGAGGAGCCGGGCAGCGCGCCGTCCCGGGAGAACGCGTAGATCATCCGGGAGTTGGCGGTGACCGACGACATGCCGCAGAACAGCTGGGCGCCGCACACGATCACCAGCAGCAGTTCCGCGCCGGTCTTGCCGATCGCGTCCCAGAAGATCTGGGCCGGCGGCACGCCGGTCGCCGAGCCGACCTCGCCGGCGTAGTTCTGGATCGCGAAGGTGACGCCGATCAGCAGCACCCAGCCGGCGACCAGCGAGACCAGAATCGACATCACGATGCCGCGCGGGCCCGCCGTGGCGGCGTTGTGGGTCTCCTCGGTCATATGCGCCGAGGCGTCGTAACCGGTGAAGGTGTACTGCGCCAGCAGCAGGCCGATCAGCACGATGTAGAAGGTGCCCCAGGCCAGGCCGGTTCCGTTGTAGAAGTGCCCGAACACGAAGCCGGCCGACTGGTGGTGCGACGGCACGAAGGCCAGCACCGCGACGATGATCAGCACGCCGAGCAGGTGCCACCACACGCTGACGTCGTTCAGCAGCGCGACCAGCCGGATGCCGAACTGGTTCAGCAGGCCGTGCACGAACAGGATGACCGCGTAGATCACCACCGTGACCCAGTGCGCCGTGCTGAGGTTGAACACCAGGGTCAGCAGCGCGTGGACGAAGAACGCGGCGCCGAAGTCGATGCCGGCGGTCACCGCGACCTGGCCGAGGAAGTTGAACCAGCCGGTGAACCAGGACCAGACGGGCCCACTCTTCCCCGGCGCCAGCTTGGCCGCCCAGTAGTAGAGGCCACCCGCGGTCGGGTAGCTGGAGCACACCTCGGCCATCGAGAGGCCGACGAGCAGGGTCATGATCCCAACGAACGGCCAGCCCCAGACGATTTCGGCTGGCCCGCCGGTGATCATGCCGAAGCCGTAGAGGGTCAGGCAGCCGGACAGGATCGAGATGATGGTGAAGGAGACGGCGAAGTTCGAGAACCCGGACATCCGCCGGCGGAGTTCTTGCGCGTAACCCAGCTGGTGGAGGCGCTGCTCATCGCTGAGCGCTTCCTCCGGAACCGTTTGATCGTTGACCGACACGGATGCTCCTTACGTCGTGCCGCCGAGACGTAGGCAGGGGTCACGGTGCCGGTGAAGCGCCGCGCTTGACCAGGCAGCTGTGGCCCAATGGTTTATTATCAGACCATTGAGGATTAGAGTCCCGGTCGTGTCAAGACCTGAGCCGCAATTACCGGGAGGCGGGCCTGCGTGACCACCGGGACTGAGCTCAGTTCCCTGCTCGGCCCGGTCCGGGCGGGCAACGCCTTCGAGGAGACGGTCGAGCGGCTGCTGACCGTGATCAAGCTCGGCGTGGTGGCTCCCGGCGACCGTTTCCCGGCCGAACGGGAGCTGGCCGGCCTGCTCGGGATCAGCCGGATCACGCTGCGTGAGGCCATCCGGGCGCTGCAGCAGGCGGGTTACGTCGAGTCGCGGCGTGGCCGGTTCGGCGGCACCTTCGTGACCTACACCAGGCCAGCGCCGGATCCGGGGGAGGCACGGCGGATCGCGCTGGCCGATCCCGCCCCGCTCGCCGACGCGCTGGCGTTCCGGATGGCGCTGGAGACCGGTGCCGCGCAGGTCCTGGCCACCTCGGGCGGTGACCGCGGGCGGGAGGTCCTGCTCGGGCGGCTGGCCGCGGTCAACGCGGCCAGCCCGGAGGACTACCGGCGGCTCGACACCCTGTTCCACCTGGCGATAGCGGAGCTCACCGGCTCGCCCCTGCTCGCCGCCGCCTGCGCCGACGCCCGGATGCGGCTCAACGACCTGCTGAACGCGATCCCGGTGCTGCAGCACAACATCGTGCACACCACCGCCCAGCACACCGCGATCGTGGACGCGATCCTGGCGGGCAACCCGGAGCGTGCCCGGGGCGCGGTCACCGAGCACCTTGAGGGCACCGGCGCCCTGCTCCGCGGCTTCCTGGCCGCGCCCGCCCGGCCGGCCACGGCGGGCCACGGCCAGCCACTGCGCTCCGCCGCGCGGCCCGCGCCCTGACACCGGGCCGAGGGCATGCGCCGCCTGGCAGCCCGGCCCTAGTAGGGCTCTGGGCCGGACCGGTAGCTGCGGCCATGGGGGAGCCGCCACACCAAGGTGCCCGGCGCGGGCTGCTCCAGCCGCCAGCCACGCACCTGTTTGGCCCGGTGGTGGCGACGGCACAGCGGGGCGAGGTTGCATTCGCACGTCGGCCCGCCCCCGGCATAAGACACGGTGTGATCCTGGTCGCAGCGCGCCGCCGGGCAGCGGCAGCCGGGGAAGGAGCAGGTCCGCTGCCGGACGATGACCACGTGCCGCAGCGCGGGAGAAGGCTGGTACCCACCGGATCGCCGCTGGTGCAGGCAGTCCCCGGCCGCCAGTGGCCTGACCGTGAGGGTGAGCTCCCAGCTGGGGCCGACCGGGCCGGTGGCGTCGCTGCCGCTCGCCTGCTGCCGGGCCCGCGCACAGCCATGTGCCACTGCCCGTCCATCCTGGCCGGTCAGGGTGAGGCACCAGCGGGAAGCAGGCCCCGCGGCCAGCCGGTCCGCCAGCGCCCGGCTGCCGGCCGCCGCGACCGGACCGAAGCCGGCCACGTCACCCGGTTCGCCGGACGCCCCGAACAAGGTGGCCAGCGGCATCGTCAGGTTGACCGAGCCCGTCAGGGCGGTGGGCGGCACCGGGCCCCCGGCCGCCGGGAACGGCACCGGGTGCCCGAGCAGCAGGGCGATGTACGCCCGCGCGCGCAGCCGGTCGAGGCCGCCCTCGATGCCCGCCGTCTTCAGCTGCCGGGCCACGGCGTCGATCCGCTTGTCCGCCGCGATCACATCGGCCGGCCGCAGGTCGCGGCCGACGAGCGCCGCGGTGCCGGACGGCTCGGACCAGACCTCCACCCGCGCTTGTTTCTCGGCCTTCTCGCACTGCCTGCTGGCGGCCTCCGGGTCGGCCGCGAGCGCCGCCCGCCGCGCCGATGCCCGCAACTGCCCGGTGGTCTGGCCCGGCGCACGGCCGATGACCGCCGCCTCCACCGCCGCGGCGTGCGCGCGGTCGAGGCAGCTCACCTCATCGGCGATGACATAGGCCTTCGCCCGGTCGATCTCGCCCGCCGCCAGCGCCGCGCGGGTGCACGGCAGCCGGCCCAGCCGGACGGCGAAATCCAGCAGCTGATCCGCGGCACGCGCGGTCAGCGTCAGCGAAGCGGCGAGCTCGTCGCCCACGTGCTCGGCCAGGTGCGGGTCCGCACCCGCGGCGACCTCGGCGTTGCGGCGGCGGTGCAGCTCGGCGGCAGCGGCCAGTTCGCCCGCTGCCGTCCACGACGTGAGCCGCCGCCAGGCCCGGAGCACACCGATGAGCTGGTCGTCGGTGAGCCGGTCCAGCCCGGTGGCCCAGGCGTCGCCGGCCAGTCCGGCCAGGGTCACACCCGGTGGCAGGCTGTCGGCGGCACCGTCAGCCGCGAATCCCGCACCCCACCCGCTGTCACGCGGCAGTAACCCGTCCGCGGCCCAGGCATCATCGTCATCCGGCAGGCCACATGGATCGGGAGCCAGGGCCCAGAGCTCCTCGTCCGTGGGAGGGGCATCGTCCCCGTTGGGGTAATCGTCCCAGTTGGGGTAGGAGTCCCACCCGGGAGAGGAGCCACGGCGGGGGGAACAATCCCGGCCGCCGGTGGTGTTCCCGGCGGCCGGGCCCGCTAACGGGGCACCGGCCAGCCTGGCTAACCCGCCGGAAGCGCCGGGAGCCGCGGGAGCGGCGATTGACGCCGGAGCACAGCTGGGCATCCTGCCCCTTTTCTCGAAATCACGTTCGATCTATGTCTGCGACGTTACCACCCTGCTGCGACAATTCCGGGGGTGTCCCGCCAGGTTCCCGCGCGAATTCGAGAGCCTTTTCGCCTGACGGCCACCAGCGGGCACCGGCGGGCACCAGCCAGCTAGCGCTGAGGCTGACGGTCGGCAGTTACCGGCCAGGCAGCGGTCGGCAGTTACCGGCCGGGCAGAGTGTGAGCCAGCTCATCACGAGAGCGTTTGCGAGCGGGCATGGATTTACGCCACACTGATGTTGTGAAATACGTGGGCATGACCGGCGCTGTCTCGCGGGCGGCGGGCACCAGCGGTGCCGCCGCCAGCCGCGGCATGCCCTCCGGCACCCAGGCACAGCTCGGGGGAGCCCATGCACAGCTCGGCGGCGAGCGCAGCACCCGGGCCAGGATAGCCCGCCTCATCCTGGAGAACGGGCCGGTCAGCGCGGCGGCGCTGAGCACGCGGCTGGGGCTCACAC
>Ga0335081_10001923_pt1 | contig 32864 bp, 32 predicted proteins | sample Lox_Sample_35_FD_206713 | JGI IMG/M metagenome (GOLD analysis project Ga0335081, IMG submission 206713) | Soil microbial communities from Loxahatchee National Wildlife Refuge, Florida, United States - Lox_Sample_3.5 | ecosystem: Environmental > Terrestrial > Soil > Wetlands | place: USA...
TGCTGGGCGGATTCGTTTGACCGCTCTCGGACCATCCGCTATCATGGATTCGCGGGGTGGAGCAGCCTGGTAGCTCGTCGGGCTCATAACCCGGAGGTCGTCGGTTCAAATCCGACCCCCGCAACCAGCAATCTTATTGCACCGGTGGGGTTTGAGTTTGTGGCTCAAACCCCACTTTTTCATTTTGGAGGCCATTAGGGGCCAAAATCGTGCCCCGGATTGCCTCCCCCAACTGTTCTGCGACGCGGCAAGCATCTTCTCCTTCGACATGGGTGTAGACACTTAGCGTTAGGCGCGGATCGCTGTGACCGAGCCGCTGCTGACGCACCTTCAACGGCACACCCAAGCGGTCCATAAGTGTGCTGTTAGCGTGGCGGAAGGCGTGCAACCCACCACGCGGAATCCCAAGCGCATCGAGTAGCGGGTGAAACTTCCGCTTCACGAGCAAGTTCGGATCCCAAGGCGTGCCATTGCGCGTGGCGAAGAGCAATCGCCGCTCATTCGGTTGCCACCGTTTTCTGTACTCAGCGAGGTGTGCCACGAGCCCACGGGAGAGAGCACAACAACGGACAGCATTCTCGCTCTTCGGAGATTGAAACTTCCCGCGCCACACACTCTGACGGACAGTCACTAACCCGCGCTCCAAGTCGAAGTCATCGACTCGAAGCCCGCACAATTCACCCGCACGCATCCCAGATTCCGCGGCCAGCCAATAGAAGGTCAGGTACGGATCGGGTGCGGCCTTGAGTATGCGCTGCAACTCTTCGAGGGAGAACGTCCGCCGCGATATGGTCTGACGCTTAGGGAGAATGACACCCGAAACTGCATCGTGTGTGACATAGCCCCACGCTCGTGCCGTCTTCCAAATCATCTGCATCGTGGCGAACACATTCTTCACCGTCTTAGCACTGACTTGAAGCGAGGAGATAAACCGCTGTACCACTTCCAGCTCAATCTCCCGCATCTGCCAGCGTCCGAAATAGGGCACGAGATGCTTTCGAAGATGACTCCGAATCGTGCCTTGAGTTGACAGTTTGTGCTGGGTTAGCACGGTTGATTCCCAGCGAGATGCAAAGTCTGCAAAACTCGCCGTGGGTCGAGGGCGATAGAGACGGCTGTTGATTGTCGACAATCTTTCTTCGAGTGCTCGTAACGCGAGCCGTCGTGTTGGATATTCCTTAAGGTCCCCCAGCACCACAGCACGCTTAACTCGTCGAGGCTCACCATCCACAAGAACGTCTTCCCTATAGCGACCGACCCAAACAGAGCGACTCTGGTTCTTCTTCAAAAACAAATGCCCTCGTTGATACCGTCTGCGAGCCAAAGGTTTCTCCCTTTGCCCATTGACGGCGCACCGGCCTGGCCTTATACCGCCAGGTATTTCCGAAAGTAAAGGAACAGCTGGGTGGCGCTTGTCGCTAACTAGCGTTCCAGTGTTTGGGAGTTCATTTTGCGCCAAGTAAGAATGTGCGCCCATGGTTGCGACGCTCACGTTCCGTCACTGTGCCCCGGTGTCGCGTTCTGCCCTGATGGGAGCCAGCATGACTAAGCCCACTAAGGCGACGTAACAAAACAACAATGCCGAAGGTGTATTCCCAGGTAAAGGGAGCGCGATTTTTTGTGAAGCGCTCTAAGATCCCCTAGGAGCGGAGAGGACAGTGCCGGTTCACCTGAGCGAGGACCTGTATCGGGCGTAGCTATTGCGAATCGCTTTCAAGGTTACATTTTCGGTTTGGCGATTGAGTGCATAGTAGAGACGACATCCGGCATCCTGTGGGGTTCTGGACTGCAAGATCGCTTTGATTTCTCGATCGTCGTATCCCAGACGCCTCAACGTCCCTGTCAATTTGTCATCGGAGATGGAGTCGTCGCCACTCTGTTTCGCACCAAATGTGGCTCGCAAACCTTTCTGAAGTTTCGTTGCCAACCGATCAATCTGGATACCGCGGAGGACGTCTTTTGCGATTTTCGGATCTAGGCGGGGCCTGCCTCGTAAGCCCGGCTTCAAATGATGTGCGCTGAAAAACTCGCTTACCAGTCGGGGCCAATGCTTCCGATTGGAAAAAGCAAGCGCAGTGAGCAACGCTGCCGCGTTGGTTTCCAGCAATGAGTGACGCGCCCGGGTCCAAATCGACGGGATTCCGTATTGCCGAGACAGAGTCAAGATCGTGGCCCATGCTTCGGGTTGGGGCAGTTCTGCCATCGCCAGAATCTGCTCAAAGAAACGATTCTGCCGACCCACTATTTCCCCTGACCAGCGCCACGGCAGATCCACTCCGACGTAGAGCTGGCCGTTCAGGTGTTGAGAGAGCAGTTTCGTCTTTGCGGTTTTAACAGGATCTTGCCCTTTCGTTCGCTGTGTTCCCATTTATTGCCCTCTGAGCTACCGCCAAGTGCTCGGAACAGCGTACCTCGCGGACTACGCCTCGCGACTTAACGAATGGGGGAAGGGTACGCGTGAGTTAATGCAGACGGTTGCATCTCACGCTAGAGCGTGTAAGACTCGCAAGCGCCGTCGGTTAGCAAAGGCATTTTCAATTGCAGCTTTCCACACCACGTCATCCCGACCCATTCCTTGAGATACGAGTTCACCGCCTCGATTTGATGCCGGGGATAACGGGCCTTTGTGCAGGATATGAGATGGGTGAGTGGCGTTGTAAGCAGCTGGCGCAACACTTGATTGAGTGGTTGCCCGAATTCGTACTGCGCCACAGCGAACGTGAGGGGCTAGGTGCCGACAACGCCGTTAAGCTCATAGTCCGGGCGGCGAGAACCGTCTATGCAACTGAAAAGGTGGAGACACGCGGTGAACTCGGGGAACTTCTTCTGCACATCGTCCTTCGCCAAGTGTTTAAGACTATCCCTGCCATAAGCAAGTTCTTTTACAAGGACACGGCCAATGACACCATCAAGGGCTTTGACGCTGTACACGTCGTCGCGACAGGCGGCGATCTTGAGCTTTGGCTTGGAGAGGCTAAATTCTATGACGACATCGCGCGCGCGATTCGTGATTCCGTAGATGAACTGAAGGAACACACAAAGCGCGACTACCTTAGAGCAGAATTCGCGGCGATCGTAAACAAGATTGATGATTCTTGGCCACACGCCGACACTTTGAAAAAACTTCTGGACGAGAATACGTCGCTCGACGAAGTCTTCTCGCGTGCATGCATCCCTGTGCTTCTTACTTACGACAGTCAAACCATTGCAACGCACGATGCCGTCACAGCCGAGTTCATCGCGGCCTTCTGTGCTGAGGTCCTGAGGCACCGTGACACTTTTGCGAGCAAAGCGCTTCCAAAGCATCTGCGTGTGCACCTCTTCCTTTTGCCGCTGGGATCGAAGGCCTCCCTAGTAAGGGAATTCGACGAGAGGTTGAAATCATGGCAGTGAGCATCGCAGAACTTCGTGCCAAGCTGTCCGATCCGAAATCGATTCGCCAAGAAGGATTTCAGATCCTGCAGGGTATGTGCAGAATCGCGAGCGAACAGCCCGATGGTGAGGTCCTCCAGGAATACGTGCTTCGAGCTCTCGAACACCGAGCCTCGTTTGGCGCGGGACGTCAGGTTGTGAATGCACTGGCACGGCATGTAGGTCTGTTCCCCTATCTTGACGCCGAGGCAATAGGGGTATTGGATCGAATTGCTCTCGAGGCCCACCGTCCCCCAAATCTCGGCAGGATCGTGTTCCACAGGCCGCAGGCTCAGGTTTATTGGACACTGATGAGCGGCGAAAATGTGGTGCTTAGTGCACCCACGAGTTTCGGAAAGAGCCTAATCGTCGATGCAGTTATTGCGAGTGACCGATACAAGAACGTCTTGATCATCGTTCCTACGATCGCACTAATCGACGAGACGAGGAGGCGCCTCTCGCAAAGATTCCGCGGCAAATACAAAGTGATTACGCATAGCTTTCAAGATCCCGGCGCTAGAAACGTGTATGTCCTGACTCAGGAGCGCGCTCTCGAATTGAATGACCTAAGCGGTTTCGATTTCTTTGTGATTGACGAGTTTTATAAACTGAGCCCTCGTTCCGACTATGATGACGACAGATGCTTTCGTCTAAACGAGGTCTTTTACAAGATCACGAAAACAGGTAAGCAATTCTATTTGTTGGGGCCTAATGTGTCGGGCCTCACGCAGAACCTACAGACCCGATTGAAGTACAGGACCTTCCTTGAACCCTATCGGACCGTCGTATCTGAACTGCACGACATGCGTGGTAAAGGGGACGAGTGGTCAAGGCTTAAGCAGCTCTGCAAGAGGTTGGATGAACCGACCATAATATTTTGCTCTTCGCCAGCACGTGCCACACGAGTCGCGCAAGAGCTGATCTCCGCGGGTATTGCTTCCAACTCGTTGCAGCAGGTCAGATCTGCGGCGGACTGGGTCGCTGCAAACTACCATCCGGATTGGCACTTTACCAAGGCCCTCCGCGTCGGGATGGGGATACATCACGGACGTGTCCCACGCGCACTGGCGCAATATGTCGTGCGCGCATTTAATCAGGGTCATATTCTGTTTTTGATTTGCACGTCAACTCTAATCGAGGGCGTCAATACACGGGCCAAGAACGTAATCATATTCGACGAGAAAATTGCCAGGTCGCGCATCGACTTTTTCACTTTCAACAACATTCGCGGAAGGTCTGGAAGAATGGGACAGCATTTTATTGGGCATGTATATTTGTTCCACGAACCCCCAGAAGCAGAACTTCCGCTCGTGGATGTCCCAGCCTTTTCCCAGTCTGATGAAACCCCAGAGAGCCTTCTAATGCAGATCGACGAAGCGGACCTTACAGAGCGGTCGAAGGAGAGGCTAAGAACATTCTCTGATCAGCAAATCCTGGAATACGCGACTCTTAGGAAAAACGACATTGACCCCGAACGACAAATCGCGGTTGCCCGAGAAATAGCGTCAGAGCCGCAGGCGTTTGTGCCGATACTTACTTGGAGGACGATGCCGACTCAGAGGCAGCTCAGCGGAGTGTGCGATTTGCTGTGGAGGCATTTCGACGGTGGCCGCTTGGGCCAAGGGAGTGTGCGGAGTGTCAAGCAACTGGTGTATCTCATAAACCGGCTCCGTGAGTTGCCATCTGTCGCTCAGCTGGTGCAGGAGCAGAACGCGTATCTGAACGATGCCGACAAGGCTGTCCAACAGGTTCTTGACTTCATGCGTCTATGGGCTGGCTTTCATTTTCCGAGATTGCTGCGAGCACTGGACAGGATACAGAAGGACGTGTTCAAGCGCCTGAATGTGCCGTCGGGAGACTACGAGATGTTTGCAGTCAGGGTTGAGAACCTGTTCCTCGATCCAACGCTATCGGCCTTGGACGAGTATGGCATTCCCATCCAAGTCTCTCTCAAGCTCGTTGAACAGCTGAAGCCCAACGGGGACTTGGATGAGGTCCTCGAACGAGTTAAGCAGTTGGATGTAGAACGCATTCGCCTGACGCAGTTTGAAAAGTTGCTTGTGCGCGATGCTCAGGCTTACCTCTAGCTAACACGATAGATGCGCCCGAGCCTGGCCATGCATCCCAAGGAGCGGCCAGTGAGAGCAACGGTGCAGCGACCAGACTCGCGACTCGCACCGAAACTTACAGCGATCGGAATCGACTTGCGACTTGGTAAAAAGACTGCGGGGCCGCGCTCCAGGCGGATAAGCTCAATTTCACGTTCGATGAATTCGGGCATGAAAGACATCTACGGTGTAAGAAACCCTCCAAAACTCACAGATGGCGCCATCCTTTCCCTAGACTGATTCGTAGGTTTCATGGGCAAACTGCGCCGCATGCGCCGCATGCGGCGCAGTTGCCGGCTCTCTTCACTTTCGTCACGAAGGCCCAAGATACCCTTTGAGCGCTCCCGAGTCTGTATCGCATTCCAAGCTAGATAGGAAAGCGGGGAAACACACCAAGTTTGGACCGTTCGGAGGCCGCACCACGCTCTCAAAAACTACCGGTTTGAAGGCCGTCTGAAACTTCGGCGTGAACAGACCGATCAGCGACACTCCTGCCTCAAACATGCAGATCACTCACAGTTTTTGGCCCTCAGTATTGAGTAGGTGCGGGAATTGGCCGTTTTGAGCTGGCGGCACTTCATTGAGCGTTTGAAGGTCGCAAGGTATTCCAGGGAGCAGCAAAGTCTCGAATATGACTCACAATCCAACGGGAAAAAGTTCAGATGCGCTGAAACGAGCCAGAAGGGGGTGTTGGGTCCCATCGGCTCTTTGAAAACCGGTTGGGCCGACCTTCTGGTTCGAAGGCTGGGGTTCGCAAAATCCAAATGCCTTGTCGTTCGTTGCTTACGGGCGATTCCAGCTCGAAATCCGCCCCTTAGTTGGGCTACAAAGGGCTACAAGCAGTGATCGAGTGAACCAGGAGTTTAAGGGAGCAATTCCTGTGTCATCGTGGCCCCGCCCATTTGAGACATTACGGCGGAAATTTTTACAGCCGCTCTGGAATCCTTTGCAATCCACAACGTTTCCTTGTCCGGTCCCCCATCAGCCGACGTTAGTTCCACCTTAAACGTATCGAATGTGCCGGCAGGGACGGTCACAGTCTCCGCTCCGGCAACCTTCAGCTGCATGATCTTGACCTGCAGTTTCTGCAGGTCGAAGTTTCGGAATGTCGTCGAGTACCCATCGGCCAGCGGCAGACAACCGATGGATTCCGGTGCTCCGGCTGCGTCCGCGAATAATGGGCCGCCGAGGTCAGTATTCACCGGGTGATCCTGCCCGTTGATGCTCATCGATCCCGCCGCTTTGTTCCCGCTGAAGTCGATATGGATCTTGATCGGACCTTGGCTGACCTCGCGCTTCTGCAACAATAGCGTGTCCTCTTCCAACGTCGCCGTATCGGTCGTGTCGCCCATCGGCGATTGAGCGGAGTCCGTGGCTGTCCACGCGCCGTTCTCTTTCTTTATCGTGGTCGTTACGTCAAGGGATAGCTCTTGACCACCTGCCGCAATTTTCGCCTTGTACCTATAAGTCCCCGGCTTTAGGCCCAGCGATGGTTTGGGCGCACCGACTGTGGAGGGATCAATCTTCTTAGCGAGAACCACTGTTTTCGGATCGACCGTAATCTCGGCGAGGCGCTGCGTCACTTCCGGAGTTCCGCCCGTTTGATAGCGGCCTCCGAGGTACTTTGCCAGGAACGCTTCGGCCGCCATGAAGCAAGCCATGTTGTTGACCGGGCGCTGGAATCCATGTCCCTCATCGGGCGCCATCAGAAATTCGACTGGATAGCCTCGATCTCGTAAGGCGATGACGATTTCTTCTGCCTGGCTCCTGTTCACGCGAGGGTCATTTGCGCCTTGCACGACCATTAACGGCGTTTTGATCTTATTGACATACCGCAACGGCGACTCAGCTTCCAGCAATGCTCTCCCAACCGGTGTGCTCGGATCGGCTACGCGCGAGTAGAGAATTTTTCGCTGAGCTTCCCAATATGGCGGAATGGATTCGAGAAGCGATGGCAGATCAGAAGGACCAACGATGTCCACCGCAGCCGCATACAGGTCCGGCGTGAATGTCACTCCCGCCAGCGTGGCGTAGCCGCCATAGGAACCGCCAAGAATGCCGACACGTTTCGGATCGGCGATTCCCTGGGCCACAAGGTATTTCACGCCCCACGTCAAATCGTCCTGCATCTTTCGGCCCCACTCTCCGTTGCCAGCGTCGAGAAACTTCTTCCCGTACCCCGTCGAGCCGCGGAAATTCGGCATCAGGACGACATAGCCACGGTTGGCCAGAAATTGTGCGAGCCCGGCGAAGCCCCACACGTCGCGTGCTGATGGGCCGCCGTGGGGGAGTATGATCGCAGGCAGTCCCTTTGCCGCCATACCCTTCGGCAGGGTCAAATACGCAGGAATTTCCAATCCGTCGGACGACGTGTAGGTTACTGGCTTCATTTCCGCGAGCGCTTCGCGCGGCAATTTTTCCCAAAGCTTGTATTGGAAAGTCAGCTTGCGTGTGTTGCGATCAAACAGGTACGTTTCACCCGGCTCCGTGTCGCTGTGCGCCGTAACCAGCCAGAGGCGCTCGTCGAGCGTGCGTGAGTCACTGCCAACTTCCTTGCCCGGTAGTTTGCTTTCGAGCCATTTCCTGTCAGCCGCGAAACTCTTGTCCCTGACGTAACGCCGTTCGCGCGCATCCACGTAGATCGTTTCTGCCAGTTCATCCGTCGCCTCGGAGAAAACGGCGGCGCCCAAATCTACCCGTTTGAGCGGATCAGATTCGACCATTTCGGTCTTGCCGGTTTCGGGATCGAGCAGGACGAGTGAGATCAAGTTAACGTCGTCGCCTTTGTTCGTTTCCATGTACATGCGGTTGCCATCCTTCTCGAAGCGCAACGGCTGACATATTTCAAATACAGTGCACGAATAGACCTGCGTGAACTTATCCCGATCGACCCGTAATATCTCTGTGTCTCCATTGTCCGCCGTGCGGGTGGCCAGACGCAGATGACCGTCTAGATCGAAAATCCAACTGGAGATGCGCTCCGAGTTTTTCCGCATCAGCGTCAGTTCTCCTGTGGATATTTTCAACTTATAAAGGTCGTGCCAGGCTTTGTCTCGATCGTTCAGCCCGATGTAAACGATATCCGGGTCATGCTTCGGCTGGCTGTAGAGCAGCACTCTTACACCTTTCAGCGCGGTCAGGTTGCGCGAAGGCGGCGCGTCGCTTCCCGGAGCCGGTGCTGCCGCGGGGTCGACGGCGAGCAGATTGAAATTTTCGTCGCCATCCTGATCTTTGGCGTACAGGACATACTTCCCATCGCGCGCCCACGTGTAGATGGGAACCGGCCGTTTTGTTTCTGCTGTCAGCAGCCTAGCTGCGCTAAACGGCTCGTTGACCTTCTTTACCCAGATATTGCGCGTGTCATGCCATGGTTTAAGAAAAGCGATGTATTTCCCGTCAGGAGAGATCTCAGCGTTCACGATCTCCGGGTTGCCGAAGAAAAGCTCACGATCGAGTAGAGGTGGCAGTCCTTGTGCCGCAGGTTTCTTGTCTTGCGCGTGTAGCACGGAACATATAAGCACGAGAACGAAGCTGATCCCGAGGAATCTCTTCATTGGCGGGAGTCCTTTCGGCTAAGCGTACTCAGTCTTTGCTCGGAGGGAGCGTTACGAGGAGAAACTATACGCCGGGAGTTATGTATGTCCATCGATAATTAGCTTCTCGTGCTAGAGGGCGGACTATCGAGGTTTCAAGCGGTGTTTGGGTACTGGATGCACGCATTGCAAAATTTCTACTGCCCGATTAACTTATCAGGAGTTAGCCACGAGTGTGAAAACGGATTGCATCACGCCAGTTTATTCATTATAAGTGAACAAATGAGCACGCGCACTCACATTGGAGATTTCGAGCTGATGGTGCTGTTGGCATTACTGCGACTTGGTGATAGCGCCTATGGTGTCCCGATCTCACGAGAGATCGAGCAGCAGTGCGGTCGGGAGGTGGCATTGGGCAGTGTATATGCCACCCTAGAGAGGCTTGAAGGGAAAGGCTTGGTTTCTTCGAATTTGGGTGAGCCAACGCCAGAGCGGGGTGGCAGAGCGAAGCGATACTTTCGCGTGACTCGCAAGGGGTTGCGCGAGGTCCGTGAAACACGGCAGGCGTTAATCAGATTGTGGAACGGCCTACCAGAGCTAGAGGGAGGAAAGTTATGAAGGCGTCGCGGCCTCCAGCACTAGCAACGTGGCTATTGGAACATCTGTTGCCTCAGGGCAAAAACGAGGCTCTGGCAGGAGATCTATTAGAGAAGTTCGGGCAACAGGGTTCGGCCACCTGGTATTGGCGTCAGGTGGTAGCAGCATTCGTCGTGGGTTTATTACAGCAAGTGCGAGTGCGGTGGATAGCGATCTGTTGGGCAGTTGTGTACAGCAGCGCAGTCCCGTGGCGACATATCTGGATTACACCTCAGTTCCAATTTCTCTTCACTTTCCCTATCGGGCTTCTTTGGCCTTATTCGCTGATATCCCAAGTAGTGCTTTTCACGTTGTTCGAGACCGTTTTGCTCGTAATTGCGCTTGGTTTATACCTGGCCACCGTGAGGCACTTCAACGCTCGCCGATTCTTGCTAGCGCTGTTGGTCGCACTCCCTGTACTTGCTCTTGGTGTCTTCGGCAGCATGTTATTAAGTTTTGCGCTGCCTCAGGCGGTATACGTCAATCTAGGGTTTATTATTGTGCGTCTGCCCTTGTTTTTGGGTCTTTTGGTTTCGATCTGGATAGTGGCCCCAAGCGTGGCACGAGCCGATTCAAAGAGCCTTCCCGCTTAGAACGGGCCTAGCGCCCGATTAACGCGGTACCCGGACAAGTAGAGTTTCAGTACTGAACTTGTCCGGTAATCCGACTAATCAGGAGTTGGCCGCGTCCCAGACCTGCGAGTTGAGACGCAACCGCCGGCAATTGTTGTTTGTTGATTGCGACTACCACGATTTACTTAGCTTGTTGGAGTGGCGTATCCTTGCTGAAGGATGAATCATCGATCGCAACCGGCCACTTTAGGACCCTGCCTTTATGCCCCACAAACCTGACCTGGAAGTTCCACTCGAGGTGCGCCTGGCAGCCGCCGGCTTTCGTGTCAAAGACCTGGAAGCGGACAACGCGATCATCTACCTACTCCAACCAGATTTGCGGATAATCTACTGCAACAAGGCATGGGATCGGTTCGCCGAACAGAACGGTGGGCTAGGGCTTATTCGACCAGCGAGTCTCGGGACGCGCATCCTGGACGTCATTCCAGAACCATTGAAGTCCTACTACGAAAACGGGCTCACCCAGGCAAAGGAAAAAGGTCGACGTTGGGAGCATGATTACGAATGCTCGTCTCCCGAGTTCTACCGGCTTTTCCACATGCGGGTGCTTCCACTGGCTGATTCGTACCTCTTTGTTGAAAACTCACTTCGAGTCGAGAGACTTCACGGTCTGGATCGTCCTGCAATGCCCGTCGACGCAGTCTTCTACTTGAATGAGCACGGTATCCTCACCATGTGTTCTCACTGTCGACGCACACGAAGAATTGGAATGGCTGAGGGGCCAGTCTGGGATTGGGTTCCTTCATTTCTCGTCGATCCACCCGGGCGTGTCTCGCATGGCCTGTGTCCGAACTGTCGCGCTTACTTTTACCAGGAAGTCAGACGCAGGCCTGACTAACGGGCCTATTCGACGGGTCCACGTGTCCCTCCACGAAGATGCCGGTAAACAATTTACACTGTGGGAAAATCAAAGCATGCGAAAAGGAAACATTCCGTTGCTGGGCGGCCTACTGGGTATGGCAGTAGGGATGGCTACCTCGCCGCCGCCACTGCAGACCGTTGGGCGGGTAGACCTGAATCGCTATATTGGCAAGTGGTATGAGATCGCACGCTATCCCAATCGCTTCGAGCGGAACTGCGACCGCGATGTAACCGCCGAGTATTCCATCCGGACAGATGGCAAAATTCGCGTCCTCAACTCGTGCGTCACCACGGCGGGCAAACACAAAAAAGCGGACGGGACAGCTGTAATTGTGGACAAGAAGACAAACGCGAAGCTGAAAGTGACCTTCTTTTGGCCGTTTTATGGCAAGTACTGGATCATCGATCTAGGAAACGATTACGAATACGCGGCGGTAGGAGAACCATCTCGAGGCTACCTGTGGATCCTGAGCCGGTCGCCTGCCCTGCCGGATGCCACGTATCAGAAAATTCTCAGCCGTCTAAGCGAGCAAGGCTACCGACCTTCGAAGCTGGTAAGAAGTCGCCAAACAGCGGCTGCTCCGCAATAGTTGGGAATCGCCGCGCAAGGAAGGATTTGCTGCAGCGTGCTCCGATCTCCTACTAAGCGCCTAGTGCCTGATTAACGCCGTTACCGGAGAACTGGGTGCTGGTACCCAAGTTACCGGTAATCCGACTAATCGGGCACTACCGAGCCGAAGTGTGGCCCAAACAGGGTCTGTGGCATACTTTGCCATGCCCGTTTGCGATTAGTACGACCCGGTGAACGATGACGTGGAATTTTGGCAGAATTACGCTCGCAGTTTCGTTGGCCGGAGTGCTCGTGGCAGTAGCAGTTTCTTTCGCGGTTCCGGCCCACTATGTTTCGCGGGCGGTGGTTACGGCGAAGCCTGCTGACGAAGCTACGCGCGGAACGGCGGATAATGTGCTGAAGCAGACCGTCTTCAATCGCGAGGTCCTTACTGCGCTCATTCAGGACGATAACCTATACCCGCGGGAACGTGCACGGATGCCCCTCGACGAAGTGATCGATAAGATGACGCACGATATCCAAGTCATTTCTATACTGCCCGCTTCGCCTGGGAATCGACAAACGCTCACCTTTTTCTTCCAGTTCGATTACCGACGCCGCGATCTTGCGCAGAAGGTTAACCAACAACTCCTAGTTCGCTTCCTGGACGGGAATTTGAATGCGCAGCCGAACTCGACGTTCTCTGTGGACACGCCCCCGAGTCTTCCTCTCGCGCCTTCCGCGCCAAATCGACCGCTATTTGCCGCCGTCGGATTGTTCGTCGGGCTAATCGCTGGCGTGACTCTAGCGGCCGCGAATAAGTACCGAAGCAGTACGACCAACTAAGATGGGTCCCGATTAACGCCGTTTCCGTCCATGTAGATTCCAGTACGAACTTCTCCGGTTATCCGACTTACGAGGCACTTGGAATCAATAGGGCCTCCGAAGAGGCGCGATCCAAGTTGTTAGTGTGCGGGCCGCTATCGCTAGTTCCAAAATCACGCTAGGGATTCTGAACAGATGACGTGGCACTCACTTCAAAAAGTAAACCTCGTTTTCTAAGTGCCAGCACGACGAGGAAAGCACAGACTAAACCCGACGCCGCCCCTTCAGGAACCAAGGACAAGGCATCCTCAAGCGGGCCCCAGCCCCAAACTGTCCCAGTTATCGGGACGAGCCCACCAAGCACGGTGCCAAGTAGCGCGGATTCGAACAGTAGCCGTCTTGAAGCGTGCAAAGAACGCGAGCGAAATCGAATCCAGGATGCGCCCAGCGCACCAAATACGCAGCCGGCAGGTCCCATGGGGATAATTGCAAAGATCCAAACAATCGGAAGCGCTGCCAGCGTGGTTAGGGCGTCCCGCGCAGACGCCTGTCGGATGGCGGCAAACGGGATGAAGACGATGAGAGGTAGTGCGGGTCCTATCAAACCGCAGATAATCGCTCCAAGGAGAAGAGCGCGCAGCCATGCTGCAGGTACGTGAGCACGCGGAACAGGATTCGTGGTCGCCATTGTTCAAAACGCCCAATCTAATTATGCGCGCCGCATTCCCTCCTAGGTGCAAGCAACGCTCTGACTGTCGACTCCTGATAAACGCCGTAACCGGACAAGTTGATTCCAACGTCGAATAAGCATTGCCGTAGTGGAAGTGAGACAAAATGGTAGCAACATTTCTCAGGCCAGCGCATTGGTTCAAAGTCGTACTTGCTATCTCGCTCGTCCTTGCTTTCTGCGGATGGTCGGCTCCTCAGGGACAGATGCCGCTGGATTTTCACGCCATGCTGTGGCGGAGCATTCCCCTCGCCTGTCTATGGGCACTCATATTCGCTTTCTCAGCTTATCGGTTCGGACGGAAAGCGCTCTGGGTTTTGCTTGGCGCGCCCCTTGTATTTTATTGGCCAATTTGGCTACTTCTTAACGGCATCCCCGCATGCTACCGGCTCGGCAACTGCATTTAGGGAGGCTGGGAAAAACACGGCTCTCTGTCGGTACCCCAAGGCGAATCGACCTCGAATGGCCTCGAAACTCGGTCAACTCCTGATTAACGCCGTAACCGGTAAAGTGGGTTCTAGAACCCAAGTTACCGGTTATCCGACTTATCGGGCACTTGGGCGCTAGCTTTAGGGACTCCCGCCGCATCAGGTGACCTCCGTCACCGCATCAGCCGTTGCATTTCGAGATATTAAATCGCCAGTCGCCTCTCCGAAGAGCGGTTTCCACTATGGGACGAAGCACCCCCTGAGGCGAGTACCGCGGAACAGGAAGGCTGCAATGCCTATCGTTATTCGCCACCAAATGCAAACCTACCCGGGACTGGAACCCGCGATCGGAAGAACGCGCGAGACTCCCGTCGAAGCTCCGGAAAAGGTACCCAAGTACAGTTCATTCTTAGCGATAGTATTGTCGGTTATTGGCATCGCAAGTTGCAGTGGCACACCGCCCGCGGCTCACACGCCCGCGTTCGTCTATGCTGCGAACAACGGCTCCAATGACGTATCGGCTTACACCGTCACGCCTTCTTCTGGAGCGTTGACAGCCGTGGGCGACTCCCCGTATCTAGCGGGTTCCGCCCCAGTGGCCATCGCAGCCGACCCTTCTGGCAAGTTCGTTTACGTGGCCAACGTGGGGTCGGACAACGTCTCCGCTTACGCGATAAACGCTGCGTCAGGTGCGTTGACCGAAGTACCCGGCTCCCCGTTTGCGACGCCTGCGAGCCCGTTCAGCGTCACTGTTGATCCCAAGGGACGTTTTGCCTTCGTAGGGGTCGGTGCGGCCGGAGTCTTGGCATACACAATCGATCCTTCTTCGGGCGCGCTTGCCCTTATCACCGGTTCTCCGTTTGCCTCGGGTGCCGGTGCTGTGGCTGTGGATCCCTCCGGCAGGTTTCTCTACGCCACGGCTTTCAACCTGAACAACATCTCTGCCTTCGCGATCAAATCCTCGTCAGGAGTGCTGACGCCAGTACCCGGTTCGCCCTTCACGGCGGGGGTTGGCAACAATCCGCTCGGACTCGTCGTCGACCCGAAAGGTCAGTTTCTCTACGTAGGGAACACCTTGGACGGAACTATCTCCGCGTTTACGATCAACGCTGTAGACGGCACGCTCGCGCCGACGTCCGGTTCACCTTTCCCCACAGGAGTCGACCCACGTAGCGTCTGTGTCGACCCATCAGGCAGATTCCTCTTTGTCGGAACATTCGGTGATGGAAGAGTCTCTGGCTACACAATTGACGCTTCGGGCGGGCTCACGCCCATCGGCGGTTCTCCGTTCGCTGTCGGCGCCGGTATCTTGGGAGTAGCTGTCGATCCTTCGGCTAAGTTCCTCTATGTCGCGGACAACAGCCCAGGAAGTGTACGGGCTCTTAGTATCGGCGCAACCGGCACTCTCACGGCGATCAACGGTTCCCCGTTCGCCGCTGGCATGGGAACCGAGGCTATCGTCGTGACTGGCAAGATCCGATGAATAAAGGGAACGAAGAGCCCTACTAGCTCAACTCCTGATTAACGCCGTAACCGGACAAGTGGAGTACTAGTCGGGAAGATGTCGGCCTCGATTCTGTCACACCACGGAAACTGACTCCACTGTGTGGACTCGTGATCCATGGCGAAAAAACTCAGACGCAGTGAAACCCACTAGAGGCGGCCACTGGGTCCCATCGCCACCTTGAAAAACGGTCGCTGCGTGATCATGCTTCAAAGAGAATTCTGGAATTCTCAAGACAGACTCATCGTGGGTTGAACAACGGTTTGCTTTTCGGGGCGACGGCGTTTTTCGCCCGCCACGCGCGTGCCCGAGCCGTATAGAAAACATTAGTTATCTAAACGCCCTTCCTAGCGGAAAGTGCGCCTTGTTTTCACCGAGCTACGGGCGGCTGTGCTGCAGGGTTTTCTAAACAGCGTTTGCTGGCCTTGTAGGCCGTGGCAGGGCAAACACCAAGCTTGGCCGCTATGGCACGCCAAGTAGCGCCCTGCGAGCGTAGGTGCGCAATTGCCTTAGCAGGTGCGGCCTTGCGGGGCCTGCCTAACCGCTTGCCCCTGGCGCGGGCATTGCGCAAGCCGGCTCGCACGCGCTCTGCAATTAGGCTGCGCTCCAATTCGGCCACCGCACCTAAAACCGTGAACACCATTTTGCCCGCTGGCGTGCTCGTGTCCACCTGTTCGGACAGGCTTACAAACTCGATTCCAAGGCTGCCAAACATTTCGAGCGCCCGCAGCAGGTGCGAAACGGAGCGCGCAAAGCGGTCAAACCGCCACACCACCACAACGTCGAAAAGGCGTTTGTGCGCGTCGGCCACAAGGCGGTTCAACTCGGGGCGCGAGTCCTTGGCACCCGAGATACCCGCGTCGATGTACTCGTCTTTGATTTGCCAGCCGCGCCGCTGGCAGTAGTCTCGCAGTTCGCGCAACTGCATTTCGGGGTCTTGCCCGTTGTTGGTGCTAACCCTGGCGTAGATTGCCGTTTTCACGTTTTCCTCCTGTTTTGGCCCAAAACCACGGTCCCACCCTGGCAAAACTGCCTCGCAAACCGACTGGAAAAGAGGCCTGGCGGGCAATATGGGCCTCGCTGGAGTGAGGTCGGTAGGGTGGCAGCGTCCTTCGGCCAACCTGGCACTAAGACTGCGATTTTGCGAGCCAAGCAGGCCATTGGCAGTAAGTAAGCGTATACCAGGAAGCTGTACATGTAAATGAAGGCATAGCTATGCGATACTAGACATAGGATCGGGAGGCGTATCGAGAATGATTACTTGCAAGCTCGCGGCGGTTGCAAAACGAAAGAGGTTGTCTCTCTACCGATTACGCCAGATCACGGGCGTGACTTACCCGACGCTGCTAAAGCTGGCGCACAACAGGACGACGAGGTTCGACGCCGTGGTGTTGGACAAAATATGCCACGCCCTGAACTGTGATGTAGGCGCTCTCCTCGTTTGGGAGCCACGCAGGTTTCCACGACTGAGAAGAAGGCAAGACGTTGGATCCACACGCAGAAAGGGGGCGAGATAGGCGGCTTCGCAGGCAAACCTGTAAGTTGGGCAAGACGCCTGGTCCCAGTACCCACTTGTCCGGTTATCCGACTAACCAGGACTTTGCCCACATCGGGGCAGGTCGTTAGGCGCTACTTCGTATCTCCATTGCTGGACTCCTCGGATTTTCCCACATGCTGGCCTGCTGCCCGCCGATCCGCAAGGTTTAGACTGACAAAATCCGGATCGCCACATTCCAGTTTTGGTGGGACGACGACTTGGAGTATTGACCAAAGACCAAGTCCCGCAAGGAACGTGAACGCCAGAGAAAGCCAGTATTGACGCGTGCTGCCTCGCACAGCGCCTGGGAAAATATCAAAGGACGCCAATAAAAGCGCTATAGAGACGAATACGAAACCCCAACGAAGAAACCCTCGGCGGCGGTCGGAACTGGTAACTCGCGCCTGGCAGAATGGGCAAAAGAAGGCTTCGTTGATATTGAGGTTTACCTGGCGGATGCTGAGAGTTGCTCCACAAGCCGGACATTTTGTGAAGGGCCTGCGATGAACGTCTCCTGGTTTCGCATCGGGCCCAGCAGCGACGGCGTAGAGGAGGCCCTGTCCTAGAAAAGTTACGTGAGCTGCGAACGGCACATAAAACGAACCGCTCCACAGAAAAAGTCCACCAAGAGCCACACCGACAATGGCTTCTGAAATCGCAATCGGAGTACCCCAAGCCAGAAACGTGAAGCCATATGCGATCGAAGTTACAACCAAGGCGAACTGACCCGAAATCGCATCTCCCATCAGCGCTGTCAAGCACACGGCGCGCCAAAGCTCTTCCGTGAATACGACAATCAACAGGTTCGATGCGGCGACCAAGCGTGGTGACGCGATTCCAGCCATCACAAGAAGGCTGAACTTCTGGGCTTCCGGAAAGTGCCGCCGAAAAATCGAAAATATTCCCAGCAATGCAAAACCAAACATGATCCCGTGGAAAATCCCGCGCTCCCACTGGCTCGGGTTCAATATCATCGCAAACGCGTTCGATCGATGAACCCGGGTCCAAACCACCACTCCCACGAGTACGACCAGGAATGCGAGGAGTGCGTAAAGCGCCCACGATTGAGCTCCTTCGATTAATTCCTGTTTCGTTTTGGCGCCCCAGGCAGCCCGCAGTTTCGAGGCGGTTTTACTGTTGGACCGAACGACATACGCGAGGGAGGCCCATATGACAGCGGGCAGGATTGCAAGGATGACTAGATCAGAGGATGACATTTTCGCCGATTGTACCCCACGGCGTCAGCGGTCGCGCGATCGCGTACTGTTTTCTCAAGTCCTGATTAACGCCGTAACCGGACAAGTTCGAATCGACAGAGCGCCGGGATTTGAATCATTTAATCAACTGCTAAGTCTCGCTGAATCTGTGGCCCTCACCCCATCGCAAGCCCAAGTTTCGCCCCTAGAAACCTGAATTTTGGACCCTTGTTGGACCCCATTTTCGGTGCCAGTTCAACATGTCCGGTTGGCCGACTAGTGGAGAGTTCGCATCGGAATAGAGCGGACGAAAACTGTCTAAAGTGTCCCCAAAAAGAGCTGCGCCTAGTATCGCTCTGTCGTCCGCCGCTGTTCAGGCGACTCGCAGCCACGGCGACACTAAGGTTCTCATCCTCACGAGCAGATATACCGCAACGATCCACATAAAGGCGATAGTTAGGACAAAGGACAACGATGCACCTAGCGCGAATGGTTTCTCCCCAGGTGCTAGGACATCTGAAACGAGACCGATCGTCTGATCGAACGCGGCATGCATCAACATCGTGAGCAGCAAACTGCCTTGAGTGCGGGCGTATGCCCAGGCGATTGCAACGGAGAAAGCGATCGTTCCGATTACGTAGACCAGAAACGATTGTCCATACTTGTCTGCTCCGGGGACGAAGAACAGAGGCAGATGCCACAGACCCCAAACGACGCCCAGGAATACGCTCGCGAGTGGCCAGCCGAAGCGAGACGCGAGCCGAGGCAGCGCATACCCGCGCCAACCGAGCTCTTCGCCCGATTGCACGGGCAACGATAGAAGGATAGCGATCATAATGAGGATCGGCTCCTCGTGTCCGAATCGCGGCCACATGCCGGAAACCAGGCGATGCGTAATCGCAACGGCGAGTTTGATCACAGGCATGTACAGAATGGCGAACAGATACCACCGCAAAGCCACCCGCCCCCGAAACATGGGAGCGAGCAACGCGTAGAGACCTCGCCGTCCATCTGCGTGCAACGCCATCACCGATGCAGCCAGTGCGGGGCCGAACGCGCCGACAAGCAATAGCGTCGAGCGCAGAAAGCCAGGGGCGGGAAGCGATGTTGGCGTCCAGTGCGAAATCTTCACTGCGGCAAACCAGCACGTCCAGCTAGCGGCGTAGGCCAGTAAGAAGAATTTGAGAAGAGACCGCACCAGCCGATTCCTCTGGATCTGGATACGTCCCGTTCCGCCGAATGGTTTCAGCGGAATTCATTCAGTTGCCGTGTTCGCTCAGTCGAGCAATCTCGCGCGCCCGATTAACGCCGTAACCGGTAAAGTGGGTTCTAGAACCCAAGTTACCGGTTATCCGACTTATCGGGAGTTGCGACCAGAAATTAACTGCGTTAGTGTTCACGCAATGCCATCCGTTTCGACTAGTGCAGCGTGGCGAATCCCGCTATACACAATTTTAGTTGCAGTAGCTGTCCTCCTGCCACTGGACGTAGGCTGGCCCGACCCTTCGTTTCTCGTCAATTTCTTCTTCGTTGCTCCGATGCTGCTGCTGGCAACCGTGGTTTTCCTCATATACGTTGCGATACAACGTGTACGGTCTCGGCTCAAACGCACTCTAACTTTGTCATTGTTGGCAAGCCTCATTGGCGTATGGGGCGTTGCAATCTTATTGGAGGTCAATGGTCAGAGAATCCGCGATGATGGCAGATGGTTGATTTCTTCAAGCGAGTATAAAGCACTGGTCTTATCACAGCCGACCCCGCCAAACGGACATTTGAAATACATCGCATGGGATTCTTGGGGTATGTTTGCACAAGATTCGGACGAGTTTCTCGTCTACGACCCTGCAGATTCACTTGCCAAACCGAATGCGCCTGATCCTGGGATTACAAATGGCGTTGACGCAGGTCAGTTTGTTGCGCGACGACTGGAAAACCATTGGTATTTGGTTACTTATCCGTTCTAGTTGGGATTGTCATGCATGAGTGGCGGGTCCCGATAAACGGCGTTCTGGGAAGTTTGGGGAGGGCTGCCATCCACTTGGACGATTAACGCCGTAACCGGACAAGTCGGTACTGGAACGAACTTGTCCGGTTAGTCGTGTGTCGACGGGCGGGGCAAGTGCGGCGCATGCGGCGCATGCGCCGCATTTGCGCCATTGCCCGCCTTTGCTCGATAAATTGTTGCGTTGAGCGCGCCGCACGCGCCGCGTTACACGCGTCGAAGCTTAGTGGGCCTGGCTGACAGTCGGGGAAAACGCCGAATTTTCGTCGGTTCCTCGTACGATTGGACACCCTTCGTGAAAGGAGAAGGCGTTTCCTCTAGCTTCTGTTGTGTCGCAATTCTCTTTATCGTGATCATGCGCTTCGATCCAGAGCCGGCCGTTTTTTCGTCTAATTGTATGTCCAGTCCTGTAGGACGCAGGTTCGGTGCAATTCGACGCAGTTGCCCGGACAGCACTTGCGGATTCTTGGGCCACGTTCGTAGCTTCGAGTCGTCTTCTGGCGCCTTCTGAGTCAACCGGCGCAGCAAAACACTTGCTGTTCCCCGCCAAACAGACCGAGCAATCAGAAGGCCCCTAAGTGGCGTCACGAGCGGCGAGGCTTCGAGGCTCAACACATTGGCTCTAGCTCGGTTTGAATCGTGCGCTCGAATGAACGTAGCTTCGTCCCAGCCAAAGGATGTTGATGCGGCGACGGCCCACTGTGCAAAATCGGCCATCCTTGGCAGTGCAGCCAATTTGACGGAGGCAACGTGTTGCAATGCACACGAGACTGCGTCGAGCAGAGCACCCAGTAGTCGTGGTTGAACCTTCCTGTACAGGCGCCAGAATTGTGCTTCGGGTCGTCGGTCTAGTTCGGAAATGACAGGCAGGCTCATGACTAGGGAACGATCGATAAGATCGCCACGGGTTACTACGGCATCGATGCCGTTCAGGATGATAGGGCGTGTGGCGTCAAAAAGAGCCTCGTCGGCATCGGTATAAAGTTGTCGCGTCGAGAAGCCTCCTCCAGTGGCCAAACGACACAGGTCGTCAGATAGTCGCCAACCGAGGTGCGAAATATTGTCAAACGCAACGCACCACGAATTCCGCGCAGCAATCATTAGATCCCGTGTCTCACGGGGTTCGGATCGAAGTGGTGTGGTGTTGGGATCGATTAACTCGCGCAAGACTCTGACCGCAGTGCTCTTGGCGCTGCCTGCCTCGCCCAGCAAGACCAAGACAGGATAGGGTCCGCTCGGTCTGAGGGCCGCAACGAGCCAACTTGCCACGAGGACGAAATTTTCGTCACTGGATAGATTCAGGAACGGCCGCAAATCGGCGATGGATCCTCCTCTCTCGGGCATTGGCAGGGCCTTCATGCCTCGCGCTCGCCTGAATTTGACTGGTGAATCGTGGGCAACCCGCCATTTGTCTTGAGTGATCTCAACGACTTGCCAATCCTCATCACACAGGTCCAAGAAAATTGATCTGTCGTGTTTGCCCACCCGAGTGAAGACCTCTTGCTCGGGGCTTTTGAAAAGCGCAATACCCTCAAGACCGTTTAAGATGTCGGTCAGATCTTGAGAGCGAGGCATCGCCTTGAAATGTTCGTAGAATCGTGTCGCCAAATATCGCTTGAGACTCGCATCTCGCGTACTGAAGGTTTCCTCGTGATCATTTCGCCGCACTGTGACGTATCCCTCGTTTTGAGGCGTGTGACAGAAAGTCGCCCCTTCTCCCAGCATGACATCGATGATTTCATCGGACCGCTTACTCTCGTTTTTCTTGGCAGGAGTGTACTTGCTCACGCTTGATGCAATCCCTGCTACTTCCTTGTGTGGCAGAGGGGGCCTGCAACGCTTTCGATTCTCTTCCCGCAATGCCGCAAGGATTGTGCCCTTGCTCGCCCCCTGCCGACGCATGGCCCCCGCGAGGCTAGTGAGGGTGGTGTTGCGTGCGCCTTTATGGATAGGCCCATTGGACGGGCCGGAAGACTCGCTCGGCTCAGGCGTTTTTGATTCACTCTTACGAACTGCCCGGATGATCAGTTTTTTCGGAGTTCGCCTGATAGATCTGAGGAACGACCACTGGTTCGTTAGGGCATCGAAGTTCTTATCCAGGAATGCCGTGCGCCCGTCGTCTATGTCCTGTCCAAACAGAGGAAGCGAGATGCAGTTTCCCAGGCCATCGCCGCTTACTTTGTCCTGTTTTGGGAAGACCTCGACCTTCTTATTCTCGAGTCCCCGCAATACGATTCTGGTGAACGCCCGCGCTGTTTTAGCGCGCAGCGGCTTCTCGAAGAATAACCAGATGTGGAAGCCTTTCGATTTCGAGCGTTCGACATACGCCGCGACGTGTCTTTGGCAGAGCCGCCTCACGATCTTTCTTACCAGTGAACGTTTTCGGACATCCACGTCAAAGACGACGAAGGGTGTCTTTCCGTTTGGTTTGATCAGGTAGCTGCTGACGCGATATTCGCCCTCCAAATGTGCGGCCAGGATCTTGTCGGTGAGCGAATTGCGAACAGCAGTGGGTTTGTCGCCTTGCCAACTCGCATACGCGTCTTCTCTGGCGACGAAGAGTGCTCGGAAAAGGCGCAAGCGTTCAAGGTTGATACGCGTTTGTCTATCCATTGATTCGATCTCCTCGCTGGATCGGTAAGTTTCGGGTGGCCGCCACCAGCGAGGCCGCCAAGGTCGGCGGAGGAATGAAGTTTCCCCGACAGCCTACCCGGAAACTTACCTGAAGTTAGTTACCCGGCCGTTTGTCGGCCTTCATTCAGGCTGTCGGTGCAATCCAGGCGTGGAGGTCCAACTGCGACCTACTACGCGAGGTGTGGGGTGCTCGCGCAGAGGCCATTTAGAGGCCAGAATCGTAGGTTCTGCGCTCCAAAATTACCAATTCCGGGCTACAAGTGATGCGCCATCAACGGGCTTTAGCGTTAGCCCCTAATTCTCATAACCCGGAGGTCGTCGGTTCAAATCCGACCCCCGCAACCATCTCAAGATTGCTATGGGCCGTGCTCGTAAGCGGCCCTTTTTCTTTGCCTAACAGACTCCATTCTCCCGACGCAACGTAATAGCGTTTGCCCTCTACCTCCACAGGCCTCATTACGATCCTATCGATGTGGCGAGACAATTCTGCGCGTGCAGCGCCGACATCCGCATACAACAGCTTTCTGACATCCGCCAGACGGGTGTGCACAAATTCCCGGAGATTCGTTGCGTAAGCTTCTACCGAGTTGGGGCCCGAGCCGAGAACCTGCTCGGCAATTCGTGAAAGTTCAGTTTCGCGCTTGGCGATTTCGCCCATGACCGCCGGCGAGTGCACGCCTGTCGCTAGGCCCGCCGTGAGCCTTTGGCCGGGAGAGCCGGCTTGGCGTTCCGCTTGCTATTTGCTCGGCGGCCCTATTTCCTCCGCCCGAACGATGAACCGATTCGGCGCGTGGCCTATGTAGTGAAAAGGAAAGCAGGTGATCAAGGTCAGCTCGTTTTCGCCGCGGGATTGCAAGATATCAATGTCAGTGGGTGGCACAACTTCAGTGGAATTCACGCGATAGGCATGTTCGCCGGTCGGCGTTTTCAGCGAAATCACGTCGCCAACCTGGATATCGCGGAGCGGGCGGAAAATCGTATCTCGATGTCCTGCGAGCGCGATATTGCCTGATTGGCCAGGCAGCGCAGTTTCTGGGACATGGCCGACAGCCCGTCGAAGCACGTCATCCGAGTCACCTTGGACGACGACCGCAGTTAGACCAAGGCGGGGCACTTCGATCTGTCCTATCACGTCGCCTTCGGTCACGATGCGCGGAGCAGCCTCTAAACTAGGTTCGGAAATCGCGCGGTGGAGTTTTCGCAATTCATGCGCCTGAAAAAGGGCCGCGCTCACAAGTATGTAGGCTACGTAACCCAGGGCAACGATTCCTGTGATCAGGAGCAGGGTAGACAAAGCGCGAACGGCTGGCCGAACGCGTTCTCCTTGCCAGGTTCCGACGCGATTCATTGATATCACGGCGCATTCCTTCCGTCGTCAGAAGGTGGCCGTGCCGCAACCGAATAGCCGGTGCGGCTGCGGACGTGCAATGTGCCGCGTCCTGACGCAGACACTTTCACGTCGACTTTGTGAAACTCGGCCGATCCAGGATTGGCAGGCGGAACGTAGCCCAGCATGTACTGCCCGCGAAGATCGCGAGCGATTTGATTCATCGTGGCCTCGATGGACGTGTCTTTCGCCGGGAAGAACGCAATGCCTCCGGTATCGTGGCAAAGCCGGCGAAGAATGCCCGGATTTTCCTCTTGACCAGACTCGCTGAGCAGTCCGATCGCGTAGATCACGGCATGGGAACTGCGAGCCATCGCCAGAACTTGATTGAACGTGTTGCGGCTGATGTTATCGCCGCCGTCGCTCACGATAAGTAGAGCCCTCTTGTTCCATCGGCCCAGTTTCAAATGAACGAATCCTTCGGCGATCGCATCGTACAGCGCCGTTTGGCCGCGCGCGGATACCGCTGCCACTGCCTCACTGAGTTCTTCGGGATCGCTGGTGAAGGGTTTCCCGTGAAGCAATTCAACCGATACGGAGTCATCGAAGTCGACGACGAACATCTCATCATCGTGATTGCTCGAGTGCGCAAACGCGAGCACGGCAGCGGCGACGTCGCGAAGTTTCGGCGCCATGCTTCCGCTGTGATCAACGATCAGTCCCACTGTCAGCGGAGTATTTTCCTGCTCGAAGAATTCGACCTTCTGTGGACGGCCGTCTTCCAGTACGTTGAAATTCGCAACGGTCAAGCCCGCGACAAAATCTCCGTGGCCATCCGTCACGCTAACTGGAAGTGCGACCAAGTCTGTGCGCGATGAAAGCACGGGTTTTGGATTTGGGGATTGTTGCTGCGGCGAGGGTTCGGCTAGTCCAAGGAGAGCACAAGTCGCAAGAAAAAGAGCCACCGCCACAAGACCCGTCGCTCGTATGTTGCCGATTGCCAGGCGAGCCATGACCGCTCCCGCAATTACATCGTTAGTCCGTCCGGCCGCGGAACCCTATTAACGAGTTCCGCGACACGGAGGGACCGTACCACCTAACGCGTTTTCGTTGCAAAGCGCCGTAGGCCAAAACCGAAAAGCAGGCAGGTTGCGCCGAAGAGCCCAATCAACGGAAGCGGGCTTGCGGTTTTCGGCAGCACCTGGGCTACCTCCTTCTGTTTAGCTGGCGGGAATGCCTGCGCCACCGGTTCTTCCTCGCCCTGTGGCGTCACCGCGACCAGCGGAACCGTCTTCATGGTGCTCGGAGTCGGCAGAGCCTCCTCGGCCGGAACGGGTTCGTTCTCGACCTTCGCGAGCTGCACAGCCTCTTCCTTTGGGTAAACGAATTCAATTCCGTAGGAGTAACCGGGATAGAACCACGCCTTTATCGCTTGTGGTCTGCCCGCGGGCCGCTCGCGAAATTCAATAACAGTCTTGTCGGTCGGCTCGAGCCGAACGTTCGGAATCGCCAGAATTGTAGTGACCAACTCTGTTTTGTCTGCATTCCAAATCTGCACGATCTGTCGGTTCCCGAACGAGTCGAGAATGGTGAAGGCGTACGTGCCCGCCGTCAGTACCTTTCCAGGAACTGCGACCGGCCCGCTAAACGTAAGCTTGGTTAGCTTGTTGAACGTCTGTGCTTGAACCTGACTGGCGATCGCGCCGCTGAGCAATAGCTCCAGCATGAGCGACAGTGCAACTTTCGTTTTCATGATCTCTTCTCCCAAGAGGCCGATGACGTTTCTGGTCGGCAGGAAAACTGTAGAACTGAGAAGCCCGCGAACATGGCTCTGCGGCCATCGCATCGGTCCTTCCTCCGCGCTAATTTGCTACACAACGGAGTTTTGGTTCGGTGCCGCTACTCACAGTCGGCAGTGACGCAGATCACAGGGGTTTCTGCCGGTTATCTAGAGTCCAGAGAAGAACTTTCCCCAACACCGCCACGAATGCTCGGCTTCCGTTACAGTTGCGCAAAGGGGGCACTTGGCGCGAAATATTGACAAGGATGCCTATGTTGTCGAAGGCGCAGACCATCGCTGTAGGCCTTCACACCCAAATCACAGCGTATTCGGAAACAATCGATAATGGCAAGGCAGTTCGGCCAACTCCGTTGATCAGACACGTGGATTCCTTCCCCGCAATGCTCGCCAGTCATGCGGTCGTGTGATGTTGATCACTGCGTCCGCGCTTGTCTCTGTAAGAATATAAAAGTTGGATCAGTCGTTGCGGACAGATCTCGCTTGGCTGCAAGGATGATCGGTAGGAAGGAAGCAGACAATGCGCACATCTTCTCTTGTTCGTTGCGCGGTTTTCGCGCTGTTCTTGTTAGCAGTTTCGACAGCGGCCTTCGCGCAAATCGGAATCTACGTCAGTTTTGGTCCTCCCGCGATTCCTGTCTACGACCAGCCCATCTGCCCTGGCGACGGTTACATCTGGATTCCCGGCTACTGGGCTTGGGATGGATCCGAATACTATTGGGTCCCGGGCACCTGGGTTCTCCCGCCTGAAGTCGGTTTCCTCTGGACGCCGGGCTATTGGGAATGGGGCGGAAACGGCTTCTTCTTTCACGAAGGTTATTGGGGCCCGCATGTCGGTTGGTATGGCGGCATCAATTACGGCTTCGGCTACTTCGGCCACGGCTACGAAGGCGGCCGCTGGGACGGCAGACACTTTTTCTACAACCGCGCCGTGAACAACATAGATTTCAACGTAATCCACAACGTTTACGAAAACCGAGAGTTCTATAGGAACACGAATCGCGTCAGCTACAACGGCGGTTATGGAGGCATCACCGAGAGACCCAACGCGGACGAATTGGCATTTTCTCGTGAGCGGCACTTCGCGCCGACGGCATCCCAAACGCAGCACATGCAAGCGGCTCGGAGCAATCGCGATCTGCGTGGCTCGGTGAACTTCGGCAAACCTCCTGTCGCGGCGACTCAACGCCCCGGCGCATTCAACGATCACCCCGAACCCGGGAGAGAAGCCGGAGGAACCTGGCAACCTCCTGCGAACCCAGGAGCGAATCCCGCGCATCCTACCGTCCATCCCAACGATCTTCCTCCGCTGGATCGGTCCAACCCTCCATACACAGGAAATTCCAAGCTGGACCAGAAACACCAGCAGCAGCAAGAAAAGCTCTACAACAACCAGGTCCAGGAGCGCCAGAAACTCCAGCAACAGCAGGAGAGGCAAGATCAAAACCTAGTTAAGCAGAATGCCAACGCAGCCAGAACGCAGCAGATGGAACAACAGCATCAGCAACAAACGCAGCAGATGCAACAACGCCACGAACAACAAAGGCAGCAGATGCAACAGAGGCAGGAGCCCAGCCACTGATATTGAATGAATTGGTCATCCGGCGTCTACGATGTCGTCGAAATCGCGGGACGTACCCAACAGCACTGGTGCCCGATCAACCACGCGCGACGGATTCAGCACGCCCACAACCGCTATCCGCATTTTCTTGCGTACGGCGATGCCTCCGCGTACCGCGAACGGATCGAAAAAGTGCGCAACGATTTCAAGGATTTGAAATACAAATAGCCACTTGTACTTCAAAACAGCGCGTCTTATCCATCTGGTCGCGTGGGCGGCTATTTCAGTTTGGGTACTTGGGCCAGCCAATGTACTTAAGGGGCATTTACCGGGCGCTCGGTCTTTTAGTCCTGATTGCGCTTCTATTCGGCTGCCAGCAAACATCCGGTGGTGCCGCCAAGGGCGGCGCCGATGCCCGCTTCATCGGCGCCGAAGTGCCAAAGCAAATCTCTCCGGATGGCAAGGCTGCTCTCGAAGCTTTTGTCGACGCCGGTCGCCTTCCTGACCTGCAATATCCCGATTTTCAGGATTATCGTATTGAGGCCAGAGAATTCTACAAGGCAGTCGGTCCTGAATTGCCTTGGGTCCGGGATCGTCAACCCTCGTCCCAGGCGCTGGCGCTTATTACTTTGTTGAAAAGTGCCGAGGAGGAGGGCCTAAACCCCGCGGATTATGATGGCCCCCGGTGGGACGGACGCCTTGCGACGGTGGAGTCAGGTCGCGCGTCAGAGTCAGAACTTGTCCGATTCGATCTTGCGGTCACGATTTCTACGATGCGATATATCTCCGATCTCCACCGCGGCCGCGTGAAGCCTCGTACGTTTCACTTTGACCTGGATATCGAAAGCAAACAGCTCGATCCTTCAGAGTTCATTCGTCAAAGGCTGACCGCTGCGGAGGACGTAAAGGGGATAATGCGGACGGTAGAACCGCCGTTCCCCGCATATCGTCAAACCGTCGACGCGTTGCGAACCTACCTGAGACTGGAGAGCGAGGATACCGGCGAATTACTCCCGGTGTCGCCAAAACCGGTGAAGCCCGGCGATTCTTACATCGGCGTGCCACGCCTCGAACGATTGCTTGGACTGTTGGGAGATGTACCAAGAAGCAGCGTTCCTGCCTCGCCCGGTCTGGCGTATCGAGATTCTCTGGTAGCAGGCGTGAAGCATTTTCAGCAACGTCACGGACTCGAACCGACTGGAATCATTGACGCTCGGACATTCAAAGAGCTGAACACACCCCTGAGTCAGCGAGTCGTGCAGCTCAAACTCACATTGGAAAGATGGCGATGGCTCCCTCACGAATTCGACACGCTGCCAATCGTAGTCAACCTACCTGAATTTCGTCTTTATGTGGCGAACGAGGAATATCGCCCTGCCTTCTCGATGAAGGTGGTTGTCGGCCGATCGTTCGAGCATCAAACTCCGGTGTTCGCCACGCAACTGAAGTCAGTGATTTTCCGGCCTTATTGGAATGTTCCTCTGACAATCCAACGTGAGGAATTGCTTCCCGAATTACAGAAGAACCCGCACTATCTCCGAGATCATTCCTACGAAGTCGTAGACACTGACGGGAATGTTGTCAGTGCTTACACTATCAGCGAAGAAGCGGAGCGGCAGCTCGATTCGGGCAAGCTGGTCGTTCGGCAAAGGCCCGGCCCAGACAACTCGCTTGGGCTCGTGAAGTTCGACATGCCCAATACTTATGACGTTTATATGCACGGGACGCCCGCCACGCAGCTATTCTCGCGTTCTCGCCGGGATTTCAGCCATGGATGCATCCGCGTAGAGGATCCCGTCGCATTAGCAGCGTGGGTCTTACGCGACGTGCCCGGGTGGGACATCGACCACATTCGCGGTGCAATGAACGGAGATCAAACTTTCCGGGTGAGTCTCGCCAAGCCCATTCCAGTCCTGATTCTGTACGCCACGGCGTTGGTCACAGAAGAGGGAGAAGTGAATTTCTTTGACGACATCTACGGACTCGACGCCTATCTCGAGCAGGTCCTTTCAAAGGGATACCCATATTCCGCTAACGAGTGAAAGAGTTTCTCGAACTGTGCTACCAGCGTCGAACGGGTCCGAGATCCACGTGGACAAATCCGGATTGAGGGTAGTAGCCTACGCCGCCGCGATGCAAACTCAGCGCAGCGTCGCGTAAGCGTGCAGTTGGCACTCCTGGAATTCGTATGTCGATCGCTTCTCCCAGCACATGCTGGCTGTGTTCGGCGACGCCACGCGTCGTGCGCCGAAGAAACTCGTTGCTCCAAGGTGTCCGGTAGCCGCAGACAATATCGATCTCCGTTCCTGGACGTCCCACCACCGCGGTAAGATCACTAAGCAAGTCGAAAAGCTTGGGATCCAGGGGAATTACATCGCCGGTTCGGTGATCTCGCAAAAAATGATCCAGCTGGTTTACGGCGTCAGGAAGATAGGAATCACCAATTCGGTAAACGATATTTATCCGCTCGTTAGTGTGCAGATGGAAAAGCGAGAGTCGGTGCTCTTGTGCGGGGAGATCAGCAGTCGCCATATGGAGCGGTAGAAGCAGAGCAACTCCCAGCAATAGTGGAACCAGGAAAAAGTGCAGCGCGCTTCGCTCAGACGACATTGCGAAATTGTATCACGCCAAGTCGCTCGCCTTTTGGGGTTACTCCCGGGATTGCGTAGCAGTTACCTCAGTTGTTCCCTATCCGGAGCGAATGGTTCGTGATCGAGGCGTGCTTTGAAGCATTTCACCTGGAGGTGTAACGCTTTATCCGAACATGTTCCGGGCTAGTACTCAACTTGTCCGGTAACCGCTGCCGGCTCAGACGGTCGCTTAGCAGGAAAGATCTGCATCTTGCGTAGAGAACGAGAAAGCAAAACGAACTGAAGCTGCCACGTAGGGCATCGACCGTTTTTCACAGAAGCGATGGGACCCGGTGGCCGCCTCTGGTGCGTTTCACTGCATCTGAACTTTTCTGCGTTGGACTGCCAGTCATATTCACAAGTCCGCTGTCACTTCGATTAGGCCGCGGCCTTCATACTCTCAGTGTATCGGCGCCAGAGCGAAACGGCTGATTTTGGCACCTACTCACTACTGAGAACCGAAAACGCCGAGTGATATGCACGATTGACGCAGGAGTGTCGCGGATCGGTCTGTTCACGCCAAAGTTTCAGACGGCCTTCAAGCCGGTAGTTTTTGAGAACGTGGTGCGGCAGGAAGGTTCCAAATTTGGTGGGTTTCGCCGCAGCCCACATCCCTCGATTCACTTTCCAGTAGAATCACTCCGATCCATCACCAGCTTCTTAGCTTGCCCTCCTGTCAACTCCTCCCTAGGCTACTTCCATCAACGCGAACTCAAAGTGGCAGGTGGGTGTCTTGAGTGCGTTGCAAGCCCCCGCAACCAAACTTCCTGACCGATAAGTCCCGCGAACCTGGAACAATCCGAACTCGGAATTTCACGGGGACAATCGCGTGTTTGGTAGGCTTGACGTATTTACGGGCCGTCACCGCGCAGTATCTTCATAGCGGCTCCGCTCAAACCGTTCGACGCCGCGCGGTCCTTTATCGCTTATGCCACTGACCTGCTTTTCTGCCAAAGTTCAGCGCTGGCTATGCGCGCGCCTTCCACGAGCGCTTCGAATTTCGCCCACATGACCGAGGGAGCCGCGCGCTGTATGAACTGAGCTTGCGCGAAACCGCAGTCCGTGCCTGCGATCACGTTTTCGCGCCCCACGAGACGGGCGAAGCGCAGGATGCGGTCGGCCACAAGACGCGGATGTTCCACGGTGATGGTGTGATGCGTCACAACGCCTGGGATGAGAATCTTGCCCGGTGGCAGCTTTGTGGTCTCCCACACGCGCCATTCGTGTTCGTGACGCGGATTGGCTGCTTCGATCGAATACGCCCCGGCGCGAACGCTGAGAATGAATCCGAGGATTGCCTCGAGCGGCGCGTCGGCCAGATGAGGCACATGCCAACTGCCGAAGCAGACGTGGTATCGAACGCGATCCTCGGGAATGCCCTGCAGCGCATGGTTGAGCGCCTCGATGCGCAAACCAGCCCACTGGCGATAATTTTCCGGACTTTTCTCGACGAGATGATCGTACATGTTGGCGAGAACGGCGTCGTCGATTTGGACGACAAGCCCGGCGTCGTAGATCGCTCGATACTCCTCGCGAAGCGCATCGGCGATCGCGTACACATAATCCTTCTCGGTCGGATAATATTCGTTGACGCCGTCGTACGCCGTGCTGGCGGGTGCCACCACAGGTAGGAAGGCCTCCTCGACGCTCACGTTCCGCAAAGCCGCTTTGAGATTGGCAATATCGCGATCGATGTTGCTGCGGTCGCGGTACTTGATTGGACCGATGCACGCCTCGGTCGCCACGCCGCCGGAGAGATAGGGGAATTCCGCAGCCATCACTTCGGGGAAGCGATCGCGGTCGCGGCCCAGCCAGTAAACTGGGCGCAATTGGTCCGGCCTGCGCTCGAATCCGCTGATCCGCTCCAGGATGTAGTTTGCCCAACTCGATTTCCCGAATTCGCCGTCGTTGACAATATCGATTCCGACCTTCGCCTGCATTTTCACGACTTCGGCGACGGCCTGACGCAAGGCATCTTCGTACTGCTGCGTATTCTGCGGCGATTGCTGCGCGGCTTCGGCAAGTTGCCGGAGTTGCGGCGGACGAGGAATGCTGCCGACGTGCGTAGTCAGAATTCTATTCTCGCTTCGTTTCATCGATCAGATTCCGATCTTCGCGAGGCTCTTTAGGCGCGCGAGGTGGCAGTCTGCGGAGCGACGATTGGCTCGAGCGTCGCCAGAATTTCCTGGCGGCGATCCTCGAACCACGGAGGCAGATGAAGTTTTGTGCCGAGCTTGTCCGCCGGCTCGTCCTTCTCAAATCCTCCAGGCACGTTGCAGCAGCACTCGACCAATATGCCACCCGGCGAACGAACGTACATGGAGTGAAAATAGTAGCGATCCTTGATCTCGGAGGCGTCGGTGTACCCGAGTTCCTCATAAATCGCTTTCTGAGCTGCCATTGCCTCGTCGTCGGCGACCCACAGCGCAATGTGGTGAACCGTGCCGGCGCCAAACGTCCAACTGCCCGGCGCGCGATCGGGCTCATGCACAAGAATCAGAGTCTTATTCGCGCCACCGCTGCCGATTTCGAAACGATGATATCGGCTATCAACGCCCGTCTTGCGGAATCCCAGGGCTTCAACCAGAAATTTTTCCTGTTCGCTCACGTCGCGAACGGAAAGCACCGTCCCGTAAAACCCTCGCACAGCCTCGGCCTCTCCAATCTCAGGTGTGCTCCAGCCAATTCTTGTGTCTTCCTTGTCTTCCAAAACCTCGAAGGTCATACCCACAGGGTGGGTGAATCGAATAAACCGCTGCCCAAAGCGCTCTTCAATGGAACTATGCTCGACCTTGTGTCGCTTGAAGTGTTCCTGCCAAAAAGGCAACGTGCCCTTACTAACCGTGTACGTAATCGACTGCACTTGTCCCGAGCCGCGCCGGCCCATCAGGCGGCTGTAGGGAAATGTAGTCATGATCGAGCCGGGCTCGATATTCGCATTCGAATAATACAGGTGGTAATGCG